>Ga0111538_10001028_pt1 | contig 38827 bp, 36 predicted proteins | sample SoiMethybrSBSTD1_FD_79669 | JGI IMG/M metagenome (GOLD analysis project Ga0111538, IMG submission 79669) | Bulk soil microbial communities from a Populus tree surrounding site in Tennessee, USA - Soil MetaG P. TD hybrid SBSTD1 (version 2)... | ecosystem: Environmental > Terrestrial > Soil >...
AAAGTAAGTGGAAAGTAAGTGGAAAAGAAACATAAGTTCCAGGCACTGCTGATCGTTTTTGCGACCGCGGCACTCGGCGCTCAGGGCACAGGTGAGCAGCGCGTGACGCCGTCCGAGGTGAAGTGGCCCGCTCCCACCGCGGGCGGCGTCGGCACGTCGGGTGTGTCGGGCACGCAGACGGTCGTACTAAAAGGTGATCCGACAAAGCCGGGCCTGTACACGCTGCTGCTCCGCGTCGGACCCAATACGAAGATCGAGGCGCACGCGCATCCCGACGATCGTGTGGCCACCGTCATTTCCGGGACGTGGTACTTCGGCTACGGCAGGCAGTTCAACGAGTCGGCGCTGAAGGCGCTGCCGCCGGGGAGCTTCTACACCGAGCCGCCGAACGCGAATCACTTTGCGATGACGCGCGGGGAAGGCGTGACGATTCAGATCACGGGCACGGGACCGTCAGGGACGGCCTACGTGGATCCCGCCAACGATCCGGCCAGAAAGAAATGAGGCGCGGGGCACCTCTGCAGGGGTGCCCCGGGCATATAATCCGCGGGCCCGCTCAACGTGCCATTAACTGCCGGGGCTCGCGTCGGCCCGTATGAAGTCGTCTCTCCGCTCGGTGCGGGTGGCATGGGCGAGGTGTATCGCGCACGCGATGCGAAGCTGCATCGCGATGTGGCTGTCAAGGTGCTCCCCGAGCACCTCGCCACCGATCGTGACCGGCTGGCGCGCTTCGAACGCGAAGCGCAGATGCTGGCCAGCCTCAACCATCCACATATCGCCCAGATCTATGGGCTAGAGGAATCAGGCGGCAGCCGCGCGCTCATCCTCGAGCTGGTCGAGGGCGAGACGCTGGCGGAGCAGATCGGCCGCGGTCCGATACCGCTCGACGACGCGATCGTCATCGCGAAGCAGATCGTGGGCGCGCTCGAAGCGGCGCACGAGCAAGGCATCGTCCATCGCGACCTCAAGCCGGCGAACATCAAAATCACTCCGGCCGGCGTCGTCAAGGTGCTCGACTTCGGCCTGGCGAAGCTTGCCGATTCGGCGGCAGTCTCCGGCAGCCGTTCGTCGCATTCGATCTCGCCGACGCTGACGTCGCCAGCCATGACCGGCGTCGGGACGATCCTCGGGACCGCGGCCTACATGTCGCCGGAGCAGGCGAAAGGGCGGCCGGCAGACAAGCGCAGCGACGTGTGGGCCTTCGGCTGCGTGCTGTTCGAAATGCTCACCGGCCGGCGTGCGTTTGCAGGCGAGGACGTCACCGACACGCTGGCATCGATCCTCAAGGGACAACCCGACTGGACGGCACTGCCGGCGGAGGTGCCGCCGACGGTGCGGATTCTGCTGCAGCGCTGTCTCGAGAAGGATCGCACCGCCCGCGTCGGTGACATCTCAGCGGCGCGATTCGCGCTCGAACACTCGGCCGCGCTGACGTCGGATATGCGCCCTGTGGCGACGCCCCTGTCAGGCGACTCGATGGTGGTGAGTCGTCGCCACGTTCGCCGAACACGCGCGCGGTGGCTGGTGGGCGCGTTCGCTGCCGCCGTCGTGCTCAATGGCGTGACCGGCGTACTCGTGTGGTATGCCGGCCGCACGACGTCGCCGCGCGTGACGCGGTTCGAGATCGTACCTCCGGCGTCTGCGCCCCTCGGATTACCGCTCGGCGTCAACGTTGCAGTCTCACCCGATGGCTCGACCATCGTCTATCACGCGCAGCCGGGTGGCGTGTTGCAGTTGTTCGTGCGCCGGATCGATGAAATCGAGGCCCGACCGATCCCCGGCACCGAGCTGGGCACGAATCCATTCTTCTCGCCAGACGGCTCACGAGTCGGGTACGTTACGCCGACGCAGCTGAGGACCGTTGCGCTGTCGGGTGGACCGGCGACCACCGTTACCAACCTGCGCGGACTGGTCCAGGGCGCCACCTGGGCGGGCGATGTGATCATCTTCGCGCAGGCGAGTGCTGGCATCTTCCGCGTGTCAGCAACGGGCGGGCAGCCCGAGCGCATCGCCAAACCAGACAGCGCCAAACAGGAGAACGACTATCGCTGGCCGGAGGTCCTTCCCGGCGGCAAAGCAATTCTCTACAGCGTGTACGGAGCCGGCGGCACCCGGCAGGCGCGGGTGGTAGCGCGCCGGCTCGACACACAGGAAACACGCCTTCTCGTCGAAGGCGCGAACCACCCTCACCTCACAAGCAGTGGCTACCTGGTCTGGGGTGTAACGCCGGCGACACTCATGGCCGCGCCGTTCGATGCGGACGCGCTGTCGCTGCGCGGCGCCGCGGTGCCAGTCGTCGAGGGGCTGTCGGTCGTGAAGGCGACCGGAGCGACGAACGTGGCCATCGCTGGCGATGGGACGCTCGTCTACGTCAGCGGGGCAGGCGGCGTATTTTCCAGTGGTGTTGGATTCCAGTGGCTCGACCGATCCGGCCGTGCCGTCGGATCGGTGGCCTCGAAAATTGAGGGCCCGCGGTATCCGCGGCTGTCTCCGGACGGACGATCGCTGGCCGTGACGATCGGCCCCGCCAATCAGGGACAGATCTGGGTGATCGATGTTGCTGGCGCATCGCAGCCGCGTGAGCTCACCTTCAAGGGGCACAACGTTCAACCGGTATGGAGCCCGGATTCGAAACAGATTGCGTTCACATCGGATGTCGAGGGGCAGCGCACCCTGTTCCGCATCGCTGCTGACGGCAGTGTGCTGGAGCCAACGCGCATGACGACCGGCCCGTATCAGCAGGTGGCCACTGCCTGGGCCGGCGAGTGGCTGCTGTACGAAGAAGTTGGACCGATGAGGACCGATCTGATGCGCCTGAATGTAAAGACCGGCGTCTCGGAGCCCTTCGTACAGACGGAGTTCGATGAAGCGGCAGGTTCGTTCTCCCCGGATGGTTCGTGGGTGAGCTATGTGACCGATCAGACCGGCCGCGCGGAGGTGTGGCTGCGACCGTTCCCCGGCCCTGGGGCGCCGATACGCTTGTCGGTAGCTGGCGGACAGGAGCCGAGATGGTCCCGCGACGGCCGTGAACTCTTCTTTCAAAGCGGCCGCAAGATGATGACCGCCGAAGTCGTCCCTGGCGGCGCCGCGCTGCAATTCAAGCCGCCGCGTGCGCTCTTCGAGGGCGGCTTCGCGCCGTTCGACGTGAACGTGCCGCGGACCTACGACGTGGCCAGCGACGGCCGATTCCTGACGATTCAGGAGGACCAGCTCTCGCGGCAGGCATCCATCGTCGTCGTGCAGAACTGGTTCGAAGAATTGAAGCGCCTCGCGCCCGCGAAATGAGTACCGTGTCGCCGTTGGGGAGCGATCTGCGGTAAGCTCCGGCCGGGTTGGTCCTCCGCCTCAAGGCGGAAGTTACAAGAGTCTTCGGGAACACGTCAGGAGGCTCATGAATTCTGCAGTCCTGGTTTCGGCAGCGTTGCTGATCGGCCTGTTCGCCCAGCAGGCATCCGCTCCCTCGTCACCGACGCTCGATTACGAATTCTTCAAAACGCGGGTGCAGCCGATTTTCCTGGCGAAACGACCGGGACACGCTCGCTGTATCGCCTGTCACGGCCAGGGAACGACGCTGCGCCTGCAGCCGCTGGCGCCAGGGAGCACGACCTGGACCGACGACGAGTCGCGCAAGAACTTCGAGGCCGTCCAGCGCGTGGCTGGCGACGGGATGAAAAGCCGCCTCCTCGTTCACCCGCTCGACGAGAAAGCGGGAGGCGACTTCTATCACAGCGGCGGCAAGCACTGGAGCTCGCAGACCGACCCGGAATGGCAAACATTGAGAGCGTGGGTGTTCGGCCAGACATCCGGCACATCGCGGTGACGTTCTGAGGAGATGATGCGATGAAGATTCATGCGCACCGCTTGTGGGTTTCCGTTGTCGCCGTCGGCCTGCTGTGCCCGTCGCCTCTGGGCGCGCAGCAGAAGGTGCGGATCATCCAGACCAACAGCGCCGGCGACAACGTGCACCTGATCGACCCGGCCACGAACAAGGTCGTCGGGGTGATCGAGGGCATCGAAGTCAATCACGGCGCCGGGGCTGCTCCGGACGGCAGTCGGATCTACGTCAGCAACGAGGCAGAGAGCACGCTCGACGCCGTCGATGCGAAGACATTGAAGGTCATCAAGCGCGTCCCGCTGAGCGGTCATCCCAACAACATGGCCGTCGGCAAGGACGGCCGGCGCGTTTACGTTGGCATCATCCAGGCGCCCGGCGGCGTCGACGTGATCGACACGGCGTCGCTGACGCGCGTGAAGACAATCCCGACGAAAGGAACCATCCACAACGCCTACGTGACCCCCGATGGCAAGTACGTCGTCGCCGGCTCGATTCAGGGACGGACGATCAACGTGATCGACGCGAAGACAGAAGAGCCTGCGTGGACGCTGGAGATGGATCTGGGCGTGCGGCCGATGACCTTCAGCTGGAATCCGGACGGTTCCACAAAATGGATCTTCGCCCAGCTGTCGGGCCTGAATGGCTTTGCCGTCATCGATTTCGCCACGCGCAAGGAGATCAAGCGCGTTGACAATCCGCAGCTGCCGCCGGGGAAACCAACCGTGCCCGAGGGGTCTGATCCGTCACATGGAATGGCGGTGACGGCCGACGGCAGGACGCTCGTCGTCTGCAGCAGACTGAACAACCATCTGTATTCGTATTCGCTGCCGGATCTGAAGCTGCTCGGTGGCGCCGAGCTCGGTGGCAAGGGCGCCGGGTGGGTAACTCTCACGCCGGACGGCAAGAGCGCGTATGTCGCCAATCCGGTGACGAACGACGTGTCCGTCGTCGACATCAAAACGATGAAGGAAATCGCACGAATTCCAGTTGGCTACGTGCCGAAGCGGAACGCGACAGCGATGCTCCAGTAACGTTCGAATCGTTCGAATCGTTCGAATCGTTCGAATCGTTCGAATCGTTCGATTGGATGATTAGAGCCGGGACGCGGCCGCATGATCGAGGAACCACTCGACGCGGTCGCTGGCGGCGCGCAGCAGCTGCACGGGGTAGCGTTTGACGTCCAGCGGCTCGGCGAACGCGGCGTGCATGGCCGCGGCCTTTTTCGCACCGGCCACGAGCATGACGATTGTGCCGGAGTCGAGGATGGCGCCGGGTGTCAGCGTGATGCGCCAGGCGTTCAGGTGCGCAGCCCAGACCGCCGCCACGCGGCGCCCGACGTCGGGTTGGTTCGGCGTCGAGGGGCGCCCGATGTCGGGATCGAGGAATTCGCTGCCGGGGAAGAGCGATGCAATGTGCGCGTCCGCGCCGACGCCGAGCAACATGACATCAAAAAAACTCTTCCGCCTGAAGGCGGAAGCCAGGCCATTCGATTGGGGGAAGGCGGAAGTCACGTCGTCGCTCCGGCTCAAGCCGGACATCACGCTGTTCAGGGTCCGCTCGTAGTCGACCGCGGCTTCGTGTGCGTCGGGTATCTCGCCGTGCATCCGGTGGATCTGTGCGTCGGGTATCGGCACGTGGTCGATGAGTGTCGCCTTCGCCATCCCATAGTTGCTGTCGGGATGGTCGGGCGGCACATGTCGTTCGTCGCCCCAGAAAAGGTGCACGCGCGGCCACGGGATGCGCTCGCGCCATGGTTGTTGAGGATCGGCAAGCGTCGAGTAGAGTGCCCGCGGCGTCGAGCCTCCAGTCAGCGACATCAGCGCCTGGCCGTGGGCATCGGCCGCGCCGTCGATCAGCTCTGTCAGTCGGGCGGCGGCGCGCCTCGCCAGATCGGCATCATTGTCTGCAACGGTCAGTCGAGCCATCGCCGTTCGTCGCGCTCGATGAGCAGCTCCGCTTCGCTTGGTCCCATCGAGCCGGGCCGATACTCGGGGATGCGCGTGCGCCGGTCGCGTTCCCACTCGCGAAGGGTCGGCTCGACGATCTGCCAGCCGGCTTCGACGATGTCCATACGGTGAAACAGCGTCTGGTCGCCGATCATCGCGTCGAACAGCAGCGTCTCGTAACCGGTTGACGGTTCCTCGTGGAAGTGTCCGGCATAACTGAAGTCCATCGTCACGGTCTCGAGCCGTTCCAGCGGCCCTGGCACCTTGGCATCGAACGACAAGGAGATTCCTTCGTCGGGCTGGATGCGCAGGACGAGCACGTTCGGATGGGTCGATTCGACGGGCGTATCGCGGAACAGCATGAATGGCGCCCGTTTGAACCGTACGACGATGTGCGTGGCGCGCTTCGCCAGCTTCTTCCCGGTGCGCAGGTAGAACGGCACCCCAGCCCAGCGCCAGTTGTCGACCAGCAGGCGCATGGCCACGAAGGTTCCCGTCCGCGAATCGGGCGCGACGTTCGGCTCGCGCGTATAGCCGTCGTACTGACCACGCACCAGATCGCGCGCAATCGCGTCGCCCGTCGGCGGCGGTACCGCGCGCAGCACCTTCACCTTTTCGTCGCGCACCGCATCGGCTGCAAACGAGATTGGCGGCTCCATCGCCACCAGCGTCAACAGCTGGAACATGTGGTTCTGCACAATGTCGCGGAGCGCACCGACTTTGTCGTAATAGGCGCCGCGCGACCCGATGCCTTCCACTTCGGCGACGGTCATCTGCACGTGACTGACGTACCGTCGATTCCAGATCGGCTCGAAGATGCCGTTGGCAAAGCGGAACGCGAGGATGTTCTGCACGGTCTCTTTGCCGAGGTAATGATCAATCCGGTAGATTTGCGATTCGTCGAATGCGACCGACAGCCGCGCGTTCAGCGCGCGGGCGGTCTCGAGGTCGTAGCCGAACGGCTTTTCGACGATCACCCGCCGCCAGCCGTCGCCTTCCGTGGCCAGACCCGATGCGGCAAGCTGGTCCGCCACGTCTGCAAACAGGTCCGGTGGAATGGCGAAGTAGAAGAGATAGTTAGGCGGAATCGAATACTTCGATCCGACGTCGCGCAGCGTGTCGGCGAGTGACGTGTACAGCTGCTTGTCATGGAATTCGCCGGAGACGTAATACAGGCGCTCTTCGAGCGGTTTCCACTTCGCCGGCTCGAGGGGCTCGCCTTCGGCGTCCGTCACCCGATCGCGCATCTGCGTACGGTATTCCTGCTGCTCGATAGGCGGGCGCGCGACACCGACAATCGCAAAGTGTTCGGGCAGATGGCCCGCCTCGGCCAGGTTGTAGATCGCCGGCAGCAGCTTGCGGCGGGTCAGATCGCCCGACGCGCCGAAAATGACGAGGACGCAGTCGTCAGCGCGGCTCGACATGGCCGCCGAACTGCGCACGAAGGGCCGAGAGCAGCTTCTCGGCAAACGTATGGTCGCGCCGCGAGCGGAATCGTTTGTAGAGCGCCGTGGTCAGGACATCCGCGGCGACGTCCTCCTCGATGGCGGTGGCGACGGTCCAGCGCCCTTCGCCGGAATCGCCCACCGATCCGGTGAACCGATCAAGCTGTGGATCGTCACGCAGGGCGAGCGCCGCGAGATCGAGCAGCCACGAGCTGACGACGCTGCCGCGCCGCCATACTTCGGCAATCTCCGCCAGGTCGAACGTGTAACGGTGATCGGGCGCGAGCGACGCACTGTCGGCATTGCGCAGGATGTCGAATCCTTCCGCATACGCCTGCATCAACCCGTACTCGATGCCGTTGTGGATCATCTTCACGAAATGGCCGGCACCGGCGGGCCCGCAGTGGAGATAGCCTTCAGGTGCGGTTGATGAAGAGGGCACACCTCCCTCTGTCGCAGCGACGCCCGCGCGCCCCGGAGCGAGCGCGCGAAACAGCGGCGTCAGGCGCTCCACCACGTTGGGGCTGCCGCCGATCATCAGACAGTAACCGCGCTTCGCTCCCCACACACCGCCCGACGTGCCGACATCCACATACTCGATGCCCTTCGCCGCCAGCAGCCGGGCGCGCCGCACGTCGTCCTTGAAATGCGTGTTGCCGCCGTCGATCACCACGTCGCCCGACGACAGCCGTGCCGCCAGCGAATTGATCGTCTCTTCGGTCGGCTCGCCGGCGGGAACCATGATCCAGACGACGCGAGGTTTCTGGAGGGCCTTGACCAGTTCGTCCAGTGACGCGGCGCCGCCGAGTCCGGCCTCGGACGCGCTGCGGACGGCATCGGGGTTGCGATCCCACGCAATCACCGTGTGCCCCGCGTCGTGAAGACGGCGGGTCATGTTGCCGCCCATGCGGCCCAATCCGATGAAACCCAATTGCATCAGTTCACTCTTCATCGCGTCGGCGAGAGCATTGATTCGAGTTCGTTTGGATGTGCGGCGCGGAGCTGAGCTTCGGTGCGTTCGAGCACGTCGTTTTGCACGAACCGCGCCAATGATTCCTCGAGCGAGAAGGAGCCGGCTTTCCGCGTAATGGTGATTTCCTGGTTCAAATGCTGCAGCGCGTTCTTTCGAATGTGCTGACGCGCCCCGTAGCTCACCATCAGCAGCTCGGCGATCGGCACGACCCCACCGGTTTTCGCGGGAACCAGCGTCTGCGTGAGGATCGCCGCGATGGCCATCGCCAGCTCCTGGCGGACGGCGTTCTGGCGCTCGGACGGGAACGCATCGGTAATGCGCGACACCGCGGCAGCCACATCGGTGGTGTGCACCGTCGCGAACACGAGATGTCCGGTCTCTGCCGCCGACAACGCGATCCGCATCGTCTCGGGATCGCGCATCTCGCCGACGACGATCACGTCCGGCGCCTGGCGAACGGCCGCGCGCAGCGCGGCGGGGAAGTCGGGCGCATCGATGCCGATCTCGACCTGCTCGACCAGACTGCGCCCGTGGGCGTGCTCGTACTCGATCGGATCCTCGACGGTGATGATGTGGCGCTCAGTGCGTTCGTTAATCGCAGCGACGAGCGCTGCCAGCGTCGTCGTCTTGCCGGAGCCGGTCGGTCCGCCGATCAGCACCAGCCCACGCGGCAGGCCGGCCAGCAGGCTGATGTCGTGTGAAAAATGCAGATCGGCGAGCCGCGGAATCTGCAGCGGCAGCGCCCGGATGGCGGCGGCGGCGTGGCCGCGTTCGCGGTGCAGGTTCATGCGGAACCGGCCGAGCCCCGGCATCCTGAACGCCAGATCGACGGCATGGCCCGCGCGATAGCGCTCGAGCAGACGCGGTGCGACGCAGGCGCGAACCGCGTGCTCGATCTCTTCGCTGCTCAGCGGGTCGGCGGAGATGCGCAGCAGCCGGCCTGGTGCGCGCACGATCGGTGGCGAACCGGCGACGAGCAGCAGATCGCTTCCACCGTCCTCGTTGCGCACGCGCTGCAGCCATGCTTCGAGTTGTTCGGTATCGGTATCAGTGCGGACCGAATCAGCCGGACTGAGCAGGTTCAGTTCCGAGACGAGCCGGTCGAGATCGTCCACGCGGTCGTCAAAGCTGCTCATTTGCTGTTGCCTGCGGCTGCGAACCGGCGCTCGATATCCAGCACCTTGTCGAGGCGCCGCTGAAAACGCTCCTCGCCGGCATACGTCGCCGCGAGGAACGCCGTGGCGAGATCGAGCGCCAGCGCGCCGCCGATGACGCGCGCGCCCAGACAGAGAACATTCATATCGTCGTGCTCGACGGCCTGGTGCGCGGTGTAAGTGTCGTGGCAGACAGCCGCGCGAATGCCCGGAAACTTGTTGGCGGCAATCGAGACGCCGGCGCCGCTCCCGCAGACGATGATGCCGCGCGCTGCCTTGCCGGAACGAATCGTCTCGGCAACCGCCTCCGCGGAGTCCGGATAGTCGACCGGGGCCGCGGAATTCGTTCCCAGGTCCAGCACTTCGTATCCGTTTTCCGACAGCCTGGCTTTCAGTTCATCCTTCAGAAGAAAACCGGCGTGATCGGCGGCGAGGGCGATGCGCATGGGGCTATTAGGTTACCCGCCTTCGCGCCTGCGGCGCTTCGGCGGGGCAAGCCCGCGCCTGCGGTGCTTCGGCGGGCAAGCCCGCGCGCCTGGGTCGAGCCCTGCGCGCCGTCCGAAACGCCTGGATGTTCGTCCAAAACTCGAGAACTGACGGCCAGCCCTTCCTCTGATCCTGTCAGTTATAATTCCGCTTATGCGTACAGCAGCTAAGTTCTTGACAGCAGGTGCGTTTGCGCTGCTGCTCGCCGCAGGACGTCCTCCCGCTCCGGAAGTTCTTCACGCTCAGCAACAGCCCGGCGCGGCGCAGCCCGGAGCCTCGGGTCAGCAGCCGACACCGACATTCCGAGCCTCCGTTGACCTGATCACGACCGACATGATCGCGCGTAATTCGCGGACTGATCAGTTCATTGCCGACCTGAAGACGAACGAAGTCGAGATTTACGAGGATGGGGTCAAGCAGGAGATCGTCTCGTTTGTGCTGACGCACGGCGGACGCGTCTTCAATCTGCAGGCGCCACCGCCGGCGCCGGTGCAGGAGGGCATCATCCTGCCGCAGCGGCGGCCGACCAACGACACTGCCGGCCGCATCTTTCTGATTTTCATCGACGATTTCCATCTGCAGTTCCGGGAGACGCCGCGCACGCGCGAGCTCATCAAGAAGATGCTCCGCAGCCTGATTCACGAAGGTGACATGTTCGGCATCGTCAGCACCGGCCATTCGTCGATTTCGGAGCAGTTGACGTACGACCGCCAGGTGCTCGAGTCGGCGATCGAGCGGATCACCGGCGGCGGCCTGACGCCGAAGGAAATCACCCAAGGCATGCAGACGTCGCAGGGCCCTGCCGAACTCCGCCATCGCGCCCATGTGGCCTTCTCGACGGCCTACGACCTGATGACAAACCTGCAGAAGGTGCAGAACCGGCGCAAGGCCGTGATTTACATCAGCAGCGGATACGATTTCGATCCGTTCGTCGAGGGACGTCTCGAAGAGCAGGCGCGGCGCGCGGGAATCAGCGAGAGCACGGACGATCAGGGGCAGAGCGTCTCAGCCGTCGAACGGCTGCGCCAGGACTTCAGCTACAAGGATCAGCGATCACAACAGGAACTGGCGGCGACTGACCTGATCCGTGAGTTGTACGAGATCACGAAGGCGGCGAATCGCGCCAACGCGACGTTGTACACGATTGATCCGCGCGGCCTGATCGCCGGACCGGACATCGATCAGGACGTCAACATGACCGACTGGAACGCCTACGTTCGTGAAACGCAGGACAGCCTGCGGGTTCTTGCCGAAAACACCGGCGGCATCGCCGTAGTCAATCAGAACGACTTCGACAAGGCGTTGAAGCGAATCGACAACGAAACGAGCGACTACTACGTCGTCGGCTACTACTCGAGCAACCCGGATCCGCTGCGCCGGACCCGTCGGATCGAAGTGCGCACCTCGCGCCCGAACGTCAGCATTCGTGCGCGTGAAACCTATTCCTTGCGGCCGACTGCTCCCGGTCGCTAGTTAGTGGGTAAATTCGGTAAGTTCTCGATTGACTAACTGACTGCTCAGACGTATAAGCGCCACTTCGCGTCCCCGCGAGGAGGTGGCGTATGCGTCTGCCGACCAGAAGTGCATGGCAGGTTCTGCTGGTCTCAGTTGGGGTTTCCGCGTTTGGCGTCGCCGTGCCTGGCGGCGCGGGCAAACCTGAAAAACAGAAGTACGTGGACGATCGCATGTCCGCGATGGGCGCCGCGGCGGCGCGCGTTCGCCAGAGTCTCGATCCACTCGCCTTTGATGTTCCCGACGATTTCGATGCGCTGCACCAGGATGACGCGACGTGCTTCAACGATGTGCGCTGCCCGGCGGGAGTGCGCGAAGAGGGGCCGGTTCGAGCGCAGTCCGAGCTGACGATCGCCGTCGATTCGACCGGCCAGCACGTTGTCATCGGCTACAACGACTTCCGCGGCTTCTCGTTGCCAGGCGGCATCGTGTCAATCTCCGGATTCATGTACTCCGACGACGGCGGTGAGACGTTCACCGATGGCGGCCAGTTGCCGACCCCGGGCAGCGATCTGATTGGCACGACCCGATTCCCTCAGATCCTTGGCGATCCGGACATCGAATACGTCGGCGATTGCACGTTCATCTATTCGTCGATCATGGTCAAGAAGTTCTCGGCCACGGCGGCGGCGCAGACGATGAGCGTGCACCGGTCGCTCGACTGCGGACACACGTGGCAGGGGCCGTTCGAGGTTACCGCCGCCACCAACCCGAATGGACTGCTGACGACCGCGGGCGTTCCGCGCGATGCGGCCGACAAGGAATTCATGTCGGTCGATCCCGAGACGAAACGCGTCATCCTGACGTGGTCGAACTTCACACCGGTCGCGCCGGGCGGCATCGAGATCGCCAGCACCTACTCCGACAACATTCTGGCAACGCCGCCGACCTGGTCCGCGCGCCAGGTCGTCGCCGCGACACGTGCTGATGGTCAGGGCTCTGATCCGGCTTTCGCGGCCGGATCGACGAACGCCTATGTCGTGTGGCGAAGGTTTCCGTTCCCCGGGGTGCTCTTCGGTTACGGCAACACGATCGCGTTCGCGAAGTCCACGAACAATGGTCAGACGTGGGGTGCCCCGGTTGAACTGAGCCCGGAGTTCCTGACGATGGACCAGGTGTTGGGGAATGACCGCGTTCACACGTCACCGTCCATCGCCGTCGACAACACGAACGGGTCGCATCGGGGCACGGTCTACGTGGTCTATGCGAACAACAACTCGCAGGACGGCGCCGACATCGTGTTCCAGCGCAGCACGGATCAGGGCGCGACGTTCTCGGCGCCGCTGCTGCTGAACAGCCGGCCCGGCAACGATCGCGCGCAGTGGTTCCCGTGCGTTACCGTTGACAGAACGACCGGTCGTGTCTACGTCCTGTATTACGACCAGGGCATCGCCGAGAGCGGCGATCGCAGTGAAAAAATCGTCACCTACTCCGACGACGGAGGGGTGCACTGGGTCGCGCCGCAGCCGTTGACTCGACGGCCGTTCAACGCCGGCTGGGGCAACGATACGAGCCAGCCCAATCTCGGCGATTACAACCAGGGCGTTGCGCTCGATGGCGACCTGTACGCTGCATTCGCCGAGGCGGCTCCGCCGCCGCTCGGTTTCGTCGATGGCCAGCCGGACGTCTCGTTGACGACGCCGGACGTCGCGTTCCGACGCTATCGACCGTCAGACGCGCTCGATGACGGCGCCAGCATCAAGCCGGTGACACTGGATCTGCAGGCGGTGACCTTCAGTGACAGCGGCGGCAACGGCTACCTGGATGCTGGTGAGACGGCGCAGTTCCGGTTCACACTCCGCAATTACGTCACCAACCCCCTCAACGCCAGAAAAGTAACGGGTATCCAGGCGACGCTGTCAACGGCGACGCCCGGCGTTGTCGTGACGAAAGGGTTCGCGAACTACGACAACATCGCGCCTGGAACCGGCGGCATCAACAAGAAAGACTTCGTCGTCACGCTGCTGCCGTCGTTCGTGCCGGGCACGAACATCGAATTCGTGCTCGACGTCAAGAGTGCCGATCGCGGTGCGGCGGTCTTGTTGCACCGGCAATTTACTGGCACACCGGTGGCGACGACGCTGTTGACGCAGAACTTCGACGGCGTGGCGCCGGGTGCGTTGCCGGCGGGCTGGACGTTCGCACACGGAGCTGGCAACGTGGTCGTGCCGTGGATAACGAGAAACAACTTCTGTGGCGCGTCGAACGCCGCGTTTCACGCAAACGACAACGTCGGCGCGACTTCAGCCGACCGGACCCGCTGGGAGCGGCTAATCAGCCCGTCGTTCGTCGTGCCCGCCGACGCCGAGTACGTCGTCGTCGAGTTCGACGTGTGTACTGACACGGAAGAAGATCCAAACTTCACCGTGTTGGCGTACGACGGATTCTTCCTCAGGGTGGCCGATCTGACGCCCGGCCGGCCGGCGGTGCGGTCGGTTCTGGCCGAGGCGTTTGCGGACGAACTCACCACCGGAACGATACAGCACTACCCGCGCCACTTTCCGCGCGGCAGCCTCCCGTACTTCGAAGACATGTCGGCCTGGGCCGGTTTCTCGGATGGGCTGCAGCACGTCCGCATGCGCCTGCCCGGCATGGCTGGAACGACCGCGCAACTGCGGTTCGAGTTCACTCAGGACGGTTTCGGCACGTGCGCGGACATTCGACCAGGGAACACCTGCGGGGTGCTCGTCGACAACGTGTCGATCAAGAGCGTGAAGTCGGCGCATTAACTAGTTGGTAGTTGGATAGTTGTTAGTTTGTAGTTAGGACGAAGAACCAACTATCGCGTCCGCATCGCGGCTTCGAGCCGCGGGCGGACGGTCTCGAAGATTCGAATTACTTCCGACACGGTGCGCGGCAGGCGGCTCATCTTCGGATAGAGCCAGCCGGTCTGCCGCTTCAGCAAGTGGCCGGCAATGCGGCTGTGGAACAGCTGCCCGGTCCTGACATCGGCCGCCGCCGCCTGCGAGGGGATGATGCTGATCCCGAGGCCGCTGCGGACCATCGCCTTGATGATCTCGACGTTCTCGGTTTCCATGATGATTTGCGGCTCGACGCCCTCGCGCGCGAAGAACGATTCGACCAGCCGGCGTGTGATCGAGCCGGTCTCGAACAGTACGAACTCCTGTTTGTCGAGATCGGCTGGCTGGATGGATCGCTTCTTCGCCAGCGGGTGTGCCGGATAGGTAATCAGCAACAACTCTTCTTCGAGGGCGGGAACCGAGACGAGGTCCGTCGCTTCGATCGGCAGCGTGATCATGCCGAGGTCGCCGGCGCCCGAGCGCAGCATCGCGATTGAGCGCTCGGCGCTGCCGACGGTGACCTTCAGATCGAGATGCGGATGGACCCGACGCACTTCCGCAAGCAGGGCGGGGAAGACGTACAGGCAGACCGTCATGCCGCCGACCAGCCGCATCGTGCCACTCAGCGACTCGCGCTTGTCGCTGATGCTCGAGACGGTCTCCTGCAGATCCTGGAAGACCCGGTGACTGAGTTGCAGCAGCGATTCGCCCGCCGGTGTGATGCGGATGCGGCGGCCGATGCGGTGAAAGACCGGCTCGCCGAGTTCGTCTTCGAGCAGGAGGATCTGGCGGCTGATCGCCGACTGCGAGACGTGCAGCTTTTCGCCCGCGGCCGTAAACGACCCGGTGTCGGCAATGGCGCGGATGATTTCGAGCTGCCGCAGATCCATGGGCGTCAGGATACCTTGAGCGCGTCCCGCGTCCTGGCGATCGAATCCTTCAAATAGCGCTCGTCCATCTCGATGCCGACGAAGCTGACGCCCAACTGCGCGCAGGCGACGGCGGTCGACCCCAGTCCGAGAAACGGGTCGGCAACCACGCGAAGCCGCGACAGGCCGTGGAGCCGCAGGCACATTTCCGGCAGTTTTGGCGGGAAGGTCGCGGGGTGCGGCCGATCCTTCTCGCGGCTCTGGATCGTTTCGTACGGGATGAACCAGGTGTTTCCGCGACAGCGAACACCGGAGGCGGCTGCCTGCCACCGGCCGACGTTCGACTGATCCTGGTACTTCACGCCGATGGCCTGCCGCTCCAGCGGCGTCTTCCCTGACGGCGTGAAGTGAAAGACGAACTCATGGCAATCGTGGAGAAAGCGACGGCTGTTGATTGGCTTGTAATGCCCGACGGCGAGATCGTCGTTGAGTCCGGCGCGCGTGCCGGCCAGCGCCTTTTCGATAGCGATCGACTTGATCCAGTGGATGGTGTTCTGGAGCCGCAGGTGGGGACGTGCCGCCTGGGCGACGTCGAGCGCCGTCCAGGGGTCGGTCGGTTTGGCGCCGACGTTCAGGAACAGCGAACCGTCGTCGGCCAGAACATGGGTCGCCTGCCGGACCCACTCGTCCGTCCATGCCAGGTATTGCTCGCGCGGCATGGTGTCGTCATAGGTGCGGTAGCGGATTCCGAGGTTATAGGGCGGTGAGGTGACGATTGCGGAGATCGAGCCGGCGGCCAGCCGTCCGAGAACGTCTACGGAGTCGCCGAGGTAAAAGCGGAACGTGGCGTCGCCAGATTTGATCGTTGTATAGGGGGACGGGAGGCGCGGCACCGTGGGGGATTGTACCGAACTCCCAAGTTCCCACTGCCACCTGCCAACCTCCAACTACCAAGAGTGCCTTGGCGGTTGGCAATGGGAAGTTGGACTTGATCAGGACGCGCGCGTAACGAGCGGGACCGGAGAGTGGGCGGGCTCGTGGATCGTGTGGTTGCGGCGATGTCCGTTTGCTTCGCACGTGCCGCCTTTCTCCTCGACGTAGGAGACCTCGCGGCTCGTTGCCAGCTCGCGATACCGACCGACGACACACCCACACGCGAGCGTTCGAAACCCGAGGAGCCGCACCAGACTCATCGCCTTACCCTCCGCATCACTTGCGCGAAGCAAACGATGTACCGCGAGACAGTGCATAGAAGAAGTGGGATTTCCGCTGGTTGGCGTCCTCGAATTTCTCGCGATTCACAAACAAAAGCCAGTGCAGCGCCGGTATTTCTGGACGGTCGCGTCGTCGCCCGTTTGGATCGCGTTCAAACCATTGGAGCGATGCGGCAGGGACGCGCGTGATAACTTCACGGCGTGCGATCCGCCCTGATCGCGGCGTCGGCGCTGGTGCTCATCGTTCAGACTGCCGGCTCACAGGAGGAGCGTGCGTCGCGGCCGGATCGGGTGCGCGCGGCCCTCGACTGGATTCGAGCGAACGAATCGGCGACCCTCGACGGTCAGGTGCGCTTATGTGAAGTTCCGGCGCCGCCATTTGGTGAGCGCGCGCGCGCGGCGCGGTTTCAGGAACTGCTGCGCTCGGCAGGAATGAGGAACGTCCGCCGTGACGACGCGGGCAACGTCGTCGGCGAGTGGCCGGGGCGAGTCGCGCGGCCGACGGTCGTCCTCGCCGCACATCTCGACACCGTTTTTCCCGAGGGGACGAACGTACAAGTCAGGCGAGAGGGTTCAACCCTGCGCGCCCCTGGCATTGGCGATAACTGCCGGGGTCTGGCGGTGCTCCTCGCGGTCGCCAGGGGACTCTCCGCCGCTGGCGTTCAGACCGAGGGGACGATCATCCTTGCGGGCACGGTGGGCGAAGAGGGCCTTGGCGACCTCCGCGGGGCGCGGGCGCTGCTCACCGACACGCTGAAAGGGCGCGTCGATCGTTTCGTGGCGGTCGACGGAAGTGGCTACTCGATTACAAATATCGGCGTTGCAAGCCGACGCTACCGCGTCACCTTTCACGGTTCCGGTGGTCACAGTTACAACAATTTCGGCCGCGCCAATCCGGTGCACGCCCTCGGCCGAGCGGCGGCCCTCATCGCGGATCTGCAGGTCCCCTCGCATCCGAAAACGACCTTCAACATCGGCCGGCTCGGCGGCGGCACAGCCGTGAATGCGCTGCCGACGGAAGCATGGATGGAGATCGACCTTCGGTCATCAGACGAGGCGGCTCTGAATGCTCTCGACAAGGGCATTCAGGAGAGCGTCGCGCGTGCGGTTGCGCTTGAAAACGCCCGCTGGAACCAGAATGGGGCGGTGACGGCGAAATACGAGCGGGTCGGCGACCGTTTCGGAGGAAAGACCGACGAGCGGTCACCGATCGTGCAGACGGCGCTTGCCGTATCGAAGACCCTCGGCATACAGGTCACACTGCTCGAGGGCTCGACCGACGCCAACGCGGCCATGCAGGTCAATATCCCGTCCATCGCGATCGGTGGCGGCGGCCGCGGAACCGGCGTCCACTCGCTGTCGGAATCGTTCGACAGCAGGGGCTCATCCCTCGGATCTGCGCGCGCGCTGCTGCTGGCAGTCGAATTGGCCAGGTAATGAACGCCGGCTGATTACGTTTTGGTTTCTTCCTGACGAGACTTGATCGCGCGAAACGTCTCGAGATCGACAGCCCGCTGCCGCGCCGCCGCTCCGCGCGCCCGAATGACGCGTGCCCAGAACACCCCGTGGACAGCCCCGATGGCGAGGTCCTGCGTAAGGGTTCGGCTGACGTAAAACGCAAACGTCAGATTAAGGGCGCTGACGAGGACGAAGACCGCGGTGAAGAGCGGGTCGATCCCGCCGCCTGGAAGCGCCGGCCCCGCGGCCATCGCCGTCGTTTCCCATCGGGGATCATCGAGCGATCCCTCGTAGTACACCTGCAGGTAGCGTCCGATTCGTTCGACGCCGACATGGAGTGCGTGAATTGCCTCGAATCCACCTACGAGCACGCCGAGCGACAACAGTGAGAGCGCCGGGGCGAAGGTGATTGTGCCGACCGCGAGCAGCCCGACCATGACCCCGGCCCAACCGATCAACGTGACGGGAAGAAGCGTCATGCGGACGGTCCCCCGACTGGCGATGGTCTGACGCAGAACCGTGAACTCGGAAAGGGAGGGGCTCATGCGTGGCACCTTTTTTGGAAACCGACGAGCGCCTGACGCGATCGGGTGACGCGAAAGCATACATTAACCCCTTGCGGGTTAAAGAATGTCTGCTACAATGCCGACACGCTGTAACAATCTGTCTCATAAAGGGTTGCCTGTGAACCGAGTACGGCTGTTCAGGAACATCCGGTCGATCTGTCTCGTCGCGGCTGTGCTGACGCTCGGCGTGCCCGACATCTCGTCCGGTGCAACGACGCGCAGAACCACCACGACGACGGCGAAGAAGCCGGCGGCGAAGAAGAAGGCGTACTCGGCGAAGGCTGCCCGCGCGCGTAAGGCGCGCGGCCGACAGGCCGCCGCAGCGGCGGCGCTCAAGGAAGCGCAGCAACCCCGATTCAAGTTCGACGACTCCGGCGCACTGGTCCCCGATCCGCGCGCCGAAGCCGCCATCATCTACAACCCTGAGACCGGCAAGGTGCTCTGGGAGTCGCACGGCGAAGATCAGCGTTCGATCGCCAGCATCACGAAGGTGATGACCGCGGTCGTCTTCCTCGAGGAATCGCCGGACCTTTCCGAATCGGTTGTCGTGCAGCGTGCCGAAACGCGCGGCGCGTCGACGACGTATCTGCGCACTGGCGACAAGATCACGAAGGAAGATCTGCTGCACCTGATGCTGATTGCCTCTGACAATGCAGCGGCGCGCGTGCTGGCACGCAGCTCTTCCTACGGTCCGGACGGCTTCGTCAAGCGGATGAACCAGAAGGCGGCGGACCTGCAGTTGACGAGCACGCAGTACGCGGATCCATCCGGCCTGCTCGCGGCCAACGTTTCATCGGCGTATGACATGGCGCGCCTGATCACGTTCGTGTCGAAGGACCCGCGCATCGCCGACGTCATGCAGAAGCAGGAGTACACCGCGACGGCTGGCCGCCGCACGATTAACATCCACTCGACGAACCAGCTCGTTCGTCAGGGCGACGTGGACGTGCAGGCCGGCAAGACCGGGTTCATCAGCAAGGCTGGCTACTGCCTCGCGACGCTGCTGCGCCTGCCGCAGGGCGGTCCGCAGGTCGCGGTCGTCGTCCTCGGCGCCAAGTCGAACGCCGGCCGGTTCTGGGAAACGCGGCACCTGTTCAACTGGCTGTCGTCAAAGGCTCAGGATCTGATTGGTGGTCCGGCGGCCGAACCGGCGCCGGCCGCCGCGAACTAGCTACGACAGATAACCTCTCTGCATCGCTGCCGCGTCCAGCGGCAGCGTCGCCACCGAATCAACCATCGGCATGACGGGACGCGATGTGCGTCGGCCGTCGTATGCCTTCAGATAGCGTCTGCAGACGTCGCAGGCATAGACGCGATACTGACCGTCCGGTGTGGCGAACGACGTGATTCTCGTTCGATCGGCATTCTGGCAGTACGGGCAGGTCAGCGGCTCATACTTCCAACGCAGGCAACAGCGGCTGCAGATTAGATGACGGTCGGCTGACGGCGTGATGACGGCGAAGTCCGGCTCCCCACCACACAGGCCGCAGTGAGGGTGCCTCCACAGTCCGAGCTCTTCGCGCTGTTGAAGCACCTCCGCGCAGCGTAACAGGAACGGGCGCATCGCCAGTCCAAGCACCTGCGTCACCACGGCATCCTCGCCGCTTGCCGGTGGCGTGGTGACGGGCGGCATGCCGATCGCTGCGACGGCGTGCGCCTCGGCGACGCTGCGGTACCACTCGCCGGTCGCCGCGAGCAGTTTCATGTCGCGTCCGAGCGACTGCACTTTCTGATAGTCCGCATCGTCGAGGGCGCCATGGCGTCGCAGGATGTCGGCGGTCTGGCGGACGAGCAGCCGCAGGTCCGTGAGATCGAGCGGGATGTCCTCGAAGCGCAGCAGCGGCCTCGCCTCCGCCGCGTGCCGCGTGACGATCTCGGCGGTGATTTCGAGCGATGGAATGGGGACACGACCCTGCACACGCCGGTGCAGCTCAACCAGCTCGAGGTGCATGTCCACCGCTTCGGAGAGCTCGGGATGCGCCGCCCTGATCGCACGCAACGCGGCAACTTCCCGCGACTCGGAGCGAGCAGGTCTGCCCGGAGGCCCGCTCTGTTCGGTCACGCAAAAATGATACACAACAGTGGCGATAACAAAAGATTTAAGGACTTCCCGAAAGCGTTGCGTGCAGTAACGTTGTGCGCATGCGCATTCTGATGGTCGCCTCGGAGGGCGTTCCCTTCGTCAAGACCGGCGGCTTAGCGGATGTGATTGGCGCCTTGCCACGCGCGCTGGTCGCGCTCGGGCACGAGGTCGATGTGGTCATGCCGCGGTACCGCGGCATTAGGGCTGGCGAACGCGATCGGGTCCTGACCGTCAGGCTCGGAGGCCTGGTTACCGATTCACAGTGCTATCTCACGGTGAAGGACGGCGTCCGAACCATCTTCATCGATCATCCCGGATACTTCGATCGCGACTACCTGTACGGCGCCGCCGGCCACGACTTCGTCGACAACCCCGAGCGGTTTGCGTTTCTCGCTCAAGCCGCGCTCGAATGGGCTGCGGCCGTCAAGACCCCCTACGACGTCGTGCATGGACACGATTGGCAGGCAGGACTCGTGCCCGTGCTGCTGCGCCGGATGGCACCGACGCACGCGACACTGCGCCGGTTGGCGACGGTGTTCACGATTCACAACCTCGCGTATCAGGGCATCTTCGACGCAAGCTGGCTGTTGCATCTCGGTCTCGGATGGGAACTGATGCGCGTGGACGCGCTGGAGTATTGGGACCGTATCAGCTATCTGAAAGGCGGGATTGTTTTCAGCCGGCTCATCACGACGGTCAGCCCGCGGTACGCCCAGGAAATTCAGACCCCGCAGCTCGGGTTCGGCTTCGATGGAATCCTTCGGCAACGGACCGCTGATTTGGTCGGGATCCTCAACGGAATCGATTACGATGAATGGAATCCGGAACGCGATCCATACATCCCGACGCCGTACAGCGTTGCGGATCTCACGGCAAAACAGGACGCCAAGCGGGCGCTGCTCGAACGGTATCAGCTGCCGGTGACCGAGGAGACGATGGCGCGGCCTGTCGTCGGACAGATCGCGCGGATGGTCGACCAGAAGGGGTTCGACCTGCTTGCCGTCATTGCCGACGAGCTGCCGCGTCTGGGCGCGACGTTCGTGCTGCTTGGATCGGGGGAACGCCGCTACGAGGATCAGTGGCTGGCGCTGGCGGCACGGTACCCGGAGCAGATAGCGGTGCATATCGGGTTCGACGAGCGTCTGGCGCACCTGATAGAAGCGGGGGCCGATTTGTTCCTGATGCCGTCGCGGTTCGAACCGTGCGGGCTGAATCAGATGTACAGCCTGCGTTACGGCACTGCCCCGGTAGTGCACGCGACCGGAGGGTTGTACGACACGGTCCGTAACTTCGACCCGGTCACCGGGACCGGAACCGGATTCACATTCGACGACTATTCGCCTCAGGCGTTGATTGGTACCCTAAGGTGGGCATTAGGCGTCTTTATGGATCGGCAGGCCTGGCGGCAGATTCAGGCGGCCGGTATGCAACAGGATCATTCGTGGACCGCCTCGGCGCGGCAGTATGTTGACGTATACGAACGGGCGAAATTACGAGTTGACGAATTGATGGATGGACGCATCTGATTGCCCGGTGATTTCTGATTCGTAAATTCGTAGATTCGTCACTCTTCTGAGGGCTGGAATGGCATCGGACAAAGTGAAGACGTTTACCGACAGCAACTTCGACGAGGAAACCAAACAGGGTGTCGTCCTCGTCGACTTCTGGGCGGAGTGGTGCGGCCCGTGCCGGCGCATCGCACCGATCGTCGATCAGCTGGCGACCGAATATGACGGCCGCGCCAAGATCGGCAAGATGAACGTTGACGAGAATCCGAACGTGCCGACCAGCCGGTTTCACGTCCGTGGCATTCCCACCCTGGTCGTGCTGAAGGACGGCGAGCTCGTCGACACCATCGTCGGCCTCGTTCCCAAGGAAGACATCGTCAGCGCGATCGAGAAGCATCTCGGATGACCACCGCTGCGCACGGCGCGGACCGCGAGGTCGTGATCATCGGCTCCGGCCCGGCAGGCCTGACTGCGGCGCTTTACGCTGCGCGCGCAAACCTGCGCCCGCTGTTGATTGAAGGCCTCGAAGCGGGCGGTCAGTTGATGCTGACGACCATGGTGGAGAACTGGCCCGGGTTCCGCGACGGCATCATGGGGCCCGATCTGATGACCGAGATGCGGTTGCAGGCGGAGCGGTTCGGAACAGAGGTCGTCCAGGGCAATGTCACCGCGGTCGATGTGCGGAAGCGTCCGTTCACGATCACGCTAGAGGACGGCCGCACCATCACCACGGCGGCGCTGATCATCGCCACCGGCGCCTCGGCGCGGTGGCTGGACATCGGCTCGGATCGAAAGCTGTCGGGCCGCGGTGTGTCTACGTGCGCGACCTGCGACGGGTACTTCTTTCGCGGCAAGCCGATTGCCGTGGTTGGCGGTGGCGACTCGGCCATGGAAGAGGCGGTCTACCTGACGAAGTTCGCGTCGAAGGTCACGGTCATCCATCGGCGCGACACCCTGCGTGCGTCGAAGATCATGCAGGACAAGGCGTTCAAGAACCCGAAGATCGACTTCATCTGGGATTCCGAGGTGATCGACGTCGCCGACCTGGAGAAAGGCGAAGTGACGAGCCTCGTCCTGCGCAACATCAAGACCGGCGAGACGAGCCACCTTGCCGTCGACGGGGTCTTCATCGCCATCGGTCACACGCCGAACACGTCGCTGTTCAAAGGACAGGTCGAGCTCGACGCGAGCGGGTACATCGTGACCGGCGACGGCACGCGCACCAACATCCCCGGCGTGTTTGCCGCCGGCGACGTGCAGGATCACGTCTACCGGCAGGCGGTGACGGCGGCAGGATCCGGGTGTATGGCGGCAATCGACGCCGAGCGCTACCTTGAAGGGCTCCCCAGCGTCGACGAGACGACGGACCTCGCATCGAACGCGACGGTGTAGTGCCCGTCCCTCCGATAGTCCGACCTAGCTGTAGCTAGCGCACGTTCTTCAGCATCTCGGCGTGTGCAGCGGCGGTCTCGCGGGATGCCTTCTGGTTGTATTCCTCGGACTTGCCGCGCGGGATACTGAGCGTCCGCCAGTCGCCGGCGCGCATCGCCTTCGCGACATAGACGATCTGTCCGACGTGATAGGCGGTGTGCGCGAGCGATCGATGCAGCGCTTCGTCGATCCGCAGTGGCTGCCGCCGTACCGTTACGGTGTGGCTCAGATCGTCGTCAGTCAGTCGTGCGATCTCGGAAAGCAGGACGCTCCATGCACTTTCCCATAGCTCGAACAGCTGCGCACGATTCAGCGACGTTGTTTCGAATTCTTCGTCGCGATGACGCCAGGGCTTCTCCCCATCGCTCGAACGGAAATCGGTGAAACGCGATTTCAGATTGCCCGCGATATGCCTGACCAGCATATCGATCGAATTGCTGTCACCGCGCCCGGTCTGCGTCAGTTCCTCGTCGCCGACCTGCGCGATGGCGGCCTCGGCCAGTGCCTTGTAGCGCCGGTATTCGTCTTCCAGTGATTTGATCACACTCATTGAACTGCGTCCTTCAACTACCCAGTCCATCCAGGCAACCGCTTTCCCGCCCTACTCGATCCATCCTCCCCCGACGACGACGTCGTCCTGGTAAAAGACGACGGCCTGGCCTGGCGTGACCGCGGCCTGAGGCGAATCGAACTCCAACTCGGCGCGCCAGCCGTCGAGCGCGCGCACGCGTCCTGGCGCCGCAGCATGGCGGTATCGGATCTGCGCCGTGACTGGTACCCAGGTCGCCGGCGGATCCATCGACACCCAGTTCACGGCAGACGCCGTCAGCGTCGTCCGCTCGAGCGATGACCGCGGTCCGACGACGACGTCGCCGGAGTCGGCATCGATCTTCAGGACGTAGAGCGGCGCGGGGGCCGAGACGCCGAGGCCCTTCCGCTGTCCGATGGTGAACCGGTGAATACCGGCATGCGTGCCGATGCGCTCACCGCTCTCGGCAACGATCGCGCCTGCCTGGGCCACACGCGGCGCCTTCTTGGCGACGAACGACGCGTAGTCGCCGTCCGGCACGAAGCAGATCTCCTGGCTGTCGGGCTTCTCGGCAACCTGCAGCTCCAGGCGGCGTGCCTCGCGGCGCACCTGCGGCTTGGTCAGCGAGCCGACGGGAAACATTGCCGCGGCGAGTTGATCCTGCATGAGCGGAAACAGGAAGTAGGACTGGTCCTTGTCGCGATCGACGCTCCGCTTCAGGAGCCAGCGTCCATTCGCGCCGCGGACGACCTGCGCGTAATGACCTGTTGCCACCACCGCCGCGCCGAACCCGTGCGCACGCTCGAGCAACGTCGAGAACTTCAGCTCGCTGTTGCAGTGTGCACACGGCAGGGGAGTGCGCCCCGACGCGTACTCCTCGACGAAGTTCGAAATGACCGTCTCCTGAAACTGCCGCTCGAAGTTGAGGATGTAATGCGGAAAGCCGACGACCGAGGCGACGCGCCGCGCGTCGTTCAGATCGTCGAGCGTGCAGCAGGTCCCGAAACTGAGGCCGTTGTTCCCGCCCGCATCGTACAGCTGCATCGACAGACCGATGACGTCATGACCCTGCTCGGCAAGCAGGGCCGCGGCGACGGATGAATCGACGCCGCCTGACATGGCTACGACTATGCGCATATCAGCAACTGCAGAATGCAGAATGCAGACGGTGGATGGCGGCCGCTGCCTGAATTCTGCATTCTGAATTCTGAATTCTGAATTCCCTACATCACACTCTCGCCACCGTCCGTGTCAGGCTACGCAGTTTGTCGACCACCCCGGGCAAAACTTCGAGCACTTTGTCGATGTCGGCTTCGGTATTCGCCGCGCCGAGGCTGAAACGAATCGAGTTCTGCGTCCGGTGCGCCGGAAATCCCATCGCCTTGAGCACGTGCGACGGCTCGAGGGTGCCCGACGAGCAGGCCGATCCTGTTGACACGGCGACGCCGGCCAGGTCGAGGGCAATCAGCAGCGACTCGGCCTCGATGCGATCGAAGCTGATGTTCGTCGTATTTGGCACGCGCGGCGAGCGAGCGCCGTTGATCGCCGTGCCCATGACCCGCGCGAGGACGCCCTCTTCCAACTGATCCCGCAGCGCCGACAGACGATCTCCTTCCACGGCCATCTTGCTTCGCGCCAGTTGCGCTGCCACGCCGAGGCCGACAATCCCGGCAACGTTTTCCGTACCTGCGCGCCGGCTCCGTTCCTGTTTGCCGCCCGTCATTGGCGCCTGCAGCCGCACGCCCCGCCGGATCCACAGCGCGCCGACGCCCTTCGGTCCATAAAACTTGTGCGCAGAGAGCGAGAGCAAGTCGACGCCGAGCGCTTTCACGTCGACTGCGATCTTTCCCGCCGACTGGACGGCATCCGTGTGAAACAGGGCGCCGCGTGACTTTGCGATTCGTGCCAGCTCGGCTACCGGCTGAATGGTGCCGATCTCATTGTTCGCGTGCATGACGGAGACGAGCGCCGTGTCGTCGGTCAGCGCCTCCCGCAACGCGTCCGGCGCCACGATCCCACTCTGATCGACCGGCAGGAGAGTCGTCTTCCAGCCGCGGCGAGCCAGTGCCTTGAACGTATTCAGGACCGCCTCGTGCTCGATTGAAGTGGCAATCAGATGGCGGCGGTTACCAGCTTCCAGCGCCTCGGCGACGCCGCGAATAGCGAAATTGTCAGACTCGGTGCCTCCGCTGGTGAAGACGATTTCAGACGGATCTCCGCCAACCAGCGCCGCCACGGCGCTGCGCGCTTCGTCGAGGGCGGCCTTGGCGGTTTGCCCGAAATGGTGGACGCTGGAGGGGTTTCCGAACTGGTCCCGCAGGGCGGCTGCCATTCGATCGACTACCTCGGCCGCAGGAGGCGTCGTGGCGTTGTGGTCCAGATAGATCCGCACGGGTACCCACTGTAGCATTTCGCATCAGCTCACCTGCCGGGCTGTCCCGCTGCGTGGAATGGCCGATATATACTCAGTGGGCTCTGGCCCACTCGTGGAGTGTCTCAACTGGAGCGCAACGCCCCGCAGCCGCCCGTGGAAGGACATGCCTCGGCAGCGACACGGCGGCGCTGGAAGCACACCGGAAGGACATACCACCCAAGCCGTAGGGAAGGACGGCGCGTGAGTCGGACGGCCACGCGCGGAGGACACCAACATGTGGAAGCGTGACGAAGCCGTCAAAGGCGGCAGCCAACCATCCGCGCCGGCACCGGCGCCCGCGCCGGTCAGCGCCGCGCCAATACCCCAACCCGAGAACCGGAGGATCGAGAGGGACGTGGTGAACATCGGAAAATCGGTAGTCATCAAAGGCGAGCTGAACGGAAGCGAGGATCTGACGATCGAGGGCCATGTCGAAGGCAAGATCGAGCTGAAGGACCATGTGCTGACGATCGGTCCGAACGGCAAGATCAAGGCTCAGATCCTGGCGAAGTCCGTCATCGTCCTCGGCGAGGTCAACGGCAACGTGACCGCCACGGAAAAGGTGGACATTCGCGACGGCGGATCCGTGGACGGCGACATCATCTCGCCGCGCGTCGCGATTGCGGAAGGTGCTCACTTCCGCGGCACCGTGGACATGCAGCGCAAGGGTGCGCCGAGTCAGCAGGCGCAGGCTGTTGCCAAACCTGCCGCCGCGGCGACGACGAGCGCGCCGCAACCAGCAGCCGCCGCGCACTGACAAGGTACGATGGGGTCGGGAGTCCTCGTGATCCCGACCCGCCCTAATCCCCGTGGCGCTTTCTGATCTTTTCTCACGCCGCCGCAAGGATGATCCGGAGGCAGACGCCGCCAGTAGCCCGAAGGCACCCGCTCATCCCACCAAGGCACTCAAGAAGTTCGTGGCGACGCTCGGCGCGCATCCGCAGCCGACGCTGCTCGATATCGGTCCGGTTGTCGGTCACAACGTCACGTTCTTCGGCGAACGGCTCGGCTGCAAGTTCCAGGTCGAGGAACTGTCGAAGGACATCGACCGTTACGTCCGCGAGGACAAGCTGGCGGAGCTGCCGGAGTTTCTCGGCAAGCGGTTCACGCAGGCGGACGAGAGCTTCGACGGCATCCTGTGCTGGGATCTGTTCGACTACCTGGACAAGGACGCCGCGCAGGCGCTGGCGCGTCAGCTCACCCGTCTGCTGCGGCCGGGCGGGGTTCTCTTCGCGTTGTTCAACGCCACACTCGAGCCGCCCAAAGACAAGACCTACACCCGTTTCATCGTCGTCGACGAGGGCACGATTCAGCACCGGCCCTACCCGGCGGCGCGGCCGAAACAGAAGCCGCTTCAGAATCGAGACATTCAGCGGATCTTCGAGCCGCTGCGCATCACCGACCAGTTCCTGTTGAAGACGAATACGCGGGAAGTGCTCTTCCGCAAATGAATTTCGACCTCGCGAACGAGCACCGGTTGCTGGAGCAGTCGGTCCGTGAGTGGGCGGGGCGCGAGGTGGCTCCGCGCATCCGCGCGCTCGATCGAGAGCACCGCTTCGACCGCGCGCTCTTTCCGCAGATGGCGGAACTCGGCCTCCTCGGCATCTGCGTCCCGCAGGAATACGGCGGCGCCGGGATGGACTACTTGTGCCTGGGAATCGCGAGCGAAGAGCTCGAGTATGTCGACACCTCGCTGCGCGTCATCCTCTCGGTGCACGTCGGCCTCAACTCGCTGACGCTGCTGGCGTGGGGCACCGACGATCAGAAGAAGCGGTATCTCGTGCCGCAGGCGCAGGGACGGAAGATCGCGACCTACGGTCTGACGGAACCGTCGGCGGGCAGCGATGCGCGCGGCATTCAGACGGTTGCCGTCCGCAAGGGCGATCGCTACTACCTGACCGGGGAGAAGATCTGGATCTCGCTGGCCGACGTCGCCGACAACTTTCTCGTCTTTGCCTGGACGGATGCTGACAAGAAGAAGCAGCGTGATCCGTCGGGCATGAGCGCCTTCATCGTCGAGCGCGCGTTCGCAGGGTTCTCCAGCGCAACGCTGACGGAGAAATGGGGAATTCTGGCGGGCAACACTGGTTCGTTCAAGCTGGACGACGTCGAGGTGCCGCGCGAGAATCTGGTCGGTCGCGAGGGTGAAGGGTTCAAGATCGCGATGTTCGCGCTCGACCAGGGCCGCTACACCGTCGCCGCCGGCGCCACCGGGCTGATTCGCGCGTGCCGCGACGCCAGCGTGACATACGCACAGCAACGCCGGACGTTCGGCGTCGAGATCGGCTCCCACCAGCTGGTGAAGGAGATGATCGCGCAGATGGAGTCGGACTATCAGAACGCGCGCCTGCTGTGGCAGCGTGCCGGCTGGCTGAAAAACGTCGGCCGTCGCAATACGCGCGAGACCGGGCTCGCCAAGTGGTTCGCCACCGTGGCGTCCGAGCGGGCCGCCGCCGACGCGGTGCAGATTCACGGTGCCAACGGTTATTCCGACGAGTATCCTGTCGGCCGGTTCTACCGCAATTGCAAGGGCGCGGTCATTTACGAAGGCACACGCGAGATCCACAAGATCATGCAGGCCGACTACCTGCTCGGCTATCGAACGGATCGGCCGACGCGCTGCGAGCTTCCACCGTACGCGAGTGAAACGTGACAACGATCAAAGAGTCAAAGACGACGGTCAATCACCAGAGCTACATCGACTCCGACCTGTCACTCGACTTCCTGCGCGTCGTCGAGCAGGCGGCGATCGCCTGCGCACACACGATGGGGCAGGGTGACCGGCACAAGTCCGATCAGGTGGCGGTCGAGGCGATGCGCCGCGAGATGGACTCGGTGCCGATCGACGGCACGATCGTCATCGGCGAAGGCGAACGCGACGAGGCGCCGATGCTGTATATCGGCGAGAAAGTCGGGTCGGCCGGGCATGGCGACGGCGGTTCGTATCCGCAGGTCGATATCGCCGTCGATCCGCTCGAAGGCACCAACCTCTGCGCGACGGGCGCGCCGAACGCGCTGGCCGTGCTGTCGGCGTCCGAGGCCGGCGGCCTGCTGCATGCGCCCGACATCTACATGGAGAAACTGGTCGTCGGCCCGAGCTCGCGCGACGTCGTCGATCTCGATGCTCCCGTCCGCTTCAACCTGCGGGCGATCGCGCAGTCGCTGAACCGCAAGGTCGAGGATCTCGTCGTCATCGTGCTCGAACGGCCCAGGCACGAGAAGCTGATCGCCGACATTCGTGCGACCGGCGCGCGCATCCGGCTGATCGGCGATGGCGACCTGTCGGCCGGTATCACCGCCGCGGTCGTCGGCAGCGGTGTGCATGCCGTGATGGGGATCGGCGGCGCACCCGAGGGCGTCATCACCGCGGCGGCGATGCGCTGCCTCGGCGGCGAAATCTACGCGCGCCTGGTGGTCAGCACTCCCGAGCACGAGCAGCGATGCCGCGCGATGGGCATTACGGACTTCAAACGAATCTACCGGTCGAAGGATCTGGCCTCCGGCAACAACATCGTGTTTGCGGCCACCGGGGTCACGGACGGAACGTTGATGAAGGGTGTGCGCTTCTTCGGCGACGGCATCCGCACGACGTCTCTCGTCATGCAGACCCATCCACACCGCATCCGGTTCATCGACAGCATCCATGTGAGTGACAAGGCTGGGGCCACTTCAAAGATCCGCTTTTTCTGAGAGGTGAATATGCGACGAACGCTTCGGGTTGCAGTACTGCTGTGCGCATCACTGTTCATCGCAGCCGGCACGAGCCTGGCGCAGGGAACCCGCGGCGAATGGTCGGGCGGCTGGCGGCACTTGTACGTCGCCGGCTCGGATGGCGAGGACGGGGTGAACTTTCCGCGCGGCTGGTATGTCGACGTGGCGCTGCACCTGAACGAGATGTTCTCTGTCGTCGGTGACGTCGGCGGTAACTACAAGAGCGAAGACATCACCGAAGTGTTTCAGGGCATCACGGTCACGGGCAACGCCGACGCCAGCGTCCACACGTTCATGGGCGGCCTGCGCGTGCGATCCAGCGGCAATCCCGCGGTGGTTCCGTATGGGCAGATTCTCTTCGGCGGAGCGCACGCCGGATTCGACGTCGAAGCATCCAGCGTCGTGAACGGACAGACAATCACCGTCAGCGATGACGATTCCGAAACCGAAGCGGCGATGTCGATTGGCGGCGGCGTCAACCTGGGGACGCCGTATGTTGCCATCCGGCTCCATGCCGAGTGGCTCAAAATTCTGCAGGAGGACTCCGGAAACGCATTCCGGTTCGCCGTCGGCGTGGTGGTTCCGTTCTAAGTTGTCTCGCCGTAGCCTGGCGAAGGCGGACAGCTCGTCCCTTACTCGACGTCCTTCGTTTTGTGCTTCCGGCGGCGCCATGGGCGCCTCGTCTTGTCCTCGTGGACGCCGCCGGTCTGCCGCGGCAGCGGCACGCGCGGCCGGGCCGGCGCTTTCGACCGGCGGAGGCGCTTCGTCGGCATGCCGGCGCGATTGTACGATAGTGAGAGATGGCGCACAGAAAGCCGACGTCCGGCTCCACTGCATCGTCCGAGCGCGCCGCGCTCGTCGGCCTCATTACCGGTGCGGTCCGCCGCGTGGACGCGGAGCTGTCCCTCGACGAGCTCGCCGGACTGGCGGAAGCGGCCGGCGCAACGGTGGCGCTGCGAATGCTGCAGGAGCGTCCGCAGCCGGACGCCGGCACGTTCATCGGCGGCGGTAAGGTCGCCAGCCTGGCGGCAGCGTGTGCGGAAGCCGACGTCGATGTCATCGTTGTCGACCACGAGCTGACGCCCGGACAGCTGCGTCAGCTGGAGGAGCGTCTCGATCGGAAGGTGATCGATCGCACGCAGCTGATCCTCGACATCTTCGCGCGGCGCGCACGCACGCGTGAAGGCAAATGGCAGGTCGAGCTCGCGCAGTTGAAGTATCTGTTGCCTCGGCTCGCCGGTTCAGGCGTCGCACTGTCCCGACTCGGCGGCGGCATCGGCACCCGCGGCCCTGGTGAAACAAAGCTTGAAACCGATCGTCGCCGGATTCGCATGCGCATTCAGGCCATCCAGCGCGAGATCGACCAGGTGCGGCAACGGCGATCGCAGCTCCGCGATCGCCGGCACAAGCAGTCGGTGCCGACCGTCGCACTCGTCGGCTACACCAATGCCGGCAAGACGACGCTCTTCAACCGCCTGACGCACGAACAGGCGGACGCGTCGGATGCGCTGTTTGTCACGCTCGACCCGCTCGTGCGCAAAGTGCGCCTGCCCGATCAGCGCGAGCTGCTGGTGTCCGACACGGTCGGCTTCATCGATCGCCTGCCGCACGCGCTGGTGGCGGCATTCCGCGCCACGCTCGAAGAGGTCGTCGAGGCAGATCTGGTACTGCACGTGATCGACGGTGCCAGTCCGGACCGCGAACGCCATATCACGGCGGTCAGGCGTGTGCTCGAGGAAGTCGGGGCGGCTGATGTCGCCATGATCGACGTCTACAACAAGACCGATATGCTGTCGGCCGACGAGCAGCGCCGACTGCAGCGTGCCGATCACGGTGCAGCCATGATCTCCGCGCGAACGGGCGACGGCCTCGGCGAACTGCTGCAGATGATCGCCTCGCGTCTGGCACTGGATACCCGTCGCATCACGATCACGTTCGACAGCGGCACCGAGTTCGATCGCCAGCAGATTTCGCGTCTATATCGTGTTGCCCGTGTCATCAGCCACGTGGCGACGAACGGGAAGGTCGTCATCGAGGCCGACGTCCCACGGCGGTTCATCGAGCGCCTGACGACGCCGGCGCCGCAGGAGAGCGCGGCCGATGGGCAGTGACGTGCGGCGGCGCGGCAGGGTTGGATGGATGACCGGGTGCGGACGCCTCGTTCTCGCACTCGCCTTCGCCACGTGTATCGGGTGTGCCGAACGGACTGCACCGTCCACGGTGCCGGCCGCGCCGAAGTATCCGGACTTCATGTATCCAACCGTGCCGGCGGCGCTGCAGCGGGCGCCGGGGGCCGAGCACATTGATTTGGCCTGGCGCTTTCTCCAGAGCGGAGATCCACGCAACGCCACACGGGAGTTTGCAGCGGCGCTGCAGCGGAACCCGCAGCTCTATCCGGCCCGTACCGGCGAGGGCTATGCCTTGTTGGCGCGCGGAGATCACGACCGTGCGCTGACGGCGTTCGACGCGGCGCTGCGCGGCGCCGGCGACTACGTGCCGGCACTCGTCGGTCGTGGGCAGACGCTCCTGGCGATGAAGCGTGACGTGGACGCGATGGCGGCGTTCGAGGCCGCGCTGAAAGCGGATCCGTCGCTCGCCGACGTGCGGCGCAGGGTCGAGGTACTGAGGTTCCGCAGCGTCGAGCAGGTCATCGAGGCGGCGCGGTCCTCGGCCTCCGGCGGCCGCCTCGATGAGGCGCGGACCGCCTACCAGCGTGCGATTGATCTGTCGCCCGACAGCTCGTTCCTGTATCGGGAACTGGCGGCGGTCGAGCGTCGACAGGGGAGTGGTGATGCGGCGGTGCAGCATTTTCTTCGTGCCATCGAGCTCGATCCGTCTGACGCGATGTCGATGACCGCGCTGGGCGATCTGCTCGCCGAACGCCAGGATTACACCGGCGCGGAGGCTGCCTACAGGAAGGCCGCGGCAATCGACGCCACGCCGGAGCTGACGGCGAAGATGGCGGCACTGGCCGAACGGGCTCGTGAATCGCGCCTGCCCGAAGAGTTCAAGTCAATCGGTACCGCGTCGCAGGTCACACGCGGCGATCTGGCGGCGCTGCTCGGCACCCGTTTCGATCGTCTCCTCGCCGCGGCGCCGCCACAGCAGGTGGTGATGACCGACGTTGCCGGATCCTGGGCGGCGCCCTGGATCACGCAGGTGGTGCAGGCGGGCGTGATGGATCCCTTCGAAAACCACACCTTTCAGCCGCGTCTCGTCATCCGCCGTGGCGACCTGGCGACGGCGGTCCGCCGCATCGTCATGCTCGAGGCCGCCGCCAACCCGGCGCTGCGGCAGCGCATCAGCGCACAGCCGGCGATCTCCGATATGCCGACCTCACATCTCGTTTATCCTGCTGCCGCTGTGGCGGTCGCTGCGGGTGTGATGCCGCTCATCGACGGCAATCGTTTCGAGGTCAATCGGCCGGTCACGGGGGCCGAAGCGCTCGAGGTCATCGGCCGCCTGCAGGCCCTGTCACGCTGACGCCTTGGGTAACCTGACTGTCGCGAACCAGCTCACGATCCTCCGGATCGTCCTGATCCCGGCCTTTGTCCTGCTGGTGGTCTATGGCCGCCTCGGCGTGGCGCTGCTCGTCTTCATCACCGCCGGCATCACCGATGCGCTCGACGGGCTGATTGCACGGCGCGCCGGCCAGCGCACCAGCCTGGGCGCGTGGCTCGACCCGATGGCCGACAAGCTGTTGCTGGTGACGACCTTCATCGTGCTCACAGTGCCGACCATCCCGCTCACGAATCACCTGCCGCTGTGGCTGACGGTCGTCGTCATCAGCCGCGACATCGTCATCATCGGCGTCGTCGCCATTGTCAACCTTGCCGTCGGCCCGCGCACGTTCAAACCGTCGCTCTACGGCAAGGCGACGACGGCGGTGTTCATCCTCACGGCTGTCGCCGTCATGTACTTCAATTACCGGCAGGAGACCTCGCCACTGGTGGATGCGGCCATCTGGCTGTCGCTGGCGCTCACGCTGCTGTCAAGCGCCGACTACTTCTTTCGGCTAAAACGATTGATCAATGAGCCCTTGTGAGAGAAAACCCGAACACTTAGCCCCGAACCGAACCTGAACGACGAACTTGAACGACGAACTCGAACGACGAACCTGAACACGAACCGAGAAGCGAGAACTTGGAAGTGTGAATCGTAGTGTTCATCACTCCACCGCCAGCTTCGATGTGAAGTAGTCGACCGTCTTCAACAGTCCTTCTTCCAGGCCGACTTTCGGTTCCCAGTGCAGAAGCGTGCGGGCGCGTGTGATGTCGGGCCGGCGCTGCTTCGGATCGTCGACCGGCAGCGGCCGGTAGACGACCTGGCTCGCAGAGCCGACCAGCTTGATGATCGTGCGGGCGATCTCCTCGATGGTGACCTCGTGCGGGTTGCCGATGTTGACGGGATCGTTCGTCTCTGCGTCCATCAGCCGCAGAATGCCGTCCACCAGATCGGAAACGTAGCAGAAGCTGCGCGTCTGCGTGCCGTCGCCGAACACCGTCACGTCCTCGTTGCGCAGCGCCTGCGACATGAACGCGGGCACGGCGCGTCCGTCGCGCAGCCGCATGCGCGGGCCGTAGGTGTTGAAGATCCGCACGATCTTCGTGTCGACGCCGTGATAGCGGTGATAGGCGAGCGTCATCGCCTCGGCAAACCGTTTCGCTTCGTCGTAGACACCGCGGGGGCCGATTGGGTTGACGTTGCCCCAGTAGGTTTCCTTCTGCGGATGCTCCAGCGGATCGCCGTAGACTTCCGACGTCGAGGCGATGACGAAGCGGGCGCGCTTGGCCTTTGCCAGCCCAAGGGCGTTGTGCGTGCCGAGCGATCCGACTTTCAGCGTCTGGATCGGCAGCTCGAGGTAGTCGATCGGACTGGCCGGGCTCGCCCAATGCAGCACGTAATCGACGTCGCCGTCGATGTCGATGTAGCGCGTCACGTCGTGGCGGATGAACTCGAATTCGCGATCTCTGAGATGGGCGATGTTCCGCATGTCGCCGGTCAGCAGGTTGTCGATGCCGACGACCGAATGACCGCGGTCGAGCAGCGTTTCGCAGAGATGGGATCCGATGAACCCGGCGGCGCCGGTGACGACGGTTCTAGGCATGCGCGCGTTGGAAGAAGCCGCGGACGAGGGTCAACCACATGATTTTCAGGTCGAGCCCGACGGACCAGTTTTCGATGTAGTACAGGTCGTATTCGATTCGCTTTTCGAGCGACGTGTTGCCGCGCCAGCCGTTGACCTGCGCCCAGCCCGTGATGCCGGCCTTCACCTTGTGGCGCAGCATGTACTGCGGGATGCGGTGCTTGAACTGCTGGACAAAGAACGGGCGCTCGGGGCGCGGGCCGACGATCGACATCTCGCCTTTCAGCACGTTCCAGAACTGCGGCAGTTCGTCGAGATCGAACCGTCGCAGCCAGCGGCCGAGCGGCGTCGCCCGCGGGTCGTCGTCTCTCGCCCACACCGGTCCGGTCGTGTCTTCGGCATCGTGGTACATCGAGCGGAACTTGTAGACCGTGAAGGCGCGGCCGTCGAGGCCCATGCGCTCCTGCCTGTAGAACACCGGCCCTGACGACGTCCACTTCACCAGCGCGGCGATGACGGCGAACGGAATCGCCAGGACGATGATGGCCGCCAGCGAGAGCACGATGTCGAGGACGCGCTTGACCCAGGCGCGGAACCCCTGCAGCGGAACGTCGTTCATGTTGATGACCGGCAATCCGTCGAGGTCTTCCAGGCTGGCGCGCAGGGCGATGAACTGCAGGAGGTCTGGCACGACCTTGACGTCCAGGTACTCGCGGCTGGCGACCTCCATCAGATCGAGCAGCTTCGCGTGCTCCTCCATCGGCAGCGCGACATACAGGTGGTCAACGTGTTCGGCGTGGGCCACGTCGACGACGTCCGACAACTTGCCGAGCAGCGGCAGTCCGCGGTAGCCAAGATGGTCGCCGCCGGCGCGGTCGTCGATGAAACCGACGACCTGATAGCCGAGTTCGCGATGGTGCAGCATCCGATCGGCGATCATCCGCCCCAGGTCGCCGGCGCCGGCGATGAGAATCCGTTTCAGTCCGATACCGGCACGCCAGCGCCGTTCGAGCAGTTCGCGGATCGCCTCGCGCGAGGCGTAGGTGAAGGCGACGTTCAGCGTCAGAAACACCGCCCACACGATCTGCGACACCTGGTAGGCACCGCGTGCGCGGTCGTCCGCTGACGCGTAGTACGCCTGGAAATACAGCGTGGCCAGCAGACCGACGACGACGACGAGGATGTTGCCGACCAGGACGGAGAAGAAGTCGTCGATGCGCGAGCGTCCGCGCCGCAGTCGATAGACCCCCTGGAACTGGAAGACGATCGGCGTCAGCAGCGCCACGAACGGCACGACGCGGAGATATTCCGTGAGCGGCGGCGTTCCCTTGAGCACCGGGATCAGGCCGAAATCGAAGCGGACGATGTAGGCGAGCACGAACGCCCACGCTGCCAGCAGCGTGTCGGTGACGACGTGAAAGATCACGAGCAGGCGGTTGCGTCTTACCATCGCGTTCCGGCGGGAGCGTTCATCGTCTCGTCGATTATGTCGCGCATCCGCTCGACGTGCCGGTCGCGCGAAAACTGCTCGGCGTGGGCGCGCAGGCCGGCCGTATCCACGCGCAGGCTGGCGACTCGTTCGAGCGCCCGGCCGAGGGATTCGGGTATCAACTCCTCAAAGAGTACGCCCGTTTCATCATCGACGATAGTTTCCAGTGCACCGCCGCCGGCAAAAGCCACCACCGGCCGGCCGCACGCCTGCGCTTCCACCGGGGCAATGCCGAAGTCCTCTTCGCCCGGCAGAATGAGCGCGAGTGCCCGCTGATATTCGTGCAGCAGAGCGTCGCCGGCCAGCGGGCCGACAAACGTCACGTTCGGACCGGCAAGACGTTCCAGCCGTGTTCGTTCGGGGCCGTCGCCGACGACACGCAGGGTGGCGCCGACACGGTGGCAGGCGGCAATCGCCAGATCGATTCGCTTGTACGGCACCAGTGCAGACACGATCAGGAAATGGCTTTCAGGTGATACAGCGGCGGGGCGGTAGAAGGCTGTGTCGACCGGCGGATATACCACCGACGCTCTGCGATTATAGTATCGGCCGATCCGCCCGGCAACATGACGCGAGTTGGCGAGGAAGCGATCGACACGCACCGCCGTCGCCGCATCCCACTGCGCGAGCTGCGCCATGATCGGTCGATACAGCCAGCGGCTTGCCGCGTACCCTACCCGCTCCACGCCGAAATAGGCGTCGAACTGATCCCAGGCGTAGCGCATTGGTGAATGGCAGTAGCACAGGTGGCGAGCGGTCTTGGCGCGGATCACCGACTTGGCGACGCAGTGGCTCGAGCTGATCACGAAGTCGTACGGCGACAGATCGAGATGCTCGACCGCCCATGGGAACAGCGGCAGATATCGGCGGTAGTGTTTCGCGGCAAACGGCAGTCGCTGCACCCATGAGGTGTGAATCGGATGGCCCTCGATGAGCGGCGAGACCGAGCCGCGCTGGTGGAACAGCGTCAGGATATCGGCGTCGGGATGCAGTTCGCACAGCACCTCGAGTACCTTCTCGCCGCCGCGCATACCGGTCAGCCAGTCGTGGACCAGCGCAACGCGCACTAGGCGTGTCCCACCTGTTCGTAGACCTGTCGCGTCTTGGCGACCGAGCGGGCCCACGAGAACTCACGCGCCCGCTCGGGTCCGCGTCGTCGCAGCTCGTCGGCCAGCGTCCGATCGGTCAGCACGCGACGCATCCCGTCGACGATGGAGCTGACGTCGTAGGGGTCGACGAGTACTGCCGCATCGCCCGTCACCTCAGGCAGAGACGATTGGTTCGAGGTGACGACCGGCGTGCCGCTGGCCATCGCTTCGAGCGGCGGCAGCCCGAAGCCTTCGTACAAGGAAGGAAAGACGAACAGCGAGGCGAGACGGTACAGCGTCCGCAATGTTTCGTCGTTCACGTAGCCCAGAAAGCGGACGTGCTTGTGCAGCTTGTGGCTGTGCACGGCACGCCGCAGCGCCGGCAGCTTCGAGATCTCGTCGCCGATAATCAGCAGCTTCAGGTCTTCGAGTCCCGTCCGCCGCAGCTCGTCGAACGCCTCGATCAGGCGCACCAGGTTCTTGTGCGGCTTGATGTTGCCGACGTACAGCACGAACTGGTGATCGAGCTGATACCGTTCGCGCACACGCGCCACTTCGTCCTCCGCTGGTGCCAGCCAGAACTGCTCGTCGATGGCGTTATAGACGACGACGATCTTTTCCGGGGCGACGTTGAAGAAGTGCAGGATGTCGCGTTTGGAGGCTTCCGAAACGGTCAGGATGCAGTCCGAGCGCTTCACCGCCGCCCACATCGACGCCCGGGCGTAGGCATAGGCCGCCTTGTTCGGCAGGTACTGGGGAAACATCAGGTGAATGCAGTCGTGAATCGTCACTACCGAGCGGCAGCGCACGGCCGGCGGCAGCACATAGTGCGGCGCGTGAAAGACGTCGGCTCGCTCCCGGTGCAGCACCCAGGGAACGTGCAGCTGCTCGCGCAGCGAGTAGTTCGGCGATGATTCGAGCACGGTGCGGAAGTTCGGACCAAGCGTGCTGGCGATGTCGAGGTCCGGCTCGGGGCTGAGAAGGACGTACTCGGTCTGCTGATCGATGCGCGCCAGCTGCCGCAGCAGGTTGCGGATGTAGGTGCCGATGCCGAAGTCGTGGAGCTTTCTGGCATCAATGGCCACACGCATCGGTCGGCATTATAAGGTGCGATGCGGACTGTCGGGGGTCGGTGCAAGGCGGCTGTCGGTGGTCGGTGCAAGGTGACTGTCGGTGGTCGGTGCAAGGTGGCTGTCGGTGGTCGGTGCAAGGTGACTGTCGGTGGTCGGT
>Ga0111538_10001029_pt1 | contig 38812 bp, 32 predicted proteins | sample SoiMethybrSBSTD1_FD_79669 | JGI IMG/M metagenome (GOLD analysis project Ga0111538, IMG submission 79669) | Bulk soil microbial communities from a Populus tree surrounding site in Tennessee, USA - Soil MetaG P. TD hybrid SBSTD1 (version 2)... | ecosystem: Environmental > Terrestrial > Soil >...
AGCCGGGATCGGTGACGACGGCCGCAGTGGTGACGTCGGTGAACGTGCCGTCGCCGTTATTGCGGTAGAGGATGTCGGCGTCGCCGGTGAGTCGCTTCGGTCCGCAGAAGACGTCGGTCGCCATGAACCGGCAGCTGGCGGTCGTGCCGCGCGCCGGGATCGAGGCCTCGTCGAACTTCACGTAGTTGGCGACATAGAGATCGAGATCGCCGTCGCGGTCGTAGTCGGCGAACGCGCAGCTCGTGCCCCAGCGCGTGTCGTCGATGCCGGCGCGGCGCGTGACGTCTGTAAACGATCCTTTCCCGGTGTTGCGCCACAGCGCGTCAGGGCCGAACGCCGTGATATAGACGTCAGGTGCCTCGTCGTTGTCGATGTCGCCGACGCAGACACCAGACCCCCACCCGCGCCGGGTGAACCCGCTCGAGGCCGTGACGTCGATGAAGCGACGGCCGCCGTCGTTGCGATAGAGGGCCGCCATCGGATCGCCGCCGCTGGCCAGACGCTCGCGCGTCGAGCCGTTGACGATCAGCACGTCGAGATCGCCGTCCTTGTCATAGTCGAAGAACGCCGCGCCATTGCCGTTGGCGTCCACGATGAAGTCCTTGGCGGCGCCACCGGAGACGTTGAGCAGGTCGAGGCCGGCTTCGTCGGCAACGTCCAGGAGCCGGACTGTCGTGCCCTGCGCGTCGGGTGTGATGACGCGCAGCACGACGAGCACGACGGCCGCGGCAAGCCGACGGGTCGCTGACATACCATTAAATCGCGTCGGGAAAGCCGGGCGAAAGCATGCGGGTGAACCCGGCGGGGTTCTTGATGTGTTGCGCCGCCATCCACGCGAGGGCTGCGCCGTGTTGCTCACGCCCGACTGCGTCGTCTTGCAGCTGGCCGATTCGCAGTCGTGCGACGGCCGCGTACAGGTTCATGTCGGCGCGCTCGAAGCGATCGACGGCGTCGTGGAGACAGCGCAACGACAGGGCGGCGTGACCCTCGAGGTGCGCCACCCCCGCCTGCAACAGCAGCGCAATCGGGTCAGACCATGGCATCCGCTCGCGAGCGATTCGGCGGGCTTCGGCGCGGGCGATGGACAGGAATCGGTGAGGGGCTCGACTCATCGCCGCCATCGCCAGGGCGCTTCGCGCCCGCATGTAGTGCGTCTCGACTCGAAAGACGTGGAGCCGGGTGATCAAGGACCGCCGAATACTCGGTTCGTGTTCGGTAAACAGCCGCCAGGCCTCTCCGCCGTTCCCACGATAGAGCGCGGTCTGCACACGAGCCAGCAGCGCACTGTAGTGCTGACGATGAAACCCCTCATGCGACCACCGATCGATGCTCTCGATCGCCTCGCGCTCGCCCTCGTCCGGATCATCGGCGGCCAGCCATGCATAGTTGCTTCTGGTGCACAGCTCGGTGGCGATATACAGGTTCCCGGTGTTGCGTGCGGCGGCGAGCAGCGGTGGCACCCGTTGCACCACCTCACCGAGCTCGCCTCTGTACATCAGCGCCCAGATGGCGAGATTCTGCGCGACGTTCACTTCCCAGGTGACCCCGGTGCACTCCTTACGCAGAATCCGCAACGCCTGCTCGGCCAGGATCCCACCGTTTTTCCACTGCCCCTTGGCCATGGCCATGAGGCTCTCTCCGAGGAGGGACAAGGCAATGGCGTCGGGGTTTCCAACGCTTTGTGCCAGTGCCTTCGACTGCTGGAAGAGCGTCTCGGTCAATCGTCTTCCCGTCGGATACGCTCTGCGGGCCGTCGCCTCGATGGCCATCGCGCGAGCGACGCGCGTCGGTTCGCCAGCATCGAGCGCCAGCAGCAGATGTCGCGCGCTGAAATACCCGGCGCTGATCATGTCTACCATCAGCAACCCCATCACCGCCGACCAGCAGGTGTCCACGCGGAGCAGGGTGTCGGCGTCGATGTCGCCGACCGCTCGCGCAACGAAGCGGATGCCGCGCCAGCGAAGCCGTTCGCGTTGCCAGAGCATGGACAGGAGTGCCGCACGGGGGCTTCGCGGCATGCGGACTTCCATCCCGGCCAGGGCGGTGCGAATGAGGTCCAGCCCGCGATCGATGTGACCGCCGATGAGGAACTGCTCGGCCGCCCGGTGCTGCAGCTCGACCCGCTTGCCTGGGGCTGAGCCTGGCACCGCGCGCAGATAGGCTTCGGCGGCTTCGGCAGGACGGCCGGCGTTGGCCAGAGCCCGGGCCTGTCCCTCTTTCCATTCAGGCGCAGCCTGAGACGTCGGAGTCAGATCGAGCGCGTGGCCATAGAAGAGCGCGGCCCGTTCGAAGGCCAGTGCGGCCGCAGCTCGCTCGGCCGCCCGCCCGGCCTGGACGGAGGCGCGCACCGGATCATCCGCCCCGCGGTAGTGTTCGTAGAGCGCTTCCGGATCGTCGATTCCGTTGCCGACGAGTGTGTCGGCGACGAGCGCGTGAATGCGGCGTGTCTCGTGTGGCGACAGCTGCGCGGCAAGAGTCTCGCGGACACGGTCGTGATAGGCCTCGACACGCTCGGAGGATCCGCTGCTGCGAATGAAATGTGCCGCGCGAAGACCGGTGATGAGCGACCGTGCGTCCCGGGCGAGACCTGAGGCTTCGGACACCAGCTCCGGCGCCATCGGGCGCCCGCACACCACCAACGTGTGCAGAAACCGGCGCGCTGCGTCGGGCAGGCTGCGCACGCGAGTCTCGAACATCGCGGCGAACGTCGGACCACTCTCGGCGTGATCGTCCCGGGTAACGGTGTATCGCGCGAGTTGCTCCAGGAAGAACGGATTGCCGCCAGCTTCAGAGGCAATCCGCCGCCGCTGCTCGTCGCTCGGTGGCGTGCCAGCGAGTGCACGGATCAACTCCATGGCTTCCGCGTCGGGCATGGGCTCGAGGTTGACGGACAACCATGGCTGGTGCCGGCGCTCGATCAACCTCTGGAGGAATCGCTGCGACGCCACTTCTTCGCTGCGGAACGACACCACGGTGAGCAGAGCCGGCGCCGCCGGCTGGCGCACGAGCTCCTCGAGCAGAAGCGCACCATCGATGTCGCTCCACTGCAGGTCGTCGATGTAGATGACCAACCGCTGGCGAGCCGCCAGGCGGGCCAGGAGCTCGCGCAGGACCTCGAAGGCCAACCGTCTCAGCACGAGCGGCTCTGCCGCCGCCGGTTGGCGATCGAGACATGCGTTGGCAATCGCAGGGACGCGCTGCATCACCGGAAAGATTCGTGGGAGTGCGGCCACGTCGCGTGGCAGCACACCCTCGACGACTGATTCCGGAAGCGACAGGATGTGTCGTGAGAGGCTGTCGACGACGCCATCGAGCGCCTTGTACGGGACGGACTCGTGCTCGTAGCACCGTCCCGACAGCACGACGACATCGTCTCTCGTCGAGAGCCGGCCGAGAAACGATCGGACCAGCGCACTCTTGCCGATTCCCGATGGACCGCAGACATACACGGCCGCCGCTTGGCCGTTGACGACCGATCGAAATGCCTCCTCGAGGAGGGCGAGCTCGCGCGCGCGGCCGACGAATGGCGCATCACCGTGGAACTCCGGCACCGGGTCCGGCGTGGACGCACCCGCTCCGCCACCGAGCCTGATGAGCGCGTCGTGACCCGACAATCGGCGCGCGGGGTCACGACACATCAACTCCATGCAGATAGCGCTGACGTCGGCGGGCACATCCAACGCCACGTGCGCGGGTGACGGTGGATCCCAGAGGTTCTTTCGAAGAAGTACATCGACGAGCGTCCCCGCGAACGGCGGAGTGCCGGTCAGCGCGGCGTAGACCGTCGCGCCCACGCCGTACCAATCGCCGGCTTCGGACGGAGGCAGACCGGAGCCTTCCTCGGGCGGCAAATACGCAGGTGTTCCGCCAGCGACGGGCTCGTGGCCACCGAGCGTGTCAGGAAAGAGCTCGGCGATCAAACCGAAGTCGAGGATGACCACTCGTCCGTCCGGCGTCACGAGCACGTTGGACGGCTTGATGTCCCGATGAAGCTTGCCGAAACGGTGGAGCGCCGAGACTCCAACGATCAATTGCTGCAGGGCGGCCGTGAGCCGAGCGATCGACGGACGCCCTTCCGATCCTTGCCTGACGTAGTCGACGAAATTGAGGCCCTGCACGAGTTCCATCGTGAAGAAGCACCGGGAGTCTTCGACAAAGAGCTCGTAGAGGCTGACGACGTTTGGATGCGTCATTCCGGCGAGGCTTCGAAACTCCTGCTTCAGCCGATAGATGCCGGCCGGGGTGGTGCGCCGAAGAGTCTTGAGCGCGACGACCTCGTGCCTCGCCTGGTCGTGAACCTCGTAGACGACGCCCATCCCGCCGGCGCCGAGGCGTCGAATCACTGCGAAGCGGTCGGTTCCTGCGAAGTCGTCCTCGAAGTTGTCAGACCGGGCGAGCCCCGTTGGTGACCCGGGTAACCAACGAGTCCGAGTGGCCGTTGCCGCGCCGTCGATCGTGGACTCACAGCGCTCGTGGAACTGCTCCACCAAGGTCCGATGCTCGAGGAGTACGGCGACGGCGAAAAGGTCGGTTGCCAACGAGGGGTTCTGTTCGCGAAGTTCTGCCAGCCAGGCAGCGCGCGCGTCTTCTGGCACGTCGAGAGCCTGAGCGAGGTAGTGATTGATGGCCTCCCAACGCTCGGGCTCGAGTCTCGGCACGTCTGGATTCTAAGCCGGTGACCGACGTGGCCCCCCAAAACGGGGTACAGAACGGTCTTTTGCCGATCACGTATCCTAACGACTCGACATGCGGATGAGGCGCCGCGGAAGAGTACTGGGAGTGCTGTCGGTCGCGGCATGGCTAGCCGCGGTGTCCTCGTCCACGCCTCGTGCTCAAGTGAACGACGAGGCGCCGCCTCGCGTTCAAGTGCAGAGCGTGGCGCCGCCGCCGATCGCCGATCTCGAGCGCACCGTCACGCAGTACTGCGCCGGCTGTCACAATCAGCGCGTCCAATCCGCCGCCACCGCGTCCGGGGTCGTGCTCGACGGCGTCGATTTGTCAGCCGTCGCTACCCATGGCGAGATGTGGGAGAAGGTCGTGCGCAAGCTTCGCGCCGGCGCCATGCCGCCGGCCGGAATGCCGCGGCAGAACGCGGCGGCGCACGATGCGCTGGTGTCGTTCCTCGAGGACTCGCTCGATCGCGCGGCGGCGAGTCACCCGGATCCCGGCCGACAGGCGCCTCACCGGTTGAATCGCGCCGAGTATGCCAACGCTATTCGCGACCTGCTGGCACTCGAACTCGACGCAGCGGGGTTGCTGCCTCCGGATGATTCGGCGGACGGCTTCGACAACAACGCTGACGTGCTGAGCGTGTCGCCAGTGCTGCTCGAGCGGTATCTGTCGGCTGCGGCGACAATCAGTGCGCTTGCCGTCGGCGATCCGAAGATCATCCCGGGCTCGGAGACCTACCGGATTCGCGGTGACGCCTCGCAGACCGCGCAGAACGAGGCGCTTCCTCCTGGGACCCGTGGCGGCCTGTTGGCGGTTCATACGTTTCCGCTCGACGGCGAGTACGTCATCAGGGTCAAGCTGCTCGAGATCAATCTCGGCTCGATCCGCGGGCTGGAGTACGAACATCAACTCGAGGTCACGGTGGATGGCGAGCGCGTGCTGCTCGCGCCAGTCGGCGGCCCGCAGGATTACACCGAGTCGTCACTCAACGCGACCAACGTCGTGAACTCACTCGCGCAGCGGCTGCAGGTGCGCGTAAAGGTCCGCGCTGGTCAGCGCCCGGTGGGCGCCGCCTTCCTGATGAAAAACGCCGCGCAGGGCGCGAACCGGCTGCAGGCGTTCGAGCGCAGCACGCTGATCCCCACCGATACGCTCGGCTTGCCGCACGTCGAGAACATCACAGTCACCGGACCCTTCAATGCCACGGGCGCCAGCGAGACGCCGAGCCGTCGTCGCATATTCGTCTGCAAGCCAGCCAGAGCCGCGGACGAATCAGCGTGTGCGAAGCGGATCGTCTCGACGCTCGCTCGCCGCGCGTACCGCCGGCCGGTGACCGAGTCCGAGGTGGCCAGCCTGATGTCGTTCTACGACCAGGGACGTCGCGAAGGATCCTTCGAACGGGGCGTCGAGCTGGCGACGCGGGCCGTGCTGGTCAGCCCGAAGTTCATCTTCCGCGTCGAGCGCGATCCGTCTGGAGTTGCGCCCGGGAGTCCATATCGTGTCAGCGATCTCGACCTCGCGTCGCGCCTGTCGTTCTTTCTGTGGAGCAGCATTCCGGATGACGAGCTGCTCGACCTGGCCACTCGCGGGCAGCTGGGGAAGCCGGCGGTCCTCGATGCGCAGGTCCGCCGCATGCTCGCCGATCCTCGCGCCCGAGCGCTCGTGGACAACTTCGCCGGGCAATGGCTCCAGATTCGCAACCTTCGCAACACGACGCCCGACAAGAACGACTTTCCCGACTTCGACGACAACCTGAGACAGGCATTCGAGCGTGAGCTCGATCTCTTCGTGGCGAGCGTGATCAACGACGATCGCAGCGTGCTCGATCTCATCACCGCCGACTACACCTTCCTGAACGAGCGGCTCGCGAAGCACTACAGGATTCCCAACATCTACGGTCCGGACTTCCGCCGCGTGGCGCTGTCCGAGGATGCCAGGCGTGGCCTCCTCGGAAAGGGCGGCGTCCTCCTGCTGACGTCGCACGCCGACCGCACGTCGCCGGTCGTGCGCGGCAAGTGGATCCTCGACAACCTGCTCGGCACGCCGCCTCCGCCGGCGCCGGCGGTCGTGCCGCCATTTCCCGAGGAAGTGCCGGGCGTGCCGTCTACCGTGCGGGCGCGGATGGAGCAACATCGCTCGAATCCGGCCTGTGCCGGCTGCCACCGGGTCATGGACCCGCTTGGGCTGGCGCTCGAGAACTTCGATGCCGTCGGCGCCTGGCGTACGCGAGAATCCGGTATCGCGATCGACGCGTCGGGAGAACTGACCGACGGAACGAAGATCAACGGGGTCGGGGCGTTGCGCGACGCCCTCTTGAAGCGGCCCGACGTGCTGGTCGGAACTGTGACCGAGAAGCTGATGACCTATGCGGTAGGCCGCAGTCTCGAGCATCAGGACATGCCGGCCGTCCGCGCGGTCGTCCGCGCCGCCGCGCGCGACAACTATCGCTTCTCGTCAATCATTCGTGGCATCGTCACGAGCGTGCCGTTCCAGATGCGGAGAGCGCAGAGAGCGAACTGAGTTTGATCCGACGAGGACACGACACACGATGTTCATCTACAAGGCATCACTCCCACGTCGACAGGTCCTGAAAGGCATCGGCGCGACGCTGTCGCTGCCGCTGCTCGACGCCATGGTGCCGGCGCTGACTGCGGCCGCGCAGACCGCGGCGCGGCCACAGCTACGCGCAGGATTCGTCTACATCCCGCACGGCGTGATCATGAAGGAGTGGACGCCGGCCGCGGCGGGTTCCAGCTTCGAGTTCACACCGATCCTCACCCCGCTCGAGCCGTTTCGCGACTCAGTCGTCGTCGTCAGCAACCTGACCCGCGCCGAGGTCACCAGCAACCACGCCGTCTCGTCGGGCTGCTGGCTCACCGGCGTATCGCCGAAGCGAACCGACGGCCCCGACTTCCGCGTCGGCGTCTCCATCGATCAGGTGATCGCCAGGAAGATCGGACAGGAGACGACGTTCCCGTCGCTGGAGATCGCCACCGAAGACTTCTCAGGACTCGTCGGCGCGTGCGACCCGGGCTACAGCTGCGCCTACATGAACACGCTCAACTGGCGGACGGAGACCACCCCGCTGCCGATGGAGATCAACCCGCGTGTGGTGTTCGAGCGGCTGTTCGGGAGCGGGGCCAGCGCCGATGACCGCCTGGCGCGGATGCGCACTGACCGCAGCCTGCTGGACTTCGTCGCCGGCGATCTGAAGACGTTGGAGCGCGATCTGGGTGCGGGCGATCGGACGAAGCTCACCGAATATTTGGACTACGTTCGCGAAATCGAGCGCCGCATTCAGCGGGCGGAACAGCAGGCGCACATCTCCGCCGACGTACCGGGCGCACCGGTCGGTGTGCCAGAGGCGTACGTCGAGCACGTCGCGCTGCTCTTTGACCTGATGGCGCTGGCGTTCCAGACCGACCAGACGCGCGTGTTCACGTTCATGATGGCGCGCGAAGTCAGTCAGCGCACGTATCCCGAGATCGGCGTGACCGAGCCGCATCATTCGATTTCGCATCACGGCAATCGCCCGGCGGCGATTGCGGGTCACGCGAAGCTCAATGCCTACCACGTCAGCATGTTCGCGAAGTTCGTCGAACGGCTGCGCGCGACGCCGGACGGCGACGGCTCGCTGCTCGATCATTCGTTGCTCGTCTACGGCAGCGGCATGAGCGACGGCAACGGCCACACCGGATCGCCGCTCCCGCACGTCCTGGTGGGCGGTGCAGCCGGACGCATGAAAGGCAATCGCCACATCGTCACGCCCGAGAACACGCCGATGGCGAACCTGCTGCTGGCGGTGTCGCAGAAGTGCGGCGTCGAGCAGGATCGATTCGGCGTCAGCAAGGGCGTTGTCGAAATCTAGGGTCGCGACCGTCGCTGTTCTCCTGTGCGCAAGCCTGGCCACCGGCGCTGCAACCGGCGACGTCCGATTGATTGAAGCCGTCAAATCCGGCAATGCCGCAATGGTACGAACGCTGTCACAACAGCGCGCGCTGGTGAACGCGACCGAGCCGGACGGTTCGACTGCGCTTCACTGGGCGGCGCGTCTCGATCGCCTCGAATTCGTGCAGACGCTCATTCGTGCCGGCGCGCCGGTCACCGCGAAGACCCGCTACGGCGTGACGCCGCTCGCGTTGGCTGCGGTCAACGGCAGCGCGCCCGTCGTGGACGCGTTGTTGAAGGCAGGCGCCGATGCGAAGACGGTCGGCAGCGATGGCGAGACGGTCCTCATGCTCGCCGCCCGCACCGGCAAACCGGACGCGGTGCGCGTGCTGCTCGATCGCGGCGCCGACGTCAACGCGCGTGAGACGTGGCACGGCGAGACGGCACTCATGTGGGCGGCCGCCGAGGATCATGCCGACACGGTGTCGCTGCTGGCCTCGCGTGGCGCCGATCTCAACGTCACGTCAACGGTTCCGGAGTTTCCCAAGGTCAAAGTCGATGCCGCGACCATGGTGTTCACGGCGCTCCCGAGAGGTGGGCTCACGGCACTGATGCTGGCCGCGCGACAAGGTGCGGAGGCCGGTGTACGCGCGCTCGCCGACGCCGGCGCCGATCTCAACGCAGCCGATCCGGACGGGACGACGGCGCTGAACATCGCGGTGATCAATGCGCACTACGACGCGGCTGCGGCACTGATCGAGAAGGGGGCGAACCTGAACCTCGCCGACGCGGCGGGCATGACACCGTTGTACGCCGTCATCGACATGCAGCACCAGGAGCCACTGGTGAACCGGCCGTTGCCGAAGCCATCGGGACGGCTCGTGCCGCTCGACATCGTCACGCTGCTCCTCGATCGCGGCGCCAATCCAAACGCGACGCTGAAGACGCCGCTGTTGATGCGCCAGCACAATGGTGGGGATGCGTCGCTCGGCGAGGGCGCCACGCCGCTGATGCGCGCGTCGAAGGTCAGTGACACGACGTTCATCCGGTTGCTGCTGGACAAGGGCGCCGACCCGAATCTCCGCCTGCGCAACCAGACGACGGCGCTGATGATTGCCGCGTCGCGAGCGGCCCGGAATGCCGGTCCGGAGAAGAACACGATGGATGCCATCGCGCTCATGATGGCGAAGGGCGCGGATGTGAATGCGGTGAACGACAACGGTGAAAGCGCGCTGCATATCGCTGTTGGCCGGGGCGACGCGCTGGTTCGCTTTCTCGTCGAGAACGGCGCCAAGTTGGATTTGAAGGACAAAGCCGGCCGGACGCCGCTCGATGTCGCGATGGGCGTGCCCGGTGGGGGCGGCGGACGCGGTCGCGGCGGCCGAGGCGGCGGCCCCGCGGCGCCGGGCCCGGTGCGGGAGAGCACCGCGGCGCTGCTCAAGGAGTTGATGGCGGCGCGAGGGCTCTAAGGTGCGAAGGTGCAAGTGTGCGAAGGTGCGATGGTGCCTTCTGCCCGTTCTGATTCTCGCGGCCTCCTGCGGCGATGGTTCAACTCCAGCAGGTCCGAGTGTCGAGCGCGTTTCCGGCGTCTGGATGTCCCACGCCACGCTCGCCTCGGTCAGTGGCGGCGCCTGCGTTGGCAGCGCGTTGCAGGCCGCGGTCGGCAACCGCGACATCTTCGCGGCCCACATCCAGCAGTCGAACAGTGCGTTAACGGCGACCGTCACCTCGTTGGGCAACCAGACCAGCTGTGCGTATACCGGAACGGTCGCCGGTACGATCGTCAATCTGAGCCTGACGTCCTGTCAGGCCGGCCGGGTCGCTGCGTTCCGTTGTGCCGACGGCGCTCACTACGACCTGCAGCTGGTGGGCGACCGACTGACCGGCCAGGCCAGCAGCGGCGCACCTGGCACGTCCACAAGCACGTGGAACGTGCTGACGGCGGGAAGCACGGCGCCTGTCGCGGTCCTCACTCTGTCGAGCGAGTTCCGATGGAACCCTCTCGGCATCCCGCATAACGACTTCCATGTCTTCGATGGGTCCGTCCTGCCCGGCTATGTGGACGGCAATATCGTCATCCCGGAAGAAGTGAATCCGTTCTGCGAGAAGTGCGGCTGGTTCTGATTGGCTTGCCCTAAGATCCCATCCATGACCAGAACTCGCATCGTCATGGTGCTCGGCTGGGTGCTCGCGCTGACCGGTTCGGCGTTGGCGCAGGCCGGGTCGCAGAGTGCGCCAGCCATTCCCGAGCAGCCGTCGGCCCTGTCACGAGCCAACCTCGCAAAGCCGCGTCCGAAAGCTCCGTTCGATCTCACTGGTACCTGGCAGCATGACGGCCGCGCGAATACCTGGCACTTCGTGCCTGAGACATTCAAGCTGACGCCTCAGGCACAGGTGCACTTCGACCGCGGGGTTCAAGCGCTCAAAGACGGCGGCGTCTATCGCGACGACGTCGGTCAGTGCTGGCCAGCCGGAATGCCGATGATCATGACCCGGGTGTGGCCGATCGCGGTGATCCAGCTGCCGACCGCCGTCTACATGGTGAGCGGCTTCATGAACAGCCTGCGCGTGATCTATCTCGACGGCCGCGGTCACACCGATCCGGACCTCGTCGTCCGCAGCTTCAATGGCGAGTCGATCGGGCACTGGGAAGGCGAGGTCCTGGTCGTGGACACCATATATTTCCCTGGCCATCACCACTGGATGGACCAGGGTGGCGCCTCGATACCAGCCAGCGAGGATCTGCACATCGTCGAACGGTTCCGGATGCGACCCGATGGCGCGCTCGACATCGAGTACACGATGACCGACCCGAAAAACTGGGAAGGCGAATGGAAGATGGTGAAGACATTTCGTCGCCGGGACAACACCGACATCACCGAAGTGCAGTGTCTGCCCGATCTGAACGATCGCCTGCCGGCGACGTCTTCGAAGAGGCTGGTGAAATGACTACGAACCGTTCGATGCTGGCCTTGATTCTCATCGTCACGGCGACCGTCGTGCTGTCGGCTCACCACTCGCCGGTGATGTTCGATCGCAGCGTGAGGAAGACGCTGGTCGGGACGGTCGTCGAGTTCGCGTGGATGAATCCGCACGCTTCGATTCAGCTCGACGTGCCCAACGAGTCGGGCGGCACGGATCGATGGGGAGTGGAATTGGGCAGTCCGAACTCGATGGTCAGGACCGGCTGGCGATCGTCGATTCTGAAGCCAGGCGACAAGGTCACCGTTGTCGTCAACCCGCTCAAGAGCGGCGAATTCGGCGGAATCTTCGTGAGTATCACGCTCGCCGACGGGCGCACGTTGGGCGGAAACGCCGTGAACTGACGCTGCAATGCAAAATGCACATGGGTTCCCGGCAAAGATTGCATTTTGACTTTCCCGTCGTGCATTACATGATCCGATCACATGGCCACTACTGCGGAGAAGCCCAAGGGCGGACTTGAAGACGTCGTTGCCACGTCGTCCGCCATCTGTTACCTCGATGGCGATAAGGGCGTGCTCGCGTACTGCGGCTACGACATCCACGATCTCGCGCAGTCCGCCACGTTCGAAGAAGTCTGTTTCCTGCTCTGGCACCGGCGCCTGCCGGCCCGTGCAGAGCTTGGCGACCTGCAGTCGCAGCTCGCTGCGGCCAGGGCGCTGCCGGAGCCGATCATTCGTCTGATGCGCAGCCTGCCGCCGGTGAACGGCATGGACGCGCTCCGCACCCTCACCTCGGCGCTCGCGCACTACGATTCGGAACTGGACGACGCCTCGCCGGCGGCGCAGTACCGCAAGGCGATTCGGTTGACGGCGCAGGTCGGCTCGATCGTGGCGACGTGGGGACGGCTGCAGGCCGGTGGCGGACCGATCGCTCCGGATCCCGCGCTGGGCCACGCGGCGAATTTCCTGTACATGCTGACCGGTGAGCGGCCGAACTCGACCGCGGTTCGCGCCTTCGACATCGCGCTCACGCTGCATGCCGACCACGAGCTCAACGCCTCGACGTTTGCGGCCAGGGTCGCCGCCGCCACGCTTACTGACATCTACTCCGCGATCGTTGCCGCGATTGGCACGCTCAAAGGTCCGCTGCACGGCGGCGCGAACGCCGAGGTCATGAAGATGCTGCTCGATCTGGGGCAGACCGCCAGCGGTGATCGCGTTGACGACTTCATCCGCGGCAAGCTGGCGAAAAAAGAAAAGATTCCCGGCTTCGGACATCGCGTCTACAAAACGGAGGACCCGCGCGCGACGCACCTGCGGCAGATGTCCCGCGAGCTTGGCAAGCGCGGAGGCAACACCGCGTGGTTCGACATCTCGCAGCGCATCGAAGCCCTGGTCAAGGGCGAGAAGAAGTTGAACCCGAATGTGGACTTCTACTCGGCGTCCACCTACTACACGATGGGCATCCCCATCGATCTCTACACGCCGATCTTCGCGGTGAGCCGCATCTCAGGCTGGACGGCCCACGTCCTCGAGCAGTTCGCGAACAACCGTCTGATCCGCCCGCGCGCGGACTACACCGGCCCCTCGTATCCGCAGCGCTTCGTGCCTCTCGAACAGCGATAAGGTCCGGCGGGTCGTCATGAACGACACGGAGTTCTCTCGCCAGCCCGCGAGCATTGCCGACATCGTGGCCGATACCGAGGCCCGGTCGTTCAATCGACGTCATCATCTCGACTCGTACTACAAGGAGATCATTGCTCGCGGCGCTGAAGCAGCTACGGGACCCAAGGATCAGCCGTATGGGATTCGTGAGTTCAGCGTGCAAGATATCAACGGTGTTGGCATCGTGTTCGGCCAGGACATCGGCCACGTATAGTAGTCACCCTGTGCCGCACAGACGAGAGCACGATGAACGTCAAGGATCTTGAAACCTTATTCGACTATACCTGGTGGGCAAATCGTCGCCTTTTCGATGTCCTCTCACAGCTGTCAGACGAACAGTTTGTTCAGCCCGTAGCGGGCAGCTATGGCTCTGTGCGGAACACGTTGGTGCACATCGTCAGCGCCGAGTGGGGCTGGCTGGACCGGTGTGGTGGGACGCCGCGTGGTCCTGCTCTCAAAGCGACCGACTATCCAACGCTTGCATCGGTTCGCGATCGGTGGGAGCAGGTCGAGCGACACGTGCGCGACTTCCTATCAGCGCTCCGAGACGACGATCTCAGTCGCACCATAGAGTGGGCACTTGGCGGCGGTCCGAAGCACACGTCGCACCTGGGTGAACTGATGCAACACGCAGTGATCCACGGCGTTCATCATCGGGGACAGGTCGCCTTGCTCCTCAGGCAACTGGGCTATACACCAGGCAATTTCGATGTGCTGTTCTACTACGAGCGAGCGCAGCCTGAGCGGACGTCATAGCAAAGAGGCAGTGTCACAGATCGTTTCCCGTGACCCGATGGGAGGGCCAGCACTCGTCGATACTCACCGGCGACTGATCGACCTGCTCGACGAGATGATCGCGACACGCTCGAGGCGCAAACGGCGGTAAGGACCCGTAGGGTATGATCGTTTGGTCTGAATGGACCAGCGATTCGTCCGGAATTTCTCAATCATCGCTCACATCGATCACGGCAAGTCAACGCTGGCCGACCGCTTTCTCGAGCTCACCGGTGCGCTGCAGGCCCGCGAGATGGAAGCGCAGGTCCTCGACGCGATGGATCTGGAGCGCGAGCGCGGCATCACCATCAAGGCCCATCCGGTCCGTCTGAACTACACGGCCGCCGACGGCCAGCAGTACGTCCTCAATCTCATCGACACGCCCGGACACGTGGACTTCGGCTACGAGGTCACGCGATCGCTGGCCGCGTGCGAGGGCGCGCTGCTGCTCGTCGATGCCTCGCAGGGCGTCGAAGCGCAGACGCTGGCCAACGCGTATCTGGCGGTAGACAACGGCCTCGAGATCATCCCGGTCATCAACAAGATCGACCTGCCGAGCGCGCAGCCGGACGAGTGCAAGCGTCAGATCGAGGACATCATCGGCCTCGATGCCTCGACGGCGATCCTGGCCAGCGCCAAGGATGGCACCGGCGTCCGCGACATCCTCGAAGCCATCATCGCCCGCTTCCATCCACCGAAGGGCGACCCCGACGCACCGCTCAAGGCGCTGATCTTCGACTCCTGGTACGACGCCTATCGCGGCGTGGTGATCGTCGTTCGCGTGATCGACGGCGTGCTGCGGCCGAAGACGAAAGTGCGCCTGATGGCGATGAAGCAGGATTACGAGGTCCTCGAGCTCGGCGTGTTCTCGCCGAAGGCGACGCCGGTAGACGAGCTCGGCGTCGGCGAGGTTGGATTCGTGGTCGCCAACATCAAGGTCGTGGCGGACGCGAAGATCGGCGACACGGTCACCGAGGCGAATCGGCCAACGACCGAGCCGTTTCCAGGTTTCAAGGAGTTGAAGCCGATGGTCTTTGCCGGGTTGTACCCGGTGGAGAGCCACGAGTACGCCGAGCTGCGCGAGGCGCTCGAGAAGCTTCGGTTGAACGACGCCTCATTCTTCTACGAGCCTGAGACGTCGGTGGCGCTCGGCTTCGGCTTCCGTTGCGGTTTTCTCGGTCTGCTGCACATGGAGATCGTGCAAGAGCGCCTCGAGCGCGAGTACGACATGGACCTGGTGACCACGGCGCCGGGCGTGCTCTACCGTGTGACGACGACCGACGGCGAGGTGCACGAGATCGACAGTCCGGCCAAGCTGCCGGATCCCGGGCGCATCCAGAAGCTCGAGGAGCCAATCATCACGGCGATGATCCTGACGCCGTCCGAGTTTGTCGGGCCGATCCTGCAGCTGTGTCAGGACAAGCGCGGCGTCCAGAAAAAGCTCGAGTACCTGAAGTCGGATCGCGTGCTCATCACCTATGAGCTGCCGTTCAATGAAGTCGTCATGGACTTCTACGACAAGCTCAAGACCATGTCGCGGGGCTACGGGTCGCTGGATTACCACGTCACCGGCTACTGGGAATCACCGCTCGTGAAGATGGACATCCTCGTCAACGGGGATCCTGTGGACGCGCTGTCGAGCATCGTCCACAAGGAAGCTGCCTACGAACGCGGGCGGGCGCTGGTGTCGAAAATGCGCGAGCTGATCCCGCGCCAGATGTTCGAGATTGCCATTCAGGCGTCGATCGGGTCGCGCATCATCGCCCGCGAGTCGGTCAAGGCGATGCGCAAGAACGTGCTGGCCAAGTGCTACGGGGGTGACATCACGCGCAAGCGCAAGCTGCTCGAGAAGCAGAAGGAAGGCAAGAAGCGCATGAAGCGCGTCGGCCGTGTCGAGATACCTCAGGAAGCCTTTCTCGCGGTGCTGAAAGTCGGGACCGAGTAGCGGCCATGACCCAGCCGACGGCGCAGACCTTTCACAAGTCGGCGGTGCGCGAGTACTTCGAGTCGGTCTGCGTCGCCGTGATCCTCGCCTTCTTCGTGCGCACGTTCGTCGTCCAGGCGTTCAAGATTCCCAGCGGATCGATGGAGCCGAATCTCCTCATCGGCGATCATCTGCTGGTCAACAAGTTCGTGTTCGCGCCGACGTTGACATCACTCGAGCGCATGCTGCTGCCCATCGATCCGATCCGCCGCGGTGACATCATCGTGTTCAAGTACCCGGAGGATCCGACCCGCGATTTCATCAAGCGCGTGATCGGCCTGCCCGGGGACACGATTGAGATGCGCAACAAGAAGGTCTACGTGAACCGCGTGCCGCTGTCCGAGCCGTATACGTATTTCATCTATCCGCCGGAGGAAGGCGGCTCGAGCGCGCCAGACGTCTCCGGCGGCGACTTGCTGCGATCATTCGCGCCGATGACGGTTCCGTCCGATATGTATTTCATGATGGGCGACAACCGCGACAACTCGCAGGACAGCCGCTACTGGGGCTTCATGCCGCGCGAATATGTGAAGGGCAAGGCGCTCTTCGTGTACTTCTCGTTCGGTGAGGGTGGAGGACCGGTCAACATCCGCTGGTCTCGGCTTCTGCACCAGATTCACTGATGGCGACGCGCACCAAACGGCGGGCACCACGTGGCGAGGCCCCGGCACAGGCGGGTCCGAAGACGCGTGTCTACGAACAGTCAGCCAAGAAATCGTCGGCGCGGGAAATGTTCGAGTCGATTTGCGTCGCCGTCATCCTGGCCTTCTTCGTCCGCACCTTCGTCGTCCAGGCGTTCAAGATTCCGAGCGGCTCGATGGAGCCGAATCTGCTCATCGGCGATCACCTGCTTGTCAACAAGTTTGTGTCAGCCCCTACGTTGACCAGGGTCGAAGACACGCTGCTGCCGATCGAAACGATCCGCCGCGGCGATGTGATCGTCTTCAAGCATCCCAAAACACCCGAACGGGATCTGATCAAGCGGACCATCGGACTGCCCGGGGAGACGATCGAACTGCGCGACCGGCGCGTCTACGTCAACGGCAAGCCGCTCGAGGAGCCATACGCGCACTTCCTGTACAGGGACGCTGCCGATCTCGGCGCGACCGATGTGCGCCGGAACTTCGGCCCGGTCACCGTGCCGCCAGGCCATTTCTTCATGATGGGAGACAACCGGGATAACTCGGAGGACAGCCGGTTCTGGGGGTTCCTGCCCCGCGAGTACGTGAAAGGCAAGGCGCTGTTCCTCTATGTCTCTTTTGGCGAAGGCGAGGGCAGCGTAGCCAACGTCCGCTGGGCTAGAATCCTTCGTCAGATTCATTGAGCTCAGGCGGGTGAGAAGCCGCCTCTACGCCGAATGAAAACACTATTCAAGCTGGTCATCGCCATCCTCGTGTTGAACGCCGCCGTCCGAGGTGCACTGGCGATGTATCAGTACTACCAGTTCAAGGACGCTGCGCAGCAGGCCGTGCTATTCGGGCAACGCGCGGACCCAGAAGACATTCAGGCGAACATCGTCGCCAAGGCCACTGAGCTGAGCGTGCCGGTCAGACCCGACGACATCAAGGTGAGCCGCGATGGCCAACGCACCGTCGCTGAGGGCTACTACATCCAGCCGGTGCAGTTCTTCCCGAACTATCCCTGGCCAGTGAAGTTCACGTTCCTCGTCGATGCGGTCTCGCTCGGCGAGCCGTTACGGAAGTAAGTTCTCGAGCGCCTGCTCGAGGTCGTGCCGCTCCTGGCTGACCCGGCTCGCGTAGTCCGTATCCTTCACTGCGGCGAGGTTGGTATCGACGTTGAGCGCGGCGCCCCGCGCCGCGGTCTTCAGCAACTCGATCGCAACGGCCACGTCACTCGCCGCGGACGGCGCTCCACCGGTCGCGACCGTCTCGGCCTCGCGCATGACTCGCTCGCACGCCCGCATCGTGGCCAGCGGCGCCTCGGTGGCCGCGCGCATCGCCGCGGCAATCGCCTCGCGTCGCGCGGCCTGTTCAGCGTCGTTCGACTTCGGCAGACGATAGGCGTTGATCACGGAGGTGTAAGCCTCGCTGTCGCGATCGACGAGCGACGCCAGTTCGTCGCGCAGGGGGCGAAGGCGAACCCCGGCAGCGGTCAGCGCCGCACGTTCTTCATCGGTGCCATGGCGCGTCTTGGGCAGGCCGGCCACCATGATCAGCAGCGAGGCGCCGACGGCGCCGGCCAGCGCCGATGCCGAGCCGCCACCCGGCACGGGCTGGTTTGACGCGAATGCGTCGAGAAGCTCGGCCATGGTGATACGCGAATAGTCACTCACGCGAAACGACCTTTCCCCGTTTGATCACCGTGCTGATGGCTGGCGCCCCGACGCGCAGCAGTTCGACCAGTCCGCCGCGAACGATCACCGCGTCCATCAGTTTCCCCGGTTCCAGGCTGCCGATACTGTCGTCGCGATCGAGTGACCACGCGGCATTCAGCGTGGCGCCAATCAGCGATTCTTCGAGCGTCATGTTCATGCCGAAGCACGCCAGCGCCATCGCAAACGGCATCGACGGCGAGAACCCGCCGCCGGGATTCACATCAGTCGCGAGGGCTACCGGTACGTGTCGGTCGATCAGCATCCGTGCCGGCGCGAATCGCCCGAGCTTGAGGTAGAAGGCTGCGATCGGCAGCAGCACGGCGCAGACGCCGCCTGACGCCAACGCGTCCGCTTCCGACTCGTCCACCTGCACGAGATGATCCGCCGACCGCGCGCCGACGCGCGCAGCTACCCGGCATCCGCCACTCGTGGCGAGCTGGTCGGCGTGAATGCGCGGGCTCAGGCCGGCACGACGACCAGCGTCGAGGATGGCCGCCGATTCGTCCGGCGTGAAGAAGCCGGCGTCGCAGAACACGTCGCACCATTCAGCCAGTCCCTCGCTCGCCACGCGCGGAATCATCTCGTTGACGATGCACGCGATGTAGTCGGCGCGGCGGGACGTGAACTCGACGGGAATGTCGTGCGCGCCGAGAAACGTCGCGACGAGATCGACGGCGTGGGTCCGGTTGAGATGACGGATGGCACGAAGCTGTGTCAGTTCCGAATCGATGGTCAGGCCATAGCCGCTCTTCGCTTCGCAGGTCGTCGTCCCGGCGGCGAGCATCTCGTCGAGGCGCGAACGTGCAGCGTCGGCGAGCGCCGTCTCGGATGCGGCGCGCGTCAACGCGACCGTCTTCTTGATGCCGCCGCCCTCCGCGGCGATGGTCTCGTAGCTGACGCCGGCGAGTCGGCGGTGCAGTTCCTCCTGCCGATCGCCGGCAAAGATGAGATGTGTATGCGGGTCCACGAAGCCGGGGACGACCGTGCAGCCGCGGGCGTCGAGTCTGACCGCCTCGTCATGCAGATCCAACTCGCGTTCGGCATCGACGGCCGGGCCGACGTGGACGATCACTCCCTGGTGAGCGGCGATGGAGGCATCGTGTAGCGGAGTGATGTCGCGCTGTGCGGCGCCGCGGCGAGGAGCGGGCCCGGCGCACGTCGCGACGAGGCTGGCGTTCTCGATCAGAAAGTCCGCGGCGACGCGCACGGGAGTCAGCGTAACACTGTCGCGCACGCTAAAGCGTGCGCTCTACGGCGTCCATTACTCTTTCGGGTTCAATTTCGAGGCGACGAGCTCGTTGCTCAGCCCTTCAATGCGTACGCGTTTCTGGCGGGCACGTTCTCCAGCGACGATGGCGATTGCGCGCTTGGGGACGTCCAACGCGTCAGCGAGTATTTCGATCAGTTCGGCGTTGGCAGCGCCATCCACCGGCGCGGCGCTGAGCCGGACGAGCAGCGCGTCACCACGCATGCCGGCGACGCCAGCCTTGCTCGCGCGTGGAATCACGCGGATGTTGATCGTGCAGTCACTCACGTGCGATCGCCGTCCATCGGGCGCGAGCCGACGTCCGTTCAGCCAGATTCGCGCAGTCAAGTGGTTCGGTGCGCGTCGTCAGCGCATTGAACTCGACAACGGCGCTGTTGCAGGCGGCCACTGATCGATTCTCCAACTCACGCGCCAGGAGTAGCACGGCTCGACGCCAATCGGTTTCGCCGATAATCCGCGCCGCCGTCATGCGAACGAAGAGACTGCGGCTCACTGTCGCGGCTTCAAGGATCGGCGGAGTCAGATTGCGGGAGCGCGACAGATAGTCCAGCGCCAGGGACGCGTAGTAACTGCGTGGAGGGTTGAGCGCGTTGGCGAGCGCCTCTCGTGCCCAGTCGGCGCGTGTCAAGGAGGAGTGGCTCGCCCACCACCTGTCCCACTCGGACGTCTCATCGCTGAGCGGGGCGAACGTCAGGCTTTGAAGTGCCCGCGTGAATAAGGATCGCAGCTGCCGATCATTGACACTGGCGAGCTTTGACTTCAACGGGAGAAACGTCGTCGCGGTTCCGAAACGGTCGATGCCTCGCAGGGCCGGCTCCCATGTCCGCCCGTCAATCTGCTCGATGAACGCTGGAAGATCCGATGCGTCGCCCCGTCGGGCAAGCTGGTGCAACGCGTTCGATCGCACGTCGGGCTGACCATCGGAGACGAGGCTGCGCATGAACGGGAGCGATACCTCTCCGTCCATCCTCTGGAGTGCCTCGGCGGCGCTCTGCCGAGTGTACCGATCGGGACTCCTCAGCAGTGCTTCGATCGCGGGTACGGCCACCCGGTCGCCCCTCATGAGCAACGCACGAACAGCGAACGTGACAAACTGCGGGTTCTTCGAGGTGAGCAGATCGACGAGCAGCGGCGTCGCCTCAGGAAGCGGGAGACGGGCAGCGATGGTCAGGGTGTCAACCGGTGTGAATCTCTCGGTACCCGCCACCCGCAGCTGATCGAGAAGCGCTCGAGCCGCGTCTTCACCGCCAGCGCTTGCCAGGCCGCGCTGCGCACCGGCGCGAAGGATGCCTGCATCGTTGGCCGACGGCCGGACTTCGGGCAGATCGCCTTTGAGGACGGCGATCAACAGCGCGACGTCGCGTCTCTCGCCCAACCGGCCGAGCACTTCAAGATACTTGGCATGGGCATACGCGTCGGTCGCGCCGTTGCGCACCTGTACGGGTGATTGAACGATGGCCCGAACTTGCGTGAGCAGCTCCGGACAGCGCGCGGCCACCACACGGTAGCTGTCTTCGATCCCGTTCGGATAGGCGGTGCTGGAGTTGAGCAATTGCAGGAGCCACGGGACACCAAGGCACGCCGGTGCATCGCGTCCAAGCAGCGGACCGGATTCGGTGATGAGCGTCTGTCGCTCGCGCTCCGGAAGCGCCGCCACCTGGTCAAGCAGACGCGTCATCCCGTCGCCGTCGCCGATCGCGTGTATCACGCTGACGATCAACCTTCGTTCGTTCGGATTCCGGTCGAACCGTCTCAGCCACGCGTCGATGGTCTGTACTGATCGCGACAGTTGGCTCAATTCCGCGAGTTCGGCCGCCGGAGCAGGGCCATCGATCGCGGCGATTGCCTGAGTCAGACGCGAGCCTTCGAGCGGAAGCACTGTCAAAGGCACAGGCGGCGTTTCAAGGGAACCCTCCCAGAGTGCTGAGGGCATCGTTCCGTCGTATCGCGTTGCCCCGTAGTCCTGCAGCGCGTGATACCCGAATCGAACCGAATAAGTGCCTGGGGTCAGGCCCAGGCCAACGCCGGTGTCGCGCGGAGTGATTCGCGCGTACATGCCAATGCTCCCGAAGTCCCTCGGACCGTGATACATGGGCAGCACGGCGAACTGGTGGATGGCGCCGGGCTCGAGTGCAATCAGCTCACTGGCGCGAATCGTTCTGGTGCCGTAGTCAGCGAGCGCATGAAGCCGCGCGGGAACGAACCGGCCCTCACTGTCAAAGATGCGGATGTTGGGCGCGACGGTCGGCAGTACCAACACGCGAGCCGTACCCGTGTTACGCACGACGACCGTGAACGTCGGGACTTCATCGACCTGTAGACGGTCCTGGCTGATGCGGAGCGCCACGTAGAGACCGCCACGTGGAACGAAGCGTTCCTCCTGCGGCAGCGGAGGAACGTTCGACGCGCGCACCTGGGCGAGAACCAGCGTCGGCACCAGCAGCCCGATCACCAGCGTTGCGCGCAGCATGACGACCTCCACGGTTGATTAGACACCGGCGGCAATGCAGATTCGGGCACGACGCCCGCGTTATCATTTATCGGCTCTCAGCGTGTGATCCTTCGAGGCTGCGTGTCGAAACCTCAACAAGCCGCGGCTATTCCTATTCGACGACGTGGTGATGGTCTGCAGGTGTGTCTCATCAGAAAGCGGCTCGCGGGCTCGTGGGGTATTCCCAAGGGCACTGTTGACTCCGGGCAGACGCACGAGACGACGGCCTTGAACGAAGCCTGGGAAGAGGCCGGCATTCGCGGGCGTCTAGTTGGAGAGGCGCTTGGCACCTATGAGTATGAGAAGTACGGACGCGCGCTGACGGTCATGGTGTTTGCCATGGAAGTGCTCGAGCACTACAAGGACTGGGCTGAGGCCGGCCTTCGCGAGCGCAAGTGGGCCTCGCTCGAGGAGGCCGACTCGCTGCTCATCGAGCATCCGGCGCACGGGTTTCTCAGTCGCGCGCGGCGGCTGTTTCCGGTGGACGCATGACGCTCCGCCTCGTCGCGGCCTTCGTCGCCGTGCTCTCGCTCGGACAAGCCCCGACGGCCCTTCGACAGGGCTCAGGGCAAGCGCCGGACCTGATCCTTCACAACGCGCGTCTCTACACCGGCGTCGCCAACCGGCCGACCGCCGAAGCGATCGCGATTCGTGGCGACCGCATCGCGCGCGTCGGCACAAACGCCGAGGTCCTGGCGCTGCGTGAATCGGCGACACGCGTCATCGACGTCTCCGGAGCGACCATCGTCCCCGGCCTGCAGGACGCGCACGGACACTTCACCGGACTCGGCGCGAGCATGCAGAGCATCGATCTGCGAGGGACGACCAGTTACGAGCAAGTCGTTGGTCTCGTGCGCAACCGCGCGGCCGCAGCGAGAGCCGGTGAGTGGATCGTCGGCCGCGGATGGGATCAGAACGACTGGCCCGAGAAGCAGTGGCCGACGCACGACCTGCTCAGTGCGGCGTCACCCAATAATCCCGTGTATCTGACACGTGTGGACGGTCATGCCGGACTCGCCAACCGGCGCGCGATGGATCTCGCCGGCGTGAGCGAGGCGACGGCCGATCCCAACGGCGGCCGTCTGATCCGCGGTGCCGGCAATCAGCCGTCGGGCGTGTTGATCGACACCGCGCAGCCACTGGTGTCGTCGAAGATTCCTCCAGTCAGCACGGCGCAGCTCGAGGAACAGATCCTCCTCGCCGATCGCGAGATGCGGCGACTGGGACTGACGATGGTCCATGACGCCGGAACAGATGGCCGGACCGTTGACGCCTACAAGCGGCTGATCGACGCCGGCCGCCTGAAGACGCGCCTCTACGTGATGTTGCGCGGACCACTTTCCGCGCTGCAACCCGCGTTCGACAAGGGCCCACTCACGGACTACGGCAATCATCATCTCGCGGTGCGAGCCATCAAGGTCGTCGCCGACGGCGCGCTCGGCTCGCGAGGCGCGGCGATGCTCGAGCCGTATACCGATGAGCCGGGCACGACGGGTCTGCTCACAACGCCGCCTGACGAGGTCTATGCGCAGACACTGGCTGCGTCGAAGGCAGGTTTTCAGACGGCCATCCACGCCATCGGCGATCGGGCCAATCGACTGGTCATGGACATCTTTGAGCGCGTGCAGCGCGAAGTGCCGGAGTCGCGCGCGCTCCGCATGCGCAACGAGCACGCCCAGATACTCGACCGCGCCGAGATCCCGCGCTTCGCCAGCCTCAATGTGATCGCGTCCATGCAGCCGACGCACGCCACCTCCGACATGCCGTGGGTGCCGGCGCGGATCGGACGTGAACGGATGGAGGAGGGCGCCTACGTCTGGCGCAAGCTGATGTCGTCGGGGGCGACCATTGCGAGCGGATCGGACTTTCCAGTGGAGCTGCCGAATCCGATGCTCGGGTTCTACGCCGCGATTACGCGACAGGATCCGATGGGTCAGCCTGCATCTGGCTGGTTGCCCGGCGAACGAATGACGCGCGACGAGGCGCTGGCCTCATTCACACGCAATGCGGCATTCGCTGCTCATGCAGAAACACGTCTGGGCACGCTCGAGGCCGGAAAGCTTGCGGACCTCGTCGTCCTCTCGAAAGACATCATGCGGGTCGCGCCGCCAGAGATCCTGACGACCACGGTGCGCATGACGATCGTCGGCGGGGAAATCGTCTACACCTCAACACCCTGAGGCGCGCGGTTCACGCGGCCGGGTTTTCTTCTTGCTCCTGTTCCACAGCCTCGAGAATCGGAATGGCGTCCACGTGATGCTGGACGTGAATCCATTCCCAAACTGAGAGCGCCGTATAGAGCCCCGTGTTGATAGCCAGATGCCGCTGGCGGCGCCGTGTCCACGCAGCGAAGTTATAAAGAGCGCAAAGAGCGGCTGTTCCAAGTACCACGCCGTGGATGGATGCCTTGAGAACCTCGCAGCGGCCAGTACACAGAATTGGTAGCGGATCGCGCGCGTGTTGCGCCGGGAGAGACGGTTCGCGCATACGCCCCACCTGTGCAAGTGCCGTGCCTCTCCGCTGAGTCTCCGCGGCGCGGGAAGCCCGTGTCAATCGCTCTGCTACGATCCAATCCCGCCAAGTGAAGACCACACCACCGTCACAATGGAGCGTCACTGTTGAGGAGCAGGGCCTCCGGCTCGATCGATTCCTGGCGACTCCCGAGCGGCTTGGTTCGCGTGGCCGGGTTCGCCTTGCGCTCGATCGTGGACAGGTGTTCCTCAACGAGGTCGAAACGTCGGCGCAGGATGCCGGTTCCCGCCTGAATCCCGGCGACATCGTCCGGGTGTGGATGGACCGGCCTGGCAGTGCCCGGCGAAAAACGTCCCCTCAATCAGGCCGCCTGCCAATTCTCTATGAGGACGAGTCGCTGCTGGTTGTGAACAAGCCAGCCGGGCTTCTCGCCGTGCCGCTCGGCCGCGGTCACGCGTCCCCATCCGCTTACAGTTTCGTTGCCGCCCATTTCGGCCCGCGCGGCCGCCGGACGCCATTCGTCGTCCACCGCATCGATCGCGATACGTCTGGGATCGTCGTCTTCGCGAAGACGGCCGCGGCACAGCAGGCAGTCAAGGATCAGTTCGCGCGGCGGGAGCCCGAGCGCGTGTACTGGGCAGTCGTCCACGGCCATCCGCGTCCGGCCCAGGGCCGATGGCGCGACCACCTCGCGTGGGATGACGAGGCGCTGAAGCAGACGGTGACGAATGCCAGGGACCCTAAGGCCGTCGAGGCAATCAGCGACTATCGCGTGCTGGAAACCTTTGCCGATGCATCACTCGTCGAGGTGCGGCTCCAGACCGGCAAGCGCAATCAGATTCGCATTCAGGCCGCGCGGCGCGGCCACGGGCTTATCGGCGAGCGGCAGTACGCGAAGAGTGCGATGGGGTTCCCGCGTCAGGCGCTCCATGCGCATCGACTCGCGTTCGCGCATCCGATTGACGGACGACGGCTTGTCTTCGAAGCTCCGTTGCCGCAGGACCTTGCCGACCTCTTGAAGCGGCTGCGCTCCTCACTCGTTACAATAGCGTCTCACTCGCCTCGAAAAACTACGGCCCCATAGGATTGGAGAGTCCCCCCATGTCGTCCGATCGACGTGAATTCCTAGGGCAGGTCGCTGCCGTAACGGCCGGACTTGGCGCTGGCCTCTCTGCAGCGCAGGGCGCCGCGGCAATGCCGACGCCGCGCGCCAGTGCCCTGATGGCGCTCTTCGGGTTGAAGTACCCGATCTTCAGCGCGGGGATGGGAATCACCGCCATTCCGGAACTGGCGATTGCTGTTTCGAATGCCGGAGGTCTCGGGGCGGTCGGGACGGGTTTGACCCCTACGGCTGATCTCGTTCGCCAGCGTGTCTCGAAGGCCAAGTCGGCGACCAACCGTGCCTTCGCGGTGAACATCCTGCTCGCTCGGGATCACGAAGCCCTTCCTGTCGCGCTCGACGCGGGTGCGCCGATCATTCAATTTGCGTGGGGAATTCCGACAGCGGATGCCGTCGCGGCCGTCAGGAAAGCCGGCGCGAAGATGGGGATTCAGATCGGCAGCGCCGCCGGCGCGCGGCGTGCGCTGGATCTCGGCGCCGACTATCTCATTTGCCAGGGCATCGAAGCCGGCGGACACGTGCAGAGCACGAGCGCGCTCTACGACGTCTTGCCCGCAGTACTCGAATCAGCGAAGACGGTACCCGTGCTGGCCGCCGGCGGGATCGCAAACGGCGCGCACATCCGGCGTGCGCTCCTGGCCGGAGCATCCGGCGTACTGGTCGGCACGCGCTTCGTTGCAACGAAGGAAGCCGGCGCGCACGACGAGTACAAGTCCGCAATCACTCGGGCCAAAGCCGCCGATACCGTGCTGACCGTCTGCTTCCAGGATCCCTGGGTCAATGCGCCGCATCGCGTGCTGCGCAACCGGACGATCGAAGTGTGGGAGGCCGCCGGATGCCCACCGCCAGGCAAACGCCCGGGCGAGGGCGATGTCTTGACGACGAACGCTGTCACCGGAGCCACACGACGCCGTTACAGCACCGGCAATCCAGGACCTGACGACCGCGGCGCGGTGACGGAGTTGGCGCTCTGGGCCGGCCAGGGCGTTGACGCGATTCGCGACATTCCGTCGGCGGGTGAGCTCGTCGGGAGACTCTGGAAGGAATGTCTCGACGCGGTCTAGCTGCGGCCGCCGTGTGAGGGTGGCTGGGTGAGCCTTTCCGGCTCCCAAGCAGCTGCCACGCGCCCAGGAAAAACGCCGGAACAACTGTTTTCAGGTGCTCTTGACCTTGCCCCAGGGGCAGACCGCATCGTCGGAAGCGGGAGGTATCGGGCATGAACTCGTACGCGACGGCTGCAGCGATGGCGGCCGCCATTCGCACCAAGACAATCTCGGCCAGGGAACTCGTCGAGCAGACGTTCCGGAGAATCGACGCACTCAACCCCGCGCTGAATGCGATTGTGTGGAGTCAGCGCGAGGCAACCCTCGCACGCGCCGCTGAGGCCGACCAGGCACTCGCCAAGGGCCGCGACCTCGGTCCGCTCCACGGCGTGCCGATCACCATCAAGGAATCGTTCGCCTATCGCGAATCGCCAAACACCTGGGGACTACCCAACCTGAAGAACGCGAAGAGTCCCCGCACGGCAGTCGCGATCGAACGACTCGAGTCCGCCGGCGCCATCGTCGTCGGGAAGACGAATGTGCCGGTGATGCTCGCCGATTGGCAAAGCTACAACGAGATCTACGGCGTCACGAACAATCCGTGGGATCTCTCACGAACGCCCGGAGGTTCCACGGGAGGAGGAGCCGCTGCGTTGGCTGCCGGACTCGGCGCGCTGACGATGGGCAGCGATCTGAGTGGGTCGATTCGTATTCCGGCGCACTTCTGTGGCGTCTACGGGCACAAGCCGTCGCTGAACGCGATCAGCATGGAGGGATTGCTGCCAGGCCCGTGGGATGGCTCGCCCGGTCCTCCGATGGATCTCGCCGTGGCCGGGCCGATGGCTCGCGACGCGCGCGACCTTGCGCTGGCGTTCGACGTCCTCGCTGGCGCGACCGGAGACGATGGGAAAGCGTGGATGTGGCGAACACCTGCACCTCGCCACACACGACTCAAGGACTTTCGCATCGGCTACATCGTGGACGATCAGATCGCGCCGATCGCGTCGGACGTGCGCGCTGTCTACGAGAAGCTCGTGTCAGCGCTGAGCAAGACGGGCGCGACGATGCAGCAGGGTTGGCCGGCAGGCGTCGATGTTCGCAGCGCGGCTGAGACATACGGGTACCTGCTGATGTCGTTTGTGACGGCAGACCTGACGGGTAACAAGCCTTCGACGTTCGATCATGCAAGCTGGCTGCGCTACACGATGCGGCGCCACGCCTTTCGTGCCGTCTGGCAGAAGTACTTCGAGAGCTATGACGTGTTTCTGCTACCGAGCTCGTTCACGGCCGCGTTCCCGCACGATCACACCCAGCCGATCGAGAAGCGCGTCGTGAAGACTCCCGAAGGGAATCGACCGTACGTGCAGAACACCGCGTACTGGATCTCCACCGCGTCGCTGTCCGGCCTCCCCGCCACCGTCGCGCCCATTGGACTTACTGAGGACGGTCTGCCGGTTGGCATTCAGATCCTCGCGCCGATGTGGGAGGACGGAACGTCGATCGAGTTCGCTGCACTTTTGTCGGAAGTGACGGGCGGATTCACTGCGCCGCCGGCGTTTGCCAAATGACGTTATAGTCTCTGCTCTGCACGTGAAAGTAGCGGCGGGTCTTTCCTGGCCTGAGCGAAGTCGAAGGCAGACCCGCCGTCCGGAGTAAGACTATGAAGTGGCGATCACGCACGAGTCCTTTAGTGCTGATCGGAGTTCTCGTCTCCATGTCCCTGGTCCAGGCTGTTGACATCTGGACCGTCGGCGTCAACAACACCCGTCAGGGCTGGAACAGATTCGAGACGGTTCTCACGCCAGCCAACGTTCCCAAGCTGAAGAAGATCCGAGAGTTTCCGGTCGACGAAAAGATCGACGTCTCGCCGCTTGTCGTCGGCGACAAGCTCTACATCTTCACGATGACGAACACCGCCTTCGTGTTCGACGTGAACACCGGCGCCCAGCTCACCAAGCGCCAGCTCGCCCTGCCGTTCGACCCGGCGGACATCGCCAACCCACTTGGGATGGGCATGGACCTCCATAACATCTATCGCAACTGGGGCATAACCGCGACGCCCGTGATCGATGTAGCGACCAACACGATCTACGTCACCACCTTTGGCAAACCGAACGACGCCAGCGCAAACACCGTTCGCGACAACCGGCTCTGGATCCTCGACGCCAACACGCTGGCCGACAAGCAGGAGTCGGTGCTCATCGAGGGCAATGCCGACAACGGCGGCGGCGGGATCGCCAATGGCGCCACCACGCCGTATCAGAAGATGCGATCCGGACTCGGACTGCTGACCGACGCTGGTGGCAACAAGGCCGTCATCATCTCGTTCTCGATCAATGGCGAGCACAAGGAAGGACCGGGACACGGCTTTGTCGTCGCCTACGACGTGCGCGGTTTGAATCGCGAAGCGGGATTCGCACCGACGCCGGCGATCTGGAACGTGACGCCAGATGGAGGCGCAGGCGGCATCTGGATGTCGGGCTCTGGCCCGGCGATCGACGGGAACGACGTCTATCTCGCGACAGGGAACGGCATGGATCCCGGCAGGAAGGCCGGCAACTTCGCCGAGTCCTTCGTGAAGTTGCGATATACGGCGGGTGTGGGCGGCGTCAACGGAGGCAAGCCGCAGCTCGTGGTCGCCGACTTCTGGGGTGCGTTCAGTGATTTCGATCGCGCCGACGAGGATCAGGATCTCGGAGCGGCGGGGGTTGTGCTCGTTCCCGAGCGCGGCAATCTGATCGGCGGGGGCAAAGACGGCATCGTCTACAACCTGAACAAGGACAATCTCGGAAAGACGACCTGGGATCCACAGTTCAATCTTCCCTTCGTCGCGACATACCTGCCCAATATGCCGAATGGCGACGCGGGCCTTCCGACCACGACTCCCGCGAATCCGAACTGGCCGATCGTCAATCGCGATCGCAACCTGCCGGCGCAGACGCCGACGCGGAAGAGTCATCACATCCACGGCACGCCGGTCTACATGGAGCGCGCGACGACGGCCATCCTGTACCTGTGGGGTGAGAACGAACGGCTCAAGGCCTACAACATCAATCTCACGACACACCGCATCACAGGGTTCCGCGCCGAGGGGACGCAGTTCGCATCGGGCACCATGGACGCGCCGGGCGGCATGCCGGGCGGACGACTCGTGGTGTCCTCGAACGGCACGATGCCGAACACGGGTGTGGTCTGGGGCGTGTATCCGAAGCAGGGCAACGCGAATGCCGAAGTGGTGGACGGCGCGCTCGTCGCCTACGACGCCACCGCTGCCAACAATGGCAAGTTCAAGCAGCTGTTTCACAGCGACACGAACCCGGCCAACTCGATGGGGAAGTTTGCGAAGTACGCCACGCCAGTCGTGGCGAACGGAAAGGTCTACGTGGCGACATTCAGCAAGAAGGTCGTCCAGTACGGTCTGTGATTATGAAGAACATCGTGATCGTTGTCGCCATCGCGGTGCTTGTGTGTTGTTCCGTCGCTGCATCGCAGACGGTTGTCGCAAGGCAGGAGACGTCTCCATCCTCAGTGCCTGCGGGTGATGGCTTGAGCGATTTGAATACCATCACCTTCAGCTGCCCCAAGGCCGGCCTGAACGCCGCCGCTCGGCAGGCGGCCAAGGTCCCTTCTCAGGGGACGTATCAGTTCTCGTACTTCAAGATCATCAGCAACACGCATCACGCCGCGTACGAGGTGCACTTCACGAGCAACTACGAAGGCGAATCGGAGCTGAGGTATTGCGTCGAGATGTACTGCCAGCAAGGATTCGATCCCAAGACCACCAAGACGACGCTCACGTTGATGAGCACGCAGCGCGCGGGCGTGAAGACGGATGGCGTGGCGTGCGGTGGACATCCCCCGGCGGTGACCCACCGGAAGTGAGAAGATAGCCCACCCCATGTCCATTCCACGCCGGGTTCTCGTGATCCTTCCTTGCGTGTTCGCGTGTCTGCTGTCGCCGGCCGCAGCCGTCGCGGGCGAGCGTTGGACCGTTGGTCTGTCGGCGAGTGGCGCGCCGATCGAAGCGGTGGCAGTTGCCGGCCGCGCGGCCTCTTCGCCTACTGTGCTCGTCGTTGGAGGGCTCCAGCGACCGGATCAGTCCAGCGACGCGGTCGCTCGTGAAGCAGCCGCCTTCGAGAAACTTCCGCAGAACCGACGAGCGTTCCGGCTGATCGCCATCGCGCGCGCGAACCCTGACGCGCAGCCGCTGCAGTTTCCGCCGTCGGGCGTTGCCTACCGCGAGCAGGTTGAATCGCACGTGCTGTGGCGATGGGTGGGCACACACGCGCCTGACCTGGTCCTGATCGCCGGGCCGGATTCGGGATTGATGGACGCGCTCTCGCAGAACATCGTCGCCGACGTCGGACGGATTCCGTCACGTCAGGTTGATGTCTCGACGCCATTCCTGCAGTCGCTTACCGCACCGATCCCGCTGTCGGGCGCGCATCAGGAAATCGAGCGCCGCCAGAAACGAGCGCCGCGGGCGCTCGCCGAGGAACTGGCGCGCGTTTACGGACAGCAGTTCACGCAGCCGAACTACATCGGTGCAGTGGCCCTCGTCAGCCGGCTGCGACTTGGCCAACGAGAGGATGTCGAGCGCCAGCTGGCACCGTACTTGAGCGGGGCTCAGGACAGCTTCGCGCGTCCGTCGCAGTCCGCGCTCGCGTCGCATCTGCTGTTCTTCGAATACGGACGCCGGGTCGGCGACGACCGCGCGAAGACACTGGTCCTGAAAGCGGCTGCCAGTGGCTTCACCGACAACGGCGAGCTTCGTGAGTTCATGCCGCTCAATGGCGGCTGGAGCGATTCACTGTTCATGGACGTGCCGATTCTGGCCATGGCCGGTGCGCTGACCGGCGAGCGGCGCTACTTCGACATGGCGGCTCGCCACGTCGCGTTCATGCAGCAGAGCCTTCTCAGGCCTGACGGTCTCTATCGTCACCAGATCTCTGCAGATGCCGCATGGGGGCGCGGCAATGCATTCCCGGCTCTCGGGCTTGCGCTAACGTTGTCGGAGTTCCCGAAAGAGCATCCGGACTATCCGCGTCTGCTGGCGTCGTACCGCACACACATGGCAGCGCTGGCGCGCTTCCAGGACGAGAACGGGATGTGGCGCAACGTCATCGATCGGCCGGGCGCCTATCCGGAGTACTCGGCGACCGCCATGATTGCAACGGCGATGCTGCGTGGCATCAACAACGGGTGGATCGACCGCAAGACGTATGAGCCGCTGGTCCAGAACGCGTGGAAGGCCATCCTGGCGCGGACCGGCGCGGACGGCGAGCTGGTGGACGTCTGCGAGTCCACCGGCACGCGCGGCTTTACTGACAACGACTACCTTCGCCGCGCCGCCATCCTTGGCCGCGACGATCGCGGCGGTGGAATGGCCATGTTCTTCGCGACGGAGCTCGCCGGCCTTCGCTAGATCAGTTCGAGTGAGAGAATGGGCCTCCTATGCCGTCACCTCGCCTGTTTCGAGTGATCCTGCCGGTTGCCGAGATTGAGCCCGCGGCCAGGTTCTACGCTGCACTTCTGGGACAACCGGGTATGCGCGTCTCTGGCGGACGCCATTACTTCCGGTGCGGCGACGTCACGTTGGCGCTGTACAGCCCGAAGGGCGACGGCGATCCGCGCGAGCCGCGTCCGAACTGGGACCACGTCTACTTCGCAGTAGACAACCTCGATGACGTGTTTGCGCGCGCGCAGAAGCTGGGTGGACTGTCCACGCACGTCGGGGATGGCGGTCACGCGATGGGCCAGATCGCGACGCGGCCGTGGGGCGAGCGCTCGTTCTACCTGTCGGACCCATTCGGCAACCCGCTGTGCTTCGTCGATGTGAAGACACTGTTCACGGGGCCACCCAGCTAGCTCCTCGCTCGCGGGATGAGTCGTCGTGTGATCCTCGCGGTGGCATTTCTGGCGGTGGTCGTCGTCGCGGTGCTGACGCTGATCTGGTTAGGACAGCGGCGACTGATCTATTTCCCGGACACCAACCTGCCCTCGCTCAATCGTTCAGGACTCGCCGGTGCGGAGGCGGTGACGTTCGGCACGTGGGACGGCACGCGCCTCGCCGCGTGGTTCGTGACGGGATCCGGGCCACCGCCTCGTCAAACAGTCGTGGTCTTCCCCGGGAACGCTGGTCATCGTGGATATCGAGCACCCCTCGCGGCTGCGCTGAGTTCCCATGGGCTCAATGTGCTGCTCACTGACTATCGCGGCTACGGCGGCAATCCCGGGACTCCCACCGAAGAAGGGCTTGCGGACGATGCGCGCGCGGCACGCGCGTATGCGTTGACGCGTCCCGACGTCGATGCCACGCGCCTGACGTATTTCGGTGAGTCGCTCGGCGCCGCAGTGGCTGTCCGCCTGGCTGTCGAACATCCACCGGCGGCACTCGTCCTGCGATCGCCGTTCGCGTCGATGGTCCTTGTCGGCCAGTATCACTACCCGGTGCTGCCAGTGCGGCTGCTGCTGCGCGACCGATACCCGTCAATCGATCGCGCGCAGGGAATTCGCTGTCCGGTGCTCGTCATCGCTGGCACTGCGGACAGCATCATCCCCATCGAGCACACACGCCGCCTCTACGACGCGATCGTCGCGCCGAAGACGTTTGTCGAGATCGACGCCGACCACAACGATCAGGTGCTGCTCGATGGCGAGGAGATGATCCTGGCGATCGACCGCTTCCTCAATAGACGGTGAGGTCTTTGTACTCGGGCGCGACGCGATCAATGCGCTGCGACAGTTCAGGTAGGTGACATGTCGGCACCGCCGGAAACAGATGGTGCTCGACATGGTGGAACATGTCGTAGGAGACGACGTTCTTGAGCCACCCGCGCTGTGTTCGCGCGATCCGGCCGACCGGCTGACAATCGTGATGCACGGTCCACACGGCGAAGAAGGCGGTGAAGCATTGGCCGGCGATCATCGTCGCGACATGCGCGCGCAGCGGGAGCCAGTCGATCACGATGGCGGCAGTGGCGACAAGTACGAGCGCGGCGAGCTCAATCACAATCCAGCGCCGCGTGCGCGTGTGGGCCAGGGCCCAGCCGCTCACATGCAGGCTCACAGCGAAGGCTGGCCCGCCGAGCACGGCGCGCCACCAGGAACGCTGCGCCGCGTGGCCCTCGACGTCCGCGCGATCGAGGCAGTGCCGATGATGATTGAGGTGCGTCGTCTGCACGGCGTGCATCGCGCTCATCATGCCGACGCTCAGCGCGAACATCGTCACGTCGGTGGCCCAGCGGCTCAGTCCAAGCGCGTGATGATAGGCGTTGTGAACCTGGCGAAGGCCGGTGAGAAAAAAGAAGAACGCGCTCACCACGGCGACCGCAGCGAACGCCGGGTGGCGTGTTTCTGCCAGATGCCAAGCCGCCAGGGATCCAGCGAGCCACGGCGTCGTGATCAGGGTTTCATAGACGACCTCGCTGCGTGTGAGGGGCAGAAGATCCCGCCACTCCACGCTGCGCAGCCGGTCGTCCAGAAGATGAGCCACGCCGGGATTGTCGGCCGCCGGAAGCGGTCTCTATAGGGCGGAAGGCCTGAGTGGTGCAGAGCGTGATCAATACAACTGTTTCTGATTCCGCTCTTCCATGTCGCACGCGTAGTCCTGCACCGTGATGCCCTCGGGCTGAATCTGATCGAACAGCACCTGCGCCATCGAGGGCAGCGCGTCTGGCGCCGGCCAATCGGCGTGCATCCACAGCTTCGAGCGGCGGAAAGCTTTGACGCAGTGCAGGAAGCACTGCTCGACCTCGACGCCGATGGCCAGCTGCGGCGTCTTGCCTTGCGCGACGCAACGCGACAGCAGCTCGGCGTCCCTGGTAATCCACGCGCGGCCGTTGATGCGCAGGGTCTCCTCGCGTCCCGGTACCAGAAAAATCAACCCGACGTGCGGATTGGTCAGCAGATTCGTCATGCCGTCGAAGCGCTTGTTACCGGGGCGATCCGGGATGACGATGTGGCGATCGTCGAGGACGATGACGAAGCCGGGTGTATCACCCTTGGGGGAGACGTCGCAGGTGCCGTTGGTGCCTGACGTCGCCATCAGCAGAAAGGGCGAGCTGGCGATGAAGGCGCGGAAGTGCGCGTCGAGCGCGCGCCGCTCTTTGAGCACCGAGCGCTGCGCCGGCACGCCGAGCATGTCGCGCAGCTCTTGCTCGTTCGTCACGATGTTGTTGAAAGGAGTCATCGAAGCCTCGGTTCCGATAAACTGTCGCCTGGTTGCATGCTCCACCGATGAGCCTCCGTTCACAGCATACCGCCGCTAGGTTATGAAGTCTTTCAGCTTGCTGCTCGTATTCGTCCTCCTCGCCCAGACTCCCGCGACGCGCCAGACGCAGCCGGCGAGTCCGGTGCACCGGCTCGACCCGTTGTCCGCCGCGGAGATTACCCTCGTCACCGACGCGTTGACGAAGGCCGGCCGCATGCCGGCGTCCACGCGTGTGGTGACGATCGAGTTGTCCGAGCCGGACAAATCATCACGCGCGCAGACGCGCGTCGGACGGGCCGTCCTCTACGACTGGACCTCCGGTGTCAGCACCGAGATGACCGTCGATCTCCAGACGCGGGCGGTCAGTGCGCCGACGATGATCGCGACCGGAGACCCACCAGTGCGTCGCGTGGTGATCGACCGCGCCACCGAGATCGCGCTCGCCGATCGTCGCGTCGTGCAGGCGCTGGCGAGACACGGCGTCAAGGATCTCGAGCGCATCACGTTCCTCGGCGGTCTCGGTGAAGGTATGCGTCTTCCGCGACGCGGAGCGTCGGTGCCGCTCATCGTGTCGCCGCTGGTGTGGGATCCGATCGGCAACGGCATGGAAGTGCGCGGGCTCGACGTTCGCGTCGATCTCGGCGCTGGCACTGTGGAAGATGTGCTCGAGTCGCCGTTTGGCGGCGGCAGAACAGATCCCAGCGTCGCGCCGGCGCCGGCTGCGCGGCCGCTGAAGCCGCTCGTGGTCTCGCAGCCAAACGGCCCGAGCTTCAGCATTCGCGGCAGCGAGATTCTCTGGGACCGCTGGCGCCTGCACTTCGGCGTGCATCCCAGACGCGGCGTCGAGATCTACGACGTCGCGATCGTCGAGGGCAACGAGACGCGGCCGGTGCTCTATCGCGCCGGACTCTCTGAGTTGATGACGCCGTACGGCGATCCCGAGTACGTGTCCTGGTTTCCACGTGACGCGGGGGACTACGGCATGTCGCTCTACAGCGCGACGCGCGCCAGCGCCATCGTCGGCGCCGACGCCCCCGCCAACGCGACGTTCGTGCCGGCAGTCTTTACCGATCCCAAAGGCCGGCCCGTGACCGTGCCGCGCGTTGTGGCGATCTACGAACGCGACGGCGGCGTGCTCTGGCGTCACAGCGCGCGGGCGAGCCGCTCGCGGCAGCTGGTGCTCAGCGGGTACACGACGGTAGACAACTACGACTATCTCTTCCACTGGATCTTCAGTCAGGACGGGGCCATCGACGTGCAGGTCCAGCTGACCGGCGTCATGAACGTGCGTCCCGTCGCCGCCATGCGCGACTCGGCGCACGGAGACGATGAGACGATGTTCGGACATCTGGTGGCGCCGCGCGTGCGCGCGCCCAACCATCAGCACTTCTTCAACTGGCGGATCGACTTCGACGTGGACGGCGACAGCAATCGCGTGTTCGAAATGAACACCTCGAACATGCAGGCGCAGCTGAAGGATCGCGTTGGCGAGTGGTTCGGCATGCGGCAGACGACGCTCAAGAGCGAAATGAGCGGGCGTCGGGACATGGATTTGGCCACCTCGCGACGCTGGCTCGTGGCCAGCGCGACGAAGATGAACGAGCTCGGTCAGCACACCGCCTATGCGCTCGTCCCCGGCGAGAACGCGCCGTCATTCCAGGCGCCAGGCTCGGCGCCGCGGCGGCGTGCCTCATTCCTCGAGCATCAGCTGTGGGTGACGCTGTTCGATCCGCGTCAGATGTACGCGTCGGGCGAGTGGGTGAACCTGATGCGCGAGCGCGAGGGCGTCGAGATGTGGAGCGCGAACGATCGGTCGATTGTCGATAAGGACGTCGTGCTCTGGTACACGAACTCGGTGCTGCACCTGCCGAGGCCTGAGGACTGGCCGGTGATGCCGGCGCACACGGCAGGATTCAGGCTCGTGCCGATCGGGTTCTGGGCGTCGAATCCGACGGCGCCCCAGAAATAGTAGGGTCCTTAGTTCTTAGTTCTTAGTTTCTGTCGTCCTGCGGATCGTCCTGATTGCGGTCGCCGCCGCGGCGGCCGCCGCCTGGTGCCGCGGGAATCGGTGTTCCCTTGATGCCGCCAAGCTCGACGATCGCTTTGGCCGTGTCGTCGTGCACGACTGAGGCGCTGCCGCCAAAGCCAAAGCCGCCGGCGAGGCCGTTTGCGGTGTCGAGCGCCGTGAGCCCGCGCTTGTCTTTCACGTCGAGCTTTGCGCCGTTGGCGTGCAGGAATTTGACAAGATCGGTGAGACCCCACAGCGCCGCGCCATGCGCGGCCGTGCGCCCCTGATTGTCGGCGCCGTTGATGTCGGTGCCGGCTGCGACGAGCAGCGTGATGGTCTCGATCGCGTCCTTCTGCGTTTTGTTGCGACCGGTCATGTCCTCTTCGCGCGTCGCGACGTTGGCCGCCATCATGATGCCGTTGACGCCGTTGCGCGTCGCCGCCTTGGGATTGGCGCCCTTGTCCAACAAGAGCTTGATGACGGGTGTGTCGCCGGCCTTGGCCGCGCGGAGCAGTGGAGTGGTGCCTGCGCCGAGCACGCCGTCGCCGCCGCGATCGAGCTTCGTGCGATAGGGAAGCGCCGCGCGCAGTGCGGCATTGACGTTCGCCCCCTTCGCCAGCAGCTTCTGAATGACCTCCATGCTGCTCAGCGTCGAGTCGGCTTCCTTCGGTGCGGGCCGATTGGACGAAGGCATGGTGTGCGCGTCCACGGCGGCATAGAGCGCTGTGCGGCCGACGTTGTCAGCGACGTTGACGTCGATGCCGGCGTCGATCAACGCGCCGGCGACGTCGAGCTCACCGTTCATCAGCGCGAGCACGAGCGCGGTATGGTTCTCGGGATCGATCTCGTTGACGTTAGCACCTGAGGTCGTAAGCACCTTCACGCAGTCCGCGCATCCGGCGCGCGCGGCCAGAAGCAGCGCAGTGAAACCACCCGGCGGCAGCCACTTGTCGCGCGGCTCTGCGGTTCGCTGGCGCTCCCAGGTGACGACCGTCGATCGCACGTTCACGTCCGCGCCGGCTTCAACCAGCACGCGCACCATCGCCGCATGCCCCTGCGCAGCCGCCCACATCAGCGGTGTCTGGCCGCGCCAGTTGTCGCCGCTGTTGACCGAGGCGCCGCGCGCGAGCAGCGCCTTGGCCGCATCGACGTTGCCGGTGTGGGCGCAGGTGTGGAGCGCCGTCTCACCAAGCGGTCCGGTGGCGTTCGGGCTCACACCGGCCTTGAGCAGCTGCTCGACGACGGCCGCGCTGGCGCTTTCGCAGGCAAGCTCGATCGGTGTGACGCCGTAGCGGTTGGCGACGTCCGGCTTGGCGCCGGCTTTGATCAACCGTTCGACGAGCGCGACGTCGTCGTAGCGGACCGCCCAGTGCAGCGCGGTCGTCCCATCGGGTTCGGTGATGTTCGGATCGATCTTCTTCTGCAGCAGCGCCACGGCGGCAGCGCTGTTGCGCGCCTTCGCGGCTTCGATGAGGCGCAGATCCTTCGATGTCGCCGTGTCCGCCGCGAGTAGCGCGGTGCCCGCGACGAGCAGCGTCAGTGAGAAGGCCGTGACCAGCGCGCGCACGTTACAGATTCTCCAGCGTGCCGGTGCTGTCGCCGAGCGTCTCCTGCTTCACGCCCACCTTGCCGAGCATGGTGACGAGCAGGTTGGTCATCGGCGTGTGGTCCTCGTACTTCAGGTGGCGTCCGCCCTTCATCTGGCCAGCCGCGCCGCCGACCACGAGGTTGGGCAGCGGGAAGTGGTCGTGGGCGTTGCTGTTGCTCATGTTGCTGCCGTAGAGGAGCAGCGTGTGATCGAGCAGCGAGCCGTCGCCGTCGGGCATCGACTTGAGCTTCTCGAGGAAGCCCTTGAACTGGTTCACGTTGAACGTCTGGATGAGAACGTTCTTCGCCATCTTCTCGGCGCGGTTCTGGTGGTGCGAGATCGCGTGATGGCCGTCGGTGACGCCGACCTG
>Ga0111538_10001031_pt1 | contig 38794 bp, 37 predicted proteins | sample SoiMethybrSBSTD1_FD_79669 | JGI IMG/M metagenome (GOLD analysis project Ga0111538, IMG submission 79669) | Bulk soil microbial communities from a Populus tree surrounding site in Tennessee, USA - Soil MetaG P. TD hybrid SBSTD1 (version 2)... | ecosystem: Environmental > Terrestrial > Soil >...
GAGCTTCAACGCGGCAGACGTGGCGTCCTATCGAATCGTCGGGACCAAAGGCGATCTGCATGCAGACCCGGCGTATGAGTACGCCGAAGGCCTCGAATACTGGCTGACCCTCAACGGCAAGACGACCCGTAAAGCTGTACCGAAGCGCGATCAGTTCGCACCGGAGCTGCTGTACTTTTCTGATTGCATCCTGAAAGACCGCGAGCCCGAACCATCCGGCGAGGAAGGTCTACAGGATGTTCGGATCGTTCAGGCTCTGTACCAATCAGCGAAGGCCGGCCGACCCGTGAAGATTCGACCGTTCAGCAAAACACGGCGGCCGACCGGACGCCAGCGGATCACTCGACCTGCGCTCATGAAGCCCTCGCTCGTCAAGGTCCAGAGCGCGAGTCAGGACTGATCGACGGTATCCACGCGCCAGCTGTTCGAGATCCTACGGCTAGCGCCTCTGGAGACACACATCACTGGACTACGGCGCCTGGTTTCATGACGACCTTGATGCACGAGTCGTCTTTGTCACGAAACACGCGGTACATCTCCGGAGCGTCTTCGAGACCAATCCGGTGCGTGATGATGAAAGACGGATCGATGTCGCCGCGGGCGATGCGCTCGAGCAGGAGCGGCATGTACTTGTGCATGTGCGTCTGACCCATCTTGAGGGTCAGACCCTTCGCGAACGCGGCCCCGAGCGGAAACTTGTCGAGCCATCCGCCGTACACGCCTGGAATCGAGACCGTGCCGCCCTTACGACACGCGCTGATGGCCTGACGAAGGGCATGCGGACGATCGGTGGCGAGGAACAGTGAAGTCTTGGCGCGGTCGTACCAGGCGTCGAGCGTCGTCCCGTGCGCTTCGAGCCCGACGGCGTCGATACACGCATCAGGCCCCTGACCCCCGGAGAGCTCGCGCAGCGCGGCGAGGACATCCACCTCCTCATAGTTCAGCGCCTCAGCCCCACTATGCGCCGACGCGAGCTCGAGCCGCTCAGCGAAGCGATCGATGGCGATGACACGCTCGGCGCCGAGGAGAAAGGCGCTCTTGATGGCAAACTGGCCCACGGGCCCGCACCCCCAGACGGCGACGGTATCGCCTGGTTTGATCTGGCAGTTGTCCGCAGCCATGTAGCCGGTCGGAAAGATGTCGGAGAGAAACAGCACCTGCTCGTCGGTCAGACGGTCAGGTACTTTCAGGGGACCGATGTCCGCAAACGGGACCCGCACGTATTCGGCCTGGCCACCTGGATAGCCGCCGTACATGTGTGAGTAGCCGAAGAGGCCGGACGCGGAGTAGCCGTAGAGCTTTTCGGCCATCCACGCATTCGGATTCGAATTGTCACACAACGACCAGAGCTGCTCCTTGCAGAAATAGCAGCGGCCGCACGCGATGGTGAACGGGACCACGACACGATCGCCGACCTTGAGACGCGTGTTGTCCTTTCCCACTTCGACGACTTCGCCCATGAACTCATGGCCGAGGACGTCGCCCCGGCGCATGGTCGGGATATAGCCGTCGTAGAGGTGCAGATCCGATCCGCAGATCGCCGTCGTCGTCACCTTGATGATCGCGTCGCGAGGGTTGAGGATGGTCGGGTCGGGTACCGTTTCGACTTGAATCTTCTCTTTACCTTCCCAGCAGACGGCTCGCATACACACTCCTATGCTGTCGGTGTGGCTCGAGCGACCTCGCCGGCTTCGAGCTGCTGTTTGAAGTGCCGGAGATCCTCGCGAACAGTCTGAGAAGGTTCGCGTCCGAAGAGCGACGCGACCCACGCTCCGGCCCTGCCTGCCGGTGGCGCGTACTGCAAGTGCACGCTGACTTGTGTGCTCCGGCCGCCTCGTGCTTCGTCGAACATCACCGATCCCAGGGTCGCGACGTCAGATCCCGGAAGCGAGCGCCACGCGAGCAGCTTGTCCTCGACCTCGCTGGTGATCTCGGCCGTCCACTTGACGGCCAGGCCGGCGGGACCCGCGGCGACCCAGTGCGATTTGCCGTCAGCGAGTTCCGTCACCCGGTCGAGGTGCGACATGAACTGTGGCAGATTCTCGAGGCGCCGCCAGGAGCGGTAGACCACCGCGATGGGCACTTCGAGACGAATCGACTCTCGGACCTGCACGCCGCGGTCTCCTAGCAGGGCGGTTCTCGTGTTGTCGGGCTGGAAGTCGCCGTCACGCATTCCCGGCCACCGGCCGGTGATGCCTCGATACAGCAGCGGTACGGCTGACACTCCGAGGAGGGCGCCGGCGGCAGAGCGTCGGGACGCGCCAGCGATTAACAGCAGCGTGCCGCTTCCAAGAGCCAACCAGTTTTCAGCCTCGCGCAAGGATCTGGTTTGGTCGTTCAGATAGTCAGCGTCCATAGCTCTGTGCGCTGGAGCATCTTGCGTACCACCGCAGCACATCGGCACCCGCATCAGCCGAGCGCGATTCGTGGAATCCACCTTCAAGAATCCACGGGCCCGGCCATCGAGAGAGATCGCTGAATCAGCAGCACGGTCGATCGCGCCTCAGTGTGAGCAGGAGAGAGCACACGATCGGTAGGCTGGGACGTTGCCGAAGGATGCGCCGCCTTAGCTGAGTTGTGCGCGCTAGCTGGTCGGACGAGAGCCTTCGTCGCGCAGCGGTAGCGTCGAACGACTCCACTGCGACACCGTGCGCGGTTCGTGGTAGCGACCGAACCACCACACCTCAGACTGTGACCGGCTGAAGCTCAGGAAACGATTCACTCTTGCGCGTCACCATTCAAGCAACACGAATGTGCCTTCGGTCCAACGACCGGCGCATCTGCGGCTGTCCGTGAGACGTGAGGCCGCCTGACCAGAGGCATCAAGCCGGCGAGTCAACCGCCACAGGAGGGAACGTGCCTAGTTGTTTGCGCTGCAGATCGCTGTGGCGATGGTCGGTGATTCCGGTGCTGGTGCTCTTCATCGAGCTCACCCCGGCGGGTGCTGCAGCCCAGGACTACGCGATCACGAACCTTGGAACCCTGTGTCAGTCGAATGACGTTCCTGCCTCTTGCGACAGCAGGGCCTTCGACGTGAACAACTCGGGTCAAGTGGTTGGGACGTCTCGTGTGAACGGTGCGCTGATCGGGTCGAAGTGCTTTCGGACCGCGCCCAACCAGACGATCAATCCGGCAACGGACAAGCTGGATGTTGCGCCACCTAAATGGGAATCATACGGTTGTGAAGCGTACAGCATCAATGACAACGGGTCAGTGGCCGGCACCCGGTGGGCTCCGTTGTGGACTCCCGGAGTTCCTGTGGCCTTCCTGTACGGTAGTTCTATGACGACGCTCAGGACAGATGCGCTGAACTGTCCCAGCAGCGGCCTTGACCCACCCGGCACCGGTCTACCATTCGGCTGCCGTCTAAGCGGCGCGTTCGCTCTCAACAATCTCGGAACAATCGTTGGCAGGGCGCAAACGGCTGACACTTCATACCATGACTACACGTTCGACGCCTTCCGCGTGCATCTGCCGGCGAATAGCTTTACCGACCTAGGAACGCTCCCGCTCCCGAGTCTCACAAATACCAGCCAGGCGCTGGGCATCAACGATCTGAACATGATCGTGGGTTCCTCCTATACGGTGCCGGGCGGTGTCGTGCAGCGCGCCGTACTATTCGACGGCGATGCGGTGTCCGACTTGGGCACGTTGGGCGGCAACGCATGCACGTTCTGCTCGAGTGCGGCGAATGCCATCAACAACCACCGTCTTGGGAAGGTCGTCGGCTGGTCAACGCTCTCTGTCTCTGGACTCCGCCACGCGTTCTCGCTTGAACTTCCCCAGGGCAGATCCGACATGGTGGATCTTGGCGACCTCTGCCTGGGGGACGAACACGGCTTCTGCCGGAGCAATGCTTTCGCGATCAACCTCTCGGGCCGGATCGTTGGCGAGTCGGAAACGCAGTACGGGAGTGATTCCACCCACGCCTTTGTCTATCGGAGCCAGACCGGTGTGATGGAGGACCTCAACTCCTCGCTCTCTCCGGTCGACCGCGTCAAATGGGACCTGACGGACGCTCGCGGCGTCAACGACCTTGGGCAGATTGTGGGCACGGGGGTGTACTTAGGGAAGTACGTGCGCGCATATCGGCTCGATCCGCTGGCTCCCCAGTTGATCACGAACCTGAGCGAGATCCTCGAGCACTTCAACCTCACGGACAGAGGGGTAGCGCGAAACCTGGGCGCCAAGCTGCGTGCAATTCAGAACGCGCTGGCTCCCACCGACCGAGCCGCGGCATGCGGGCAGACGGGCGACTTCGATCACGAAGTGCGTACGCAGGCAGGGCGTGGGCTGACGCCGCATCAAGCGACGACCATGATGGCCGGCGCCGCGCTACTGCAGCGTGAACTGAATTGTCGGTGACCCTCGTGGTCCTTCCTAGAGCAAACATCTGCACGTCTACACCAGCGCCAATCAAGCCAGTGACTTCGTAGGCGCCAAGCCGAGTGCCGGGCGACAGGCTCACGGGATGCGGCGGGATTATACGGCCAGGGCACGCTGAGAGTGGCGGCGCCGCCGCCACTCAGAACCCGCCGGTGCCCTTTCCGGTCATCCTGATCGTGTGTGGCGATCCGAAGGCGCTGCTCGTGATGGTCAGAGCGCCGGTCACCGGCGCACTGCCCGGCGGCTTGAAGCTAATCGTCACCGCACGGTCTTCGTTCGGCTTGAGAGTCCCAGTGAACGCCTCCCATTTGAAGGGTCCGCCGGACGCCGGAAACGACATCGTCACCGGGTTCTCCGAGCCGTTGTGGATCGACAGCGGCCGGGTCGTGACCGTGCCGGTTGGAACGACGCCGAACAACAGCGAGGTGGGGCTGAACGTCAACGTCCGGCACTGACGCCAGGGGGCGATGCCAGTCGGCCACGACCCGAGAACGGTTTCTCCGCTGCGGGCGGTGAACGGATCCTGTCAGCGTGATTGGACGGCGGCGCGGCCAGCGCCGGTCACGTGCGGTGCGATGGGCGGCCGGCCGCCAACCGGCGCGGACAGCAGCGAAGGATGCAGCGTGCTGGCGGTGTACAGGTAGCGGTGAAGGAATACCGTTATCACTTCGGCGGCAATGACCCGCGAACCAGCCGTTTGTGACGGACGCGTGCCGTCGCAGGGACCAATCTCGCTGAGATCCCAATGGCCGATGCCAAGCAGGCTCACCTGGTGCCGGGGCTGGGCTAGGGGACAGAAAGGCTGGTTCTCTGGTGAAGCCGCGATCGTGGAGATGTCTTCGTTGGTCGCGGCGATGAGCAAGGTCGGAAGCTTGGCGTTTCGCAGCGCCTCAGGCGACTCGTTGTCGTCGAACGTGCCGCTCACGCCAACCACGCAACCAACCTTGCGGTCGGCGGCCAGCCGGGCCGCCGCCTTGGCGCCCCACGAATGCCCGATCGCGCCAACCCTTGGCAGTGGCGGTGGACGGGTCGGATCGACAACGACCGGCGGCTCCGTGAGCACGGCGCGGTCGGGCCACGAGTTGCGTGCCCACGCGAGCCCCTCCAGTGCATCCGCGGCAGCGGTCGTGGGGTCGAAGTTGCTGTCGCTGACATTGACTGCGACCATGACGAAACCGCAACGGGCCGGCAGTTCGAGCACGGTACCCCAGAGCCTGTGGTCGGCGGTGATATCGACAGGGCAAAGACCACCTTCGCCGCTTTCGCGCTGCCCGTGGAGGAACAGGACTGGTCGATAGGGGTTGTCCCTATTGTCGCGTGGTGCGACGGGGGCGTTTACGCCGCCAGGCGGTAGAGCTGGATAGTAGATTCGGAGCGAAGGCGAATCGACATCGCGGAAACCTACGCTGGCTGGCTCCGTCAATCGCGACATCGCGGGCTCCCAGAACCTTGTCGACCAGCCTCATTCAACCACACCCCGGACCGCCGTCAGCTGCAATCGTTGCTCGGTTGCTCAGTAGCTCGGTGGCCCGGTTGCTCAGTAGCTCGGTGGCTCAGTAGCTCTTCGAGCGTCCGCAATCCTTCGTCCTGCGCGGTTTGCGCACGAGGCGGCTCACGTGTAGAGTGTGGCCGAATCGAGTCATTTCGGACATCCAGGAGCGAGTATGACCACGAAGCATCTCGTGATTGGCGCCGGATTCATCGTGGCCTCAGCGGTTCCTGCTTACACGCACCATTCCTTTTCAGCCGAATTCGATTCGAACAAGACCGTGAACCTGAAAGGTTCCGTGACCAAGCTCGAATGGATGAATCCGCACATCTGGGTGTACCTCGACGTGACGGACTCGTCGGGGACTGTCGAGCACTGGCAGTGCGAGGGAGGCGCTCCCAACACGCTGACCCGTTCGGGCTGGAGCCGAGATTCCCTGAAGTTCGGCGACCAGATCACGATAGACGGCTTTCTGGCGCGGAACGGCTCCAAAACCTGCAACATGCGCCTCGTCAAGCTGGCAGACGGCCGGAGCGTGTTTGCCGGTTCCTCGTTTGGTAATGAACCGAAGCGATAGGAGGCCGACCCGTGAAGATGCACTTTTTCGCGGCGTTGGCCACGACGGTGGCAATCTCCCTCGGCGTTCCGGGAACCGCCTTCAGTCAGGACGGCTATAAGCCGCCTGCTGGACCCACACCGCGGACCGCCTCGGGCAAGGTGGATTTCAGCGGCGTCTGGCAGAAGCCCTACGCGCCCGATCTGACCAAGGACGGCCCCGGGTTCAAGGGTCTCGCCGAGCTTCCGTTTACGGCGTGGGGAGAAGCCGAGTGGAAGAAGTACGACGCGGCTGATGGCGACTACACGGGCGCCTGCCTGCCCTTCGGTATGACGCGCTCCATCAACACGCCGGAGCCAATGCAACTCCTGCAGACTGAGAAGTACTTCGCCTTCCTGTTCGAGCAGAACTCGTGGTTCACGGTGGTACCCCTCGACGGGCGCCCTCATCGCAACGACATTCCCACGTGGTTCGGCGACTCGGTCGGCCATTGGGAGGGCGATACGTTGGTCATCGACACCGTCAACTTCAACGGGAAGACACGCCTGGACACCATCGGTCATCCCCACAGCAATCAGCTGCACCTGGTTCAGCGTTTTACTCGGCCTGACCTGGGTCACATCGTTCACGAAATGATCATCGACGACCCCAAAACCTTCACCACATCGTGGAAGACCACGCGAACGTTCACGCTCAGGCCCGACTGGGAGATGATGGAATACTCTTGCGAGGAAAATAACAAGAGTCTCTGGGAGGGACGCATCAAGCCGCCCAAGTACTGATGCCAGTCGCTTTGCCCGCTCTGATCGAGCGAACGGAAAGTCTCACCGGATCACCCTCACGATCGGGTGCAGTGGAACCCCCGCCGATTCGTTGCCGTCTCACAGCCATGCTCTCGATGCGGCTCGCGCTCGCCGCCATGCTCCTTCTGGCTGCGTTCGCTATTTCGTTAAGAGGCCAGGGCAGCTCTCGCGCCGCGAGCCTCGCGCTCGTCGGCGGCACCATCTACACCGATCCGGCATCGGATCCGATTCGCGATGGGCTCGTGCTGATTCAGAGCGGGCGGATCGCCGCGGTCGGCGCTCGCCGTTCCATCCAGATTCCGGACGGCGTCCGCACCATCGATTGCGTGGGTCTGACTGTGGCTGCCGGGTTCTGGAACAGCCACGTGCATTTTCTGCAGCGGAAGTGGGCGGACGCCGCCACTATGCCCGCTCCCGAGCTTACGCGGCAGCTGCAGGTCATGCTGACGCAGTACGGATTCACCAGCGTGTTCGACACCTGGTCGGCATGGGAGAACACGCGGCAGATTCGGGCACGGATCGAGTCGGGCGAAGTGGCCGGCCCGCGGATTCGATCCACCGGCGAGGCCATGTTTGGTCCCGGTACCGCAGTGACGCCGGCCCAGTGGGGCAGCCTCGGGTTCATGCCGCTCGACCGGTTTCAGATGACGCCGGTGGGGACGCCCGAGGAGGCCACGACCGCGACAACGGCGCTCCTCGGCCACGCTGTGGACGGCTTGAAGTTCTACGCGGCAACTCCCGGAGTCGGCAGTCGTGTCGTGCCCGAGGGCGCGATGGCCGTTGCTGTGAAGCAAGCACACATGCTGGGCAAGCCGGTGTTCGCCCACCCGAGCACGGTGACCGGATTGCTGGCGTCCGTTCGCGCGGGTGTCGACGTGCTTACGCATACGACGCCGCAGACCGGTCCGTGGGATGCGGCGACGATTGCGGCGATGAAACAGGCCAACGTCGCGATCACGCCGACCCTCAAGCTGTGGAGCTACGAGATGCGAAACGAGCGGACGTCGCTCGCGGACCGTTTCGAAGACACGGCGATCGGCCAAATCCGCGCCTGGAATGCCGCGGGGGGCGTCATCCTGTTCGGCACCGACGTTGGCTACATGAGCGATTACGAGACGGCGACAGAGTATGCCTTGATGGTCCGCGCGGGAATGAGCGCGCGTCAAATCCTGGCCTCGCTCACCACCGTGCCGGCAGAGCGCTTCGGTGTTTCCAAGGATCTCGGGCGCGTGGCCCCCGGTCTGCTTGGCGATCTCGTGGTGCTGCGCGGCGACCCCTCAGCGAGCAGCCGTCCGTTCGCGGATATCGTTTATACCATTCGCGACGGCCAGGTCATTTACACCGCTGAGCGGTGAACACGCTGAGGCGTAACGAGCTTTCTGCAGGCTGACTCACCGCGCCTGGTGCTGCTGAGACGCGAGCCACGCCCGGGCCAGCCGTTGCACGTAGGCCGCCGCACGCCGCCGGTAGAAGCGTTGCGCACCGTGCAGCGCCTTCGACCGCAGCTGGCATTGGACTCGATGTCCTGCCAGGCGAAGCTGGTCGACATCGACCAGGCCCTGACAGATCGACCGGTCGCTGCTCAACTCGGTGGTCAGAACGACGATGTTGTGGTCGTCGCCGAGCCACGATTCCAGCGAGTGCAGCGTCGCGACATCCTGTCGCACGCCGCGGCCGCCGGCTTCAAGGAGCCGCAGTGCGTACCACAGTTGCTTGATCTGCTGTCGAAGATCGTGAAAGTCTGACGCGTCCTGGCGACGCTGCGCGCGTCGCAGCGCCTCTCGCCCGCTCCGATAGGAGCGACGGATGCCGGCCGCCAGCGCTTTGAAGTGGCGATGCTTCGGCCGCCACCGCGCGGCCTGCTTCCGCAAGCGACGCAGCTCACGCTCGACCGTCCGCCAGCCATCGTGTTCACGAACATCTCGTCGCGCCTTCCGGCGGCGTTGCTGCAGCCGCTGCTGCAGCCGCCGGAGGCGGTAGGCGCTGATGAGCGACGGGTTCGCGTCCTTCAGCTTGTGCAGAATCTCGACGTTGGCCGCACTGTCACGGACCGTCGACAGAATCTTGTTCGCCCGGCGCCGGTGTTTGTCGAACCCGCCGATGCCTCGAGCGCCGCCTGCCTGCAACACGCCGGCAATCGCCGCGACCTTCTTGAGGCTGGTGCGAGCCTTGTGCACCGCCTCGTCGGTAGGAGGGGAGTGGCGATGCAGTCGCCGGCGTGCGGTCCGCAGTTCCTTCCGCGCCAGCCGCCTCAGTCCACGGGAAACCGATTCCTCCGGGTGCAGACGAAAAGCCATATCGCACTCGTTGCAGGCCTTGAGCCAACCCGAGAACCGATTGGCAATGAATGAGTGATCCTTCTCGAGGCGTTCAGTCGCGCGGCGAGCGGGCCGCCTGATCCTTCCAGACGTGATCGCAGTTCACGCATTCGAAGTGATCGCGGTCGCGATGAGGGCGGTTGAGCAACAGAAGCGTGCCGCTCTTCTGAAGGCACTGCGGACAGACGACCCAGACTGTGGACTTTTGCATGCCGCATTCTAGAGAGCGGTTGCAACATCTGTGTCACGGGCCGTACGAGCCCGGATGGGGTTCTGCGCTCGCGTCATTTCCGCTACGGCTTTTGATCGTCGCTGGCCTTGGGGCACGCATCCTTCAGCATGCGGACGCTGCGCACGGCGAGGTGATTGACTGGCGCCTTGGCCTCGCCTCCGCCAGTCGACACGACGGTCAGCGTTCCCTCGACCTCCATCCAATGACCGACGTGCTTGGACACTTCCACCTGACCGGTGTCGAGAACGTACGTCGTTCGCGGCACTCGTGATGAAGCTGGGCGTCCAGCCTTCGCCTCGGCTCGGAGCTCCTCGCTCGCGTCGTCGGGCAGCGCGCCGGTCAGCAGCAATGCCCCAGTCGGCTGGCCGGAGTTCGCGAGCGCCGGTGCCGTCGCCGGCGTGGCGGGTGGAACACCGGGTGAGCCAGCCAGGGAACCGTCGGAGACCGCCTGACTTACACAGCCAATTGTGACAATGGAACGACCAGCGTTGGCAGGTTGCTGCTCTACCACCGTTCCCAGAATGGATAGCGACAGTGTCCACACAATGAGCGTCAGCATGTTCGTCTCCGCCTGAGTGCCGGAGGTGCATCAAGCAGGCCAAGTCGTGACCGCTGACGAGCGCGCAACATCCTGGCGAGCGCACTGTCCTTGGCGTGCGATCGGGTTGCGAAGCCGGCCGCGGCTGCCGGCTTCAGCGTCAGTGTCTAGTTCGCCAGCTTCAACGCCACGGACTGATGGGCTGCCGCTCCCGCCGGCGGATGGTAGCTATAGATGAACTGCTTGAATTCGTTGTGCAGGAAATCCGCGCCGAACTTGTAGGCTTTCATCTCTCTGAACGCCTGCTCGGCCGTCCAGCCATCGCGTGACATACGGTATGCCGCGGTCATGACGCCGGTGCGATGCCGTCCACCGGCACAGTGCACGTAGACGGGCTGGCTTGCCGGATCGTTCACGAGCCTCAGGAATTGATCCAGTTGCACGCTCGTCGGCGCATCGTGCGTCGTCATTGGGATTCTGACGAACTTCATGCCCGCCGCTTCGACGAGTTGAGCCTCGCCGGCGAAACCGTCCTGCTGTAGATCGATAACGGTCTTCACGCCCAGCGTTTTGAGCTGCCTGTACTGGTCACCATCGGGTTGCGAACCGCGAAAATAGGCGTCGTTAATCCGACCAAAGTTATCGATGCTGATCCGGGCGGCAGCGGTGTCAGCTGCTCGCGATTTGTCTGCGGCGATCGACGACACTGGCAGGAACGTGAGTGGCGCTGCCAACACACATGAGATCAGGGCTTTCCGAATTGAGGTCACGGGCAATGCTCCAGTTTGTGGTTGCGGCTGAGTGTTGATTGTCACTGGGGCAAAGCACGTACCAGACACGCTCATCGCCGTTCCGCGGATCGATCGAATATCGAGAGAATGGAAGACTCAATGAATAGACAGCGCGCAGCGCGAATGCCTCATCAGCCGGCGAGCTCAGCGTGACCCCGGGTGGTGCTCTGCTACTATCTCGGCATCAGAGCGTTCGAGCGAGGTGAATTCATGCTGCATCGCTTATGTCTGTTGCCCGCGTGTCTGGCCGCTCTCTCCGTCGTCACGAGCGCTCAGAATGAACCGTTCTTCGGCACCTGGGAGCTCAACTTGACCCGATCGTCGATCACCCGCGGTGGACCTCCGAAGGGCGAGACGATCGTGAATGTCGCTGAGCCTGGGGGTTTTAAGAGCAGCTTGACCGTCGTTGGCGAGCGCGGCACCAACGTGGAGATTCAGCACTTCAATTTCGATGGCGAGTTTCATCAGAGCGAAGGGTCGGATCCGCGTGAGCTTTCGTTCAAACGGCTCGGTCCGACTGCCATCGAGCAGCAAACGCGGCGGAACGGTCAGATCACGGTGACGCGGCGGATCGAGCTGTCGCCGGACGGCAAGACGATGACCTATATCGCGTCGGGGACCAGCGGGGGCGGGCAGAAGTACACCAACGACACGCGCGTCTACGAAAAGAAATAGTCGCTGCTCAGCGTGGCTCAACCGCAAAGCGCAGCGGTGACGGAGCCAGTAAGCGCAGCGGTGCCGGAGCCAGAGTGAGCTGCCAGATGTGGTCGCACGCCGGACATCGCACGTGTAAGACGATCGCCCGGTGCGTACACAAGATGGCACGCGCGGCCATTGGCATTCCGGCAGATCGGACACAGGGGCGCTTCCGATCGATCGGCCACGTCGATGCAATCCACACCAATGTTCTTTCCCAGCTATGCAGGTCAGCATAGAAGGCGCGATTGACGACTGGAAGACGCTGCGGTAAATCCGATATCACCTGCCGCCGCGGCAGTCGAGCTTGGTGAAGACTTCAACGAAGGTGAAGGCGGCGATAGACTCGAGCGATGACTTCCAATGAATTCATCGCGCTCTCCGCGAAGCTCTTCCAAGACCTGACTGCCTGGATCGAGGAAGTGAGTAAGGACGGTTCTCTCACGACGTCGGATCTTGCCGTACTCAACTCGGCGATGCGGCTCGTCGAGCGCGTGACGCTCAAAGAAGCCGACGTCAAGCCAGAGACGGGCAACTAGCGATCGCATCCAATACAGGCTTCGTGGGGTCGATGTACGGCGCGCGCGTCTGAGCCTTAGCGCCGCTCGCACATCCGCTCCAACCCCTTAGTGGTTGCTACCGCCCTCTCTACCGCTGTGGCACCAATGTTGATTGACTCAACGCCGATGGCTCGCGTGGCGAAATCGCCTGCGGCCGAGTGGAGGGAGACAATGAATCGTGATGAACTCGAGGGGAAGGCGGAAGCGTTGAAGGGAAAAGTGAAGCAGCAGGTTGGAAAGATGACCGACGATCCCGCCATGCACGACGAAGGTGTGGATGACGAAGCCGCCGGCAACGCGCAAGAAGCTGTGGGCACCACGAAGCGAAAGGTCGGTGAGGCGATCGAGAACGTCGGGAAGGCAGTCAAGAAGTAGCGACCCAACCGACAACCACTGAACGCTCTAAACGGCGCCGGCCAGGCTTCAGGCCTGGCCGGCGATTGCACGACGATAAACCTCGCGCGATCGACGACGCTTTTAGGTGACGGCTAGCGCGGTGACGCCGGCGCTCGCTCGTCGCTTCGGCGTTCAGGCATTGCCTTTCCGGAAGGATTGCGGCCTGGGGCCGTCGTCGGGCGCGTGGACGTTGCCTTGCCGTTCGCAGGCTTCACCTCGAGCGCATTCACGACTTCCCGGACGTTCTCGGTTTTCTGCGCGAATTCGCCGACCATCTTCTTTTCGGCGTCGCTCCGCACCTCGCCCTTGATTGTCACCACGCCGTTGTTCACATCGAAATTGATGTCGCGCTCGGCGAGTGTGCGGTCGTTGTTCACCGTCGCGTTGAGCGCCTTCCGAATAGTGCCGTCCATGTCGTCCGCCGTTCGCTCGTCCACACCTTCCACGGTCAACTCGTTGGCCACGGTTCCGCTCGTGCCGACGGCCTGATGCGCGATCTCCTCCGCGCGGGCCTTCTCGGTCGAATTGTCAACCGCACCCTTCAGGTGGACGACTTTGTTGTTGCGATCATAATCAACGTTCACGTTGTCGATGGCTGCACTCTTGAGCTCGCGGGACACGCGATCTGCCGGATCCGGTCCACCGGTGGTGTTGCACGCGCCGATAAGCGTGGCGGCCATTAGTGGTGCCGCGAGTTGTAGAGTTCCTCGATGTAGTTTCATGCTCGACCTCCAGCGATTCAGCAGTAGCCGAAGCAAAAGCCAGACCCCGGTCGCTTTCGCCCGGCGGCTACGGTGCATCTCGTTTGAACGCATCGAGGTACATGAATTGCTCCTCTCGCTCATCTATGGACTCTTCACTGACCAGCCTGCGCCGTATGGCAGCCAGACTTTGGAACTTGCCTTCCACGTTGCTGAGGTCTCGACGGGTCACGCTGCCCAGCGTCGGCCCTGCCGATGCGGATGGATTTGACGGACGTGCCGCGCGCGACCAAGCTGAGCTCGAGCCGAAGCGATTCGTCGCCGAGTTCGATTTGCTCCGTGGACGCGGACTCGCCGATCTGCAACCACTGGGAGTGAAGACGCGCCGCTCATGCCGCGTTGAAAAGCGGCGCTCACGTGCCAGAATCAGAGAGTCGGTTGGTGCCAGCGACGCACGGCCCATTGAAGGGAGTCAACGTGGAGGACGGTCCCATCTGGCGTGGCCGCCACCCGGAGTTCGTACGCGCCATCAGCAGTCAGCTCGGCGCCATGATTCAGGCCGAGAACGCCGTCGTCGGAGTGGTCCGGAACGGGCCGTCTCTCGTCTTTTCGATCGCTGATGGAACGACCGAGCTGCGGCTCGTCACGACCGCGGCGGGCGTCGATGTCAGCAGACGGCTGAACGCAGACGTCGTCGACCGCAGCGTGACGCTCTCCCAGTTTGCCGCCGGCCACGTGCGGGCCGCATGTCAGTCGCTGCTGGATAAGATCCAGGCGAGGGGGACGGAGCTCGTTCCGCCCGATTAGTCGTTTCAGACCGCGCGCTATCGGCGGGGGTTGCGGTCTTCCTGGCTGGCTCCGGCGCCTCGCTGAAGCGCCATGATGAGCTCGGCGCAGCGTGTGTAGGCTTGCGCGCGCGCCCGCGCGCGCTGCGCCGCCCCGACGTCGCCGTGGGACAGGAACTGCGGTTCCATCTCCCGCCAGAGTGCGGCGTCATCCATCAGGCGTCTGCCCAAATCCAATTGCCGCGCTCTAAGAGCGGCGAAGTCCAGGTGTTGCTTCGGAGGTGGTGGCGCGATTTTCACGTCCATGGGATCCTCGATGCCGGCGGTCCGCCCAGCTCATGGTCAGGGCTCCAGCCCAGTTGGATGATTGTCTGGTCCGAACGAGACGAGTAATAAGCGGCCGCGCTCCTTCCCGCGGCGATCGTCGTCAAAATCCAGCGCCTCCCCTCAATCGACTTCGGTCAGCATCCCGAAGCGATCAGAAACTCTGTTAGTGCGGAATGACCCTGTAATCGTCAGCGCTTTTGTCCGGTGCCGGTAGTCGTAGGCCGTTTCACAGCGAAAACACGCAAATTGATCCCACCTCTCGGGAGGCCGCGGTCCGGCGATTACTGTGCGGCGATAGTGCAACGCACTATCACAGCGCGGACAAACGAGCGGGGGCGGTTCCGTTGGTGGAGTCTGCGTGAACACTGACTCGTGTCGGCGTCGCCTCGGCATGTCGCGTTCGCTGCAACGCGCATGCCTCCAAAATCGGGGCTGGGAACTTGAAACTCGGGACTCGGGGCTCGGGACGCGGAGCGCGGAACTAGCTTCCCTTCAGGAGCATCATCTTCAGCTTGGCGCGCTTGCTGGCATCGCTCGGACTTCTGGTCACGCCGGCAAGCCAGCGCTCGACCTGCTGCAGCGTGATGGCGTGTTTCGTCCCCGGCTCGCGTACTTCGACATCGAGCAGCGTGGACGGACCGATTGGCTCGAGCCAGGGGTCTTCGCGCAGGCGTTTGATGCCGAAGACCGCCGCTTCGTACAGTGTTTCCGCCTCGACTTCGGCCGTGTGGCGGATGCCTCTCTGATCCTTGAAGGAAACGGCGCAGGATCGAAGCGGCATCGCCGCCATTCTAGCTGATTCGCCAAATCTTCTCCCTGGGTGGTCGTTGGTCCTTAGTCCTGGTCGTTGGTCGTTCGGCCTATGTCGAGGGCCGTTAGTCCCGATCGTTCCTCGTTCACTCCGGGTTACTCGGTTCCCGAGCCCCGAGCCCGAGCCCCGAGTCCCCTTACCGACCGTCTGATCCCTCGCGCCGCACCTCCCGGGCCGGCTTGTCCTCGCGGAGAGAGACGAATCTGGGGTGCCGGAGGTGGTCACCGGTCCACTCCAGGAATTCGAACTGGCCGACCAGGATCGGCTTCAGCCAGCGGCAATCGGCCATCTTGGCTTTGGTCAAGCCTTGGCCCCACCGACCGCTCTTCGATTCCGGTAGGTTGACGAACGGGCAGTCATCACTCCGCAGCGGCTTGAATTTCCGGATCAGGCTCTCGCGTGAGGCCGGAGTGAAGCCGCTCCGCGTTCGCGCCGCGTAGAGAAGACGGTCACCCTCGTAATAGCCGAAGATCAGAGCGTCGAACGTGCGCCCGCCGACCGTGTAGCCACCAATAACGAACTCCTGGCCTCGATTGACGCGCATTTTCAACCACGCGCCGGAGCGGAGTCCGGCCTCGTATCGGCTGTCTCGACGCTTGGCCACCAGACCCTCGAGGCCTTCCGCCTTCACCGAGTGGACGAGATCCCGCAAATCTGCCTCTAGCCGACTGATGTAACGCACCGGTTCGGCAAGCGTCGGGATGATGCGACGCTCGAGCAGGCCGCGTCTCGTGTCCAACGTCTCGCCCCGGATGTCACGGCCGCCCAGCATGAGGGCATCGAAAACGAAGTAGATGACGGTCGCGGTAGACGCTCCGTTCTGCAGGGCGTTGAAGGACGGCCGCCCCTCCTGGTCGAACGCGACGAGTTCCCCGTCGATCACGGTCTCGTCAGGAAGCGACGCGAGTCCTCGGGCGACGCCCGGATATCGCCGGCTGAAGTCGTGGTCGTTGCGGGAGCGCAAGTGGACCGTGCCGCAGGTCTTGAACGCAATCGCGCGGTACCCGTCGAGTTTCAGCTGGTATTCCCAGCGGAGCGGGTCGTCCGAGAGCTCCTCAGTACGCAGCAGCAACATCGGCTCGAAGAACCGGGCCTTTACCGCGCTGGTCATAGCTCGAGTGTAGTCTCGGCACAGCCGTTGCGTTTGCTGGTTCCCACGCGATGCACCGGGAAATCTTCAAGTGGCTGACCTTCGATATGGCCGTCTTTGCCGTGGGCAACGTCCTCCTGATTCGGTACGTCAGCGGCCGACTCGACGTGCTGAACGACATTGGTTACTTCAAGCTGCTGGTCTTCGGTCTCGCCGCCTATCGCGCGGCAAACATTCTCTCGAACGAGCCAGTGACCAAACCTCTTCGCGCCCCGTTCGTCGAGGAGTCGGAGAAGGAAGGGAAAGTCACCGAACGGCCGAAGAGGTCCGGGTTTCTGGGCGCGATGGGCCAGTTGATGTATTGCCCGTCGTGCACGGGAGTCTGGTTGTCGGCCGTACTCGTCTACGCTTACGTGCTGTATCCCGGCAGCACCTTCCTGGTCGCCCTGTTTCTGGCGTTGAGTGCGATCGAGCGCATCCTGGCGATAGTCGTAAGCCGCCTGAAGCCGTGAAGCCTAGCGTCGCGGTACGGTCCAGAGAAACAGCTCGACTCCTTCGACCACGATCTTCTGGTCCGGTTGCCAGTCGCCAATCGGGAACTGGTGCGACACGATGCGCGCACCCGGACGAAGCTCCTGTTTCAGCTTCTGCTCGAGACGCAGGTTGGTGGAGCGATTGAGATACAGAGTCACGACGGTCGCGCTCGAAATGTCGGCCGTGAACAGGTCGCCTTCGATGAACGTCACGCGATCGTCGACCCCGCCTTCACGCGCCACTTCGCGCGAGATCTGAACGAGCTGCGGCTGAATCTCGACGCCGACGCCGACGGCGCCGTACTTCTGTGCGGCGAGGATGACGATGCGCCCGTCGCCGGAGCCCAGATCGAAGACGACGTCACCCGGACGAACATGCGCCAGCGTCAGCATGGCGTCGGCGATGAGGTGCCGAGTGGGCGCGAAGTAGATGTCCGGAGATCGGGCCGGCGCCTGCGCAAAGGTGGAGAAAAGTACCGCGTAGAGGCTGAAGCCCCGCAAGAGTGCCGGCACGCGGTCATCCTATTGAGGACGTCCGTCGCCGGTCAACGTCGAGTGTCGGCAACTGAGCTAGGATGACCGGATGTTCCGCTTTCTCTTGACTGCCGCCCTCCTGCTCATGCACGCGCCGGCCAACGGACAGTCCACGAACGATCCGTTTCCGACGCCCATTCCCGCCGCCGACGGCGTCATCGTCGTGAAGTTCCGGCCGTTTGCCGCTGTGCCCGATATGGAAGGCACCGCCGCGCGCACGATGACGTTGGTGAACGAACCCGGCACGCGACGGTTGTTCGTCAACGATATGCGTGGACCAATCTACGGCGTCAGCTACGATGGCCGGCGCGTTCAACCGTATGTGGATGTCAATGGGCCGCAATGGGCGGTCGTGGTGCAGTCGTCCGGACGCGAACGTGGCGTCCAGAGCATCGCGTTCCATCCGCAGTTCAGCGAGCCGGGCAGCCGCGGCTTCGGCAAGTTCTACACGCTGACCGACACCGCCAATACCAAGCCAGCGCCCGACTTCAGACCGCTCGGTGGCACGCGAACCCACGACACCGTGCTGCTCGAGTGGTCGGCGAAGACACCGTCAGCCGACGTCTACGACGGCGGGCCGCCGCGGGAGCTCATGCGCGTCGAGCAGCCGTTCGCCAATCACAACGGCGGCCTGCTGGCGTTCAATGCGACGGCGCGGCCCGGAGCCGCGGACTTTGGGCTTCTCTACATGTCGTTTGCCGATGGCGGCAGCGGCGGCGATCCCTTCAACATGGCGCAGAACCTCGCGTCGCTTTTTGGCAAGCTGCTGCGGATCGATCCCTCCGGGACCAACAGCGCCAACGGCAAGTACGGAATTCCGTCAGGCAATCCATTCGTGGCCGACGGCAATCCCAACACGCTCGGCGAAATCTACGCGTACGGTCTGCGGAATCCTCAGCGCTTCACGTGGGACGCGAAGAACGGCAATCTGTTCCTGGCGGATATCGGCCAGAACATCGTCGAAGAAGTGGATCTGGTCACCGCCGGCGCGAATCTTGGCTGGAACGCCTGGGAGGGCAGTTACAAGTTTCTCAGCCGGGAGGGCGTCGATCGCGCCAGCCCCCGCAGCGATCCTTCGGTCACCTATCCGATCGTGGAATACGGTCAGCTCGATCCGCTGCTTCAACCGCAGTCGGCTGTCACGATGGGCACTGTTTATCGCGGGACGGCCATCAAGCAACTGACCAATCGACTCGTGTTCGGCGACATCCCGAGCGGCGAGATGTTCTACGTCAGCGCCGACGACCTGCCCAAAGGCGGACAGGAACCGCTGCACAGGATTCTGCTGACCGATGGCGGCGCGCCGAAGACGCTGCTCGAGCTCATCAAGGCAGAAAACACGAAGCAGGGGAAGCCTCCCGCCACGCGGGCCGACTTGCGCTTTGGCACCGGGCCGGACGGGCAGATTTTTCTGCTGAACAAAGCGGATGGGGTGATTCGGGTGCTGGTTCCGGATGGCCAGTAGCGACCTCACTGCTGCTGAGCCCCGACCCCGACGTTTCTCGCATCTCTCTCTAGTGCGGACCGCAGACGGCGCTGCTCGATTCCGCGCTGGGAGAGGTCTGTGATGTTGACGTTACATCGTGCGGTATTCACTGCCGTGGTTGCGCTGGTTTCGTTCGGCACCTCGCCAGCGCACGCGCAGATGGTGCTGACGTCCATCGACGAGCTGCGGCGTGAGGTGGCTCCGGGTGACGCGGTCACGATCGTCCAGCGCGACGGACAGCGCGTCATCGGGCGGCTCGTTCGTTTCGGCGGGGACGCGCTCGACGTTCAACTGGCTCAGCGGCTGCCGGCGGCACCGCCGGCCGTCACGATTTCGATCGACAGCCTCCGCTCGATCGACCGGCCGCGCGACTCCGTCCGAAATGGCACGCTCATTGGCGCTGGCGTCGGAGCCGCGATTGGCGGCGCGCTGTTCGTCAACGCGCTCATCATCGACCGTAACGAGATCGACGAGTGGGCAGGCTTTTACCTCGGGGCAACTGCCGTCTTTACCGGGCTCGGCGCGTTCATCGGGTGGGCGGTCGACGCCGGTCACTCGAAACCGTCTCTCAGATTCGAGGCAGCGCCGGCGCAAGGAACGACCCTCCTCTGGCGACCTTTGTTTGTACCGGGCCGAGAAGTAGGCGTTGCCCTGTCGATATCGCGCTAGTCCAGCCATCACCGAGTGGCGCCAACGCACGGCTTGCATCCAGCGGGCAGCGGTGGGAGGATGCTCTCGAGAGCGGGCGGTCGCGGCGCAGCGCGCCGCGAGGCCACTTTGCCCCGGTCAGGGCGCCCATGACGCGTGCAGTCGCCGCCATTATCCTCGCGAGCCTCGCCAGCGGGTTTTTCAGCCAGCCCATTGACGCGCAGTCCACCATTCCGTTTCGCGCCGTCGTCGATCTCGTCAAAGTCGACGTGACGGTCACCGACGGCGAGCGACGGTTCGTCACCGACCTCACTCAGAGCGACTTCGTCGTTTTCGAGGACAACCGGCCGCAGGTCATCACCTTCTTCGAGCGGACGGGCATTCCGCTGGCGGTCTCCCTGGTCATCGATACCAGCGCCAGCATGCAGGAGAGTCTGGGATTGGCGCAGGAGTCGGCCATCGGGTTCGTGAACGCACTTGGGCCGGACGACGTCGCCACCGTCATCGATTTCGACAGCCGGGTGCAGGTCAGGCAGTCGTTCACGACCGACCACGCGCTGCTCGAAGAAGCGATCAAGAACACCAGAGCGGGCGGCGCAACCGCGCTCTATAACGCCGTGTACATCGCGTTGCGCGAGCTGGACAAGAAAGTCCCGTCTGATGCGTCAGGGGAGCTCCGCCGCCGGGCGATCGTCCTCCTGTCGGACGGCGCGGACACGTCCAGCCTGCTGACGTTCGAGGAGGTACTCGAGGCTGCCGTCCGTTCGGGTGTCGCCATCTATGCGATCGGGCTGGGTGGTGGGCAATCCCCGAACGATACGGAACGCAACGCCCAATACCGGCTCCGGCGCCTGACCCGTCAGACTGGCGGTCGCGCATTCTTTCCGCTTCAGGCGCGAGAGCTGCTGGGTGTTTATCAGGAGATCCGCGACGAGCTGTCCAAGCAGTACACCCTTGCCTACGAATCGAGCAACAAGCGGCGCGACGGCGGATATCGGCAAACCGCGATCCGCGTGACACGTCACGAGGCGGTCGCACGGACACGTCCGGGATACTACGCGCCCGGTCGATAGCGCATCTTTCTTTCACTGGCGGTGGGGCCCCCACCGCGAACTGACGCCGACGCTTCGCCTCAGATTCCCATGTCTTCGGCTCAGCGTGGCCGCAGGCGCTCCCGACCTGCCTTAGACTGTGCTGGTGCAGCGGTTCTGGGGCCGGGTGGCCGCGGTGCTCTTGATCCTCGCCGCGATGGTTTCCGTCAGCTTCGCCCAGCGACGGTATCGCCTTCGCGAGGGCCCCTCTGTGCCGGCCAGGTTCCCGCCTGCGTCGTTCGAGGACGGCGCCTTCACTCACTGCAAAATCATGTATCGCAGCGTCGTCCGCGAGATAAACGGCATGGGCTGGGCGACGGATTACCCGTACGCCGGCATGAACCTCATGGTCCGCGTGTCTGAGCTGACCAAGACACCGATCAGCGCCGACGCGGCCGGTAACCCCAACTATTGGGTGGTGCGGCTCACCGACGACGCGCTGTTTCGCTGCCCGTTTACCATGGCCACCGACGTCGGCACGCTCGAGTTTTCCGAAGAGGAGGTGACGCGACTGCGCGAGTACCTCCTCAAGGGCGGATTTCTGTGGGTCGACGACTTCTGGGGATCGGCGGCGTGGGCGCGCTGGTCGGCCGAGATCAAGCGCGTCCTTCCGGAGTATCCGATCGAAGACGTGACCCCCGAACATCCGCTGATGCACACGCTCTACCCGATCACCGCCGCGCCGCAGGTCACGAGCATCAACTTCTGGCGGTATAGCGGCGGCGTGACGTCGGAGCGCGGTAGCGACAGTCCGCACGCCAACTTGCGCATGATCGCCGACGATCACCAGCGGATCATGGTCCTCATGACCCACAACACCGACATCGGCGATTCATGGGAACGCGAAGGCGAGGATCGGGAATTCTTCCTGCAGTTTTCCCCGAACGGCTACGCGCTGGGCGTCAACGCCGTCTTGTATGCCATGACTCACTGATTGACCACCAGCAATACCAGCGCCGACGGCACGCACGACGATCCGCTCACCACGCTGCTCGCCGCGGCGAGCAGGGGAGATGCGTCAGCCGTGGCCACCGCGCTCCGCTCAACCCCCGGGATCATCAACGAGCGAGGCACTCTGGCCGGCACGTCCGGCCGGCGCACCGCGCTCCACTACGGGGTAGGTCACGAGGCCGTTGTCCGGCTGCTGCTCGAGCACGGCGCTGACCCGAACATCAGAGACGACGCAGACCAGGCATTTCCGATTCATTTCGCCGCCGAACGCGGCGATCTTGCCGTCGTCGAGTTGCTGGTCGCGCATCACGCCGATCCGGCCGGGGTCGGAACGACCCACGAACTCGATGCGGTTGGTTGGGCCGTGTGCTTCGAGCATGCGCATCATCCGGAGGTCGCGCGATACCTTCTCGCCCACGGTGCCCGCTACAGCCTGTTCTCCGCGACGGCAATGGGGGAAGCCTCCATCATCGGTGACCTGGCCGCATCCGGAACAGCGCTCAACCAGCGAATGGACCGCACCAACCATCGTCGGACGGCGCTGCACCTCGCGGTCATCAAAAAGCAGCCTGCGGCGCTCGCGGCTTTGATCGCATCGGGCGCCGATCTCAACCTCGAAGATGCTGTCGGACTGACGGCTCTTGATCAGGCGGCCGTCGATGCTGAAACCGCGATGATCAGGCTGCTCATCGACGGCGGCGCGGCGATGACGCTACCGGCCGCCATTGTCCTCGGGCAGTCCTCGGTCGTCGAGCGACTGCTTCGCGACGATCCAGACGCGCTGTCGACGACCGACAATCGACGCTGGGCGCGGCTCATCGTCCATGCCAGCGGCCGGGCGCCGGCAGCGGTCATCGAGGTCCTGCTCGACACGGTCAGACGCCACCGCGCAGGTCTGTCGATCATCAACATGGAAGACGATGCGGAGACGGCGATCGACGGGACGTCCGGGTACACAGCGCTTCATGCGGCAGCGTTCCACGGGAACCGCGCGGCCGCGACTGTGCTGTTGAAGCACGGTGCCAACCCGCGCGCCCGTGATGGCAAGTATTGTGCGACTCCCGCCGGCTGGGCGGCGTACGCCGGTCACCTGGAGACCGCGCATCTCATCCTCGACGGTGACGTGGACATCTTCGACGCGATCAACTTCGATCGCCGCGATCGCATCCGCGACATCCTCGATGGCGATCCGGACGCGCTGATCCGTCCGTTCAAGGCCTACGCGACGTGTCCATCGTCAGCCGGCCAATCGTGGCCGTTACCCGACTGCACACCGCTCGAATGGGCGACCGCTCAGTCAAAGCCCGAGGCCAATCGCACCCTGACCGAGCACGGCGCGGCGGCGCGCACGAGACAAGAGCACGAATGCGCCGATCGCGTGGTCAGGTTCCTGCAATCCGCCTGTTGGGATCATTGTGTGCACGGTCGGAGACAGCACCGCCTGCACGATCGGGCGGCGCAAAGGTTGCTCGCGCGCGATCCGTGGATGGCCGCGGACAGCCTCCACACGGCGATCGTCTGCGGCAACTATGACGAAGTCGCACGCCGGCTGGCGGCTCGACCCGGCTTGGCGCGTCAGCGTGGCGGGTCGCGGGGCTGGACGCCGCTTCTGTATTTGAGCTACACGCGTTTCACTCACGACGCAACCATCGAGAACGCTCTTTCCATCGCTCGATTGCTCCTCGATCATGGCGCCGATCCGAACGACTTCTACATGGCCGGCGACGCGCGCTACTCGGTGCTCAGCGGCGTGGCCGGCGAGGGCGAACAGGATGCGCCGCGGCAGCCATACGCTCCGGCGGTGTTCGAGCTCCTGCTCGCGCGAGGCGCCGAGCCGTTCGACGTCCAGGTGGTTTACAACACACACTTCAGCGGCGACATGCTGTGGTGGCTCGAGCTCGTTCATAAGCACACTGCCGACACCGCGCGTGGCGCGGCGTGGAGCGATTCCACGTGGGCGATGTTCGACATGGGAGCATACGGATCCGGCGCGCGCTTCCTGCTTGAAACCGCCGTGAAGAGCGGAACACCAGGCTGGCGGAATGGCTGCTGGCGCGCGGTGCAGACCCGCGAGCAGCGCCGGCCCGCGACCGCCGGTTTCCCCAGCGCAGTCTCTTCGAGTCGGCGGTGATCGAACGGCTGCCGGAGATGGCTGATCTTCTTGCCGCCCATGGCGCGTCGCGCAGTGCGCCTCAACTTGACGATCGCGAGCGCTTGGTGCAGGCGTGCCTCGATCTCGATCACCGCGAAGCAAATCGCCTGTCGTTGGCGCACCCGGACTATCTGCGTGAACCGCGGCCGATGTTCGAGGCCGCCAGACGAGACCGTCCGGATGCGCTGTCCCTTCTGCTCGAGCTCGGCGCGCCTCTCGAAGCGCAGGATGACACCGCGAAGCGCCCGCTGCACGAGGCGGCCGCAAACAACGCGCTGGCTGCCGCCCGCCTCCTCGTCGAGCGCGGCGCCGAGATCGATCCGCGAGAGGCCATCTACAAGGGAACGCCGATCGGCTGGGCGTCGCACGGCGATCGGCGTGACATGGTCCTGTTTCTCAGCCGTTACAGCGCGGACATGTGGACGCTCACCTTCAACGGCTGCGTCGATCGACTGCGTGAGCTCGTTGAGGAACAGCCCGAGCGCGCGCGTGTGGTCGCGGACAGCGGGACGACGCTCCTCTTCTGGCTGCCAGACGACGAAGCGACGGCGATGCAGACGGTGGAGCTTCTCCTCGCCGCCGGCGCCGACGCATCAGCGCGGGACAAGGAAGGCCAGACCGCCGCTGACTGGGCCCGCCGCCGCGGCATGGACGACGTGGCCGAGCGACTGGACGCCGCCCGCCACGGCGAACGACCAACGACCAACGACCCGGACTAACGACCAAGGACCAGGACCAACGACCATTCGTCATATTGTCGTCGCGCGTCGATCGTAAGGTGGCGGCGAGGTGACCGATGATCCGAAACCAAACGCAGCAGGACCCGACGATGAAACCGGCGAGTTCGAAGATCTGATTCCCGAAGGTGCCGAGGTCGTGAGCCCTCGCCTCCAGCCGTCGGAGGCCGACGACGCGGCGAGCGAGGAAGACCTCGAGGATGATGACTCTGCAGAGAGCGAATCGGATCGCGCGGGGGAACTCTAGGAGTCAAAGGAAGGAAGGGCCGTGATTGACCCTTCCTTCCTCTGCTTCATGCGCGTACGCATCGCACTCACATCGCTTAGCGCACGGAAAACTCAGCGCGCGGATCCGGCGGCGCCGGCTCGACCACCAGCCACTCGCGCCCGCAGACTGAACAGCGCAGTCGAATCGTCTTGACCCCACGTCCGAACGACACGCCCACCGCCTGACCCTCATCGTTCGGGCATGCCTGGCACGGAGCCATCGGCTGCGGTTGATGCAGATTGTCCATGGGGACTCCCCTCGAGTTAGGAGATGGTACGAAGCAGGGCTCGACGATGATATCGGGGAAAGCCTGAGAGTGTCGGGGAACACCCTGACCACAACCGGTCCGGTCAGTGGCCTATGCGCGCCGGGCAGTTCCTCTCCCCGGGGCGATTCAGGGTCCTTGGATGTAGGATGGGGTCGACGAAAGGCGGCCGATGCTCGCGCAAGGACTCGTCGAGTACGGTGGGGCCACGTCGCTCGCCGCGACGCTGTGGCAGTTCACTGGCTACCTCCAGGAACGCCTCTTCAACATGACCACCGAGCAATGGGCCGTCATCGCCGGCGTCGCTTTCGTCGGGTGGTTGCTCTTCGGCCGCCGGCGATCCTTTTGAGGCGATTCATCCCGCGATGCTGATGCCGCCGGTCGCCACGACCCTGGGTGGCGGAACCGTCTCCAGTGATACTTCTGCCAGCTGCACGACGCCGAAGGTCGCCTGCGGCTGCTGATTCAGCTTCGGGAAGACAATCTCGATGCGGACCAGCAGATCGCCGGCAAGCTTGGGCCGGTCGACGAAGCCGAGGTGAAGGTCGAACGGTCGTCCCGCCAGACCTTCCGATCCGGTGCTTCGCGCGCTCGGCGCGAACGCCTGAAGCGGTTTCGCTCCGTCGAACGTCGTCACCCGGTTGATGAACACGTTGGTCGTCACCGTCGTGAACTTCACGTGCAGGGCATTGGCGAGGCGGCCGCCGGCGGGCAGCGGCAGTTCGAGTGTCGCCCTCGTGTCCGTGGGTCCGAAAATCAGCTGACCGAACGACCCTTGCTGCAAGACGACGCCTGGGGACGCGTCAACCAGTTGCCCGGTCGCGGCCAGGTTCGCGGTGACCGGCGCGGCAAGGCTGATGGTCCCGTGGCGCTGCTGCACCTCCCGGATGTCGAAAGGGAACAGCTGGCGAATGACGGCGTTGCCTCGGCTGCGCGACATCAGGCACGCCTCGGTTTCGCGCCCGGTGACGGGATCGAGTGGCGGGTGATCGAGTCCCAGCGCGTGACCAATCTCGTGCGCCAACACGTTGGTCAGGTCGAACGGGCCATTACCGGTCGGATGGCGCACTGGCTCCAGAAAGCGATCGAGGAACAGGTCGTTATCGCAGTCCACGTTGATCGTGGCGCCACGATCGGCCCGTTCGGCGTCCGCGAGATGAACCCGGCGGTGGTCGCCAGCTCGGTGCTCCCGCGTCCGTCCTTGACGAAGTGGATCCGGAGCAACGGCTCCTGGCCGGCCAGCCGCGGGTGGAACGAGACGGGTGTCACGGTGCCCCAGAGCCCCAGTGCCTCCCGTAAGGCAATGTTCACTTTTTCGACATTGAAGTTGGTGCCCTGCGAGCCCGCGGCGATGTCGATGCCGTCGGCGATGAATGGAATCCGCTCGAATCGGTTTTCGATCGGCAGTCCGACGCCGCCGCCGCCGACACGGATGCCAGCGATTTCCTGGCTCAGTTGAGCCTGAGCGATCGCGAGACGATTCGCCACCCGCTTCGCCGCGGTTTCTCGCGCCGGCGGGTCGTCGAGGACCGCCACCGCGGATACCGAGCCGGGCTCGATGCTGCCGGTGCCGAGAGCCGCGTTGACGAGGCCGATGAGCACGGCCTCGTGGGCCCGAATGCGATCTTCAGGTGATGCCGCCAGGGCCGACCCGCCGCCGGGAAGCAGGCCGAGGCCGGCGATCTGACACAGCCCGGAGCGGTCGAGGACTGCAGCTCCCAGAACGCTTCCGCCAGCGCCTGGCGAGAGGCCGGGCTTGGCTGCCTGGCAGCCTCCGCGATGAGATCGAGCGTAAGTCGGCGAATAACCTGATCGAGCATCGGCGTCCTCCAGAAGGGGCCAGGTATCGTCGCATTCCGCGGCGCCCGTGCGGGCCGGTGCTCAGCCGGGCCGAGCACGCCAACAAAAATTTTGCCCGCTTTGGGCCATGGCGATAGAATCCGGCCAATCCACGTCCAGTGGGGCCAATCGTGACTTTTTTTCTGGCACTCCTCCAGTGCCAGAGATCGGCGGGGAGGGACTAGTCGCAATGTTGGACAGACCTCGCTATCCCGGGATCCGCGTCACCGCCAACGGCAATCAGCTAGTTTCCTATCACACAGAAACTCGAATTGCGGACGGTGGTGTGTTCTATCCAATTACCCCCTCGACCGAGGGCGGCGAGCTTTATCAGCAGGCCTTCGCTGAAGGAAAGCTCAACGTGTTCGGCCAGAACACCATTGCCGTCGAGGCGGAAGGTGAGCATGCCGCCCAGGGAGGGGCGATCGCCTTTTCGGTCTGCGGCAAGCGTGTCGTCAACTACACGTCCGGGCAGGGCGTGGTCTACGGCGTCGAGCAGTACTACCACGCGCCAGGCAAGTGCTCGACGATGGTGCTGGAAGTGGCGGCGCGCGCGCTGACCAAACACGCGCTGAACGTCCACTGCGGCCACGACGACATCTATGGCGCGCTCGACACCGGCTGGATCATGGTCTTCGGCAAGGACGCGCAGCAGACCGCGGACCAGGCGCTCATCCTGCGCCGCGTGACCGAACTCAGCCTCACCCCGGGCATGAACATCCAGGACGGTTTCCTCACGTCTCATCTCGAGCGCACGTTCTACAAACACGAAGCCGAGCTCATCCGCCGTTATCTCGGCTCACCCGACGACATCATCGACTGTCCGACGGAGAGTCAGCGCGTGCTCTTCGGCGCGAAGCGCCGCCGTGTGCCGCAGATGATCGATCTCAAGAATCCAGTGCTCCTCGGGCCCGTCCAGAATCAGGAGCACTACATGCAGGGCGTGGTCGCCCGCCGCAACAACTTCACCGAGCCGATCCTCGAGTTCCTCGAAGCCGCTTACGCCGATTTTGGTGCGCTGACCGGACGGCACTATGGTCTCGTCACGGAATACAAGACCGCGGATGCCGATACGGTGTTCGTGTCGCTTGGGTCCGCGGCGGAGAACATCGAAGCCGCGGTGGACTACCTGCGCGAGCATCGCGGCGCCAAGCTGGGGTCGATTCATCTCAACGTCATCCGGCCCTTCCCGGAAGCTGCGGTGATCAGGGCGCTCGCCGGCAAGAAGAACGTCATCGTGCTGGAACGCACCGACGAGGCGATGGCGGGCGACAACCCGATGGGCCGCGACATTCGCACTGCGCTGAACAAGGCGTTGCAGCACGAAGCGGGACTGCCGGCGTTGACGGCCGACCAGATGCCGCGGCTCTTCTCCGGCGTGTACGGGCTGGGCTCACGCGACTTCCGGCCCGAGCACACGATTGGCGCCTACGAGTTCGTCACCGGTGCCACGGCGCGGAAAGACGGCAAGCGGGCGGCAGACGGCGTGTCGTTCTTCGTCGTCGGCATCGATCATCCGTACGAAGTGAAGTCGGTCGATCGGCCATCGCTTCTGCCTGAAGGGGCGATCGCGGTCAGGTTTCACTCCGTCGGCGGCTGGGGCGCGATCACGACAGGCAAGAACCTCGGCGCGATCATCGGCGATTTCAACGACTTCCTCTACGAGCGCGACAAGGTGGTCGACGAGCTCGGCAACCCGAAGGAGATCATCCACGTCAGCGCCAACCCGAAGTACGGATCTGAGAAGAAGGGCGCACCGACGGCGTATTTCATGGTCGCCGCGCCCGAGCGGATTCGCGTGAACTGCGACCTGCGTCACGTCACCGTCGTGCTCTGCTGCGATCCCAAGGCGTTCACCCACACCAACCCTCTGGACGGTATGTCCGAGGGCGGTTGCCTGGTGTGGGAGTCTGAGGAAGAGGGCGAACAGGCGTGGGAACGCCTGCCGCTGTGGGCCCGGCAGCAGATCATCGAGAAGAAGATCCGGGTGTTCACGCTGCCCGGCTTCGTCATCGCCCGCCAGGCGACTGATCGGGCCGACCTGCAACTGCGCATGCAGGGCAACGCGTTCCTGGGGGCGTTCTTCGCGGTCTCGCCCCTCCTCGAGGAATTCCGCATCGAGGCCGAGCAGTTCAAGGAAGTCGTCCACAAGCAGTACGTCAAGAAGTTCGGGCGTCTCGGCGACGCGGTCGTGAAGTCGAACATGGAGGTGATGACGCAGGGCTTCGAGCGTGTCCGCGAGATCCGCATCGGCGAGCTCGCGGCGCCGGATCGGTCGACGCTTCGCGGTCAGGCCCTGCTGCCGGTGGTCGGGCTCAACGGGCACGAGAACGGGTGCGGCTGCCGGTCGCACGCGATTCCGGAGGGCCAGGACGAGCGGACACCGCTGACGCGGATTGCATCGTTCGATCACGAGTTCCGCGCCGGCCTCGGCTACGACCAGCCTTCGTCGCCGCTGGCGTCGCTCGGCGTCATGGCCGCCGGCAGCGGCGACACGGCGTCGAAGTACGTGGCGCGCCGCGAGACGCCGCTGTACATCGCCGAGAACTGCACGCAGTGCATGGAATGCATCGCCGTCTGTCCGGACACCGCGCTGCCGAACTGCTCACAGGATCTGAGCACGATTCTGTCGACCGCCATCGGCAACTACGTGACCGACGCCGGCGAGCGCCAGAAGATGCTGCGGCTGCTGCCGGAGATCGAGAAGCGAACCCGCGACGTGATGCGCGACGGCGTCACGAAAGGATCGGCGCTGCCGCTGCCGGAAATCATCGAGAACGTGACGAACCAGGTGAACGGCTTCTCGCCGGAGTCCAAGCGACAGCTCTTCGACATCATCGCCAAGGTGCCGATGGCCTATCAGAAGGCGAATGCGATCTTCGCGACTCCTGAAAAGAAGCGCCCGGGCGAGGGAGGCATCTTCTCGATCTTCGTCTCCGATCTGTGCAAAGGGTGCGCGGCCTGTGTCACTGCCTGCGGCGAGCACCAGGCGCTGCGAATGGTCCAGGAAACTGAAGACGTCAACGCCGAGCACGAGACCGGCACGGCCTTCCTGGACCTCCTGCCGGATACGTCGCAGAAGTATCTGGGACTCTATAGCGACGGCCGTCCGCAGGACTCGAAGACCGCCACCCTGCGCAACATGCTGATGGTCAGGCGCAACTACGACGCGCTCGTGTCCGGTGACGGCGCCTGCGCGGGGTGCGGGGAGAAGAGCATCCTGCGGGCCATCGCCGCTGTGACCGAGGCGTACATGCGGCCGGTCTACCATGCCAAGGCCGAGCGGCTGTACGCGACCGCGAACGAGCTCGACAGGGCAGGCGTCCAGTGCCTGGCGGCGCTGAAGGCACGCAGCCAGGAAGAGTACGATCTCTTCCGCCAGGCGGTCGCTCACCTGCTGATGGGACTCGGCGGTGAGGACGACAAGGACACGAAGGCGCGGATGGCCGAGCACGGTCCGATCTCCGATCACGACATCGTTCGCGCGCTGACGACGGTCATGCGTCAGGAGGCGTTCAATCACAAGAGCCTTCAGTCCATCGATGGGCGTCTGGCGAACGGGATGTGTGTCATGGCCATGGCGGCGCACACCGGATGCAACACGGTGTACGGGTCGACGCCGCCCAACAACCCGCATCCCTATCCGTGGATGAATTCCCTCTTCCAGGACGGGATCACGGTCGGCTGGCTGCTCGGCGAAAGCTTCATCGTCGACCACGGCCGACGGTCGGTCATTCCAGAGCGGCTGGCCGACGTGTTGATGCATCGCGACAAGGACACGATCACGCCGCGTGAGTACTACGAGTACGTGCACTTCAGCGATGCGGTGATGACCGATCAGGAGATCCTCGAGCTGCCGAAAGTCTGGGTCGTCGGCGGCGACGGTGGCATGGGCGATATCGGCTATCAGAACACCTCGAAGGTCGTCCTGCAGAACCGGCCGAACGTCAAGGCCGTCATGCTCGACACGCAGGTCTACTCGAATACCGGCGGCCAGAATTCAGACTCGACGCCCATGCTCGGCGGCAACGACATGAACATGTTCGGCACCGCCACGCAGGGGAAGAACGTCGAGAAAAAGACCGTGGCCGAGACCTTCCTGGCGGGACACGGCTCGCCGTTTGTGGCGCAGGTCTCGATCGCCAACGCCCCGCGGTTGTATCGGGCCATCCTCGACGGTCTCGAGTACAGGGGCACCGTCTTCCTGCAGTGCTTCACCAGTTGTCAGCCGGAGCACGGTGTTCCCGACGACATGTCGCTGACGCAAGCCCAGCGGGTTCGCGATTCACGTGGCGCGCCGGAGTTCGTCTTCAACCCGAGGCTCGGCGAAAGCTACGGCGAAGCACTCGATCTCAAGGGTAACCCGTCGGTCGATTTGGACTGGTACGAAACGAAGTTCAAGGCTGGAGGAGAGTCCTATCGCTACACCGTGGCTCACTGGTGTGCCACAGAGGCCCGGTTCCGAAATCACTTGAAGAAGATCTCGAAAGACGACGCGGCGAAGCTAATTTCTCTCGAGAACATGCTGGTGCGGATCACCCAGCAGGATGTCGTCTATCGCCGCTATCTCGTGTCGAGCCATCGGTCCTATGTGCCAGACTTCGGCGTGTACATCAGGATTCAGGGCTCGAACGGGAACATCGAGTATCGCGCCCTCTCGAGGCAGCTGGTGCTGTTCTGTGTGGAACGCCGCAAGGCGTGGCGGATGCTGCAGAGCAAGGCCGGTGTCGAGAATCGGGAATACAAGGCGCAGCGGGCGCTGCTGGCCGACGTCGACGCCGGCAAGATCGCCCGGGACGAGTTCTTCGCGAACGCCGAGGCGCTCTTGAAGGCCAAGATGCCGAGCCCGTCGGCGCACAAACCAGCGGACGCGAAGCCCCGTCCGACTCTTTCTCAAGGAGCTACGGCATGAAGCGAAGCGCGAGTGCAGTGTGGAAAGGCGGGTTGAAGGACGGTCGCGGCACGGTCTCGACCGAGAGCGGCGTGCTGGCGAACGCGCCCTACAACTTCCGCATGCGGTTTGAAAACGAGAAGGGGACCAACCCCGAGGAGTTGATAGCCGCGGCACATGCAGCGTGCTTCTCGATGGCGCTGTCGTTGTCCCTGGGCGAGGCGGGGATGACCGCCGACAGCATCGATACCAAGGCCACCGTCACGCTCGAGCAGAAGGACGGTGGCTTCTCGGTGACGTCGAGCGCGCTCGAAACGACGGTGAAGATTCCGAACGCCAACGCCGATGCCTTTCACAAGGCGGTCGAAACCGCCAAGACCGGCTGTCCAATCTCGAAGCTGCTGAACGCCTCGATTACGATGAAGGCGACGCTCGCCTGACCTAGCTCGCTGACTTGGCCTGGATGTCCACCGGGATGTAGTGGACGTAGGCGTTCAGGAGGGTAATCGCCTCTTCTTTTTCGTCCAGTTCGACCGCCAGCAGGTCGCGGAGCGAGAGGATGCCAGCCAGGCGTCCCTCGTCCAGCACGATGAGGTGACGAACGCCTGCGCGCTGCATCCGCGACAGGCACACCTCGTACGGCTCGCGCACGTCGGCGACGACGAGCTGCGTCGACATCACGGCGGTGACCGGCGTGGCTGAGGCGTCGAGTCCGGCGGCGACCACTCTGGCCATCACGTCACGCTCGGTGAAGACGCCCACCAGACGTTCGGCTTCGACGATTGGCACTGCGCCTATCTGATGCTCGGTCATAGCGCGCGTCGCAGCCAGCACGGTTGCCGAGTGATCGACGGTGACCGTTTCGCGGCTGCCGATAACCGACTTGACGGTTTTCACGCTCGTCCTCCAGCTACGGGATGCCCGAAGGTCCCGACGATGGGCCGCGTCAGCTCGGCGAAGTCACCGTAATGCATGCAGATCGCATCGGTATGCGTGCCGGCATTGACGACCAGCTCCATCTCGCCAACGAGGCTTTGATCCACGAACACGCGGCGCACGCACCCGTTGCCGAACGGCGGGATGGCTCCCGGCTCGCATTCGGGATCGAGTTTCGCGAATTCTTCCTCGCGGGCGAGGCGCATCGACCGGGCGCCCGACAGCACTCGCAACTCCTCCAACTCCACCCTGTATGGCGCCGGCACGACCGCGAGCACGAGCTCGTCGTCCGCGACGCAGGCGACGATCTTGGCCCACGAACGGCCGCGGACGTGCGACACCGCGGCTTCATGCTGAGCGGTGAACGCCGGGGGGTGTCGGATAGTCGTGTAGGGAAGGCGGGCGTCTTTAAGGGCCTGGTCGAGCGAGCGCAATCTCACGACGTCCCTCCCAGCCGACCGCGTGTCGACCTGTAGACTGGAGAACGAGGGTTCCGACGAAGCTCCGCGTGCCTGCGGATTATAGGCAGTTCGAGCGTCGACCTCCAGAGAAAATTCCAGGGCTCGCCGCCGTTTTTCCGAAGGGAATGGAGTAACCGCCGTACACGCAAAAAGGCCTGCACCCTGCCAATCGCAGGCCTGCGTGCGGCGCGATACAAGCGGAATGGCTGTGCTTTTTTTAGGCGCTAGCCAGCGCCACCCCGCCGCGACGGATTCTCTCCCGGCTGTCCCTCATCGCGCTCGGCGTCGCGGCTCGCGCCGTCAGACTGGGGCTCGTCGTCGTCAGCCCTGTCGCGTTCGCCTGCGTTGAACGTCTGGCGTTCGATGCGGCGCTCGAAGTCGGGCTTCTGGGGCCCACGATCGGTCTGATCGCGCTTGTCCGATGGCTGAGGCTGTTCCTTCGGTTTGCTGCGTTCGGCCATTTTGCCCCCTGACTAGTCCAGAGCCACAGTCCGGAGCGCAGTGCGGTGCAACCGGGGTGCCGAAACCTACGGCCGGGCCGCAGCCGCGATGCGGTCTGCCTCTTTCGAGCCGGCCACGGCGTCGCCCATGACGAGGTTCACGACGTGCGTCTCACCGTCGTCGGCGATCGGTATCGAGCGGTGCTCGACCGGCCGGCCGTCGAGCGTCGCGGCTGAGACGCCGCGTTGCCGGTGATGCGGGTTGTCGACACGGATGTGGTATTGCGTGCGGCCGACCTTCCAGCGGATCTCGTACGACGCCCAGGGCGACGGAATGCACGGATCGATGGCGAAGGTCGCGCCGTGCCTCTCCAGTCCAAGAATGCTCTCGATCGCGATCCGGTACATCCAACCGGCCGATCCGGTATACCAGCTCCAGCCGCCGCGTCCGGCGTGCGGCGAACGAGCGTACACGTCGCCGGCCATCACGTACGGTTCGGTCTTGTACGCTTCGGCGCCGGCCAGCGTGCGAGTGTGGTTCACCGGGTTGAGCATGTGAAAGAGCTCCGCGGCTTCGTCGCCGCTACCCAGCTTGGCCAGCGCCATGACGACCCACACCGCAGCATGGGTGTATTGCCCCCCGTTCTCGCGTATCCCGGGCGGGTAGCCCTTGATGTACCCAGGTTCCTGCGCCGACCGATCGAACGGCGGCGTGAGCAGGAGAAGGATCTGCGAGCCTCTCGCCACGAGGGCGGCGCGGACGGCGTCCATTGCCCGCTCTGCAAAACGACCGCTGACCGCACCTGACAGCACCGCCCATGTCTGGGCGATGGAGTCGACGCGGCACTCGTCGTTCTGCGCCGATCCGAGCGGCGTCCCGTCGTCGTAGTACCCGCGCTTGAACCACTCGCCGTCCCAGGCCAGCTCGAGCTTCGAGCTGAGTCGGCGGGCTTCGTGCCGCAACCGTTCGACGGATTCATGGTCGCCGCGGCCCTGGCAGATCGGCGCAAAGTCCGTCATGACCGTATAGAGGAAGAAGCCAAGCCAGACGCTCTCGCCGCGACCCTCGTGCCCGACGCGGTTCATGCCGTCGTTCCAGTCGCAGCTGCCGAACAGCGGCAATCCGTGCGCGCCCGCCGTCGTGCCGGTGCCGATGGCGAGCATGCAGTGGTCGTAAAGCGTGGCGTCCTGCTTCGAGACCCTGGCTTCGCCGTAGTACTCCTGCTCGCCTGGTTCGAGCGGGCGGGCCTCGATGAAGGGCACGCGGACGTCGAGCACGCCGGTATCGCCGGTCGCCCGAACGTAAGCCGCGACGGCATACGGCAGCCAGAGCAGGTCGTCAGAGCAGCGCGATCGCAGGCCTCTCGCATTGGGCTCGTGCCACCAGTGCTGGACGTCGCCCTCCACGAACTGATGGCTGGCCGCGCGCAGCAGATGCTCACGCGCCAGGTCCGGGCGGGTCAGTAAGAGCGAGAGGACATCCTGCAGTTGATCGCGGAATCCGTAGGCGCCGCCGGGTTGGTAATAACCGGCCCGCGTCCACAGCCGACAGCTGATGGCCTGGTACAACAGCCAGCGGTTGACCAGCACGTCGAACGAATCGTCGGGGGTCCGCACATGAACGGCGTCGAGTGTCGTATCCCACGCCGCGCGCACGCGGTTCAGCGACGCTGCGGCGGCTGCCGGCGTGCGATGGCGCTCGGCCAGCTGCCACACGTGTTCGAGCGACTCGCCCTCGCCGAGCAGGAACGCCATCTCGACACTCGAACCCGGTTCCAGCGTCCACGTCAGCTGCAGCGCGGCGCACGGATCGAGACCTCCGCCGAACTGACCATCGAGCGTTTCGCGTTCGAGGGCGACCGGACTGGCGAGCGTTCCATTCCGGCCGATGAATTCGCGCCGGCTGCCTGAGGCGGCGCGCACCGGAACGCTGGCACACGCAAAAACGACTGCGCCGGCGTGCTCGTCGCGATAGACATTCCGCGCCGTCACGATGCTTCGCTCGGCATCGAAGGCCGTCACCACGTAGCGCTGCTGGCCCTCGCGTGGAGGACCCAGCACCAGCTGGTTGTAGGCGAAGACACTGAGGCGCCGCCGTGCATCACTCCGGTTGACAATCGTCAGCCGGGTGAACTTCACCGGATCGACGTCGTCCACGAACACCTCGAGCGAGGTGTGGACACCGTGGCTGTGGCGTTCGAACGCCGAGAATCCAGCGCCGTGGCGGGCGATGAGCCGAGACCGCCGCGGCATGGGTCCCGGCATCGGGCACCAGGCGCGGCCCGTTTCGTCGTCACGGATATAGATGGCCTCGGATGTGGGATCCGTCACCGGATCAGTAGCAAAGGGTGTCAGTCGGTTCTCTCGACTGTTGCCCGACCACGTGTGCGCCGAACCGGTCGACGTGACGATCGTCCCGAAGTTGGGGTTGGCGATCACATTGGCCCACGGCAATGGCGTGTCCCGGTCGCTGTCGATGACCATTGCGTATTCACGGCCGTCGCTCGCGAAGCCGCCGAACGGGGTGGCGAAGGCCAGCGGCGGCGTTGCCGGTGACTCGGCGCCGAGCGGCAGGCTCGGTGGCGCCGTCGGCGCCAATGGTCGGGTGCGTTCCACCTGCACCTCATAGGCGCGATCCAGCTGGGAACGCAGATCGCCCAGACCGGTACTCAGCACCGCTCGAGCGACGGATTCGACCAGGGTTCGTTCGCCGTGGCTCATGCGATCGGCACGCAGCAGGTACACGCCGCCGTTCTGATGCTTCCAGCTGCGCCACGGACCGCTGTCGAGGAGTGCGGTGAGATCGGCCTGGACCGTATCCATGTAGCCGATCGGGTGTTCGTTGAGCAGCACCAGATCGGCCTGCAGGCCCTTGAGCCGCCAATATTCCTGCGCCTGAAGGACGTGGCGGACGAGCGTGGGATCGCCGTCCTCGACGACACGCACGAGGAGAATCGGAAGATCGCCGGATATGGAAAATGGCCACAGTCCCGGTTGTCCCAGTTCGTTGGCCGCCGTCGTGGCGGGCGCCGCGCGCAGCGACTCGTCGGCATACAGGACCCGCGACGCCAGCCGCTCGAAGAGGCGCGCGTCTTCGGCCGTGATGTCGAGGTGTCGCAGGCCGCTCTGCGCGTGGGTGAACGCGAGCGCGAAGGTCCGCGAGCCCGCGCCGGGCTCGTGATATTTGTGGGCCAGGGCCATCGCCATCTCGCGATTGCCGGCCAGGCCGGTGGAAAACGTGAGTCGGGCGGACCCGCCGGGGGATAACCGCACGCGCTGACGCAGGCTGAAGATCGGATCCAGCACGGTGCCGGTCGTTCCCGTCAGCGCGCGCCCGTCGAGCGCCGCCGGCCGATCAGTATCCCGGCCGCGCCCGACGAATCGGGTGCGATCGGTCTCCCATTCGAGCACGCCCTGAGCGCGGCCTTCGAGGCTGACGACGTGAACCGCCCAGGCGCCGGCTTCGCGTGGATCGCGCGGCCGGCGGTAGCAGAGCAGCGCCGACGCCTCGGGCAGGTACTCGGTCTCGAGGAAGATTCGGGCGAAGGCCGGATGCGCGAGATCGTCGGCCGGCGGTGCGAGCACGACTTCGGCGTAGCTGGTCACGTCGATTTCCGAGACTCGATCGCCGTGATTGACGATGCTCAGACGCCGTACCTCGACATCATCTTCCGTCGAGACGGCAACTTCCAGCCGGGTGGCGATATCGCCGTCGCGGCGCTGATACATCGCTCTCTCGGCGCGGAACTCCACGCGATAGTCGTCGGCCTGGGTGCGCGTCGGCAGGTGCGCCGCCGACCACACCACCCCGCTTCTCACGTCGCGCAAATAGATGTAGCTGCCTCCGACATCTCTGGTGACATCGGGCCGGGTGCGTGTCACCGCGAGTCCGCGGCACAGGGAGCCGCCGCCCCCGGCATTCGTCACGACGGAGATGAATTTCCCGTTGGACAGGAATTGCGCATGCGGATACATCGTGTCCGCCGATCGATAGCGCCGCACCGGCACCGGTGGCGGCGGCTGGGCCACGCGCATCTCCTCGCGCGGGCGGGGCTCGATCGTCGGCGCGTAGCGCGGCACCCGCTCCTGCAGCAGCAGCTCGGTCGCTTGCACCCGCGGATCGCGATGGAAGCGCTCGACCATGCGGTCATTGAAGATGGCGTTGGCCAGCGCCACCAGCGTCATGCCGGCGTGGTGGGCCATGTAGGTCTGGACGACGACGCCTCGGGTCGGATCGGTCTGGGAGTGCGTATCGTCGGACATGCCTCGCTGGCGGTGGGTGTAGTCGACGGCGTCGAAGAATCCGAATTCGCCTTCCGCGCCGACCAGCTGCAGCCGCCGCAGGTTGGCGGTCGCGGCCACCGGGTCGATCATCGCGGCCAGCGCCGTGGCGTACGGCGCGATGACGAGCTCGTCGCCGAGACCGCGCTTCAGGCCCAGGCCCGGCACCCCGAACGCCTGGTACTGATAGGTGTTGTGCCGGTCGACGACGTTGTACGCCGACTCGGAGATGCCCCAGGGCGCACCGCGGGCGTCACCGTACTCAATCTGCCGTGCGACGCATCGGCGGCACGACTCGTCGAGCAGCGTATCGGGATAGCTGCGCATGAGAAGACGCGGCATGAGGTACTCGAACATCGTGGCGCTCCACGACAGGAGCACCGGCGTGCCGCGAACGCTGGTCACCGAGCGGCCGAGATGGAACCAGTGTGACTCCGGCACATCACCTTTCGCGATCGCCAGGAAGCTGGCGAGACGAGCTTCGGACGCGAGGAGGTCGTAGAACGACGAATCGAGCCGCCCGCCGCGCTCGGCGTCAGGCAGACGGTAGCCCACAGAGAACAGTTGCCGTTTGGCATCCTGCAAGAAGCGGAAGTTCATGGCGTCGACGAGCGCGCTGCACCGGGCGGCCAACCCGCGAAGGCTGTCACCGGCGGCGACGTCGGCCTGCTCGTCGGCCATGTCGGTGAGCGCCACCGCCAGTGTGATGAGCGAGCCGGCCAGGTTGCCGCTATCGGCGGTCGACACATAGGCGGGAAGGAGCGGCCTGAGCGTCCGCGTGTCGTACCAGTTGAGCAGGTGC
>Ga0111538_10001032_pt1 | contig 38784 bp, 26 predicted proteins | sample SoiMethybrSBSTD1_FD_79669 | JGI IMG/M metagenome (GOLD analysis project Ga0111538, IMG submission 79669) | Bulk soil microbial communities from a Populus tree surrounding site in Tennessee, USA - Soil MetaG P. TD hybrid SBSTD1 (version 2)... | ecosystem: Environmental > Terrestrial > Soil >...
AGTTCGCCGGCGACAATCCGGAGGAGGTGACGGAGGGAGCCGCGGACGAATTCCTTTCCAAGCCGGTGTGGGTACGCGCCGCCATCGTGCTCGGCGGACCGCTCATGAATTACGTGCTGGCGATCTTGGTCTATGCGGGAGTGCTGCTGTTCGCCGGCGAGGAAACCATCGACACGACGCGCATCGGTGAAGTCGCGAACGACACGACTGCAAGCGCCATGGGGATCCAGCCGGACGACGTCGTGAAGAGCGTGAACGGCAAGCGGGTGAAAAACTGGGAGGAATTCGGCAAGGAGCTCTCCAGGGTGGGTGCGGGAAGCGAATTCCAAATTGAGGTGGAGCGCGGCGGGCAGCCGATGACGCTCGCCGGAAGAGCACCTGCCGATGCCGGACTCAATCAAACTCCTCTCGGTGTTGGGCCCTATACCGAGCCGGTGATCGGCTACGTGAAACATGAGGGGCCCGCGTTTCAAGGAGGGTTGCGCAAAGGCGATCGCATTCTTTCCATCGATGGAGTGGAGATCGATCGTTGGTCGGGCATGCGCGACAAGATTCGCGAGAGCCCGGGGCGTGAGATCACGCTGCGCTGGATTCGTGAAGGCGCCGAGCGCGAAGGCAAGATCACTCCGACTCCAACGCCGACCGGAGAAGGCGCCGAAGCCGACACGGTTGGGCAGATCGGAATTCAGCAGGCCGTGGAGACGCGGCGCGTCGGACCGGTGACGGCGCTGGCCGGCGGTGCCGAGCGAGTGTGGTGGATTACGGAGCAGGTCGTGAAGTTCCTCCCGTCGATTCCCGTGTCGCTCTATCGCGCGCTTGTGAAGGGAGAATCGATCGAAGGATTGGGCGGACCGGTGCGCATGGCGCAGCTTTCCGGTGAAGCCGCGCGCTGGGGATTGGATGCGTTCTTCAATTTCTTGGCGCTCATCTCCACGCAGCTCGCGATTTTCAATCTCTTGCCGATTCCCGTTTTGGATGGCGGACACTTGGCGCTTTATGGAGTGGAAGCTCTGTTGCGGCGTCCTCCCTCGATGCGCGTTCGCCTCATCCTTCATCAGATCGGCTTCGCGCTTCTCGTACTTCTTCTTCTTTCCGTCACTGTGATGGACGTGGGGCGATTGTTCGGCTGATGCATTGGTCGGGAAGGATTCAGCTGGCGCTCGACGCCGGATTGAAAACGGCGCGATCGGCGCGCGCCGGGCATCGTCATGGGGCCGGCGCGGTTCTCTTGGCGGGCAGCCATGTCGTTTACCCCACCAAGGTTCAAGAAGACGGCGGCCGTCCTTATTTGGAAGCGGGCCCGATTCATCGATCGTTCTGGCGCACGATCGAGTGGCGGCTGTGGAAGCCGATCGTCGATGGATTGGAGCGGCCGATTGCCGACGTCGGTTGCGGCGACGGAGAATTCGGTAAGGCGCTCTTCCCGACGATTGATTTCGGATTCGACGGCGAGGCGGCAACGCTCGGTCACTGCGATCCCAAAGTGTATTTGCGGACGGGTCTTGTGGATATTCGCGAGGAGCTTCCGGTCCCACCGGGATCTTTGGCCACGATCTTTTCCAATTCGGTCTTGGAGCACGTGGAAAACGTCGAGCAGGCGTTGCATCGATTCGCCAGCGCGCTGCGGCCCGGCAGCGTACTCGTGTTCACGGTGCCGTCGTCTGGCTTGGTGCGCGCATTCTCGACCGCGTATGGGCGCGCATTTTGCGACCGATTGAACGGTGTGCTGGGGCACAAGAATCTTTGGACCGCGTCGGAATGGGCGGGCAAGTTGACTGCGGCCGGATTTCGTGACGTTGCGACGCGGGGCTACATGACCGACGCCGCGGCGCAATGGTTTGCCTCGCGTCATCTGCCGCCTTGGACGCAAATCAATCGCCGCGCCCGTGTGGCGGCATGGAAATGGCAGCTCCCGCGCTTTCTGGATCTCGCCGACGAGTCGCTCGAGGAAACGGAAGAGAGGCGCACGGCCTGTCTCTTTGTGAGAGCCTTGCGCTAACAGCCGAGAGGAAGGAAAAGATCGTGGGCAAGAAGAGTAAATCCGAGAGTAAATCCCGAAGGAATCCGGACATGACGACACAAGTACACGGCGACGCCGCCACCGGCGCGGCGTCCATCGACCGCAAGGCTTTGATCAAGCTGTTGAACGAAGACCTGGCTCGCGAATACCAAGCCGTCATTGCGTACGTCGTGTATTCGCAAGTGTTGAAGGGCGCGGCCTACATGGCGATCGCCAAAGAGCTCGAGGTGCATGCGACGGAAGAGTTGCAGCATGCGCTCATCATTGCCAAGCAGATCGATTATCTCGGCGGCACACCGACCGTCGTGCCGAAGCAGGTCAAGCTTTCCGAGGATCCGGACGATTTGCTCCGCTTCGACTTGGACAACGAAGCGGAAACCATTCGCCAGTATCGGGAGCGTCTTCGCCAGTGCGAAGCTCTCGGGGAATTCGCGATGTCGGAGCACATTCGCGAGATCCTCATCCAGGAACAAGAGCACTTGATCGATTTGGCCACGGCGCTGGGTGAGGATCCGCCAAACATGATGCGCCCATAGCGATTAGGCCAATTGCGGCAATCACTTACCGCGGTGATCGTTGGCAAGGGGGGCCGGCGCCGGGAGTGGAGGGCTTGGAACTCACTTCCCTTCCCGAGGGTACCGATACCGTAACTGCAGTTGGGTGAACCTTTTCGGCCAAGAGGGAATCGTGCATAATCCGGCCATGCGTAGCCTGGGCACGATGTTGATTCTCCTCCTTTGTCTCTTGGCAGTCGTCAGCGCCAGCTCACCATTCCATTTCTGCTGCACTCAAACTTGCGAAGACGACGGTCCAGCCGGCTGCTGCAACGACAATTGCGTGGAGCGGGCCTGCTGCGCCGGAATCCCGATCGCGCTTCCCCAGCCCATCCTTCTTCTCGCATCTCTCGATGTTGCGCGATTGGATTCATCGGAACTGCCCTCGGCCATGACCTCCGCCGACCTCCGGGAAATCTTTCACGTCCCGAGAAGCCTTCTCGCTTAGACCGATTCCGGATCCTTCCAAAGCTTCGTGAGCGCAGAACGCGATTCTGCGCACGAAACGGCATTCGGCATTGGTCTCGTCCAGGAACGAGCTCAACGAATTCTGGAGGGATGGATGCGAGAAGCATTCGCTTTCGTTTGGGTCATCGCCGTTGTCGCCGGCCCGAGCCGATTGTTCGCCGAGCCGCTCACGGCCCAACGCGTCATGGAAATCGCCGCGGCGTCGGCGCCGGAATCTCGCCTTGCCGCAGCGCAGGTGCTCGAAGCCAAGGGTCGCCTCTCCGGCGCTCGCGTGATCGCCGCCGACAATCCGACCATCGAAGGATTGAGAGGAACCAATGACCGTGAGATCGAGAGCACCCAGCTCGATCTCACCGTACCGCTCGGTTTGGGGTTTCGCAGAATGTATCGAGTGCGCGAGGCCAACGCGGCGCTCGAGCGGGAGAGATTTCTCGAGGTGGATTCCCGGCGTCAAGCAGTGGGACGTGCGCTGCAAATGTTCTACGAAGTTCTGTACTTCGAGCAGCGACTCTCGATTGCGAAAGACGGCCGGAATCTCGCCGAGGATCTGGTGCGGGCCGCCAAGGATCGCTTCGATGCGGGAGATGCTGCCCGCCTGGACGTGATCATTGCGGAAGGCGAATCGTCTCGCGCCACAAGCCAGGTTCTCGAAGAGGAGGCGCATGTCGCCGAGTCGCGAGCAAATCTCGCGGCCATTCTCGGTTTGTCATCCGGAGAGACACTGGAAGTATCGGGAGACTTGAATGACCGCACGCTCTTCGGAGCGGAGGTCGATTCCTCGACGATTCAGAACCGGGCGGACATCTCGGCTGCGAAAAGCGAGATCAAGGCGGCGGCCGCCGCGGTTTCCGGATCCAAAGCGGAGTTCATTCCCGAGCTTGCCTTCCGCATGGATTACGAAGAAGTCGGAGACGAGGATCTTCTTCGGCCGGGACTGGCGATGTCTCTTCCGCTCTTCAATTTCGGGCAAGGGGAACGCGGTGAAGCCAAGGCGCGGCAAATGCGCGCATCGATCGCGCTCGAATCTCGGACTGCGGCTGCGTTCGCGGAATTCGAGGGAGCGCGTGCGGCCTATCGAAGCTTGGATGCATCGGCGAAAGAGATCGAACGTGAGGCGCTTCCCCGAGTACGCGAGATCGAGGAGCTCGGGTCCCAAAGTTATGCCGCGGGGAAGATCGATTTGCCCAGCCTTCTGATCATTCGCAGAAACGCGGTGGAAACGCGACAAGAACACGCCATTCGCCAGCTCGATGCGGCTCTGGCCGGCATTGCTCTGGGATTGGCGGCAGGAACTCTCCCGTGAGAACCAGAGCTGGAATGGAGAATGAAGCCATGAAGTTGCATTGGATTGCTTTCTTGACTCTCTCGTTTCTGACGATGTCGTGCACTCAGAACAAGACCGAGCCCGCTCCGCAGACGAAAGAACCCGAGGTTTCTCCGCCGCCGGCGGAGACATCACATGCTTCTGCGGATGTCGTGCCGGGCTCCTATGAAGATTGGTGCGGCGAGCATCAGGTGCCCGAATCCGCCTGCACTCGATGCGATCCCTCGTTGATTCCGGCTTTTCAAGCCACCAACGATTGGTGCGTCGAACACGGGCTCCCCGAGTCGCAATGTCTGAAGTGCAATCCGGATCTCAAAATCGTTCGGCCACCCAAGCCGCAGGGCACGTAAATGAAGACGATCCTTTTCCTCGCACTTGCTCTGTTCGCGGGCGTCGCGGGCTGCGGGCGATCCGACCAGCCGGCCGGCAGCGGACCGGCGGCGAAGCAAGCCGCGGTGAAGCCAGTCGTTCCGCCTGCGGAAGGAATGTGCGCTGAGCACGGAGTCTTGGAGGCTGTTTGCACGAAATGCAACCCGAAGCTCGCTGCCGTCTTCAAAGCCAAGAACGATTGGTGCGCCGAGCACGACTTCCCAGAATCGTTCTGTCCGATTTGTCATCCGGAACGAGGAGGAAGGCCGGCCACCGATGTCGCTGTGGACGAGGCCCCGGCGGATGGAATGCGTATCAAGTTCGCGACGAAGGAAGTCGCCGAGCAGATCGGCCTCGAAACAACGAAAGCGCTCTCGTCCGATGAGGCCAGCGTCGTCATGGCGACGGCCACGATCGTTGCCGACGCGTCGAAGACGGCACTGGTGAATGCGCGCGCATCCGGAGTGATTCGATCGTTCAAGGCCGACCTCGGCACGAAGGTGAGCAAGGGAAGCGCTCTTGCCGTGATCGAAAGCGCCAATGTCGCCGCGGATCGTGCCGGGCTTTTGGCGGCGCGCGCTCGCGTGGAATCGAATGAAGCAGCGTATGAGCGCGAGAAAACTCTTCATGAGAAGGGAATCTCCGCGCTCAAGGACGTTCAGGCGGCGAAGCAAGAGCTCGAACAAGCGAAGGCGGAACTTGCTGCAGCAGAAGCGGCGGTCAGCATCGTGGGCGGCGGCGAGGGAGCGTCCGGAACATACACGCTCGTTTCTCCGATCCAGGGCACGGTGACCGGACGCCACTTCACCGTAGGAACGCTCGTCGATCCGGAAGAGACCGTCTTCGAGATCATGGATACCTCCTCCCTGTGGGCCGAAATCGACGTTCCCGAAGCGCAGGCAGGAGAAATTGCCGTTGGGCAGACGGTCACCGTAGAAGTCGATGGCAATCCGCCTTTGAGCTACGAGGGGAAGATTCAATACGTTTCGCCGCAAATCGATCCACGCACACGCACCGTTCGCGCCCGCGCGGCGATTCAAAACAAGGACGGAAAGCTCCGTGCCAACACATACGCACGAGCTCGCTTCTCCCATTCGTATCCGAGCGGAACGGCCATCATTCCGCGCGCCGCCGTTCAAGAAGCCAAAGGCGTTCAGTTGGTCTTCGTGCCTCTGGCGGTGGATGAATACGAGACGAGACGAATTCGCGCCGCGGCGCTGGATGATCACGCGGTCGCGGTCACGTCGGGTCTTGCGGCCGGAGAGGTCGTGGTGACGACGGGAAGCTTTCTTTTGAAAACGGAAACACTCAAGGAGAGCATCGGGGCGGGCTGCTGCGAAGTCGAAAGCCCGAAGTAGAACACGCATGCTCAATGCCACTATCCGCTGGTCCATTCGGCATCGCATCGCGGTGATCTTGGCCGCGATTCCGCTGATCGCGCTTGGGATTGTCGCGTTCGTGCACTTGCCGATCGATGCGTTTCCGGACACCACGCCCGTTCAAGTACAAATCAACACGACGGCGGCCAACCTCTCACCATTGGAAATCGAACGGCAGATCACCGTACCGATCGAACAAGCGATTTCAGGTCTGCCGAATCTGAGCGAGGTGCGATCTCTCTCCAAGTTCGGACTTTCGCAAGTGACCGTTCTCTTCGAGGACGGAACCGACATCTATTTCGCACGCCAAGTCGTGATGGAGCGAGTGAGCTCCGTCGAAATGTCCGAGGGGATCGAACGTCCGCAGCTGGGTCCGGTGGCCACCGGATTGGGAGAAGTCTTCCATTACATCGTTTCCGGTGAGGGAAAGAGCCTGAGCGAGCTTCGCACCGTTCAGGACTGGAGCATCAAGCCGCAGCTGCGTTCGCTTCCCGGCGTCGCGGAGGTGAACACCTGGGGCGGAGATGAACGCCAGATCCATGTCGTCGTGGATCCGGCGAATCTCGCTCGCCACAATTTGACGCTTTCCGAGCTGATCGAAGCGCTGGAGAGCAACAACGCGAACGTCGGCGGCGGGGCGATGAATCAATCCGGACAATCGGCGTTGATTCAAGGCGTCGGCATCATCACCGACCCCTCGCAAGTCGGGGAGATCATCGTTGCCTCGCACGACGGAATTCCCACGCGAGTTCGCGACGTGGCGCGGGTCGTAGAGGGCCGGGAGATTCGGCGTGGAGCCGTCACCACGGACGGGGAAAAGGAAGTCGTGCTGGGGTTGGGCTTCATGCTCATGGGAGAAAACAGCCACCGGGTTGCGCGAGAGCTCCGGCTGCGACTGGAGGAAGTCCAAAAGAATCTCCCCGCCGGAATCGAAGCGACTCCCGTCTACGACCGGACCGAGCTGGTCGACCACGTGATTCACACCGTGAAGACGAATCTCTTCGAAGGAGCGCTCTTGGTCGTCGGCGTTCTCTTCGTCTTCCTCGGCAATTTTCGCGCCGGGCTGATCGTGGCGGCCGCCATTCCGTTGTCCATGGTCTTTGCATTCGATCTCATGTTGCGCGCGGGAATCGCCGGAACGCTCATGAGTCTGGGCGCGATCGATTTCGGGCTCATCGTGGACAGCTCCGTCATCATGGTCGAGAACGCAACGCGCCGTCTGGCCGATGACCGGAGCGAACGATCGAGAAGCGCGATTGTCGAAGATGCGGCCATCGAGGTCCGGCGCCCGACGATGTTCGGCGAGCTCATTATCATGATCGTCTACATTCCCATCCTCGCCTTGCAAGGAATCGAGGGCAAACTGTTTCGACCGATGGCTCTGACGGTGATCTTCGCGCTCCTCGGATCCTTGATTCTCTCCATCACGTTGATGCCGGCCCTCTGCGCGACGTTCTTGCCGCGGCACATGGTCGAGAAGAAGAACACGATCGTTGCGTTCCTGCTGCGCCTCTATCGTCCGGCGCTGGCTTGGGCGCTCCGTCGGCCCAAGACCGTGCTCGCCTCCGCGGTGGCGATTCTCGCCGGCAGCATGTTCCTGGCGACGCGGTTGGGATCGGAATTCGTTCCGCGGCTGCGCGAGGGCGCGCTGGTGATCAACACGATTCGCCTCGCGGGAATCTCGCTGGACGAGTCGGTACGCTACGGCATGAGAATCGAGCACGTACTCGAAGAGAAATTCCCGGACGAAATTGAGAGAGTTTGGACACGCACTGGCACCGCGGAAGTCGCTACTGATCCCATGGGGTTGGAGGTGTCCGACATTTTCATCACGTTGAAGCCGCGGAACGAGTGGAGGCATGCGAGGACGCAAGATGAGCTCGTGGGAAAAATGGAAGAAACACTCTCCGTGCTTCCCGGCATGCGCATGGTCTTTACCCAACCGATCGAGATGCGCGTGAACGAGATGATTGCGGGCATCCGCGCGGACGTCGGCGTGAAGTTGTTCGGGGATGATTTCGACGTGCTGAAGGCCAAAGCGCGAGAAATTGAAACCGTCATGAAGGAAACGCCGGGAGCGGCGGACGTCGTCGTCGAGCAGCTCACCGGACTGCCGATGCTTCAAATCGAAGTCGATCGCGAAGCTGTTGCCCGCCATGGCATTGCCGCCAAGAAAGTGTTGGAGGCCGTTTCTTCCTTGGGCACTTGGAAGGTTGGCGCTCTCCAAGAGGGAGACCGGCGTTTTCCAATCGCCGTTTCCTTGGATGAACGTCTTCGCGCCGATCCGGAAGCGGTTGGGAGAATCCTGGTCACGGCCGCAAACGGCGACCTCGTCCCTCTCGATCGTCTCACTCGAATTCAGATGGTCGAGGGCCCTTCGACGATCAATCGAGAATGGGCGAAGCGCAGGATCGTGATCCAAGCGAATGTTCGCGGCCGCGACGTCGGGTCCTACGTCGCCGAGCTGAGAAAAGAGCTCGATGCGAACGTGGCCCTAACGCCCGGGTACTACCTTCGCTTCGGTGGACAGTTCGAGAATCTGGAGCGCGCCCAAAGGCGTCTGCTCTTCGTCGTTCCGCTGGCGCTTGGTCTCATCTTCGGATTGCTCTATCTCACCTATCATCGAACTTCCGACGCGGTGCGCGTCTTCACCGGCGTGCCGTTCGCGGCGATCGGCGGCGTCATCGCCCTGGCCCTGCGCGGCCTGCCGTTCAGCATCTCGGCCGCCGTCGGATTCATTGCTCTCTTCGGCGTGGCCGGACTTGCCAACATGGTTCTCGTCTCCACGATTCGCCAGTACATGGTCGAAGGAGTCCCGCTTCAATCGGCGATTCCCTTGGCCGCCGAGCGCAGGCTTCGACCCGTCTTGATGACGGCGCTCGTGGCCAGCATGGGATTCGTTCCAATGGCGTTCAATACCGGGATCGGGGCGGAGGTGCAAAGACCTCTGGCCACCGTCGTCATCGGTGGAGTGATCTCCTCCACAATCCTCACGCTGCTCGTTCTGCCGGTCCTCTACAGCGTGTTCAGCGCCAAGCGAGAAGAGCGCGAAATCGAAGAACGCTCAACGGCGCCGGAAGCTCTCGAGAACAGCGCGGCGCGGCTGGCGTAGCTGGCTGCGCCGTGATTCCGCAACCGCGTTCGAACCGAACCGGCCCTGTGCCTTTCCCATGAAATAAGCTTTAGTGCCTGAATTCACTTGCCGATTGAACCATGGTTAAGTACTTTCCTAACCTCAACTCAATGAGGTTCCATGGTCGCCGTGCCGGGTCGCTCCTCTGAGAAATCGCGCCGCTCTGCGGAGTTTCCCTCCGCGGCGTCGCTCGGCGCCGCCATCGAGGATTACCTCAAGGCCATCTACCAGCTTTCGCTGGCTTCGGAGCGAGTGGCGCCTTCCACGGTGGCCACGAAGCTCGGCATTTCGCAGGCCGCCGTCACCAAGATGATCAAGCGCCTGCGAACACGGCGGCTCGTGCGCTACGGCCGGCCGCAGGGCGTGGTGCTTACCGATTCCGGGCGGCGGGTCGCGCTGGAGATGATCCGCCATCACCGCCTTCTCGAAGCGTACTTGTACAAGGCGCTGGGATATTCCTGGGACGAAGTGGATCGCGAAGCGGAAATCCTCGAGCACGCGATCTCGGAAGAGTTTGAGGATCGCATCGATCAGCTCTTGGGCCATCCCACGCATGATCCCCACGGATCTCCCATTCCCACGAAGGATGGCCGCGTCGAAGACGTGGATTTTCCCGCGCTCGGTGACCTCGCCGTCGGCCAGCGCGGAACCATCCGCCGCGTCGACGGCCGCGATCCCGACAAGCTGCGCTATTTGGGCGAGCTCGGCCTTTATCCGGACACTCCCATCCAGCTTCTGGAACGCGAGCCGTTCGGTGGACCGCTTCAGCTCCTCGTCAAAGGGAAGAAGCGCGCGATCGGACCGGAGTTGGCGCGGCATGTCTTCGTCGCCGTTCAGGAAGGCGGGATGCTTCGGTGAACGACCCTTCCGCGGGCGACATCCCCGCTCCGGGGCACGAGCCCGGCTGGCGCTCTCCGCGAGTCCGGCCCAGCCTCGAGGAAGTGCACCGCTCGATCGTCGTTCCGAAGACTCTCTCCTTCTGGAAAAAGATGATCGCGTTCTCGGGACCGGGATATTTGGTCGCGGTCGGCTACATGGATCCCGGGAACTGGGCCACGGACTTGGCCGGCGGCTCGGCGTTCGGCTACACGCTTCTTTGCGTCATCATGCTGTCGAATCTCATGGCCATCCTGCTGCAGGCCTTGTGCGCGCGGCTCGGGATCGTCACGGGAAGAGATTTGGCGCAGGCCTGCCGCGATCATTACTCCAGGCCCGTCGCCATTTCTCTCTGGATTCTGTGCGAGATCGCCATTTGCGCTTGCGATCTCGCCGAAGTCATCGGCTCAGCCATCGCGCTGAATCTCTTGTTTGGCATCCCGCTCGTTCTGGGTGTTTGCATTACCGCGCTCGACGTGTTGGCGGTGATGTATCTCCAGAACAAGGGCTTCCGCTACGTCGAAGCTCTCGTAGTCACACTGATTCTGACCATCGGCGGATGTTTCTTTGCCGAGATCATCTTTTCGCGCCCCGAGCTGGGCGGAGTGATGAAGGGGTTCCTGCCGAATTCCCGCGTCTTGGCCGATCAGCAAATGCTCTATATCGCCATCGGCATCCTGGGCGCCACAGTGATGCCGCACAATCTCTATCTGCATTCTTCGATCGTGCAGACGCGCAAATTCGATCGCACCGAGGACGGCAAATCGGAAGCGATCAAGTTTGCGACGATCGATTCCACGGTCGCGCTTCTCTTCGCACTCTTCATCAATGCGTCCATTCTGATTGTCTCCGCCGCAACGTTCCACAGCCGCGGTCAAACGGAAGTCGCCGAAATCCAAGACGCTTTCAAATTGCTGAGCCCGATGCTCGGCGTTCCGGTCGCCAGCGCTCTCTTCGCGCTGGCGCTTCTCGCCTCCGGTCAGAATTCCACCTTGACGGGAACGCTCGCCGGTCAAATCGTGATGGAAGGATTCCTCAACATCCGGATCCGGCCATGGCTGCGAAGACTCTTGACGCGCTCGATCGCCATCATTCCCGCGGTGATCGTGAGCGCCATTTCCGGCGAAAGCGGAACCGCGCAGCTTCTGATCTTCAGCCAGGTGGTTCTGAGCTTGCAGCTTTCGTTCGCCGTCATTCCGCTCATTCTGTTCACCAGCGATCGAAAGAAGATGGGCAAGTTTGTTACTCCGCGCTGGCTCTTGGCCCTGGCCTGGATCACCGCGACCATCATCGTGATCTTGAACGTGAAGTATCTCTTGGATTTCAGCGGCCTGACCGGCCTCTTCTCGCGACTCATCCACTAAGGGACTGAGCCCCTGCCATGTACCAACGAATCCTCGTTGCCCTGGAAAACAGCATGACCGATGAGGCGCTCCTCGTTGAGATCCGGGAGCTGGCGAAGCTGACCAATGCCGAGCTCCTTTTGGTTCACGTCGCCGACGGATGGGTGGCGCGCAACTACGAACGTCTGAAGCTGGCCGAGTCCGAGGAGATGCAGCGCGATCGCGAATATCTGGAGTCGACGGCAGATCGCTTGCGCGAGGAAAGTTATCGCGTTACAAGTCGTCTTGCTCTGGGAGATCCACCCCACGAAATCCTTCGCGTTGCCGAAGAGGAACATTGCGATCTCATCGCCATGACAACTCACGGACATCGCCTCCTGGGCGACTTGATTCACGGCAGCACGATCACCCATGTTCGCCATCGTGCCGCGGTGCCGATCCTCTTGGTCCGCGCCGGCAATCGCAAAACCTGATTCCGTCCGGCCTCGCTCCAATTCCATGAATCGCACCAGCGCGGAGTCCATCACGCGCGAAGCGGCGCGCGGAACGAGCCTGGTGCTGGCCGGAGCGCTCATCGCGCAGGCGGCGGAGTACGCCTACCGATTTCTCATGGCGCGCGGATTGGGCGTCGCCGGGTTCGGGACGTTCAATCAGGCGCGGTCGATCTATCTCATCCTCGTCGTGCTGGCGCCTTTGGGATTGGCTGCGGGCGTGAAGCGCTTCGTCGCCGCGTTTCGCGAGTCGGGCCGCGAGAGCGAAGCGCGGCGCGTGATCGTGCAAGGGATTCAGGTCGCCGCCGTATCGTCTGGGGTGTTGGCCGCCCTGTTGTGGATTCTTGCGCCGGAGCTGGCCCGCGCATTTCGCAATCCCGACTTGCAATCTCCGCTGCGAGTTCTGGCCTTTGCGATTCCGGCGGCCGTGGGTCTCGAAGTCGTCACGCGGTTGGGCGAAGCATTTCGCAGCTTCCGGCCGACCGTCGTGGCGCGACAGATCTTGGATCCAGCGCTTCGTGTCGTGTTCACGATTCCGCTGGTCGCCGCCGGCGCTTCGTTGAGCATTCTGTTGGGCGCCATGGGAGTCTCCGCCGCGCTCGCTCTTCTCGTCGCCGCGGTTCTCGTGCTCAATCTGGAGCGGCTTCGTTCGCTTGCTGCGGGCCCGGCGCCATCCCAGCTTCCCATGCTGCTGCAGTTCTCGCTTCCCTTGGCGGCCGGCACCGCGCTGTTCGATCTCGCGGAGCGCATCGACGTTCTCATGATCGGCTTCTTTCGCGAGGAAGCGGATGTCGGGATCTATTCCGCCGGCTCTTCGATCGCGCGCTTCCTGCTCATCTTCATGGCCAGCACGATGCCGGTGCTCGCTACGCTCGCAGCCGAAGCCGCGGGGCGCGGCACGGCGCATGAGATTGCGCGGCTCCAGCGCACGACGACACGCTGGATGTTGTTCTCGACCGGGCCGATCGCGGCTGGCCTCCTCCTCTTTCCGGTCGAGGCGATCACGCTCTTGTTCGGCCGCGAGTACACCGCTGCGGCGTCCTGCTTGCGGATTCTGGTGCTGGCCTGTCTTCTTCCGACGCTGTGCGGTCCCACGGGACTTTTCCTCGATGCATTAGGGAGAACACGATGGACGCTGGCCATCGTGGCCCTGCGCGTTTTGGCGAACATCATTCTCAATTGGATTCTGATTCCGAGATTCGGAATCGTGGGCGCGGCCTGCGGCACGCTCGGCTCCGTGCTTCTGGCCGTCGTCTGGCAATGGAATCGACTGATTCGCGAGGTCCCGCTTCAAGGCAACTACCGGGGTTGGGGCCGGCCCCTTCTCGTCTTGGCAGGCTCTTCCGCGGTGAGCTTCCTCGCGCATCGCGCGATTCGCGCCGTCCTTCCGGGCGAACACGCCGAGGTCATTTCCGCTCTCTTGGCCGGTCTCGTCCTCGTGGGATCGTACTTTTTCGCGGTGCAGCGAATCCCCGGATGTCTCGAGCCGGGGGATTGGGAAGTGATCCGGGTCGCGTGGAATCGTGCGCGCTTCAGGGCCGGGTCTTCAGGCCGGCGATGATCTTCTCCAGGCGGTCGGAGGTCTTCCGCGGATCGTCGCGATAGGGAGCGATCCACGCTTCCCACTCCTTTTCGGTGAGATGCGATCCGGGCAGCGAGTCGAGCGCTGCGCGAAACGAATCGGGATGGGCCGCGTAGTTCTGGGAAAGTCGCAGCACTTCGCCGTAGTAATCGAGAAAGTCTCCGGCCCGGCTTTCGACTGCGAGCGTCTCCGCGGATTTGGGCGTCGTCTTCGGCGATTCACAACCGGCGGCAAGCGCGGCGATCAGCAGGACGAGCGACAGGAATGCGGAGGCCCGCGTGCATATCACGGTGCGGGTCCGCCGTGCGGCGTGCATCGTGGAGTGGTCGCGGTCCATGATCGATGCGCAGCGTACCATTCGCTTTGACAGGCATGTCCCCCTTTGTTAGCTTGCGCCCGGGCAGGCTCGCATCCCCCGGCCGAAAGAGAATCGCCGATGCGGAGCCCGGGTTGGGCGGTTAGGGCACTCCTCATCTTCGTCTGCTTGGCCCCGGCTTCTCTTCACGCGCAAGAGTGGACCGAAACGCGTCCGATCGACATTTCAGACTACAAACTCGTTGCGCTCGAAATCCAGGGCAACGCCGCGCTCTCCAAAGACCAGATCGGCGGCGTGATGCAAACCTCGCTGCAGCGCGGGAAGAAGTCCGATCTCGATCTCGAAAAGCTCGACGCCGACGTGCAGCGAATCCGCTCCAAATACTTGCGCGAGGGATTCTGGGACGTCCAAGTCGATCGCCGCATCATCTATAGCGAAGCGCTCGAAGAAGCCCGGGCAGTCATTCGCGTTCGCGAGGGAGCTCCACACCAGGTCGGCAACATTTCGGTGGAAGGAAACCAAACCTTCGATCGCGACGAAATCTTGGGGTGGTTGAAGATCGAGAAGGACGAGCCGTTCGACATCGACAAGACCTCCGCCGATCGGACCCAAATCGAAACGCGCTACGCAAACGAAGGCTTCTATCTCGTCCAGGTCACCGCCGACATCCAACCCGCGGTGTCGGACTCCCTTCCTCTAGTGAACGATTTGATCTTCCGAGTGAGCGAGGGGCCGCGATTCACCGTGGCCAAGATCCTGATCGAAGGGAACCACATCACGCAGGATGCCGTGATTCGCCGCGAGCTCTTGGTCAAAGAGGGCGAAGTCTTGAGCCGCGAGCATCTCGAGAAGAGTCGCGCGAACCTGTATGCCACCGGTTATTTCGCGCGCGTCGATCTGCTTCCGGAGAATCCCGAAGCAAGCGAAGGCTCGGTGAATCTGATGGTGCGGGTCATCGAGCGGAAGATGCGCTACTTCGGCTTCGGGGTCGGCTACGGGACCCAGGATCAGTTTCGTGTTTCGGGCGAGTGGGGGCATCGCAACTTCTTGGGCCGCGGAAAGCGCGCCTCGATTCGCGCGACTTTGGCCGCCGAGCTCGTTCCCTACGAGCTGATGCGCACGCGGCTGGAAGGCCGTTACGTCGAGCCCTGGCTCTTCGGCACGCGCACCACGGGAGCGGTCGACGTGTTCGTGGAGCGGCGCAAGGAATTCTTTCGCGACGAGGTCACTCAGGAGCGCAAGGATTACGACTTGGATCTCGTGGGGCTCACGCTCAATGCTAACGTAAGGCTGGGGAAATTCACCCGCTCCTGGCTCTCGCTGGAGAACGAATGGGCCGACATCGATGCCGCGCCCGACGTGCACCCCCCGGACGATTCGCAGCCCGACGTGACTCGTTCGCTCACGCTCACTGGCGAAAACGACCACCGCGACAATTATTTCGATCCAACCAAGGGATTCTTGAACCGATTCATCGGCAGCGTCTCGGGCGGCATCTTGGGAGGAGACAACGATTTTTGGAAATCTTCGTTCGAATCGAGCTTGTATTACCCCTTGAACAAGCTCGTCATGGCGCTGCGGGTGCGTATCGGATACGAGCAGCCCTACGGTGATTCGGAGCGAGTCCCCGACCGTAGCCGCTTCAAGATCGGAGGCGCGTCGACGGTTCGCGGATATCGCGAGCAAGACATCGGTCCGGGCGACTTCCTTCTTCTGGGAAACCTTGAGCTTCGCTTTCCGATCGTGTGGATCTTGAAGGGCGGCGTGTTTCTCGACGCGGGAAATGCCTGGCAGGACGTGGACGACGTGAAATGGTCGGATTTCAGCTTCCTTGATCCAAAGGATGATCCGCAGACCGCGGCGGAACAGGATGTGCGCTATTCCACCGGCGTGGGGCTTCGCGTGGAGACTCCCGTCGGACCCGTGCGGCTCGATTACGGGTATAAGCTGAAGATTCTTCCCGTGGCGCCGGGGGTTTCGGAAGAGGACCGCTGGCGAATTCATTTGAGCTTGGGGCACGTGTTCTGATGAAAAATCCGGCGCGCGCATTCCGATTTGTTTCCCGCGCCGCGTTGGCGTCCGCGCTGCTCTTCGTCGTGTTCGGCAGCGTGGTTCTCTTGTTGCTGCTCGAGTCTGGCGTTTTGACGCCGCGAATCCTGGCGACCGCCAATCGCTTTCTCGGACCGGCAACGGCGTTGCGCGTGAATGCACGTTCGGTGCGTTGGCGGCCCTGGTCCGGGCTCACGCTCCAGAATGCGGAGGTGCGCTCCATCCTGGTGCCGCTCTCTCCGCCGGATTCGAGCGGCCCGCATCTGCGCGCGTCGAATCCTCCTTTGTTCACCGTGGAGAGCCTGGAAGTCGGCTACGCATTCTTGGGGCTGGCTTCGTCGGCGCCCCGCATCGACCGCGTTGTCCTCGTCAAGCCCACGGTGGATCTCGCGGAAATCCTGCGCTGGAATTCGCGCCGTCCGATCTCCTCCGGCGCTCCCAGTGATTCCACGACGGGGCGTCGCGGCGGGCTCGTCATTCGCGAGTTCGGCATCGACAACGGCACGTTTCTCGGGGAGAGCGGTTGGAAACTGGCGGGCATCCAAATGCACGGATCGCTCAATGGAAGACAAGATCCTTGGACGCTCGACGTCGACAAGCTGGTCACGCGCATCCGTCACGGCCTCATCGACGAGGGCATTTCCGCAAAGGGGCAGATCGAGTTCGCCCGAAGCGCGCTCGTCGTGAACGGAATCGACCTTCAATCGCAGGCCGGTGCCTTGCAATTGAGCGGCGTGGTCACGCCTCCCGAAGCGGAAGGCTCCAGCATCGCCATCGAGGGATCATCGGTGGCCATCGATCAAGTCGCGGCGTGGTTCGGCGCGAGTCATCCGCTGTTGCGCGGCAAGGCCGACCTTCATCTTCTGGCCCGGGGCAGACCCGACTCCCTTTCTCTGGAGGGCCGTCTCGTTCGCAATCGAGAGGGCGCCCCGCCGCAGGAAATCCAGCTCAAGGCGCAGCGCCAAGACAATGTGATCGCATTCGAGTCGCTGCGCTTCTCTTCGACCGGATCGAGGGCGGATTTGCACGGACAGATCGTGTTGGGAGAGCTGCCCGCATTCAACGCCTTCGCCGAGTTCCATCAATTCGATCCGCGGACGCTCTGGGAAACGCAAACTCCGCCAAAGCCTTGGTCTCTTTCGGGTACCGTGCGGCTCGAGGGACGCGGACTCACCCGCGCCGAGTTCATTGGCGAGGGAAGCTCGCACTTTGGGCCGAGCTCATTTCTGGGATTGCCGCTCGATGGCGCCGATTTCTCCTTCTCGGGGAATCGCGGCGCCTTCTCGTTCACCCGCGTGAATCTGGCTCACGCCGGAACGCAAGTGCAAGGACGCGCGACCATCAGCGCGAGCGATCAACTGAACGCGAGCTTCGAAGGACACGTTTCCGACCTGGCTTCCTTGGGTGAATTCATTCCGGCATTGAAGACCGGCGTGTTGAAGGGCGAGGCCGAAACTCAGCTCGAGCTGGAGGGGCCTCTTCGCGAGCCCAAAGCGGAAGCCACGCTGCGTCTCGCCGATGCTTCGATTCTGGGCGCGAATGCGCAATCGCTCGAGATGTGGATCCTTTCCCCGCACATCGGCAAGAACCCGCAGGTGGAAGTGCGATTGAAGGGCGAGCAAATCGGATACAAGGCTTGGCTGGCTCCGCAAGCCACGGCCTCGCTCGTGCGCCTTCCCACCGGCGCGGTCGAGCTCAAGGAATTGCATCTCTTGTCCGCGGAACGCGGCGAGATCTCGCTCGCCGGAGAATTGAAATTCCCCGGCGAAGACCAATTGTCGGCGAGCTTCGATACGTTTCATCTTCGCTCTCCCGACGGCTCGCTTTCCTGGACGAATCAGGGTCGCATGGCGATCGAGCACGACGGCTCGTCGACCAAGATCACCGGCATCGATCTGCGCGGCGGCGCCGGCCGGATCAGCGGAGAGATCGATCATCTTTCCGGGGGAAGAACGCGAGTCGCGCTCGAGGGAGAGAACGTGAAGGTGGATGACTTCACGACCTACTTCCGGTCGCCGCAGCGCCTCACCGGGAACATGAGCTTCAAATCGGATCTCGTTCTGGAGAACGCCCGGCCCACCGGGAATTTCGATCTCGATCTTCGCGACGGGGAGTGGCAAGGGGACAAGATCGAGCAAATCCGCGCGCACCTCGTGGCCAGCGGCGGGCGGGTTTCGATTTCCCCGATCACCGTGCGCTCGAGCCTGGCGAACTTGGACGTGCAGGGAATCGTGCACGCCGAGAATGTTCGCTGGGACGAGTTCCACAAAGGGGATGAGGCGCGGCAGAATTTCCTGCGGTCGATGTCCTTCGAGAACCTCGTTGCGTCCATCGATACGCCCAGCATGGATGCGCTTCACGGACGCTTTCGCAAGTTCCCGTCGCTCGGCGGCAGCGGGAACGTGCAGCTCACGCTCGGGGGAAGCGCCTCGGATCCCACGATGGAGATTCGCGGCCAAGTCTTGGACGGCCGGTTGGGATGGAAGCCGCTTTCGAGCCTGGCGTTTTCGGGGGCGTTCGCCGACTCCGTGCTCAACTTGCGCGAGTGCCGGCTGGAATCGGAGGGAGGAAACGCGGTCATCGAGGCCTCGGTCCCGGTGGCTTGGTCCGATCTCGTCTCCAAGCCGCGCCTGCTTCACGATCGTCCCGTGTTCTTGCGTATCGCGGCGGAAAAGTTTCCGGTGCAGACCTTGGCCGTGATCGACACGCTCTTCACTTGGGGTGACGGACCGTTCTGGGCGAACGCGCAGCTCGATGGAACGCTCGACGAGCCGCGAGTCACTGGAGCGTTTCGCGTGGAACGCGGATCGTTGACGCTTCCGCTTTTCGACCGGCCGCTCTCCAACGGAATCGTGGAGGGGCGCCTGCACACCGATGGAGTCGAAATCACCAGCTTCACGTTCGAAGACGGCTGGGGAAATGGCGACCGCAAGGGATACGCGCGCGGCAAGGGCCGCATCGACTTCAATCGATTGAAGCTCGTGAATTACAAAGTCGACGTGCACATGGACAACTTCCGCTATCGGGGATTCACCGATATCGACGCCACCGGAAACGGAACCCTCTCGGTCACCCCGCAGGTGTACGGGGACAAGAAGGTTCCGTTTCTCGTCGGCAAGTTCGAGTTGACCCGTGCGGACTTGAACGAGCGGCTGATGACTCCTCCGCAGCAAACGCTCGAGGCTCCGCCGGGCGTGAACGTGCCGCTGGGGCCGGTAGTGGTGGAGAAGGAGTCGCGGCTGCGGCGCGCGGGGGATCCGCCCCCGGTTCTCGCCGAGATCGCCTTCTCCGGAAGAAAGAATCTGTGGATGCGCACGCCGCAGATGAACGTGGAGTTCGAAGGCGACGTGACCTTGCACTCGACCGATCGCTACGTCGGTATCACCGGAGAGACGCGCTCGCTCCGCGGCACCTACACGCTCTACAACACGCGCTTCGACATCGAGCGCGCCGAGATCGAGTTCACCGATCCCGAAGAAATCGGGGAGAGCTACATCGATGCGGTCGCCACAACGAGCGTGCTCGAAGAAGACGTGGAAGTGCACGTGTCCGGGACGCTCGAGAAGCCCATCATTGAGAGCACATCCTCGAGCGGGTATTCGGAAGCGGAGATCTACCGCCTTTTGGCGCTGCGCATCAAACGCGTCGATGAGGCCGGTCCCGCGGTTGCGGAGTCCGACTTCAGCCGCGATCTGTTTGCGTCCTGGGGTGCGCTGGTCGCCAGCCGCTTCGGAAGCAATCTCTCCCACGAGCTGGGGATCGACACGTTCGACCTCGACGTGAGTGAGACGTCGAGCCAAGTCGGGCTGGGAAAATACTTGGGCAGCGATTTCTTCGTTCGCTACCGCCAGCAGGTTGCGGGAGCGGAATCCTCCACCAGAAGCGTCACCGAGGCGCGATTGGAAACTCCCGAGCGCCAGCTTCTTCTCGAATATCGCTTGTCGCGCATCCTTCGATTGCAGGGCGAAACTGGAACCGTCGAAGGGGATGGTTACCTGAACGTCGACCTGCGCGCCGAGTGGGGTTACTAACCGACTCGCGCGCGTCTTTCGAGAGCTCAAGTCTTCGGGAAGATATACGGCTCGCTGCGAGATCCATCCGGCGGCGTCGAAGATTCCGATGAGCCGGCCGCCTGCGCCTCTGGAGGATGCGTGACCAGGATGTCCTCCCGGGTCTTCTGAACGTTCACCGAATAATCGCGTCGATAAATGCGTACCGTCGCGACGTGAAGCGAGACGATCAAGGGGCCGATCAGTACGCCCACCGGACCGAAGACGGCGAGCCCTCCCAACAGCGCGAAGAAGATCACCGCTTCATGGAGGCGGATGCGTCCTTTCATGAGCAGCGGCTTCAGCACGTTGTCCATGAGACCGACGATCAACACGCTCCACAAAAGAAGAAACAATCCCGGCCCTTCATGCCCTTGGAAGAACAACCAAATCGAAACCAAGAACGGCACGATGGAAGCGCCCAGCATCGGAACGAGTCCGAAGAAAAATGTCAGGATCGTCAGGAATGAAGCGTTCGGAACATCGAGCAGAAGAAAGGAAAGAAGCGCGGCCGCGGATTGCACGAGCGAGGTCAAGACCGTCGAAACCATGACCGCGACCGAGACGTCGCGGAATTCGCGGACGAGCTCCAGCACGTGCACGGCGCGCAAGGGAAGAACATCGGCGAGCCACAGCACGAGCGCGTGCCCGTCCAAGAGCAGGAAATAGAACGCGACCAGCATGAGGAACACTTGCATGAGGCTGATCGTCATGGCCGCGATCCAGTGCGCCATATGACCGGCAAGCACGGCGATCATGCCCTGCAGCCGCTCGCCTCCGTGCGGAAGCCACCCAATGATCTTGATCGCGTACGGCTGCAGCATCGCCGGCAGACGCTGCACCAAGCCCTCCGGGCTTTCACGCTGCAACAGGTCATTCAAAACCGCGCTGCCTTCGATGGCCTCCTTCAATCCCATTCCCAGAATCCAAAGGAGCGGCGCCACCATCAAGACCGCAACCGCGATCGTGAACAGGACCGCGGCGATTTGGCGCCGTCCCCCGAGGCGGACGGCCAGTCGTTCGAAGCGCGGACCCAACGCCGCGGCCAATACGGCAGCAAAAAGAAGTGCGCCGGCAAACGGATACAGGATGCGCGCGAGAAGAAGGGCGGCGATTGCCGCCAGTGTGATGAGGGCGATCCGCCCCCAGCCCGGTGCAAGGCGGCTCACGGGAGTCTCCTTGCACCCGGGAGATGGGCTAGGCAGTACTGCGCCGGCCGGTCAGAAGAATCAAGGCTCCGGCCCCGATCGCGATCGCGCTGGCGATCGGCGGGATGAATACCCGTTCCTTCTTGTCGACGCTCGCTTCGATGGAACCGATATCCACCACTTTCTCTCGCTTCGTGTAGGAAAAGCCCTGATAGACGAAGCCCAAGATGCCGAGCACGACGAGAATGATCCCAAGAGTTCTCATATTCAGGCTCCTTGAGAGATGGTCCAATCACTCCAGGTCCAGCGGCGCTCCGCGCCCTTGGATGACTCGAAACAGAACCGCCACGATGGCAATGACGAGGAGAATGTGGATCAAACCGCCCACCGTGTAGGAAGTGAGCATTCCCAGAAGCCACATCACCACTAAAAGGACTGCAATGGTGTAAAGCATTTCGCGTCCCTCCTTGTCCAGACTCCCGATGCAATCCGCGCGCCGGATACAGGAAAGCACTCAAAGAGACCTGCAAATCGCTCGAAATCTCTGCGAAGCCATGCGTTAGGGATTCCGGCGGTGGGTGTCGGGCGGTAACAAAACGGGTCTGTCATTTGGTCCTTCTGGGAAGCTGGAAAAACCTGCCCAAGACTGTCAAAAATATTCCTTTTCTTGAGGGTGTGTGCCGCCGAAGGATTCTGGTATGATGCCCGAGCTTCGAGAGCGTCTCCTGTCCTGTCGATTCGCCGCAGTCGCCCCGCACGATTCGAAGGTCGGTTGATTCATTTCAGCTCTCGGAATCGGCGAGAGGTTCTCTCTCGTTTGAGAGTTCAGTGCCGGAGTGAAACGGGCATCCTTTGTGGTTCCACTCGGCGGAGTTGATCCAGGGGCGATTTCGGAGTTTCGATCTTGGCGAAGAAGCTTTATGTCGGCAATCTGCCGTTCAGCGCAACGGAAAACGAAGTTCGGGAGCTGTTCGAGCGTCACGGTGCTGTGCACGCGGTGACGTTGGTTGCCGATCGGGAGACGGGACGTCCTCGCGGTTTTGGCTTCGTCGAAATGGACGACGCTGCTGCGATGGACGCAATCAGCTCGCTCGATGGCGCGGCGTTCGGAGGACGCAATCTCCGAGTGAACGAAGCGCGTGAGCGTGCGGAACGAGGCCCTCGGTCTGGTGGGGGCGGCGGTGGAGGCTGGGGCGGTGGTGGCGGCGACCGCGGCGGACGCCGTCCGCGCTAAGCCTTACGTCCCTCAAACGACGTTTGTACGAAGCAACTCCCGGTGGGAACTTGACGTTCCCCCGGGAGTTCGCGTTGATTGGCCCCAACCAGAATGCCTACGCAAATCTCCGCCCCATCGAGCACTCCACTGCTTTTCTCCGATGACCTCTTTTCGGGGCTGAACGGCCCCCAGCGTCAGGCTGTCTTCCACGAAGGCGGCCCGCTTCTCGTCTTGGCTGGAGCGGGATCCGGAAAGACGCGCGTTTTGACGCATCGCGTCGCTTGGTTGATCCGGCAGCGAGAAATCGATCCGGGCTCCATCTTGGCGGTCACGTTCACCAACAAGGCCGCCGGAGAAATGAAGGAGCGAATCTCCGCTCTCGTCGGGGAAGGCGGACGCAGCGTATGGGTGGGCACGTTCCACTCGATCGGCGCGCGACTCTTGCGCCGCGAATCCCTGCGCTTGGGAATCGCGCGCGATTTTTCGATCTTCGACCGCGACGATCAAATCTCCGCGATTCGCCGCATCTTGGCGGACATGAACATCTCGCCGAAGGAAACGCCTCCCGAATCGGTCGTGGCGGCGATCTCGCGCGCGAAGAACGCTCTTCAATCTCCCGATGAATTCGAACAGGAGGCCCTTTCGTACGATCGGCAGATCGCCGCGATCTATCGCGCGTACCAGGCTTCGCTGCGGCGCCAATCGGCGCTCGATTTCGATGATCTTCTCGTTCTTCCGGTGGAGTTGTTCCGCGACGAGGAAGTGCGCCGGCGCTATGCCGGGAAGTTCAAGCACGTGCTCGTCGACGAGTATCAGGATACGAATCGCTGCCAGTACTCCTTCCTGCACGCGGTCACACAAGATCATCGCCAGCTCTTCGTCGTCGGCGACGATGATCAATCGATCTATCGCTGGCGCGGCGCCGATCTCTCCAACATCTTGGATTTCGAGAGCGATCACCCCGATGCTTCGCTGATTCGTCTCGAGCAGAACTATCGCTCGACGGGCCGCATCTTGGCGGCGGCGAACAGCGTGATTCGTCACAACGTGGGACGCAAAGGCAAAGAGCTGTGGACCGACCGGGGCGAGGGAGATCCGGTGGTCCTTTTCGAAGTGCCCGACGATCAGATGGAGGCGATGGCCGTTCTCCGCATGGTGAAAGCCGGAGTCGAGGAAGGGCGGATCTCGCCCGACGACTGCGTCGTGCTCTATCGCACGAATGCGCAGAGCCGTGCGTTGGAGAATGCGTTTCAATTGGGTGGCATCCAGTATCAGGTGGTGGGCGGCCAGCGCTTCTATGAGCGGCGCGAGATCAAAGATGTGCTGGCCTATCTGCGCGTCTTGGTGAATCCCGGAGACGATGTCGCGCTGCGCCGCATCTTGAATGTGCCGGCGCGCGGGATCGGCAAGAAGACGCTCGAGGATCTCGAAGCCTTCGCGAAGGCGACCGGCATCACCTTGCTCGAAGCGGTGCGGCGCGCGGGGGTGGGATCGGCGGATTTGGGGCGCGGGAACATCCGCGCGAAGCTGGCCGAGCTGGGCGCGCTGATCGATCGGGCCACGGCCAGCGCGCCGGCACGACCGGTGGCGGAGCTCACCGAAGAGATTCTCGAGGAGATCGGCTATCGCGATCATTTGGAGAAAGAATTCGAGCGCGAGGCGACGACCCGCTGGGACAACGTCGCCGAGCTCTTGAACGCGATGCAGGAATTCGCCGAGACCGAGGGCCGGGTCGATGCGACGGCGTCGGCGTTCGTGCAGGAAGTTTCTTTGACGACGGACATCGACGAATACGACGAGCACTCCGAGCGCGTGACTTTGATGACGCTGCACAATGCGAAGGGCCTGGAGTTCCCGTGGGTTTTCCTGACCGGACTGGAAGAAGGCCTCTTTCCGCATGCCAACAGCGCGTATGAGAAGGAAGGATTGGAAGAAGAGCGGAGGCTCTTCTACGTCGGGCTGACCAGGGCTCAGGAGCGCGTGACGCTCTTCACCGCCACGGTGCGCCGCCGCTATGGCGGCATGCAGCATTCGATGCCTTCGCGCTTTCTCGATGAGATTGATCCGGATCTTCTCGAGCGGCGCGCGATCCTTCCCGAAGGCCGCCCGGCGCGGTCTTCCGGCGCGGGATGGGGACAGGAATGGCGCGGACGCTCGGTGCGCACATCGTATGGCAGCGAGGAAGTGGACGATCACCCGCGCTACGAAGAGGAAACCCAAGACGCTGCATTGGCCGCGGGAATGCGCGTGCTCCATCCGAGTTGGGGAGAGGGAATCATCGAAACGCTCGAGGGACGCGGGGAAAACCTCAAGCTCACGATTCGTTTTCGCGGCGGCGTGAAGAAAAAAGTCCTCGCCGTCTACGCGAAGCTCGAGCTCTTGGGATGAATCGCGCGGCCGGACGCATCGCCACCGCCTGCGCCGTCTTCGTTGCAGCACTTCTCGCCGGCTCCGCGAGTGCCAAGTCGAGCGCCTTCGTGCCGCGCGACCCGCAGCCCCAGAAGCTTCCCTTGGAGAACATTCGCCTTCCGAAAGGATTCGAGATCTCGCTCGTCTCCGATCGCGTACCCGGTGCGCGCGAGATGGCGATCGGCGATCAAGGCACGATCTTCGTTGGGTCGCGCGGAACGGGAAACGTCTACGCGCTCTCCGATCGGGACAAAAACGGCGAAGCGGAAACCGTGAAGGTGCTGCTCTCGAATTTGGATAGCCCGAACGGAGTGGGCTTTCGGAATGGAGCGCTCTACGTCGCGGAGATCCATCGCATCACGCGCTACGACGAGATCGAAAAGAAGCTGGACCAACCGCCGAAAGCCGTTGTGGTGCGCGACGATCTCCCCACCGACGAATGGCATGGCTGGAAGTTCATCGCCTTCGGGCCGGATGGATGGTTGTATGTTCCCGTCGGCGCGCCGTGCAACGTTTGCGAACAAAAGGATGAGCGCTTCGCCTCGATCTTGCGCACGAAAGATGGATCCCCCTGGGAAGTGTTCGCGAAAGGAATTCGCAACACGGTCGGATTCGATTGGCATCCGCGCACCGGTGAGCTGTGGTTCACCGACAATGGACGCGACGAGCTCGGCGACGACATTCCGCCCGACGAGCTGAATCGCGCGCCGCGCGCAGGACTCCATTTCGGATTTCCGTATTGTCACGGCACGGGAATCGCGGATCCCGAATTCGGGCGGAAGAGGAAGTGCAGCGAGTTCGTGGCACCGGCGAAAGACTTGGATGCGCATGTTGCGGCGCTGGGGATGACGTTCTACGACGGCACGAAGTTTCCGCCGGAGTATCGGGACAACATCTTCATCGCCGAGCACGGCTCATGGAATCGCAGCCGCGCGAACGGCTATCGGGTGATGCGCGTGCGCGTCGAGAACGACAAAGCTGTTTCCTACGAAGTGTTCGCCGACGGTTGGCTCGATTCGAGCGGCAAGGAAGCGTGGGGAAGGCCGGTGCACGCTCTTACCACGCCGGAGGGCGACCTCTTGGTATCGGACGATCGGGCCGGGGCGATCTATCGCATCCGCTATCGCGGATCACCATCCCTGGGGAAGGGGCATGACGAAAGCCTCTTCGAGATCGGGGCTGCCGCTGTCGAATGAGCGCTCGTAGGTGAGCACGAGCCTCTTTCCTTCTTCATACCAGCCCATTCCCTCCCAGTTCGCCGTGCGCAGCTCCGGCGGAAAGGCCTGGTCCAACTCGTACGGTCCGCCGGCGCGGCTTCCGTCGAGGCGGAATCGCTGCAGCCATTTGTAGCAGTAGCGGAGCGGAGTTCCCCGATCGGATTTCGGACATTCCTCTTTGGATCCGGGAAGCGCGGTTGCCGCAGCACCCGAGCTCAACAGCACGATGAATCCCTGCACGGTGATGCCGCCTTCCTTCCAGGAATGCCACACGAGATCGGGTGCACGAAAGCGTTGCCCAGCCGGCTCCGCGCCCGGAGCCGTGGGGACATCGAGGATCACGATGCGCTCCGCGTCGCTCTCCTGCACGCGCTTGCGGCTTTCGCCGGAAGCGAGATCGTGGATGAGGATGAACGGTGGGATGGATGTGTCCGAGCAACGCGCGCGCAGCGGCACCGGCATCTCGTCTTCATCGGGATATCCGCCTTCCCACAAGACGGCAACGCGCGAAGAATCATTGGGGAGCCGTTGAACCGCGACGCCTTCCACGCCTCGTGTTCCGAATTCCGCGAGCACTCTTCCGTAGAACGCGATGACACCAGATTGATCGAAGAGGGCCCGCCGTTCCTCGGAGAGCACGGCAATCCTTCCGTCCGCCATGACGGCGATGCCTTCGAGATCGTTGGGGCAATCATCGGAGGAGATAATGAATCGCTTCAAACGTTGCGGATCGAGCGGAATCCTTCGTGTTTCGGTGTTCTCCACCACTTCTTCGGGATTCAAAGCAAACTCGAAGTAACTTCCCGGGTCGTCATCCCCCACGAGATAGAGATGCGAGCCGCTCCGCAGCACACCGGAGGGCTCCTGAATGCCGGTGACGGCGAGGTCGACGCCGGGGGCGTTGCCTTTGGCAGCAGGAGTCGATTCGGTGGAGCGCCGGCTGCAGCCTTGGGCGGCGAGAAAAACCAAGAGAAAGGAGCCGAGGAGCGAAATGCGCAGAGGTAGGGGCGGCGGCATGAGGGAAGAATGGGGGATCGCGCTTCAAAGCGCGATCCCCGAAGAAGATCATCCTCCGGATGCGGTCTGTTTCTCCATGGCCTTCTTCAACTTCTCGTTGGCCATGATTGCGACCTCGACGCGGCGATTGAGCTGCTTGCCAGATGCCGTCGTATTGTCGGCGACGGGCTGGCTCTCTCCGTAGCCGACCGTGGTGACGCGGCCCGAACTGACCGACTGCGTCACGAGATACGCCTTCACCGAGTTCGCACGCTGCTCGGAAAGAGTCTGGTTGTAGGCGTCGGTTCCGTCGGAGTCGGTGTGGCCTTCAATCAGAATGTTCGTGTCGTCATACTTGTTGAGAATGACGCCCAAGTCCGTCAGGTTGGTCATGGCTTGACCACTCAATGCGGACTTATTCACTTCGAACAGAATTCCGGAATCGAACGTGAGCTTGATGCCTTCGCCGACGCGCTGCACCTTCACGCCTTCCAGATCGCGCTGCATTTCCTCGGCTTGCTTGTCCATGTAGTTGCCGATCGCATATCCCGTCGCTCCGCCGACCGCAGCTCCGATGATCGCGCCCACAGCGGTGTTGCCGGCTTGCTTCCCGATCACCCCACCCAGCACTGCGCCGGAGCCAGCTCCGATGGCGGTGCCCTTTTTCTTGTTGCTCATGCCGGCGCATCCCGCTGCCGCGACGACAGCAAAAGTACCGACGGTGAGCCAGAGGATCAGTTTGCGCATTCTTTCAATCTCCTTCGGAGGGTGGGTACACCTGTCCGGCTTCATCGAGACGCATTGGTAATGCCATGTGGCCCAATAGGGAAGAAAAAATCACGAACCCTCCGTGGCGCCCTTTTGCGCCTTCAAGATCGCGATTTGACCCTGTCTGGCCAAATCCATGGCCTCCGCCAAGATGCGGGCGGCTTCCTGCCCGGCGTGAAAGCCGGTGGAATTTTCTGCCTCGACAAAATCGATTCGAAATTGAGCTTGCCGCTGGAAATTTTGGGCTTCGGCCAGCGTCTTTTTGCTGACTTTGCCGTCCCGGGCGGCATGGATGTCTTGGATCAGGGCCACCAAGGCATCTAATGCACGGTTTCGGAGCGCGAAGGTTCTTTCTTGAATCTGTTCGACACGGCCCCGGAGCTCTTCCTCCGGCCACTTGTGACACGTTTGGCAGGCGGCATTGATGTTGAGAAGGGGACTGCGGACTTGGTGGTCGCTGATTTTCTGGGAGCCCACGCGGCGATAGGGCATGTGGCAGTCGGCGCAGGCCACTCCCGAGCGGGCATGGATTCCTTGGTTCCACATCTCGAATTCCGGGTGTTGCGCCTTCAAGACTTCTGCGCCCGTTTCCGCGTGGACCCAGTCTTTGTGACCGGCCTCATCGTAATACGCCAAAATGTTTTCGATTTTCAAGCCCTTGGCCCACGGATACGTGAGCCGCTTTTCCGGCCCTTGAAAGTAATACTCGACGTGGCATTGGCCACACACGAACGCGCGCATCTCTTGGCGCGTCGCGGAAACATTCGGGTCATAGTCGGGAATTCCTTGTGATGCTTTCAGCGCGCGAATTCCTTCGAGGAAGGCCGGGCGTGTGACGCGAAGCTGCATCGTCTTCGGATCGTGGCAATCGATGCAGGCGACCGGATGCTCCACGAGCTTGCGCGCCTCTTCGTAAGGCATCGCGTTGACTTTGGCGAATCCGGCCATGAGGTCGCCGTTCCCCTGGCTCTTGTACACGGTGTACATCGATGCGTGGCAATTCAGACATGCCCCCGGTTGCTTGGCGGCGTGTTGCCGTTCCGTGTACGTTTGGTCGAGCAGCATGAAGGCGTGTCCGCGCTCTTCGCGAAAGTCGACCGAGAACGCGTAGCCCGCCCACATCGTCTTGAGGCGCGGGTCTTCTTCCAGCCGGGATTGCGCAACGATGGAACGCGGATCAGCCTCGGTCGGCGTGCGCGGCACCGCCTCGCTGCCGCCGAAGCGTGTGCGCACTTGATCGACGGTGCGCCGATACCCGTCGTACTGCAGCGGGAAGTTCTTCCCCCAGATCTCCGGGTCGACGGTGTCTTCGGAAATCTCGACCACGCGAAAGAAGGGATTCTTCGACTCCTGCTTGTGTTCGAAGATCGTCACCAGAAGCGCGGCGATGCCTGCGGCGACCGCTGCGGCGATCGCGGCGGTCGCGAGAACTACTCGAGATGACCGACGGACCGGTGGCACCGAGTGCATGAGATTTCGACTCCCCCTTTTCCCGAATGGTCCATGGCTTCGACCAACTCCCGGTGGCAATGCCGGCAAGCGGCTTCCGTCACCTGCCGATCTCGCTTGGTGATCTGAATCGGCTCGTGAAAATTTCCCGACGTGAAGGCCAGTGAATGGCGGAAACCGTTCTCCATTTTGATGGCGAGCTTGCCGGCGAGATTGTGCGGCGCATGGCAGTCGTTGCAGGTGGCCACCGAACGGTGGCTCGACTTCGTCCACCCGTCGAGCTGCGTTTGCATCACATGGCAGTTGGCGCAGGCTTTCGGATCGTTCCTGAGGTAGGCCGCTCCACGTGCGTAGAGAAACGTGAAGCCGCCCACTCCGGCCAACATCCCGATCGAGAGACCGAGAGCCAAACTCGCAGGGAAGAGGGGACCGAGATTCATCTCACCGGCTCAATTCGGAGGCGCGAAGCAACCGAGGGAGCTTATCTCCCGGCAGCGAAAAGCTGAAGGGAAAGCTCAGCGCCCGGGATCTTCTTCCGAGCCCATCCATTGCGCGCCGGGAAGTCGATCGAGGAACGTACGATAGCGCTGTTCCACGTCCTGAACGTAGTGCACGCATTCCGAGCCGCGGCAATATCCGTAGCGCGCTTGCGCGGCATATTCGGGCTGTTCCAGGAGCATCATCGCGCGCTCGACGTTACCGAACCAGCGATCGCTGCGCCAACCCATCTGCGAGGCGAGGCGGCGCGCGTCCAGCACGTGCGCGCGGCCCACGTTGTAGCTGGCCAGCGCGAAGCGCACGCGTGTCGCCAAGGGAAGCTTCAAGTCGAACTCTTCGATGAGCTGGCGAAGATACTTCGCGCCGCCGGCAATGGATGCTTCCGGACTGTACGGATTCTCGATGCCCAACTCTTGCGCGGTCGCCGGAAGCAGCTGCATCAATCCCACCGCGCCCATCCAGCTCTCCGTGCCGGCCTCGAAATTCGATTCCTCCTGCATCATGGCGACGAGAAGGCGCCAGTCGAGGTCGTACTTGGCGGCGTGCTTCTTGGCCAGAACATCGTAGGGGGAAATCCGCCCGCTCGCATCGGAGCGCCACACGTTGCGCGCATGGGCCACGGTGCGCGGATGCGTGAAGTAGCGCCGGCGAAGCATGTTCGTGATGGCGCCGCGCCGTTCGCTCTCCAGAAAATCGTTCAGCGCTTGCAACAAGCGCGGGTTGGAGCGGCGCACGACCCAGCCAATGTTCTCGTCGCTCAGAGAAAATGCGGCGCGCAGCTTCTTCCCGTAGGCGCGCTCGACTTGCAGGTTGACGGAGTTGCAAATGGCCGCATCCCAAGTTCCGTCCTCGACGCAGTGCAGCATCTCTTCCATTTCGAGATCCTCCGGCGCCACGGCGATGCGGATGCCCGGATAGCTCATTTGTAGAGACTTCAGCACCTCGAAGTGCGGGCTGGATTCGTGGACGTAGATCGTCTCCCCGATGAGATCGTCGGGGCCTTCCACGCGATGTTCGCCTTCGGGAATCACCACGACCTGCCGCGTCGTTTCGTACGGGCGCGTGAACATCACGTCTTCACCATATTCCGGGGAGATCGCCATGGTTGCCGCGACCACGTCGCCGCGCCCCTGCAAGAGCCAGGGAACGAGGTCCGATCCTTTCGGCGGAACGACGACCTCGAGACGCACGCCGAGCTGCTTCGCGAATTGACTCATGAGCTCGTATTCGAAGCCCAGCTCCGTGCCGCGGTGCAGGAAGTAACAGATGGGATCGTTGCGCGTGATCATGCGCAGGCGGCCGCGCGCCACGATGCCGTCCAAATCGTCGTGGCGGACTCGATCCCGCGGGCCGGCGAACGCCTGCGAGAACAGAAACTCGTTCACCTTGCGCCGCAGATCCTCGTCGCCCGGCCTCATCGCGAGCGCGATGGGCATGTCTTCCGAAAGCACGCGCGCGGCATGAAGCTCGGGATGATTGCCGGCGATTGCCTCCCACATGCGCGAATCGAGAACCGTGGCTTGCAGCTCGCCGGTGCCGACCTTGGCGGCGATTTCCTCGACCGTCCACGTCTCGGGCACGTGCTCGATGCGCGGACCGCCGGCACGCTTGCGAATGTGTTCCAACGTGCGGATGTGCGGGCTCGACGCGTGAAGACTGACGGTGAGGGAGGCCAAATCCTCGATGCGATTGGGCAAGGGGGCGTTGCGCGGAAGGATGAGCAGCTCGTCGACGTAGAAGTACGGGGCCGAGAACGCGACCTGCTCTTCGCGCTCCGGCGTTTCCGCCATGTTCGCGGCGATGAGGTCGCCCTCGCCGCGCAGAAGGCGATCGATCCATTGCGAGTGATCGGCGACTTTCACGAGAACCAAATCTCGTCCCAGATACTCGGCCAGTGCCGCCGCCAACTCCCGATCGAAGCTCATGGGATCGGCACTGCGCGGAAGGAAGCTCATCGGCTCGGAACGGACGATGACGCGTAGCGGGGCTCGAGGATTCGCGCTGGGATCCGCCGGCTCGCGATGGCTAAAGAATCCCGAGGGAGAAATGCCGCCCGCGGCGATCGCAATGGAGAGCGCGAGGTTCGCGACCGCGGTCGCGGAAAAGCGCGGATGCAGCAGTTTCTTGCCCCAGCTCATGAGAATGCGGCCGGAACGGGTTTCATCGGGTACAATTGCGGCCTCGTTCCATGAATCGACGGAGGAGCCGGGTGCTCATGAGCACAAAAGGAGCTCGGGAATGATCGGACAGGACGTTGGAATGATCGACAAGATTCGAGAACGGCTGGGAGGAGATCCTCAGAATCTCCTCGATCACCAATGCAAAACGATTTCTCGGGAAAGACTGCATCTCCCCGGCCCTGACTTCGTGGATCGTGTCTTTTTGGCATCCGATCGGTCCATTTCTGTCAATCGCAACTACCAGCAGCTCTTGGATCATGGACGTCTCGCCGGTACCGGCTACATTTCCATCCTTCCTGTCGATCAGGGCATCGAGCATTCCGCGGGCGCTTCGTTCGCGCCGAATCCCGACTACTTCGATCCCGAGAACATTGTTCGTCTCGCGATCGAGGGCGGGTGCAATGCGGTGGCTTCCACGCTCGGCGTGTTGGGGATCGTGGCGCGGCGCTACGCGCACAAGATCCCATTCATTCTGAAATTCAATCACAACGAGCTCCTGACCTATCCCAACAAGAGCGATCAGGTGATGTTCGCCAATGTTCGCCAGGCGTCGGACATGGGGGCCATCGGAGTCGGCGCCACGATCTATTGGGGCTCGGAACAGTCCACGCGCCAGTTGCAGGAAATCTCCGACGCATTCTATGCGGCGCACGAGATGGGAATGATCACCGTCTTGTGGTGTTACTTGCGCAACAACGCGTTCAAGACGGCCGACCAGGATTACCACGCGTCCGCCGATCTCACCGGACAGGCGAATCACTTGGGAGTCACGATCGGGGCGGACATCATCAAACAGAAGCTTCCCGAGAACAACGGCGGTTACAAGGCGCTCAAGTTCGGCAAGACGCACGAGAAGGTGTACACGGAGCTGACCTCCGATCACCCCATCGATCTTTGCCGTTATCAGGTCGCCAATTGCTACATGGGTCGCATCGGTCTCATCAATTCGGGCGGAGCTTCCGGCAAGAACGATCTACAGGAAGCGGTGGCCACCGCGGTCATCAACAAGCGCGCCGGCGGCATGGGCCTCATCTCGGGACGTAAGGCGTTCCAGCGTCCGCTCAAAGATGGCATCCAAATCCTGAATGCCATTCAGGACGTCTACCTTTGCCGGCAGGTGACGGTGGCCTGATCACCTCCACTTCACGATTTTTTTCGTGAGCTCGTGTCCGCCGCTGCAGGCGCGCACGAAGTAAATGCCGGGTGCGGCATGCTCGCCGCGCTCGTCGGAGCCGCTCCACTTCGTTTCCTGTACGCCGGCCGGTAGCATTGCCGCGACGAGCGTGCGCACTTTTCTTCCGGCGATGTCGTGGATCGTGATCTCGACCGCCTCGCGCTCCGGCAATGAAAATGAAATCCGGATGTCGGCATCAAATGGATTGGGCGAGCACGGGCCCAGTGCGAAAGGTCGGCCACGCGAGGGCGGTGGCGCGCCGGTCGCGCCCGGCGGCGTGAAACGCGCGAAGGGATCTCCCAAATAGACGTAGGATGCCGCCGTCCGGTGCACCGGATGGCCCGGGGGATATTCGACGTCGACACGGCGGAGCGCCTCCGCCCAGGAGAGCGCCATGGGACGCTCCGGTTCCTCGTACAACTCTTCGATGAACGTGAGAGCGAGGGTTTCGTTTCCGGTCTGCCACGTTCCGCAAGTGGGCCCGACCCAAGCGGCGGCTCCTTTTTCCGGAGCAAAAAGAAAGTCCTCGCAGATCGGCGTGGAGCCGATCGGCTGCGAAGCGAGCCGCTCGGTTCGAGCGAAATCCGCCGAGCCGCACGAAGCTCCCAAAACGAGGGGCAAATGTGCTGCGGTAATCAGCGCGGGGACATCGAACGGGTAGCTCATCTCTTCCTTATTCAAGATGTCTGCGGGTCGATAGCGAGTCGACAAACTTCCGACGACGGCGACGAGGCGCAGATCGCTCACCGAATTCCAAAGCAATGCCGCCTCTCCGATGAGCCAGAAGGGAATGCTCCAAGCGGAACGATCGAATTCGTGCACGTTCAAGCGGGAGAGGAGCGCCTGCTGGACGTGCTGGCCGAACTGCCACGCCAATTGGCCGTCTCCGGGATCATCGAAATCGAGATCGCCCACGTAGCAGATGGCCGATGAAATTCCCTGCACGAGAACGTGCGCGTCGTACTCCTGCACTTTGACGGCGAGAGCCAGCACTTCTTCTGCATTCGAAGCCGGCCATCGCGTGACGGCTGCATCCAAGCCTTCCACGTAGGGCTGATCGGACAAGAAGTAGGGCGCAACGTACGCCATGTTCGTTCCGCGCGGCGCCGTATCGGCGACGGCGAACGTCGGAAGGAGATTGAGCTCCGGCTGACCTCCCGCGGGATAACCGGCGGCGAGCAAGTCTTGTCGAATTTCTTCCCAAGATCCGATCCAGTATTGCGTGGTCTTGGGCCCGTCGAACTCTTGCCAATCGTTCGCGTCCCCGATGAGGAGAAAGCTCTTCGTCGTTCGCGACATGGAATAGAGAACGATGAGCGAGCGAATGAGCTGCCGGCGCGCGTCCACATTCATCTCGAGCTTGGGCCCGACGCTCACGACGTCCACCGTGTGCCCGCGCGCTTCCCAATACGGCTCGAGATGTTCTTGGACCGCCGCCAAGAGCTCGTCGACCGTAACGACCAAGAGATCGCGATGCAGGGTTTCCGTTTCGCGCGCGGCGGCGTTCGCTGCACGATTCGCGGACCTTTTCTCTCTGCGCCGCAAACATTCTGCCGCGGAAAGATGCGCTCGGGTTGCAGGACGAGGAGGAGCTTCGCCGCCGGCCGCATACCCGTGCACGATCTTGCGCCCCGACGTTTCGATCTCCACCAAGCGATGCACTTCGCCGGACGGTGCGGGTAGCGCGATGTCATGCAGGCCGACGCCGCACGCATCGGCGCCGACCGAAATCCAAGTCGCTCCGGCACCGCTCCGTTCCACTTCATAGCGATCGGTCGCGTGCTCGCTTTCCACGTGCCATCGAAACCGGCCGTCTTGCAACGAAGGGGACGCCACGCAAGCCGCGGGATTGTCGTGATGCACATCGATGTAGGCGAGATCGGCGAGCTCGGGAACATTGCCGCCGTTGTCCATCGCGTAGAAGAGAACGAGCTGCGAATCCGCCAAGTCGAGGTCTTGGGTGAAGGAATACGAAGCAGCCAAAGGATGCTGGCTCTGCAGCGGCGACCGGATCCAGGTGGATCCGTAGTTCGTGGAACAGGCAATGAAGTGAATGCCGGATTCATCCGTGGCCGTAATCGTGAGCGTCACCCGATACATTTGCGGGGCGAGAGTCTGAACGCTGTACGCAACGTCATAGGACGGGAAGGACACGCTCGCCGGCAGGCGCATATGCGTGGCGACGCCGCCGGCGCGGCCGCATTGGACCACCGGAGCGAGCTCCGTATTCGGATCTCCACTCGGCGGAACGTACAGATCGTTGTGTACGTCGATCCAATCGTAGCGGCTGATGTCGCAGCTCGCTCCATAGGGACCCCAGACTGGGAATCCGTGCAGCTCGTAGCAGTATTCGATCAAACCGTCGCAGCGCAGCCGCTCGATCTCCCAAGGTTCGACCTGGGGACCGCCGCCGGGAACGGCGTTCAACGCATCACTGACGTCGGGCGGAAGATCCAAAGGATAGGAGATCGTTTCCCCCTGAAGGTCTCTCGCCGTTTGCACGATGGCAACGCGGTCTTCGAATTGCAGCTCGGCATTGTCGAGCGTGTAGGCGCCCCAACAATCGGGCTCCGGACATTCCATCGGCTCCCACTCATTGCTCTGCACGACGTGATCGCCGAGAAACGTTCCTACCTCGATGATTCGCGGGATCGAGCTGCCATAAGGGCCCGGGGAGAGCCCCGAATAGATCCCGGTGTGCCCGAAGTCCTCGAGGAGCGGCCACTCCCCGAAGAACCCCAGCTTCTTGTATCCGGGATCGCCGTATTCCCGGCCTTCGTGGTTTCCGCGAACGGCGCGCTCCGGAGGAGAAACTTCGCTGGGCTGCGAGGGAGCCGGCACGCGATCGCTCACATGACGAAGCAGATCCCATTCCGGGGCGATGTCCGGCTCGCGCGGAATCTGCTCGAGGAGCGCGGCGGCTTCCTCGCGGGTTGCTCGAGTGCCGAGAGCACGGAGGATCTGGGCGCGCAGCGGACGATGCGCCTGGTCGGTTGCGAACGAGAGCAGAAGCGGGCGGAAATCGCGGGTCGGATGCAGCGGCGCCAGCGGATCGTGCGATGGCCGGACGTGATCCAGTGCGGCCAGCGCCCAAGCACACTGCTCGAGATCGCTGCTGGCCAACGCATCGAGAATCAGCGTGTCGGCGCGCGAGATGTGCATGCCGAAGAGATTCCCGCCGAAGCGCCCGTTGAAATCGAGAAGAAGGCGGAGCGCTTCCACACCGCCGATCGAAGCCGCAGCTGGCCCCACCGCGGTGAACGTCGTTTCATTTTGCGTTTCGCGCGCAATCGTGCGGAGAAGAGAAAGCGACGCCTGGCCCTCGAGCTTGCCGATCGCGCCCACCGCACGAGCGCGCAGAGCAAAATCGCCCTCCGCTTCGGGAGCTTCCAAAATGCCGCGCACGTCGACGGCCAAATCCCGTGCCCCGCGTCGGACGGCGATATCGAGCGCATTTCCCCGCACTTCCGGATCGCGGCTGCCCTCACGAAAGACGGTGGTCATGGATTGCACCCAGGCGCTCTCCATTTCCCCGCTCGCGATGTCGTCGCGAGCCAGAAGAGAGATCGCCTCTTCCATGCTCTGCATGCGAAAGAGATCTTCGCGGCGATCCGCACCCGGCTGCCGAAATGTTGGCGGCATGGAGCAAAGCGCATCGACGACCGGGCGAGGCATTGGGTCCGGTGCAAGTTGGCGAAGGCATCCGACGAGCAAAGCCCACGCGCCGATGTCGTGAGGATCCAGCACGAGCCGCGCGGCGAGGGAATCCGCCGCGGCCCGCGGATCGGAGAGCGCGTGCGGCTGGCCTTTCATCGATGCCGCCAGGAGATTGAGGAAGCGTGGCCAGGCGAACTCCTGATCCGGCGAGCTGGTGGGACTTGGTGCCAGCGAACGGAAGCTCTCGCCGAGCTGCTCGCACAACTCTTCGATCGTTGCGTGCTGCAGCCAAGAGTGCAGCTGTTCCTTCTTCGCCGGATCGCCCAAGAGCGCCAGAAGTGAATCCGCACCCGACTGCGCCGCTGCGGAGAGCGGCAGAAAGATCGCCAGCGCCACGGCGAGCAAGGCCGGTATGCGCATCATTGCCCCTTGGGGTTATTCGAATCGTGATACTTCGCTTTGATCTGTCCCCAGGTGATGCGCGGCACGCTGGCGAGGATTTCCGTTTCCAGCGCGCGCACCGCATGAAGGAGCTGCACTGCGCGCGTTGCGATGGAAGGGAAGACCTCGATTCTCTGGGGCGCCGTCGTAGAAGCGGCCTGCGCGATTCCATTCGATGCCAACACGCACAGGGAAAGAAGAACGAGAGCGGCGATCCGGACGGTCGATTGCATGAATGATCCGATGCGCGGGGAGCGGTGAACGTGGCGAGTGGTGTTCAGCAAGAAGTCCGCCAGCGACATTTCGCGGGCGTGAGCTGCATCCATTGCGTTCCGCGCGAAATGATGCGCCGTTTCCGTGTCAACGAAGGGAACGAAAGCGACGATTGCAGTCGCCATGCAGACGATTGCGGAATGAGTTAGGCTCGCGACGCATGGCATCGCGTGTCCCACTCGATCCCGATCGCGAAGAGATGCGGCGTCTCGGTTACGAGGCGGTGGACCGCATCGTCGAGCACTTGAGCACGCTCGGCGAACAGCGGGTCGCTGCGCCGGGAAGTGGGAGGGAATTCGCCGCGCTCGTCGATGAGCCTCTTCCCACGGAAGGGAAGGGCGCCTCCGATTGCATGAGTTTCTTGTTCGAGCGGGTGGTGCCGCGCATGACCCGCGTGAATCATCCCCGCTTCCACGCCTATATCCCGGCGCCTTCCAGCTTCACCGGCGCATTGGGCGAAATGTTGGCCGCGGGCATCAATCCGTTCGTCGGGTCGTGGCTCGGCGGCGCCACGGTGTCCGCCTTGGAGCTGACCACGGTGCGTTGGATCGCCGAGCTCGTCGGTTATCCCACTGAGGCCGGAGGGATTCTCACGAGTGGAGGATCGCTCGCGAATCTTTCCGCGTTGGCGGCGGCGCGCGCCCAGGCCGAATCTTCCGAAGAGCGCGATCTCCAGCGCGCGAAGATCTACGTGTCCGAGGAAGGACATGGCTCACTGGAGAAGGCGGCGCGAATCCTGGGTTTTCCGGCGGCATCGATCCGCCGTCTGCCCGTGAACGCGGAGCTGCGACTCGACGCCGGTACGCTCGCCGCCGCGATCCAGAGCGATCGCGCCAGGGGAGATCTCCCGTTCTTCGTCGCCGCGAACGCGGGAACCACGAACACCGGCACCGTCGATCCTCTCGAAGCGATCGAGCGCGTTTGTCGTGAGCACCGGGTGTGGTTTCACGTCGACGGCGCGTACGGCGGCTTCGCGGCCCTCACCCCGGAAGGACGACGCCTTCTTCGCGGTATGGAGCGGGCGGATTCGCTCACCTTGGATCCCCACAAGTGGCTCTATTGTCCGATGGGAGTGGGATGCATTCTCGTTCGCGATCGCGCGCTCTTGGCGCGAGCGTTTCGCGCCCAGGGGGACTATCTCAAGGATCTTCCCGCGCACGAGGTGAACTTCCTCGATTTCGGTCCCGAGCTGTCGCGACCGGCGCGCGTCTTTTCGGTGTGGATGATTCTTCGCGCGGCCGGTAGCGCGAGGCTTGCCGAGCAAATCTCCGCCGACCTTCGCCTGGCGCGGCTCGCCGCGCAGCTCCTGCGCGAGGATCCGCGGTTCGAGATCGTGCGAGAGCCGGAGCTCTCCGTCGTGGCGTTTCGCTTGCGCCCGCAAGATGGGGAAGACGAGAACGCTCGC
>Ga0111538_10001034_pt1 | contig 38768 bp, 36 predicted proteins | sample SoiMethybrSBSTD1_FD_79669 | JGI IMG/M metagenome (GOLD analysis project Ga0111538, IMG submission 79669) | Bulk soil microbial communities from a Populus tree surrounding site in Tennessee, USA - Soil MetaG P. TD hybrid SBSTD1 (version 2)... | ecosystem: Environmental > Terrestrial > Soil >...
CTGATCGGCTTTCTGATCGGCAGAAACCGGTGGGTCTACCGCATCCCGGAGTTGATGCCGGTCGTGCGCCGCCTCCAGTGGGGCGCGCTCGCGCTCGGCGTGATCTGTTCGCTGACCTTCGGCATCATCGGTCAGTTCACCCGGACCCCCGGCCCGTCGCCGCTGAAAATCCTGGTCGCGATGGCCTACGTCCTGTCGCGCCTCGGGATGATGAGCTTCTACGTGCTGACGATCGTGAGGCTCGCGCAGTCCCCCGTGTGGCAACGACGCTTCCAGCCAATCGCGCTGACCGGGCGGATGCCGCTCACCAACTATCTGATGCAGACCCTGATCGGCACGACCTTGTTTTACGGGTGGGGATTCGGCCTGTGGGGGAAGGTCGGGCCCGCCGTGCAGCTGGTGATGGCGTTTGCCATCTTCTTCATCATCCAGGTGCCGCTGTCCACGTTCTGGTTCAGGCACTTCGAGTACGGCCCGCTGGAATACGTCTGGCGGTTGGGGACGTACGGCAGGCGGGCGGCAGTCGTGGTGACGGCGCCGGCGGCCTGATCGGTCCCGCCTGCGCGCTTCGCGCTTCGGCGAGGCAGGGTCGGTCACCGTGGACGGTCTCCGAAAGCCATGAACCTCCCAGCCTGCCTCGCCGAAGGCGGGGTACGGTAGAGTTTCCTCTTCACGCCCGCCGCCTGGGCACCGTTTCCTTGGAGGTTTTCGTGATTGGCCGTTGGCTGTCAGGCTGTCTTGCGCTCGGCGCAGTTGCCGTGGTCCTGGTCGGCGCACGGAGCGAAATGGCCGTGCCCGTCGCCGCACAAGGTACGGCACCCGCGGTGGTCGCCATTCGCAACGCGACCATCATCACCGCGACGAAAGGAACGATCGCGAACGGCACGGTGGTCGTGCGCGATGGCAAGATCGCCGCTGTCGGGACCAACGTGTCGATTCCATCCGGCGCCGACGTCTACGACGGGACCGGCAAGTTCGTCTCTCCCGGCATCATCGACGCGCATTCGCACATCGCCAACGACGCCATCAACGAGGGCAGCGTGTCGGTCAGCTCGATGACCGGGATGGAGGACGTCCTCGATCCCACGGACATCAACATCTACCGCGACCTGGCTGGAGGCACGACCACCGCCAACATCCTGCACGGCAGCGCCAATGCCATCGGCGGCAAGACGGTCGTGATCAAGCTGCGCTACGGCAAGAGCCGCGCGAACGATCTCGTCTTCCAGGGGGCGCTGCCCGGCATCAAGTTCGCGCTCGGTGAGAACGTGACCCGCAAGCGCGGCCAGACGCCGACCAACCCTCAGCGCTTCCCGTCGACCCGGCAGGGCGTGGAGTTCGTCATCCGCGACGCGTTCACCCGCGCGAAAGCCTACCGGAAGGATTGGCAAGAGTACGAGGCCAAGAAGAAGGCCGGGCAGGATGTGCTGGCGCCCCGCCGCGACCTCCAGCTGGATGCCCTCGTCGAGATTCTCGAAGGCAAGCGCCTGGTGCACGCGCACAGCTATCGTGCCGATGAAATCCTGATGCTGATCCGTCTCGCCGACGAGATGGGCTTCAAGATCACGACCTTCCAGCACGTGCTCGAGGGCTACAAGGTCGCCAAGGAAATCGCCGCCCACAACGCCGGAGCGTCGACGTTCTCCGACTGGTGGGGCTACAAGATGGAAGCGGCCGACGCCATCCCCCACAACGCCTCGCTCATGACCCACAAGGGCGTATTGGTCTCGATCAACTCGGACGATGCCGAGCAGGCGCGCCGTCTCAACATGGAAGCGGCCAAGGCAATTCGCTATGGCGACGTCACCGAGGATCAGGCGTTCGCGATGGTGACGATCAACCCGGCGAAGCAGCTCAAGATCGACAACCGCGTCGGCTCGATCGAAGTCGGCAAGGACGCCGATCTCGTCATCTGGACCCACCACCCGCTCTCCACGGCCGCGATCGTCGAGCGCACCTACATCGACGGCATTGCCTATTACGATCGCGAAAAGGACCTGCAGCGAATCGCCGACATCCAGAAGGAAAAGGGTGGGCGCTCGACGACCGATGGTGCACCGGTGGGGACCAACGGGTCTCAGGGCAACGGTTCGCAGGCCCCGCCGCGGCCGGCGCCTCCAGCAGAACGCTACGACGTGAGGGGCAATGCGAGCGGCCCGGCCTGGGCGATCACCAACGCGCGCATCGTGACCGTGTCGGGCCCGGTGATTCCCAAGGGCACGATCGTCATCAAGGGCAACCGGATCGAGGCGGTGGGCGCGAACGTCGCGGTGCCATCGGGTGTCAAGCCGATGGACGCAGGCGGAGCGACCGTCATGCCAGGCATGATCGACGCCAGCACCGACATCGGGCTGAACGAGCCGGGGGTGCGCAACTACGACGACGTCAGCGAGATCCTGCCGTTCGATCAGATGCTGCGCACGCGAGTGGCCTTCAGGGCGGACAGCCTCGCGATTCCGGTGACACGCTCGGAGGGCATCACGAGCGTTGGGGTGAGGCCCGGCGGCGGCACGATCAGCGGTGAAATCCCCGTGATGAATCTCGACGGCTGGACCTGGGAGGAAGCCACGCTTCGTCCGTCGGCCGGTCTGGCCTTCAACCTTCCCGGCGCCGCCGGCGGACGGGGAGGTGGTGGCGGTGGTCGCGGGGCAGCGGCTCCGCAGACGGGCCCGGATCCGATCAAGACGCTGAACCAGCTGCTCGAGCGGGCCCGCGTGTACGCGAAACAGCCCGCGACCCGGCAGGTGGACTGGTCGCTCGAACCGTTCCTGCCGGTGCTCGATCGGCGCCAGGCGCTCTATGTGTCAGCCGCAACCGAACAGGGCATCCGCGACGCGGTGGCGTGGGCCGAGAAGCAGAACGTGCGCATCGTGCTCCAGACCGGCGCGGACGCGCAGCGGCTCGCGGCCCTCCTCAAGCAGCACGACGTCCCGGTAATTCTCACGAGCGTGCTCTCGCTGCCGCCGCGAGAGGACGAGTTCCACGCCTACCCGTATCAGGCCCCGGGCGTGCTCGCCAAGGCCGGCGTGCCTTTCGCGTTCTCGAGCGGCGGGTTCCAGTTCTCGCGCAACGTCCCGTTCCAGGCGGGGCGCGCCGTCGGCTGGGGACTGTCGCGCGATGACGCGATCAAGGCGCTGACGCTGGACGCCGCCCGGATCCTCGGCGTCGACAGCCAGGTGGGCAGCGTCGAAGCGGGCAAGATCGCGAACCTCGTCGTCATCAACGGAGATCCGCTGGAGATTCGATCGCAGATTCAGCACGTGATCATCGCGGGCCGCGACGTTCCGCTCGACAACTCGCAGGTCGAGTTGTTCAAGAAGTACATGTCACGTCAGTAGACGAACGGACCGACCCATGATCACTCGAATCCCACGCTCGATCGTTCTCACCCTCGCCACGGTGGTGATGGCGTTTCCCTTCATCTCCGTCAGCGGTCAGATGCCGGTCCGCGCGCCACGGTACGCGATTACGAACGCGAAGATCGTCACGGCGTCGGGCCCGACCATCGAGAAGGGCACCGTTGTGATGCGCGACGGCGTCATCGAAGATGTCGGCCCGCTCGTCGCCGCCCCGGCCGATGCGGTCATCGTCGACGGCACCGGGCTCATCGTCTATCCCGGGCTGATTGACATGTCGAACACCGCGCTGGTCCAGGCCCGGACCAGCGTGCCGGCCGCTCCGCAGGGGGCACAGACGGGACGCGGGCGCGGGGCCACGGTTGCCACTCCGGACAGCATCACCTGGGCAGATCAAGAGCGCGAGGCGCGGACGCGGTTTCTTCATCCGGACGTCGACGCCGCGGAGCTGGTCGAATACGACGGCGACGATGTGCGGCAGCTGGCGGCTGTCGGCATCACGTCGGCTCTTGCCGTGCCGTCACAGGGCATCATTCGCGGCCAGAGCGCGCTCGTGAACGTCACGGCGCCGCCCGATCCCGCGGAGACCAGCGCGCTTGCCACCTATCGTCGCGGTCTCGTCGTCGTGAGGGCGCCGGTCGCGCAGCACGTCGCCTTTTCGACTGGACGGGGTGCCGGCCCTGCTGAAGGTGGCGGTGGTGGTGGCGGTTACCCGGGCGCGCTGCTCGGCGTGATCGCGTTCGCCCGCCAATCGTTCCTCGATGCCCAGTGGCAGAAGGAGGCACGCGCGTTTGCAGAACGGCGCAAGGAGTCGGCCGCGGGCGCCTTCGAACCGGTGCTCGACGCGCTCGCGCCCGCGCTCGACCGCCGCGTGCCGGTCGCATTCGAGGCGAGCGAGGAGCGTGAAATTCTGCGGGCGCTGGCGTTCGCGAAGGAGTTCAACCTCGATCCGATCATCGTCGGCGGCGCTGAAGCAGCCAACGTGATCGAGGACCTGAAGGCGGCCAGGGCCAGGGTGATTGTCTCTGCGAACTTCCAGGCCGCCGGCGGCGCGGCAGGCGGACGTGGCGGCGCAGGCGGTGGAAGAGGAGGCGAGGCGGATACGCCGGTCCGGATCACCCGCATGCGCCAGAACGCCGCGAAGGTCCCGGCTGCGCTCGAGAAGGCAGGCATTCCGTTCGCGTTTACCGTCGGCGGTCTGCAGAACCCCTCGGACTTCGTCCGCAACGTCGGCCGTACCGTTCGGGAGGGTGGACTCCCCGAAGAGGCCGCGGTCAAGGCGCTGACGGTCAATGCCGCGAAGCTTGCAGGCGCTGGCGATCGCCTCGGGACGATTGAGAAGGGCAAGATGGCGAACGTCATCGTCACCGAGGGCAGCCTGTTCGACACTGCCCGAATCCGTCACGTGTTCGTCGCCGGTTGGCCGGTCGATCTCGAGTTCCCGGCGCCGACGCCGGGCGGCCGCGGCGGCCGCGGGGGCCAGTAGCTACGGGCAGCGGAGCGATTTGAATGTGTAGCGTCCGGCTTTAGCCGGAAGGATGTGGCTGTCGCAGAATTTCTCGGCCTTTGAACGCCCTACGCAGCCTTCCGCGTGAGGCGGAAGCCACACGCCCGATCAGTCACTCGGTCCGCAATGCCACCAGCGGGTCGGTCCGCGCCGCGCGTCGCGCCGGCAGATAACAGGCCACCAGCGAAGCTGTCGCAAGCAATACGAACACTCCCAGATATGTGGGTGGATCAGTCGGCGTAATGCCGAACAGCACGCGGGCCAGGAAGGTGGCCGCCCCGACGCTCAGCGCGAATCCCGCGACGATCCCGATCGCGGTCAACCGGAAGCTCTCCGCCATGACTGACCTGACGAGCTGGCGCGACGAGGCGCCGAGCGCGATGCGCAAGCCGAATTCACGGGTTCTCCTCCGCCCGTCGAACGCGACGACGGCGTACTGACCTATCGCGGCAATGATCAGCGAGCCACCGGCAAACATGGTCAGCAATGTGGCGAGAATCCAGAATGGCGCTACTTCCGATGCGATCTCGGTCTCGAGCGAACGCAGACTTGCGATGGGAATCCGTCCATCGGCTTCCCGAAGCGCACGTGCGACTGCCGGCGCCATTCCGTCGAGCCCGGCATGATGGCGGATGTAGAAGGTCGTTTCACCAGGAGCCGGGGGTCGGTCGACGCTCGAAAAGAAAATGTATCGTGGCGGCCCATCGGTGCCACGGCCGCTGAAGTATGCGTTCTCGACGACCCCGATCACCTCCGCCCTGGCCGGGCGATCGGGCGGACCTGTGAGCAGAATCTTCCCGATGGCTGATTCGTGAGGCCACAGCGTGTCGGCCAGCTGGCGAGTCACGATGGCCGAACGAGAGGAGGAGTGCGTCGCTCGCGTGAAATCACGACCCGCAACCAACGGCACCCCGAACGCCGCGAAAAACCCGGGCGCGACCGCGTTGTCTACGGCCAGCACCGACTCGTCCGACGGTTCACGCCGCACCGGAAAATCGACCCAGCTGGAGAGCCGTCGGCCCGGCACGTACGAGACGTCTTCGACGCCGGGCAGCCTGCCGAGTTGATTCTGGAGTTGTTCCAGGAGCCTGCCGTTGCTCTCAGGCGTCGTGGCGCCGGCGACGGTGTGGACGGTCGCCACCAGGATATTGCGGGTGTCGAATCCGACGTCGAGGCTGTCCTGCAATGAAAGCGAGCGGCGGGCCAACCCGGCGCTCGTCAGCAGGAGAACCGAAAACGCCAGCTGCAGAACGACCAGGCCGTGCGTCAGGCGGGAGCGTCCCTGGACGACACCCTGCTCGCCTACTTTGAGGAACGGCAGCAGCTGATAGTGCCGAGTGCGGAGCGCTGGCCCGGCGGTGACGGCGATCGTGCAGATCAGCGCCAGACCGAGCGCGTATGCCACAACCGTCCAGTCAGGCGCGAGATCGGGGGTCACCACCGGCGCGCTCGTCTCGGGGTGTGACACGAGGAACGGCACCACTCCTTTCGAGATCCACCAGGCAAAGAGGCACGCGGCAACCCAGGCGACCACCGACAGCACCAGACCTTCGGCAAGGAGGCTGCGGACGATCCGTCCACGCGAAGCGCCGAGGGACTCCCGCACGGCCATTTCCCGCTGGCGCACAGCGGCGCGCGCGATGAGAAGATTGGTCACGTTGGCGCAGACAATCACGATAGTGAGGGCCGTGACCACCGAGAAGACGGCGAGCATGCGGTTGCCTCGGGTGGACACGATGCTGTTGCCGCCTGCGGTCGCGGAATAGGGGACGAGCCGGACCTTGAAGCGCTGTTTCAGATCCGGTCGGGCCTGCTGCAGCTGGGTCCAGAGGATCGCGAGTTGGGCCTGCGCTTCGGCAAGCGAGGCGCCCTCCCTCCGCTGCCCGATCATTGCCACTGCCGTGCCGCGGCTCACTTGAAGCCGGTCGCGGGCTTCTCCGGTGAGCGGGATCCAGAGATCGGCCAGCTCGAACAGGAGCGCGCCGCGAAAGTTCGACTCGGCAACGCCGACTACTGTCGCCGGCTGCCCGTTCACGGTCACCGGTCGTCCGACGATGTCGTCTGCGCCGCCGAAGTTGTTCTGCCAGATGTGATGAGCGAGAACGACGACCAGGCCCGACGCGGACTTCGCCTCGTCGGGGAGGAAGCTCCGACCCTTCACGAGGCGCACGCCGAGTGTGTCGAAGTAGTTGGGCGAGACGATCCCCGCGCGGAGGGCATAACTGCCGCTGTCGAGCGTCATCGTCAGGCGCGCAAAGTCGAACGCGGCGATCGGCTGAAACGCGGAGCTGTGCTCGAGGAAGTGCGTGTAGACGGGATAGGGCAGGTTGGTTTCGATGTCCCCGTTCTCGGCCACCCAGCTCACTGTCGCGAGCCTCGGGGCATGCACCCCTGCCGAGGGTCTGGCGAGCACGCCGTGGGCGATCGAGAACACCGTCGTGTTGCCGCCGATCACCAGCGCGATCAGGATGGTTGCGGTCAGGCTCACGCCCGGGGACCTGGTCAGGATGCGGCATCCGAATCGCAGATCCTGCAGGAACTGTTCGAGACGCGTTGATACCCAGACCGCGCGCGTCTCCTCTTTGGCCAGGGCGACGTTTCCGAAAAGGCGCCGGGCCGTGGTGGCCGCCTCGCCGTCAGCGAGGCCGCGCTCCGACTGGAGGCGTGTTTCCTCTGCCAGGTGAAAGCGGATCTCGTCATCGAGGTCGCGGTTGGCCTGCGACGGGAAGAACAGCGCCCGCTGGATCACCTTGCGCCATTGCTGCCACGACATGGTTTTCTCCTCGACCAGGCTGCTCTAGGCCGGTCCGAGCACTCGCGCAATCGCTGCCGACAATCGCGTCCAGCGGCTGCGCTCGACTGCGAGCTGCCGCCTGCCGGTGGCGGTCAGCCGGTAGTACTTCGCACGCTGGTTTCGATCGCTGATCTTCCAGGTTGCGTCGACCCAACCCTGGCGTTCGAGCCGGTGCAGGGCAGGGTAGAGCGAGCCGTGATCGACGATCAGGACCTCCTCCGAGCTTGCGCGGAGCGCGACGCCGATGCCGTGGCCGTGCTGCGGTCCCCATTGCAGCGTGCGCAGGATGAGCAGATCGAGCGTGCCCTGGAGCAGATCCGGTTTCTGACGCGTCTTCGCCATGAGTAGGAGGCAATCTACCACCGTTGCAGGAGGCCGTCTACTACTTTGACACGGGCGCGAGTGAGAAGTTCTTCGCAGCCCGCAGCCCGCAGCCCGCAGCCCGCGAACCTAGAACCACGGACTGCGGACCGCGGACCGCGGACTACGAAAGTGGTGACGAAGCTCTTGACGGCCGGCCCCGTACGCGCGATGCTCTGACCGGCGCTGGTCCACGCCCAACCTCTGAGACTCTCCCCCGGCGGGAGTCCGTGCGAGGCAAAGGGGGGCATACTCCCGGATCCGGATCGTCAGCTCCTTTCGCGTCCATGGTGTGCTGCCGGGGAGTGGCCGTGGTACGCCTGAAGGAGTGATTGACGATGCCTCGCAACAAGGATCTCAAGCGCCTGGTTCGTGCTCGCATGAGCAAGACCGGGGAATCCTATACAGCCGCCCGCGCCAAAGTCATCGCCAGGTCCACCACCGAACGCACGTCGGGCGCCGTCGCTGATGTCCGGGCATCAGCGTCACCCGCCGCCCCCGTGGACTACGCCGCCGTTGCCGGGTTCTCGGATGCCGCCATCAAAGCCAGGACCGGCTGCACGTGGGACCGCTGGGTGTTCGCGCTCGATCACTATCACGCCGACAAGATGTCGCATGGCGAGATCGCCGCGCTCGTGGCCTCGAAATACAAGATCGATGGCTGGTGGGCGCAGGCGGTCACCGTGGGTTACGAACGAATCAAAGGGCTGCGCGCCATCGGGCAGCGCCGTGACGGCACCTACGAAGCGAACAAGTCGCGGACGTTCAACGTGCCGGTAACGACGTTGTTCGATGCCTGGGCGAATGCACGTACTCGCCGCCGGTGGCTGGACGGCAGGATCGGGAAGGTCCGCACCGCCACGCCGGCGAAATCGATGCGTCTCGACGGCGAGGATCGCAGCATCGTCGCCGTCGGGTTCATGTCGAAGGGGCGCTCGAAGAGCGCGGTCGCGGTGCAGCACACCAAGCTCCGCGATCGCGACACCGCGAATCGCCTCAAGGAGTACTGGTCCGAGCGCTTCGACGCGCTCGCCGAGGTGCTGGCTTCGTAAGGTCAGGAGAATCAACTCCCAACTTCCAATTACCAACTCCCAAGGAGAGTCGCCCTTGCAAGCGCCTTCACTTGGGAGTTGGAAGTTGGGAGTTGGGAGTTGATCTCATAGGATGAGCACCCTATGCGTATCCCGCTTCTGCTCGCGATTGTGCTCGCCGCCGCGGCGTCGTCTGTTCCGGCGGTCTCGCAGAGCGCCTTTCCAGTTGCGGACCGCCGAGCCAGGCTCGAATCAGCGTATGGGGATATCGATCGGCTGTTCGCCGACTTCATCAAGACATCTCACGTTCCCGGCGCGGCATGGGGCGTCATCATCGACGGTGAGCTCGCGCACTCAGGCGCGGCGGGCGTCAGGGACACTGTTTCCAATACGCCGGTCGACGTCGATACGGTCTTCCGAATCGCGTCGATGACGAAGAGCTTTACCGCGGTGGCCATTCTGAAGCTTCGCGACGAGGGCAGGCTCTCGCTCGACGATCCGTCGGAACGCTACGTCCCCGAGCTCAAGACGCTCCGTTACCCGACGTCCGATTCACCACGGATCACCATCAGGCATTTGTTGACTCATTCGGAGGGATTTCCCGAAGACAACCCGTGGGGCGATCAGCAGCTGTCGGAGACCGAAGAGAGCTTCACGCGGATGCTGCGTGAGGGCATTCCATTCTCCACGGCACCGGGCACCGCTTACGAGTACTCGAACTATGGCTTCGCTATTCTCGGGCGGATCGTCTCCACACTGTCCCGGCAGTCCTACGACGAGTACGTGACGAAGAACATCCTGCAGCCGCTCGGTATGACGTCGACGACCCTTCATGCCGATCGCGTGCCGAAAGGACGCCTTGCGGTGGGCTACCGGTGGGAAGACGAGCGGTGGAAGGAGGAGCCCGCCCTCCCGCATGGGTCGTTCGGCTCGATGGGAGGCATGCTGACTACGATCCGCGACCTGAGCCGCTACGTCGCCCTTTTTCTCGACGCGTGGCCGCCACGTGACGGCCCGGAGCCCGGTCTGCTGCGCCGCGCGTCGCTCCGCGAGATGCAGCAGCCATGGCGGCCTTCGACCACGCGGGTCGTCCTGGACAAGTCGGCAGTCTCGGCCCATTTGACCGCTGGAAGCTATGGCTATGGGCTGAGCAACACTCAGACGTGTCAGTTCCGTTCGGCGATAGCCCACGGCGGCGGACTACCAGGGTATGGATCTCTGATGCGATGGCTGCCGGACTACGGGGTCGGGATCATTGCGTTCGGCAACCTGACCTACACCGGCTGGGGCAACACCGTCGGCGCCGCCTTCGATCGACTCGAGCGCACCGGCGCCCTCGTGCCACGCGAGGTTGTCCCTTCGCCGGCCCTGGTCACTGCGCGCGACGACGTTGCCAGGCTGGTGGTCAGGTGGGACGACGATCTGGCGGAGCGGATCGCGGCGGAGAACCTCTTCATGGATCGATCGAAGGACAGACGACGCAAGGAGATCGAGGAGCTGGTTTCCAAGACAGGACAGTGTGCGCTGCCAGACCGGTTCGATGTCGTCGAGAACGCGCTGCGGGGCAGCTGGTCGATGAGCTGCGAGCGGGGGAAAGTCCAGGTGTCGATCACATTGGCTCCGACCATGCCTCCGAAGGTGCAGTACATGTCCGTCCGATCCGCACCGGCACAGGCGGCCCCGTCGGGGCCGTGTGTCTCGTTCTGACTAGGATGGAGGGAATCGAGGCAACGGATCTGTACACGGAGCAACGGAGCCAACGAAGGTAACGGAGGTTTGTAGTCGGGGGGCTCATGGCTCGCCAAGCGGGTCCGTCCGGCGCCGGCCCCAAGGCGGCCGGCTGCTGATCAGGCCGCGCAAAGCGCGGCCCGGACGGACCCGTGCCGCGAGCCCTCCGTTAACTCCGTTGGCTCCGTTCCTCCGTGATGAGATCCGTGACCTCCGTCACCTCCCTCCCTCTTCCTCTCTTCCTCTCTTCCTCTCTTCCTCCCTCCCTCCCTCCCCCGATCTCACCGCGCTGTAGGATCTCCCCGTGCGCCTCTACGACGATCTCGCCTCATGGTGGCCGCTCCTCTCGGCGCCGGAGGACTATGTCGAGGAAGCAGACTTCTTTGGGAGGAACCTGATCGCGGCCTGTCAGGGGCTCGCTCGGTCCCTCCTGGAGCTCGGTTCTGGCGGCGGCAACAACGCTTCACATATGAAGCGGCTCTTCGACCGGGCGACGCTGGTCGACCTCTCTTCCGGAATGCTGGATGTGAGTCAGAAACTGAACCCGGATTGCGAGCACGTGCAGGGCGACATGCGGACGGTCAGGCTGGGAAAGCATTTCGATTGCGTCTTCGTGCACGACGCCGTCCAGTACATGACGACGGAATCCGATCTCCGGGAGGCGATCGAGACCGCAGCCGTTCACTGCCGTGCTGGTGGTGCGGTGCTGTTCGCACCCGATCACGTGACAGAAACGTTCCGGCCTTCGACCGACCACGGCGGTCACGATGATGGCCCTCGCGGGCTGCGGTATCTGGAGTGGACCTGGGATCCGGATCCCGACGATACGTCCTGTGTGACCGACTACGTCTGTCTCCTGCGGGACGCCGACGGCTCGGCCCGCGTGGTTCACGATCGTCACATCGAAGGACTGTTCCCGCGTGGGACGTGGGTGCGATTGCTCGACGAGGCGGGCTTTCTGCCGACCGTGGTTCCCTTCGACCATTCGGAGCTCGAGCCCGGCACCTATGAGGTCTTCGTCGGTCGACGACGTCGAGACTGTCAGTAAACGAGCCATTCCACGGCGGAGTGCCACTCGCGGCCACTTGCGATACGCTCCTGGTCTCAGGAGTTCGCCGATTTGCCCATGCCCCGACGAATTGCGCCGTTCCTCTCATTTATCGTCGTCCTGACCTGCGCGATCGCAGCCTGGGGGCCGCAGGCGCAGGAGACGGTGCCAGGTGATCTCAAGCCGCTGCTCGCCGCGCCGCAGAGCGAAATGCGCATGGTCGTGCAGCGATACACGCTCGATCGGACCACGCTCGCCGGCAATTATGCGAACGGCGCGGCGCGCGGCGGCGGCGGACGCCGCGGCCGTGCCAATGCCGATCAGCCGCCGACCCCGCTCGTCCCGGTTTCGCCGGCGCGCATCGCCAGGTTCAAGCGCTTCGACGCGAACTGGCAGGCTGCGCTCGGCCGCGTCGATGCGTCGCGGCTGTCGCCGGAGGCGAAGTCCGATCTGGCGAAGCTGTCGGCCACGGTCGCCGGCAACAGCGCCCAGCTGGACGAGGATGCGAAGACCCTCGCCCAGGTGCTGACCGTGGCGCCGTTCGCGCCAACGATCGTGCGGCTGGTGGAAGCGCGCATCCGGGTCGAGGACATGAACGCGCAGCGTGCCGCCGCGACCATCACCGAAGTCACGAAGGAAATCGCCAGGCTGATGGCCGCGCCGCCCCGCGTCAATCCGGATCAGGCCGTCCTCGGCGCGACCGCGGTCGAACAGCTGCGCGCGGTTACCACCGAGTGGTTCACCTTCTACAACGGGTATGACCCGCTGTTCACGTGGTGGATGGGTGTCCCGCACGCGAAGGTCGACGACGCGATGAAGGGTTACGCGTCGCTGCTGCGTGAGAAGGTCGGCGCTGACAACCGGTCGGTGCCGATCAGTGCGGCCGCGATGCCGCCGATCGCCGTCGGTGCGCAGCCGCCATATCCAGACGTCCCGGATCTCAACGAGATCATCGGCCTGCCCCAGGATGAAATGCGCGACATCGTGGCGCGGTTCACGGGTGACGGCACAGGGCGCGGCGGGGGAAACGACCCGCGCGATCCGACCTTCTATACCGCCTGGCTGTCAGCTTTGAAGTCGCTCGAGTTCGACAAGCTGTCACGCAACGCGCAGGTCGACTATCTGTTCATCCGGCGCACCGCCGAGACGCAGATTGCCCGCGCGAACCTGAAGCTCGATCCAAATCCGCCGCGCAAGGCCGACAGCACGGGCATTCCCGGCCCTGCGCGCGGACGGGAGGGCCTGCTGCAGGACCTGTCCGAAGCGATGATCCCGTACACGCCGGAGGAACTGATCGCGCTCGCCGAGAAGGAGTTCGCATGGTGCGATCGCGAGATGATCAAGGCGTCGCGCGAGATGGGATTCGGCGACGACTGGAAGAAGGCGGTGGAGAAAACGAAGGACGACGCAGTCGCCCCGGGCGATCAGCCGCGCATGATCAGGGACCTCCTGTACGAGGCGATCGATTTCCTGCGGGCGAACAAGCTGATCACCGTGCCCCAGGTGGCCGCCGAGTCGCTGCACATGATCATGATGACGCCCGAGCGTCAGCTGGTGAACCCGTTCTTCACCGGCGGCAGCCAGATCAGCGTGTCGTATCCGACCAACACGATGGATTACGAGGCCCGTATCCAGAGCATGCGCGGCAACAATCCAGGGTTCTCGCACGCCACCGCGTTTCACGAAATGATCCCCGGGCACAACCTGGTCGCCTACATGAGTGCCCGTTTCAACGACTACCGTGCCAACCTCACCGGTGGCGGAGCGTTCTTCGGCGAGGGGTGGCCGCTCTACTGGGAGCTGACGCTCTATGACATGGGGTTCAACAAGACACCCGAGCAGAGAGTGGGCGCGCTGTTCTGGCGTATGCACCGCTGCGCGCGGATCATCTTCTCGCTGAAGTTCCACATGGGACAGTGGTCGCCCCGGGAAGCGATCGACTTCCTGGTCGAGCGGGTCGGTCACGAACGGGACAACGCGACCGCGGAAGTGCGCCGCTCGTTCGACCCGGCGGCGGGGTATGGTCCGCTCTATCAGGCCGCCTACCTGCTCGGCGGCCTGCAACTGCGCGGCCTGCGCCAGGAACTCGTGGACCGGCGGGTGCTGACCGACCTGCAGTTCCACGACGAGATCATGCGCCAGGGCAGCATGCCGATCGCGCTCCTGCGGCTGGCGCTGGATCGCCGGATTCGGCTCACTCGCGACATGAACATCGACTGGAAGTTCTATGGCGAGCTCACCCCGCAGTCGCTGGCCGCCCCGGCCCGCTGAATCGGTTGTATCGCATGAAGCGAGCCTACGGCCTCGACGTTCCCGAAACGCTGGCTGAAGCGCTGGACCCGGATCGCACGGCGCTGATCGTGTACGACATGCAGGTCGGGATCATGCGGCAGCTCCAGAACGGAGCCGAGATCACGGCAAAGGTTGGCGACGTGCTGGCTGCTGCGCGCGACCGGGGCATCCGCACCTATTTCCTGCGGCACACGTCGCTGCCAAAGAACCTGATGGGGGTCTTCCAGCTGCGCCAGGCCCTCGCCTGGCAGCGCAAGACCTCGATCGACGAGATCCAGCCGTGGTTCCTCCGCGGATCTGAGGCACACGAAATCGTCCCGGAACTGGCGCCGCGGGAGACCGAGGCGGTGTTCGACAAGATCGGGATGTCGGCGTTCGAAGGAACCCCGCTCGACACCGCACTTCGTGACTGCGGTATCCGCACGTTCGTCATCGCCGGCGTGGCAATCGAGATAGGGATCGAGCCAACCGTCCGCCAGGGCGCAGACCTTGGCTACGTTCCGGTCGTCGTAGAGGATGCCTGCGGCGCCGGACACGAGGAGGCCGGCAGACGCGCGTTCGCGAGCCTGCGCTACATGGGCGACGCAATCATCACCAGTGTCGCCGAGGTGACCACGGTACTTCGTGGCGGGAACGCCGGAATCGGCGGATCGAGATGACCCACCGCCCGCTGGTGTTGCTGCTGCGCTGCGGAGCCGTGTTGACAGGGTCCGCCTTCCTGGCAATGTTTCTTCCGGTCGAGTCGATGGCCTCGACGCATCGCTGGCTCGGACTCGGCGAGTTTCCCCGGGCGCCCATCGTGGACTACCTGGCGCGGTCGGTGGCAGCCTTCTATGGCTTCCACGGCGTCCTGCTGTTTCTGATTTCGACCGACGTGGTGCGCTTCCGACCGCTCGTCTGGTATGTCGCGGTGATGAACGTGCTCTTGGGCGTTACACTGCTCGCGATTGACGTTCATGCCGGGCTTCCGGCGTACTGGATCGCGCTCGAAGGGCCACCGGTCATCGTGATCGGACTGCTGGTCGCGTTCTTCAACTGGCGGTTGGTCCCCGCTGCGGACGTCTCTGTCGCGGCGGGTCTGTAGTCGAGGGCGTGCGAATGAAGGTGTGGGGTGGCTTCCGCCTTCAGGCGGAAGGATGTGGCTGCCGCAGGAGAGTCCAATGCGATTCGTGGTCTGCCTGATCGTGCTCGGCGCGGTGCCGATGCTCCTGCTCAACGGACCGGGGCGGCCCGCGTTCGTCGGTTACTACCTCGGTGTCCTCACACTGTGGCTGGTGTTCGCCATCGCCGCGAGCCGCGCGCGGCAGATCCTCGACTGACACTCGCGGCCATCGGCCGATGGACACCCGCAGGGAAGAGATTGCGGCCACGTTCGACCGGCGGGCGCCGGGGTATCGCGACAGCGACTGGCATCGGGCATCGGCCGAGCGGCTCGTCGATCTCTGCGACCTGAAGCCGGGGGATCGCGTTCTGGACGCGGGGACGGGGACCGGGTTTGCCGCGCTGCACGCTGCACGAAAGGTCGGGCCGGGCGGTCGTGTCGTCGGCGTCGACATCTCACAGGGCATGCTCTCGGAGGCGCGTGCCGACGCGGCCGCGTCACGACTCACCAACATCGAGTTCATCCAATGCGACGCGACGTCGCTGGCGCAGTTCGTCGACTCGACCTTCGACGTCGTGACGGCGGCGACCTCGCTCATCTACATCCCGGTCGTCGAAGGTCTTCGCGAATGGCACCGGTTGCTGAGGCAGGGAGGCCTGATCGCGTTCTCGACGATGCCGGCCGGCTGTCCGCCGGGGGGACGCCTGTTTCGTGAGTGCGCGGGGGAGTATGGCGTTCTGCTCGAGGATCCATGCGCCCCGCTCGGCTCCGATGCCGCCTGCCGAAGCGTCCTCACTGCCGCCGGGTTCGGTGACGCCGAAACGGTCAGCGAGCCGATCGAGTTCAGCGCGCGGGACATCGATCGAGCCTGGGAGTCGAACCTCCGCTCGCTCGCGCACAAGCCCCTCCGCGATTTGCCGGCCGAGTCGCTGCTCGCGCTGCAGCAGCGGTATGAAGCCGTTCTGGCGGCTGAAATGCGAGCAGATCCCACCCGGTTGCTGAAGTCCCCGATGCTCTACGCGTTCGCCCGCCGCTGAGCTGGAAGCGGAGTGGGAACCCGACGCTTGCAATTGTAGTAATGTACTAGTACAATGGTGACATTGATTGAGAGAGGAGGCGTCCAATGGAACCCCTGCTCATCGTGCTTGTTCCCGGCGTACTCGGCGGCATCATCCTGGCCGCGCTGCTCGCCACGAAGCGGATCAATCTCCCGACCGGCGGCGGCGACCGCCGTCTCGAGCCCCCGTCTCCCTCGCTGATCAACATGGCTCACATCCCGGTGGGGGGCGGGGGAGGCCTCGGGATCGTCGCGGCCGTAATTGCGGTTGCGCTGGCCGAGCCGCGCATCCGGCTCCCGATTGGGATCGCCGCGCTGCTTGGCGCCGCACTCGCCTGGGCGCTGATCGTTGGGCGTCGCCGCCACGGGCCGCTGGCCTCGGCGGGCGACGATTCAGGACCGCACTCCACGCTCGGACTCGGGCGCGAACAGCAGCCCGATCGGCCGCCGGTCCGGTCAAACGGTCCGCGGAATCACCTTCCGGTAACCAAGACCCGCGCGGGCGGTTTTCGGCTGGCAGCGGGCTAATCCGCCCGCCCTCGCTGGTCGAGGGCGCGCCCAGCTACGGCGAGGTCTCGCCGTAGCGCACGTCGATTGGCGAGTGCGCGAAGCCGGACGATAATCAGGCGTGCCTCGCTGGGTGCGCTACGCCGCCGCCCTGTGCTTCGCCTCGGTCACGGCGGTGACCGCACAGTACGACCGCGCGGCACAGGGCCCCCACCAGACCGACTTCGGCTACGACGGCCAGTTCACGTTCGTCCGCCTGCGATGGAATTCCGGGTTCGGACGGGGCGGGTTCGGCGCGGCCTGGAACCACGACCTGCCCCGGGCGGAGCAGCATTTGGCGATGATCGTGCGCGAGCTCAGCGTCGTGAACATGCGCACCGACGGTAGCAAGATCCTGATGCTCGATGATCCCGAGCTCTTCAAATATCCGATCGCGTTCATGTGGGAGCCCGGCTTCTGGAATCTCACCGACGAGGAAGCCACGGCCTTTCGTGCGTACCTGACCAAGGGCGGGTTTGCGGTGTTCGAGGACTTCGACGGGGCGGCACAGTGGGCCCACTTCGAGGCGCAGATGCGACGGATCCTGCCGGCGGGTCGATTCGTGCGCCTCGATCGCACCCATCCGATCTTCGATTGCTTCTTCAGGGTCCAGGACATCGACGCCATCGTCCATCCGATGACCGGCATCCGTCCGAGCTACTACGGCATCTTCGAGGACAACGATCCCTCGCGTCGCCTGATGGTCGTCGCCAACTACGACAACGACGTCCCGGAGTACTGGGAGTGGTCCGGCCAGGGGCTGTATCCATTCGACACGTCGAACGAGGCCTACAAGCTCGGCGTGAACTATCTAATTTACGGACTGACGCACTGAGTGATCAGTGTGTGTGGTCCCCCTGCAACTGTCGCTCGATCCGCTTGTCGGGTACGAGCCAGGTCAGGGCCACGAGGAAATAGACGATGTAGGAGACGACCGGCCAGATGAAGGCGAGCGTAATCGCCACGAGGTAGCCGGCCAGCGAGAGCCACTCCTTGGCCCCGCGTCCCACGGCACGCGCCAGCTTCGAGTCGCGGCCGTGCGTGGCGATCAATCGGTTCTGCAGAATCGTGTAGGCAATCGCGTCCATCAGCAGCACCACCCCGTACGCGGCAATGGGAACCGGATCGTAGGCCGTCTCTCCCATCCAGGCCGTCACGAACGGCACGATTGACAGCCAGAACAGCAGGTGCAGGTTAGCCCAGAGAACGCCGCCGGTGATGTGCGTCGTCGCGTGCAACATGTGATGGTGGTTGTTCCAGTAGATCCCGAGAAACACGAAACTGAGCAGATATGCGAGAAACTTCTGGTGCAGCTCCCAGAGACCGTGGAAGTCACTGGTCTCGGGTGGCCGCAGCTCGAGGACCATGATCGTGATGATGATGGCGATGACCCCATCGCTGAACGCTTCCAGACGCGTCTTGGACATTGTGCCCGCCATGCTAGCAGAGGCAGCGAGTACCTCAAGGCAATCGAGACAACGGTCTTAACACGGCGCAACGGAGCTCACGGAGGAACACGGAGCGGGCTATTTCGAACGACTGTGCGTCCCCGGGGCCTGGCAGCCGGCCGCGTAGCGGCCGGCTGGAGGGTGGGAGTCCCGATCGCCGCCGCACACAAGCGGCATTTTTGATCGCGCTTGTGTGCGCCGGCGATCGGGACTCCCACCCTCGCGCGCGCAAAGCGCGCGCCCAGGCCCGCATTCGAGTCCGTATGCGGCCAACCTCCGTGTGGCTCCGTGAGCTCCGTTGCTCCGTGTTGAAATCCGTGACCTCCGTCCACCTGCTCGCCTGCTGAACTCTCAATGCGAAAGTACGAGACGATTGGTGACTCATGCGAACCGTCTTCCAGCGCCTCCTGATTGTCCTGATGCTTCTTGCCAGCCTCGCGGTGAGCGAGAACACTCTCCTCGGTCAGGCGAACGATTGGCTGCAGCCGTTCCCTCCTTTTCGCATCGCCGGAAACCTGTACTACGTCGGCAGCCGCGGCCTGGCCTCGTACCTGGTGACCACGTCCGAAGGGCACATCCTGATCAACAGCAATCTCGAGGAGAGCGTGCCCATGCTCCGCGCGAGCATCGAGAAGGTTGGCTTCAAGTACAACGACCTCAAGATCGTGCTCATCAGCCACGCCCACTTCGATCACAACGCCGGCAGCGCGCTGATCAAGAAGCAGACGGGCGCCAAGTACATGGTGATGGCGGAAGACGTGTCCGCCGTGGAATCCGGTGGCACGACAGACTTCAACTACGGCAACGACAAGGGAACGTACTATCCACGCACGACGGTCGACCGGGCGCTGCGCGACAAAGACGAGGTGAAGCTCGGCGACGCGGTGCTGGTCGCGCACCTGACCGCGGGCCACACGAAGGGATGCACGACCTGGACGATGAAGGTCAGGGACGGTGGCACGACCTACGATGCGGTGATCGTCTGTAGTCCGAACGTCAATCCCGGCTACAAGCTGGTCAACAACGCCGCGTACCCTGGCATTGCCGACGATTATGCCCGGATGTTCAGGACGCTGACCTCACTGCCCTGCGACTTGTTCCTCGGCGCCCACGGTTCGTACTTCGAACTCGAGGCAAAGTACGGACGGATGCAGAAGGGCGACGCCAGTCCGTTCGTCGATCCGGCGGGCTACAAGAAGCTCATCGCCGCCAAGACCGCCGAATTCCAGGCTGCGTTGAAGACACAGCGGGGGCGATGACGATTCTGCTGTTCGGCGCCACCGGGAACGCCGGCGGCGCAGTGCTGAAGGCCTGTCTTGCTGATCCCGGGGTGACCGAGGTGCGTGCCGTGACGCGCCGGCCGCCGGCAGCGACCCACCCGAAGCTGCGAGTCGTGCCGCACCAGGACTATCTGGACTACTCGCCGATCCGGGCCGCGTTCCAGGGCGTCGATACGTGTCTGTTCTGCCTGGGGATCTCGGTCAGGCAGGTCAGTGGGGAGGCGGAGTATCGCCGGATCACGATCGACTTTCCGATGGCCGCGGCGCGGATGCTCCTGGCGGAGAGCCCGGGCGCGATATTCCAGTACGTGAGCGGCCACGGAGCGAGCGCCCGCAGCCGGATGATGTGGGCCAGGGTCAAGGCCGAGGCTGAAGCGGCACTTCGCGAGGCTGTGGGCGCGAATGCGTGGCGGCCGGCGTTCATCGACGGCGCGGACTCGAGCTCCACGTTGACGGTCTACCAGTGGATGCGTCCGCTCTTTCGCGGGTTGAGCCGGTCGCGCCGCTTCTACATCCAGGGAGAAGACATCGGCCGCGGGATGCTGCGCGCGACGCGTCTGCGGCTGAAGGCACAGGTCTTCGAAAACGCTGACATCCGCGATCTTGCTGATCATGCCGGCGAGCGCTAGAAGCGCACGCCGGCCGTGAAGGAAAACCCGTGATTCGTGAATCCGATGAAGTCGTCGATTTTGTTCACGTCGGTCAGCCCGTGGGAGTAACGTCCCTCCAGCAGCATGTATTTGCCGATGTCGATCCCTGCGCCCGCGATTAACCCGCTCTCGAACGGCTCGACGAATTGATCCACCTTGTCGCGTTGACCGGCGATGACCGTGCCGGCAAGCTGCGAGACCTGCTCCTTCGCGCTGACCTTGAAACCAAAGAACGGACCTCCGATGAAGTAAATCGGCGCGCCGCCCACCTTCGGCCCCGAAACCCGGAGCAGCACGGGCATCTCGAAATACTGCAGCAGCAACGTCTGGGTGATCCCCCCGGGCTCTTTCAGCCGTGTGCCTTTCGGGCTGGACGCGCCTTCGAACTGCACCGCGAACCGCGGATTCAGCGGCAGCACGAAGAACCCGCTGATATACGGGCCAATCCGCGGACGGTACGACTTTCCGTCGTCTTCCTCCGGCAGCACCTGGGTAAAGGCTGGTCCCGCCTTGCCACCGAACTGGCGGCGCTGAGCGAGTGCCACCGATGGTGGAAGAACCGCCGCTATCACGATGATCAGTGCCGCCCGCCGTACGAGCCTTCCAGCCGCGGGCGTGTGGCGCACGACGAGCCTGTGTCGCATGGGTCCTTCCGGGCGAGGGGCGCTGGCGAGGCTCATTATGTGCTGGAAGCCGTTGGCGCGTGACCGGGGCGCCGTCGCCGTCGAGATATCATCGATTCCCGTGACCCTTCCCCGGATCATTCGCAAGCGTTCGAGGCTTCACGGTTTTGGCGTTTTTGCCGCCGAGCCGATCAACAAGAACAAGCGCATCATCGACTACGCCGGTGAGCTGATCAGAAACAAGGCCAGCGCTGCGCGCGAGGTTCGTTATCTGAAGGAGGGCTGCATCTGGGTCTATCGCGTCAACCGCGTCTGGAGCCGTGATGCGGCGGTCGGCGGAAACATCGCGCGCTTCATCAATCACTCCTGCACGCCCAACTGCTGGACGGAAATCGTCGACAAGACGATCTGGATCCGTGCGTCGCGCCGCATCAATCCGGGCGAGGAGCTGACCTACGACTACTGCACCGTCGGCGATCACATCATCCCGTGCAGCTGCCGCCCCGGGTGCAAGACGATGCTCTGATCAGCGATGGACCTCGCGCTCTTCGACTTCGACGGCACCATCACCTGGACGGACACCTGGACGCCGTTCATGCAACTGGCAGTGCGGCCCGCCCGGATTGCTGCCGGCCGGGTGCTGCTCAGCCCGATCGTGATTGGTTACAAGCTCGGCATGATCTCGGCAAGCCGCGGCCGGCAAGCGGCCGCCCGGGTCGGATTCCAGGGTGAGGACGCGGCAAGGGTGCGACGTCTCGGCGTCGAGTATGCGCGTACGACCCTTCCCGCGCAGGTGCGCCAGCCGGCGCTCGATCGAATTGCCTGGCACCGGTCGCGCGGCGACCATGTCGTGATCGTGTCTGCGTCGCTCGAGTGCTATCTCTCCCCATGGTGTGCAGGTCATGGCCTCGACTGTATCTGCACCACCCTGGAAGAGAGGAATGGCCGGCTGACCGGGAGGTGCGCCGGCGGGGATTGCGCCGGGGCCGAGAAAGTGCGCAGAATCCGGGGACGACTGGACCTGGGCCGCTACGACACCATCTACGCCTACGGCGACACCGCCGAGGACCGTGAGATGCTCGAGCTCGCGCAGCGGAAGTTCTACCGATGGACGGAAATCTCCTCGTGGGATCAGGTAACAGCCCATGCCCACCCTCCTTCGCGCTGACGCGCTACGGAGGGCAAGTCCACCCATCAAGCAGAGGAGAGCCAGATGAGAGCGCTCGCCACGGTCGCCGCAGCCTGCATTGGTCTGGCCCTCGCGGCCGATCTGCACGCGCAGACGCCGCCGGACACCGCCTGCAGCGGTCTCGCCCAACGATCGCTGCCTGACACCACTATCAGCGCGGCTCAGACCGTCACGACTGGATCGTTCACGCCGCCAGGCTCGACCAACCTCATCACGAATCTCCCGCCGTTCTGCCGCGTCACGGGCGTGATTGCGCCGACGAAGGACTCGCAGATCCTGTTCGAGGTCTGGATGCCGCTCGAGAAGTGGAACGGCAAGTTTGCCGGCGTCGGCAACGGTGGGTGGGCCGGCGTGATTTCCTATGGCCCGCTCGGCGATCAGCTGCGTCGCGGTTATGCGACCGCGTCGACGAATACGGGCCACGAAGCGGCGCCCGGCCTGAACATGGCGCGCTTCGCGTTCGAGAAGCCGGAACAGCTGATCGACTTCGCCTACCGGTCGCACCACGAAACCGCGGTCCGCGCCAAGGCAGTCGTCGAGGCGTTCTACGGCAAGCCGGCCGAGCGGTCGTATTTCATCGGGTGCTCGTCGGGCGGCTACGAAGGGCTGATGGAGGCGCAGCGCTTCCCGGCGGATTACGACGGTATCGTTGCGGGCGCGCCGGCGAACAACTGGACCCGGCTGATGGCCGGCGACTTCGACGGCGTGCTGGCCGTGCTGAAAGATCCGGCGAGTCACCTGCCACTGTCCGCGCTCGGCCTTCTCCATCGCGGCGCGCTTGCGGCCTGCGACACTGCCGACGGCGTCAGCGACGGCGTACTGGACGATCCCCGCCAATGCAAATTCGATCCGGCGCAGTTGACCTGTCCGGACAACCAGGCCGCCGCGGCCTGTTTGACCAGGGCGCAGGTCGAGGCCGCGCGCCGTGTTTATGCCGGGCTGAAGGACCCCAGGACTGGCGCCCAGTTATATCCCGGCCTCGCGCCGGGCAGCGAGCCGTACTGGCCACATCGCGATGCGGCCAACCCGTTCGCGATCCCGATCTCCCATTACAAGTGGCTGGTCTTCGGCGATCCGAACTGGGACTGGAAGACGTTCGATTTTGCGGATCCGGCCGACTACGAGGCACACGTGAAAGCGGAGGCGAAGTACGCACCAATCCTCAATGCCACCAATCCGAACCTGCGCGCGTTTCGTGACCGCGGTGGCAAGCTTCTTCAGTATCACGGCTGGAACGACCAGTTGATTTCGGCTCAGAACAGCATCGATTACTACGAGAGCGCGTTGGCGTTCTTCGGACCCGGTGCGGACGTGCCGGCGTTCTATCGCCTGTTCATGGCTCCGGGCATGGCGCATTGCAGCGGCGGAAGCGGCCCGAACACCTTCGACATGCAGGCGGCTCTCGAGCAATGGGTCGAACGCGGCGTCGCGCCCGATCAAATCCTCGCCACGCGCGCCATCAACGGCGTTGTCGATCGGTTGCGTCCGTTGTGTTCGTACCCGAAGAAGGCGGTATACAAAGGGCAGGGAGACACCAACGACGCGGCGAGTTTCGTCTGTCGATAGTCCTATTCCCAAGATTGCCAAAATTGCCAAGATTGGAAGTGCTTGGCAGCTCGAGCGCGCGATCCCGCGAACCGCGAACCCGCGACTCAGCGTGTCTTCATCTTCTCCAGGACCTCGCCGAGCTTCTTGATCTCCTCGCCATAGAGCGCCCAATTGCCATCGCGCTGCGCCTGCAGGGCCCGCGCGTAATGGGCGCGCGCCTGTTCGGCGAGCGACTCGGTCGTCCCGGTGGCCGGCTGTCCGGCTTCGACATCGGCAACCGGAGCGGCACCTGGCGTAACCGGCTTCGGTTTGGCGGGACCGCCCGGGAGGATGCGCTCGAGCGCTTCGGTCAGGGTCTCTTCCATCACGATGTTGTTCTGATACGCGACGATGACGCGCTTCAGCTCGGGAATCTGGCCGCCGGCGGCACGAAGGTAGAGCGGACGGATATAGATCAACGATTCCTCGATGGGAATCACCAGCAGGGTCCCCTGGATCACTTCCGAGCCCTGCTGATTCCACAGGGTGATTTGCGGCGAGATCACCTGGTCCTGGTTGATGCGTGCCGCCACTTGCCTCGGCCCGAACACCACTGTCTGTTTCGGGAACTGGAATACGGCGAGCTTGCCGTAGTTCGCGCCGTCGCTGCGTGCCACCATCCAGGCCGCGAGGTTGTCCTTTCCTCGCGGCGTGAACGGGAGCATCTGGATGTATTCGGGGCCGCGCTCCCCGGGCAGTTTCATGATCGTGTAATAGGGATGCATCGGCGTGAGGGTGCGGTGCTCAGCGGTCGTCGCACCGGTCGCATCGAGGCTCGGGATCTCCCATTGATCCTCGCGGTTGTAGAACACCGCGGGATTGATCATGTGGAACGTCCCGAAGACCGCTGCCTGAAGCGCGAAGATCTGCTGCGGGTAACGCAGGCGTGTCCGCAGTCCTTCGGGCATGGCGTCGAGCGGTTGAAGCAGGCCGGGAAAGATCTTCGAGATCGTCTGGGCAATCGGATCGGATGGATCGACGACGTGGTAGGTGGTGGTCCCGTGGTAGGCGTCGATAGTGACCTTGACCGAGTTGCGGATGTAGTTCAGACGGCCGAGCGGCATCCCCGAGACCGGCATCGAATACGGATACCGGCTCGACATCGTGTACGCGTCCTGCATCCAGATCAGCCGCCCGTCCGCAATCGTCAAATACGGATCCCGGTCGTACTCGAAAAACGGCGTAATGCGTCGCACCCGCTCCGCGATGCGGCGGTAGAGCATCACGCGGCTTTCTTCGGTGAGGTTTGGCGAAAAGAACGTGTCCGTGGAGCGGAACCTGATCGCAAACATCAGCCGGCGGAACACGTTGGAGAGCGGCACACCGCCGTGGCCGCTGTAGGTCGCGAACACGTTGTCGTCGCCGCGGGGATAGTCGAACTCCTCGGTCTTCGTCTTGACGAACACGTGAGTGTTCTGGAGCTCACCGTAGTAGATCGCGGGCTGCGTCACCTTGAGATCGACGGACGAGACTGGCGGAAGATCCCGGATGAAGAGCACGGGCAGGCCTTCGGAGGTGACCTCGTTGACGGGGCCCAGGGTCAGGCCATACCCGTGGGTGAACGTCAGGTGCTCGTTGATCCAGGTGCGGCTCGGCAGTGTCTGTGAGTTCAGCTCCCGGGCCGAGAGCATGATCTGACGGTAGTGCCCGTTGATCATGTAACGGTCGTTGTCGACGGCGGCGAAATCGTAGTAGGTGCGGATCTCCTGGAGCTGTCCGAACGTGTCGAGCAGCGGCCGATCGTTCCAGAGCGGCACGTTGTCGATGGTCGCCGCGTTGCTGTCGAGATCGGCGCGGGTGAGGTGCGCCTCGCCGGACAGCGGTCGTTCGACCACGGTATCGAGACCGAACGCAGCCCGCGTGGCCCGGATGTTGTTCCCGATGAACGGCGTCTCACGCACCTGCTCGTTCGGCGCGACCACGAAGCGCTGGATGATCGCGGCATAGGCGCTGCCGCCGATCGAGCAGAGCACGTAGATGCCGGCGGCCGCGGCCACGGCGCGCAGCCGACCCGAGGAAAACGCCTGCCAGACCACGAGGATCGCCGACAGTACGGCCGCGCCGATCAGGATCCGGAGCGCGGGGATCCGGGCGTGAACATCGGTGTAGGTCGCGCCGGCCATGTTCCCGGACACGCCGACGAGGAGCTGGGGAATCTGCAGCCAGGCACCGAAGGCGAGCACCATCAGCAGAAGCGCGGCGAGCGTTCCGAGATGGCGGGTGGCGCGCCGGGACAGGTAGATGCCACGGGTGGCGTCGAGCCCGAGCTCCTCGCCGAAGAAGTAGGCCGCCACTGCCGTGGCCGCCATCAACAGCACGACGAGATACAGGATGCCGTGGATCTGCTCGAGTAGAGGCAGGGTGAAGACGTAGAACCCGATATCGCGCCCGAGGATGGGATCACGCTGACCGAAAGCAGTGCCGTTCAGGAAATAGAGCCAGGTCTCCCATCGCGTTCCTGCATAGAACGCCATCAGCACCGACACCAACGCGATCGCGGACAGGCCGAACCGTTTGATGCTGCGCAGTTCCATGGCGATCGGCTGCGGACCCTGCGGCGTGACGATCATGAACGGTCGCGGTCTCAGGCCGCGCAGCGCGGCGAGCGCATTCGCGGCGAGCACCGCAAAGACGATCAGGCCCGAGACAGTCGTGACGAGAGAGCTGGCGCTGAGAGACTTCACGAAGACCTGCTCGTGGCCGACTTCCCGGAACCACAGCCAGTCGGTGTAGAGCTCGGCCAGAGCCGGCAGTCCGGTCATCACGAGGATGAGCAGGAGGAACAACGGAATGCGGCGAATCGTCATGGCAGGCTCATCCTAAGCGCGATCGTCTGCGGCGGTAACCCTGAAAACTCTGGCGATCGCCGTAAAATTCCCCAGCGGCCGCGAATTCAACAGCAGGCCGGATCCGCTACAATCTTCGGGTTGGCCGGCACGTCCGGTCTCGACCGCGCCGGTGGTATCCGGCGCCGGCCATTTCGTCAGGGTTTGCCTCATGGCTGACGATCTCTATTTCGATGGCGACCCGGCCGAGGACAGCAGGCGCCGGCACCTCGAACGCGTCATCAAGGGCGGTCCGCCGAGACGGCGGTGGCCCTGGGTGATGGCGATTCTGGCCGGCGGCGCCTGGACCGCCTGGCGCATGACCCACCCGAAGCCCAACGGCGATCAGAACGACCGGCGGAAGCCCGGCGCCTGAGTCATTTCCCGCTCGAACCCGCCTGCGGCCGTGGACGTATTACTGGCGATGGATCAGCTGCGCCTGTCTCCATCGATCGGAGGACTCGTGAGGAAAACGCTTGGCGTCTGGCTTTGTCTCGTCCTCTTCGCAGCTATCGGCAAGGCCGAACAAAAGGGCGCGGACAGCCCGCCTCCCGGTGAGCAGTTCGTCGGAACCTGGTCGGGCACCTGGGACAGTGCCGGCAGCGGCTCTGGGGGTTTCGAGCTGACGCTGGAGAAAGCCACGGACGGCTCGATCGGCGGAAAGGTGTCGGTGACCGGTGAGCCGACATACAAGGCGACGCTCGAGACCGTGTCTTTCGAAGGACCGAAGATGACCGCCAGGTACAACTTCCCGCCCGACGACAACATTGCAATCGTCCTTACCGCCACCTTTGCAGGCAACACCGCCAAGGGCACGTGGGCCGCGCGCCTGAAGGCGAGCGGAGAGGAGTTGGCGGCGGGTACGTGGACCGTCACGAAAAAGTGAAGACGCCCCGGCGTTCCACGACGGTCGAGGAGTTCATCGAGGCCAGAGTGTTGCCCGAATACCGCGACATCGTCGCGATGATTCGGCGCGCGATGCGGGAGCATGCGCCGAAGGCCGAAGAAGTATTGACCTACGGGATTCTCGGTTTCAGGATCCGCCGCATCATCGCGGTCATCAGCCCGACGAAGAAGGGCATTACCCTGGCGTTCTCGCGAGGGGCCGAGTTCGAAGACAAGTACGGATTGCTCGAGGGTGTTGGTAACGTCTCCAAGAACATCCGACTGAGAGCAGTAGACGAGATCCCGAAACCCGCGCTTCGGTACTACATCAAGCAAGCCGTCAAACTCGAGGCAGCATGATCAGAAGCCGACCGCCGGCAGGATCAGCCGCTCGACGATGTCGAAGATCTGGCGGCGGTGATCGCGGCGCTCGTCGCTGACAACGGTGGACGACGTCGTCACGACGATCAGCCCGAGATCGCGGAAGACCATCACGTACTGGCCGCCGTAGCCCCAGGCGAAACAGGCTTGCCGGCCCGCGAAGTCGCGGAGCCACCAGCCATAGCCGTAGGTCTGATCAGGATTGAACCGCGAGCGTCCGCGCCCGGTGCATGACGCGTCTACCCAGGATGCCGGGAGCAGCTGGCGATCACCTCTTCGCCCCCGGTTCAGATAGAGCTCGCCGAGCGCGAGGAGTTGCCCGGGCGTCATCAGCATTTCGTTGCCGCCGAAAAAGACGCCCTGCGGATCGCGAGGCCAGCGACTCAGCGTGAATCCGAGCGGCCGGGCGAAGGCCGCCTGACCGAAGGCCCAGGTGCTCTGACCGGTCGCTTTCGTGAGGATCGCGGAGAGCAGGTGTGAGTTGCCGGTGCTGTACTCCATCCCTGTCCCCGGGTCGGCCTCGAGCGGGCGGCTCAGGACGTAGTCGATCCAGTTGCGGCTCCCGACCCACGATCCGTAGTTGTCGAAGCTCGTCGACACCAGCCCGGATCTCATGGTCAGAAGATCTTCGATCGTGATGCGTGCCTTGCGCGGATCGGGGTCGCGGGCGAGCTGCGGGAAGTAGCGAACGATCGGCTCGTTGACGCTCTTGATGAGCCCTCGGTCGATCGCAATGCCCACGAGCGTGGAGATGACGCTCTTCGATACGGACTTGACGTTGGTGGCGCGGGTAGCAGCCGCCCCCTTCGCGTAGTACTCGAGGGCGGTCGCGCCGCGCACGCTGACGATCATGGTGTGAAGGCGCGGGAGCGCCGCCGCGGCCTGGCGTGCTTCGGCGAACGGGGACGTTTGCGCGTGGCCGTCAGACCCGAGCACCGCGCTCAGGAACAGGGCGACGAGCGCGCACGCTGGGACACGGGGCATGTTCAATTCTAGACTCGGGATTCGGGCTCGGGGCTGGGGGCTGGGTGAAGTCGGTGGTAACCAGAGGTAACCTGCCGCTTGGATTTCTCCGGTTGCCTCTGGTACCAGCGGCCCCAGCCGCCAGCCCCGAGAGATGGCAATCGATATGATTGTCGTTATGAAGATCACGATCGAGTACTGCGTCCGGTGAAACTATCGACCCCAGGCCGCCAGTCTGGCGGCTGCCATTTCGCGCGAGTTGGGGCTCGAGGCCACGACGGCGCCGGGAAGCCGCGGCGCCTTCGACGTCATCGTCGACGGGCGCAAGATCTTCTCGAAGCACGCCGAGCATCGCTTCCCGGAGCATGGGGAGATCATCGCCACGCTGAAGTCGCTCGGGTGAGGAGGCGTGCCGGGAAATGAGCCGCACACCTCGCCTTGAAATCGAATACTGCACGCAGTGCCGCTGGCTGTTGCGGGCGGGCTGGATGGCGCAGGAGCTGTTGACGACGTTCCAGGAGGAGCTTGGCGAGGTCGCGTTGATGCCCGGCACCGGTGGCGTGTTCGAGATTCGCATCGACGGCACACTGGTATGGTCGAGGGCCGGGGAAGGCCGATTCCCAGAGCTGAAGGAGCTGAAGCAGCGCGTGCGGGATACGATTGCGCCGGGGCGCTCGCTCGGGCATTCGGAGGGGTGAGGGGAACGTGGCCGTAAGAGCGGTGCAGCTCGGTTCGCCCAGGACAGCGGGTGAAGGTCTGCGCATCGGCACCGTGCGCCGTCCGCCGCGGGGCGTGAAAAAGTCGGAGTACGCGGCGCGCGATTACTATGACGTGTGGCTGCCGGAGCTCGCGCCGAGCGAGGAGCTTCGGGCCTGGGTGATGTCCGGGCCGATAACCGGGCAGCGCTGGAAGACGTTCGTGCGCCGATATCGCACGGAAATGGCAGCACCGCCGGCGGCGCGCCTGCTCGCGCTGCTCCGCGGACTGGCCCGGACGACGAACTTTTCGATCGGGTGCTACTGCGTCGACGAGTCACGATGCCACCGGTCGGTGCTGCTCGAGCTGCTGACGGCAGGTAGCGAGAGCCGGAAAGCGAAGAGTTACTGATGGTGATACGCGTCAGCGCTCAGTTCCTCCTGGCCATCGCGATCGTGGTCACCATCGGGTGCGACCGTGTCACCAAGCACGTCGCGACGACCGCGCTTGCCGGAACGGCCGGCCATTCGTTCCTCGCCGACATGGTGCGGCTGCAGTATGCGGAGAATACCGGGGGCTTCCTTGGCGTCGGCGGCGATCTCCATCCCGGCCTCAGGACGTCCCTGTTCACGGTCGCTACCGGCGCGATGTTGTTGGGGATGGTGGCTGCAGCGGTCCGATGGCAGATGAGAGGGGCCGCGCTGCTGGGACTCACGCTGTTCGTCGCCGGCGGCGCCTCGAACTGGATCGATCGGCTGATCCGCGGCTTCGTCATCGACTTCCTGAACGTCGGCGTGGGACCGGTGCGGACCGGCATCTTCAATATCGCCGACGTGGCGATCATGGCCGGCGCCGCCCTCATGCTGCTCGCGGAGATCCAGTCTGCCCGGAAAACGCCGTGACCACCCGGGTTCGTCCGGTGGCCCGGGAAGACACCGCGGCGTGGCTGCGCATGCGCCAGGCGCTGTGGCCGGAGTACGAGAACGGCTGGCACGCGAAAGAGATCGACGCGTTCCTGGCGGGACGCTCGAACATGCCGCTCGCCGTGCTGGTCGCGGTCGACGACACCGATCGGCCGATCGGGTTCGTGGAACTGTTCATCCGTCCCTACGCCGAGGACTGCGAGACGGATCGCGTCGCCTATCTCGAAGGCTGGTACGTAGAGCCGGAGTGTCGCCGCCAGGGCGTCGGCCGCGCGCTGATCGCCGCATCCGAGCAGTGGGGCCGGGAACAGGGCTGCACCGAGTTCGGATCCGATGCGCTGATCGATAACGACGTGAGCGCAGCCGCACACCAGGCCCTGGGCTTCGTCGAGACCGTGCAGATTCGCTGCTTCAAGAAGCATCTCTGAAGCTCGGGGTCCGCGGTCCGCGGTCCGCAGTCCGGCGGGTCAACCCTCTCTCACCTGACGGGGCTTTCAGTCGCAACCAGCCATTTCGGCGCTTGGTTTAAAAAGACCTCCTTGACTCTTAGTCCTCATGCGAAAAAGATAAACTTGCGCCATGAAACACGGAATCGCGCTCGGTGTGCTGGTCGCGCTGGTGACAACTGCGAGCGGGCAGAGCAGCACAGGCAGTGTGGCGTACCCCGCGAAGGCCGGTCCTGGCAAAGGCAAGCACATCGTGCTGCTCAGCGGCGACGAAGAGTATCGCGGCGAGGAAGGGCTCCCGATGCTCGCGAAGATCCTGAGCCAGCGTCACGGATTCGAGACGACGGTGCTGTTCTCTCTCGACCCCGACGGCACGATCAATCCCAAGAACGTCGCCTCGCTGTCCGATCCTGCCGCTCTCGACTCGGCCGACGCGATCATCATGCTGCTGCGATTCCGGCACTGGTCCGACGAGGACATGGCGCGGTTCGAAAAACGCGTGAACGCGGGGATCCCAATCATTGCGCTTCGCACCAGCACCCACGCGTTCAACGGGTTCGAGAAGGGCAGCCGCTGGGAATCGTGGAACTACAACAATCAGGGCGGGTTCGGAAAGCGGGTGCTCGGGGAGACCTGGCTCACCCACTGGGGACGGCACAAGGTTGAAGCGACCCGCGGCGCTCTCGAAGAGAGCCAGCGCAATCATCCGGTCCTTCGCGGGGTAGCGGATCTGTTCGGAGATACCGACGTCTACGAAGCCTACCCGCCATCCGACGCGACGATCCTCGTTCGTGGAGTGGTGTTGAAGGAGCTGACGCCGGACTCGCCGCCGGCCGACTACCGCAAGCGGCGCGCCACCGACAAGCAGGAACAGGGCGTCAACGATCCGCCGATGCCGGTCGTGTGGACGCGCCAGTACAAGAACGATGCCGGCACCACGAACCGGATCCTGACCACGACGATGGGGTCGGCGACCGATCTCGAGAACGAAGGACTCCGCCGGTTGATCGTAAACGGGGTGTATTGGGGCCTCGGCCTCGATGTTCCCACGAGCGCCGACGTGACCTACGTCGATGAATACAAGCCATCCTTCTGTGGATTCGACGGCTTCCGTAAAGGCCTCCGGCCTTCCGACTTCGAGCTCGGCAAGCGAGTCCCGGGCGAGCCGCTGCCCCGTCCTCCGCGCGCTCCGGAAGCGGCTCCGTCCCCGCGACCATCTGCATCCGGTTCACCTGCTGTCGCTGCGACCAACGCTCTTGCCGATGACGTCGTCGCCGGATTGAAGCGGGAGTCGCCAGAGCTCGGCACGATCCTTGGGCTGCCCGATGCAAAGCACGGGCTGGTGCAGGACAACTCGCTCGAGGCGAGAGCCAGGCGACAGGCTGAAGAGGACGCGTGGCGGACCCGGCTCACGAAGATCGACGTGAAAGCGCTCGAGGGCACCGACGCCTGGGTGCTCCACGGTTTCATCGACGAACTGCTGCAAACGTCGATCGGATCGCGCGTGTGCGAGGCGGAGTTGTGGAACGTCGATCAGATGGGCGGCTGGCAGGTCAGGTACGGCCAGCTGGCGCAGATGCAGCCGATCGACTCCGAGCCACTCCGTGCCGATGCGCTGCAGCGATTTCGATCGCTCCCCGGCTACGTCGATCGCGAAGTCGTGAACCTCAAGGAAGGGCTGCGCCGCGGCTATGCGGTCCCTCGCAGGAACGTCGAGCTGGTCATCGAGCAGATGACCGGATTCGCCGCCGACGACAGTCCCTATTTCTCCCCGGCCGAGCGCGCGAAGGTGCCGGCGTTCACGACGGCATGGCGGGACATGTTCCGACAGCAGCTCGCGCCAGCTTTTCGGCGCTATCAGGCGTTCCTTCGTGACGAGTACCTGCCAAAGGCACGGCCCACGGTCGGCGTGTCTGCGCTGCCCGACGGCGCCGCCTGCTATCGCGCCCGGCTCCGGGAGATGACCACCCTTCCCATCACCGCGGAGGAGGTGCACAAGACCGGGCTCGCCGAGCTCGAACGAATCAAGGCCGAGGAGCGCGCGATCGGGAAGACGCTCACAGGCAGCGAGGACCTCGATGCACTGTTCAGGCAGATGCAACGCCCGGCGCAGCTCTGGAAAACCCGTGACGAGGTCGTGGCACACGCCCGCGGCGCGGCCGCGCGGGCCCAGGCCACGATGCCGAAGTATTTCGGCCGCGTTCCGAAAACGCCCGTCATCGTTTCCCCGGTCGCGGCGGTGGAGGAGCCGACCACCGCGGACAGGTATCAAGCCGGGACGATCGACGGGAAGCGGCCCGGTGAATATCAGATTAACGCCGGACGCTGGCTCGGACAGCGCAAGACCGATCTCGAGGCGGTCGTTTTTCACGAAACCATCCCAGGACACCATCTCGAGATTTCGCTGTCGCTCGAGCGGCCCGACGCCCACCTCGTCACGAAGCTGACCGGCAACTCCGCGTTCAGTGAAGGGTGGGGACTCTACGCCGAACGGCTCGCGGACGAGATGAAGCTCTATTCAGGCGACGTCGATCGGCTGGGGATGTGGCAGAGCCGCGCCTATCGCGCGGCGCGCCTCGTGGTCGATACCGGCCTGCACGCGTTCGGATGGCCGCGCCAGAAGGCGATCGATTTCATGAAGGCGCTGCACCTCGCGAGCGACGAAGAGATCGCGTCGGAGGTCGATCGCTACATCATCTGGCCGGGCCAGGCGACCGCCTACATGACCGGAGCGCTCGAGATCGAGCGCCTGCGGGCAGGCGTGCAGCAGCGTCTCGGCAGCCGCTTCGACATCCGCGCCTTCCACGACGCGGTGCTGGCCGACGGTCCTGTCCCCTTGCCCGTCCTGCGGTTGAAGCTCGAGAAACTGCGGTGACACGAACCAGCGCGGCCGGCGCCGCCGCCGCTGTGAGGTTCTTCAAGACCCCGGCGGAGCTGCGGCGCTGGTTTGCGAAACATCACGCCAGCGAGGATGTCCTCTGGGTCGGGTTCTACAGGAAGGATTCAGGGGAACCGAGCGTCACCTGGCCCGAATCGGTGGACGAAGCGCTCTCGGTCGGCTGGATCGACGGCATCCGCAAGCGCATCGACGATCAGCGCTACAAGATCCGATTCACGCCGCGGCGTCCTGGCAGCATCTGGAGCGCGGTCAACCTTGCCCGCGTCGCAGAGCTGAAGAAGGCCGGACGGATGCGGGCCGCCGGTCTCGAGGCCTTCGCCGCCAGACGTGAAAACCGGTCGGGCATCTATTCGTACGAACAGCGCAGCGTCGATCTCCCCGATCCCTACGACGCCGCGCTGCGGGCCAACAAGCGGGCCCAGGCGTTCTTCGCCGCCCAGCCGCCGTCCTATCGAAAGCTCGCGTACTGGTTCGTGCTGAGTGCCAAGAAAGAGGAGACCCGCAACCAGCGGCTCGAACAGCTCGTCGCGGCCTGCGCCGCGGGCAAGCGGCTCTGACCGTTCACACGACCGCGGTTCTTCAACTGACCCGCGCCTGCGCCGCCCCGGTCCACAACCGGCTGACGATCCGGACGACGATCAGCCCGCTGAGCGCGAAGATCCCCGTCAACAGCAAAGCCATCCCGATTCGTCCATAAAGGAAATTGCCGACGGCGAACAGCGCCGACCAGATCGCGGTGCAGCCCGCGACCCAGCCGAGCAGCGCCATGGGGATGTTCTCGCGTTCGTTTTCCGGCAGCGGCAGCGCGCCGGCGCGATCGCGGATTGGCGCCCATCCCGGGCCGAACGGACGAACCTTGCGATAGAACGCGATCAGCACGTCCTCGTCGGTCTGCGGACCGAGATACGCTGCGAGCAGCCAGCACACGGTCGTGACCGCAATTGTGGTCAGGAGCGCGATGTGCGTGCTGAACGTGACGCCGTTCTTCGCGAGGATCAGCAGGACCAGCGAGACCCCGAACGAGCTGATCATCGCCACGATTTCGCACCAGGCGTTCACGCGCCACCAGAACCAGCGCACCAGGTAGAGCAGCCCGGTGCCGGCTCCAATCTGCAGGATGATGTCGAACGCGTCCTTGGCGGTGTCGAGCAGGTAGACGGTTGCCGACGAGCCCAGGAACAGCAGCACGGTCACCATGCGCGCGACCGCGACATAGTGCCGTTCCCCGGCATCGCTCCGCACGAACTGACGGTAGAAATCGTGAACGAGATACGAGGCGCCCCAGTTCAGGTGCGTGAGAATCGTCGACGAGTTTGCCGCGATCAGTCCGCCTACCATCAGGCCGATGAAACCGGCCGGCAGGTACTTGAGCATGGCCGGATACGCGATGTCGTGACCGATCAGCGCCGGGTCGACGTGGGGCAGCGCGCGCTGAAGATCCGACAACTCCGGGTAAACGATGATCGAGGCCAGCGCCACGAGGATCCACGGCCAGGGCCGAAGGACGTAGTGGGCGACGTTGAAGAACAGCACGGCCCCGAGCGAGTCGCGCTCGGATTTCGACGCCAGCATCCGCTGCGCGACATAGCTGCCGCCCCCGGGCTCGGCGCCCGGGTACCACACCGCCCACCACTGCACGGCGATCGGCATGATGAACACGGCAACGGCCACGTCCCAGTTGTTCGAGAAATCCGGCAGGACGCTGAGATAGTTGATGCCATTCGGGCCCGGCGAGGACGAGAGCCGGGTGATCAGCGCATCCAGCCCGCCCACCTCCGGGGCGTTGACCGCGAAGTAGGCCGCGGCAATCACTGCCGACATCTTGATGAAGAACTGGATCATGTCGATGACGAGCACGCCCCAGAGCCCCGAGTGCGCGGCAAACACGACGTTGAGCAGGCCGACGCCGACCAGCGTCTGCCATCGCTCGAGACCGAACAGGACCCCCGCGATCTTGCAGGCGGCCAGGTTCACCGTCGCCATGATCATGCAGTTGAAGAACAGGCCGAGATACACCGCCCTGAACCCGCGGACGGCGCGGGCGGCGCCGCCCGAATACCGGACCTCGTAGAACTCGAGGTCGGTCATCACCCCCGAGCGCCGCCACAGCCGCGCGTAGAAGAAGACCGTCGAGACGCCGGTCAGCACGAACGCCCACCACACCCAGTTGCCGGCCACGCCGTTGCGCCGGACGATGTCGGTGACGAGGTTGGGCGTGTCGCTGCTGAAGGTGGTCGCGACCATCGAGAGGCCGGCCAGCCACCACGGCACGGCGCGGCCCGACACGAAGAACTCCGATGTGTTCTTTCCGGCGCGGTGCCCCAGGAACAACGCCGGGACGAAACAGATCAGGAGCGACAGCGCGACGATGACCCAGTCGAGTGGTTGCAGCTGCATGCGATGTCCGTGTGAGGGTGAACACTATAATGCGGAAGCTGCTGAATCGATTAGCCGTGACTGGACTCAACTGGTTCTGGATCTCGATCATGGCGACCGCCCCGATGGCGGTGGCGGTATTGGTGGCCCTGCCGTTCTGGCGAAGCCGCCAGATGACCTTCGGCAGCATCGTCGGCACGGCGGTCATCTTCGGCGCCGCGATCGGCCTGATCCTGCGCGAGTACGTCGAAATTGACCGGATCGCCCAGGACTGCCTCGATGCCGGGACCGTCTGCTTCCCTGAGCCCAGCGCGTTCACCCGGTTCGCCGTCTACGCGTTCATCGGCCTTCTCGAAGTGTTCGCGTTGTTCATTCTCAGCCTGAAAACCGAGGAGCGCCGCCGCCGCCGCGACTACGCCCCGGAGTGGCAGCGGTGACCCCCGCCTTCGCGCTTCGCGCTACGGCGAGGCGGGCTCAGGTCAGGGGGTGGCTTCCGGCTTTAGCCGGAAGGCTGTCGCCGGCCTGCCGACTTACTTGGAGCGTGGCTCGTTTACAGACGTGGTAAACGCAACGCCTCGCGCGAATTGAAAACCTCCAGATCCCGGTCCGTCCGCGCGGCCCCGAATTTGCGTCTGCGATGCGCACTTTGCGATGCAGGCCCGGGTGGTTATCCGGGCCGGGGCGGCGACGTGGTCGCCGCCCTCTTTTACGAAACCCGCGTGTTAGTATCCGGCGGTGTCCAGGCGGGTCTTCGCGCTCCTTCTTTGCGGTCTTCTCTCTGCACATCCAGCCGCCCAGAGCTCGGCCCCATCACCGGCTCCCGCACCCGCACTGCATCCGCCGACCAGGACCGACGTGCTCCGCGGCGACTACGGCCGTTACCGCGCCAATAACGATCTGCTGTCCTACCGGCTCGACGTTCGCGTCGATCCCGAGCGGAAGTTCCTGACGGGAACGAACACGGTCCGTTTCAAGATGCTGGCGGACGACACTCGCATTCAGCTCGATCTCTACGAGAACCTGGCGATCGACGAGATTCGTCTCGGGGCAACGGTCCTCGAGTACGAGCGCGAGCTGAACAGCTTCTTCGTCCAGTTCCCGTTCACGCTGAAGGCGGGGAAGACCTACGCCATCGACGTCCGGTATTCAGGCAGTCCTCGCGAACAGGGCAGATTCGGTGGCCTTGCCTTCAGGAAGGACTCTGAAGGCCGGCACTGGATCAACACCGCGTGTGAGGGGGAAGGGGCCAGCGTCTGGTGGCCGAACAAGGACCAGTGGCGCGACGAGGTCGAGGAGATGGAACTGCGGGTGGCGGTCCCCAACGATCTCGTCGATGTCTCGAACGGCAAGTTCGTCGGCAAGACTGATCTCGGCGATGGCTACACCCGCTGGGACTGGCATATCCAGTACCCGATCAACAACTACAACGTCTCGCTGAACATCGGAAACTACACCCACTTCTCCGATCGGCTCGGCGATCTGCCGCTCGACTTCTACGTGCTGCCGGGAAGCCTCGACAAAGCGAAGGTTCAGTTCGCGCAAGCCAGGCCGATGGTCGAGGCGTTTCAACGGTTCTTCGGTGAATACCCATTCAAGAAGGACGGCTACAAGCTGATCGAAGTCCCGTATTCGGGCATGGAGCACCAGAGCGCGGTCACCTACGGCAACCGCTTCGCCAACGGCTACCTGGAGAAGGACTGGACAGGTGTCGGGATCAGCACGAAATTCGACTTCATCATCATTCACGAGAGCGGCCACGAGTGGTTCGGCAACGCGATCTCCGCCGCCGACGTCTCCGACATGTGGATTCACGAAGGCTGGACGACGTATCTCGAGGATCTGTACGTCGAACACATGTTCGGCCGCGAGGACGCGCTGAAGTACATCAACGGCTACAGGTCCAAGGTCCGCAACCGCGAGCCGATCATCACCCAGCGCGGCATCCACCGGTCGCCGTCGCAGGACATGTACTTCAAGGGCGCGCTCTTCCTGCACACGCTGCGCAGCGTCGTGGACGATGACGAGCGCTGGTGGAAGCTGCTCCGGGAGTTGTTCCAGCAGTTCAAGTACCAGAACATCATGACCGAGGATCTGGTCCAGTTTTTCAACGCCCGCCTCGGCCGGAACCTCACGCCGATCTTCGACCAGTACCTGCGGCGAGCGGCACTGCCGACGCTGGAGCTCGCGTTCAACGAGAAGGACGGGACCCTTGCTTACCGCTGGGACGCAGCAGAACGATCGTTTGCGATGCCGATCAAGGTGGGCAAGCGAGGTCAGTGGCAGACAATCGTGCCGACTACGGACTGGGCGATCATGCGGTCGCCGGTGACGAAGGATGAGTTCGAGGTCGCGACCGACCTCTTCTACGTGAGCGTCGTCAGGCAATGAACCTGGAGGTAAGTATGACCCGCGGATGCGCGAACGCGGTACTGCTGGCGGCCGCAGCGATCGTGCCGGCGATCACGGCGGCCCAGAAGATGACGCCCGAGGAACTGGTGAAATTGCACGTTCAGGGGCTGACTGCCGGGGTCGTGCCGCCGCCGGAACAGGGCAGGGACGTGAAGGGGGCCGTGAGCGCCACGACGCCGGCGAGGGCGGCAGGTCTCCTGCCCGGCACGTTCACGCTGTCGTCCGGCCCCACAGCCTCGCGCCTGATCATGCGGTTCGATACAGACCGCTACGAAGGCGAGGCGTTCACGCTCGACGGCGGGAAAGTGGATATCGCAAATGCCGACCCTCGGAACGGCTCGCGCTCGGCAATCGGCAATTTCCTTGC
>Ga0111538_10001035_pt1 | contig 38765 bp, 38 predicted proteins | sample SoiMethybrSBSTD1_FD_79669 | JGI IMG/M metagenome (GOLD analysis project Ga0111538, IMG submission 79669) | Bulk soil microbial communities from a Populus tree surrounding site in Tennessee, USA - Soil MetaG P. TD hybrid SBSTD1 (version 2)... | ecosystem: Environmental > Terrestrial > Soil >...
ACATCGGATTGATGTCGTTGCTGCGCTCCGGCGGCTGCGGGACCCTCTGCAGTGCGTGGTCGGCAAAGCTCATGATCGCGATGCGCGCTGCCGTGCCGCCGCGATACGCCTTCCACTGAGCCTGCGGCGCCGTCTGCGCATACGCGATCGCACGACCATCCGGTGAAACGTCGGCGTCGATGCCTCGCGGAATCGGCAGACGCTCCGGGAAAACTGCGTTCGGGTCGATCGTGAACAGGTGCACGTCGCGCTCGGAGTACACGTCGCTCTGCGAGCTGAAGAGTACCCGGCCCTTGGTGTCGAACCCTTCGACCAGATCGTCGGCGCTGTGCCACGTCAGGCGCTTCGGGCTGCCGCCCGCGACCGGCACGATGTAGACGTCGACGTTGCCGTCATAGTTGCCGCTGAAAGCAATGGACGCACCGTCTGGCGAAAAGTGTGGATACGACTCGTGGCCTTCGGCGGTCGTCAGGCGATAGGCACCGCTGCCGTCGCGGTTCGCGACCCAGACGTCGCCGTCGTAGATGAAAGTGATGTGCCGCGCGTCGATATCCGGCTGCTCGAGCAGCAGCGTGTCCTGCGGATCGACCGCGAGCGCGGCGGCGCTCCACAGCGAGAGCAGCAAAGCAGTCGAAAGAAGACGTGGCATCGTTGTGGGTTCCGGCCTGCGGCGGCGCGACTATGGCCGGAATATGGAGGCGCGTCACCCCCCGATCTATATTTTTTCTCGCCGCCTCTTGAACAAAAACGCCAATCCGATGACGCGACGGCGGCCAGCAGCGATGATGGCGCGCTCAGTTGCGAGGAGTACCCATGATCCGCTGGTTCTCTGCAGTGTTCGTGATCGGACTGGTCTGTGCTGTGCCGCTGCGCGCGCCGGCCAGCGACGATCCATTGGCCGGCCTGGATGCGGCGATCGAGCAGGCGCGCGAGCAATGGCACGCTCCCGGCCTCGCGGTCGCGATCGTGAAGGACGATCAGGTCGTGTACCTGCGCGGTTTCGGCACGAAACATCTCGGGCACAACGATCCCGTCGACGCGCACACTGCGTTCACGCTCGCATCGACGACCAAAGCGTTCACTGCGATGGCTGTCGGCTTGCTGGTCGACGACGGCAAGCTGCGCTGGGACGATCCGGTCGTGCGGCACTTGCCGGAGTTCCGCGTCGCCGATCCGTACGTCACGCGCGAAGTAACGATTCGCGACTTGCTCGTGCATCGCACCGGGCTCGAGGAGCTCGACATGCTCTGGGTGCGCGGCTTCGATGCGCGGACGAGCCTCGAGCACATGCAGTACGCGAAGCAGGCATCGAGCCTGCGCTCGACCTGGGCGTACAACAACATGATGTACGTGATCGCCGCCGAAGTCGTGGCGCGGGTTGCGGGAATGAGCTTTCGGGACTTCGTCCGCCGCCGCATCTTCGAGCCGCTGGGGATGAGCGACAGCGTCTTCGTCGGCCCCGATCTCGGCAAGCACCCGAACGTGACTGGCGCTCACCTGATCGAGCAGGGCGTTGCGCGCGCGAGTGATCTGTATGTTTCGCCGGAGCCGCTCGGTGCCGCAGGCATTGAATCGAGCGCTGCCGACATGGCGAAGTGGCTGCGGCTGCTGCTCGGCAAGGGCACATTCGAAGGCAAGGCGATCATCAGACCCGAGACAGTCGCGGAAGCGCTGAAGCCGCAGATGCTGCTCGCGAACATCGGCTATCCGGCGGCGCGGCAGGCAGATCCGCATTTCTACGCGTACGGGCTCGGCTGGTTTCTGCAGGACTACAAGGGCCGGCTGCTCGCGATGCACACCGGCAGTCTTTATGGCGCGAACGCGCTCGCGGCGCTCGTGCCGGAAGAACGACTCGGGCTGGTCATTCTCATCAACGCCGAACCGGTGGAGTTCCGACACGCCTTCATGTACGACGTCGTCGATCGCTTTCTGAACAGCCGCGGCAAGGATTGGAATGCGGATCTGCTGCAGCTGTACGGCGGGCTGCAGCAACAAGAGAACGCGCGGCGCGCCGCAGCGCTGCGAGCGCGGCCGGCGAAGACGAGCCCGTCACTGCCGCTGGCGGACTGCGTTGGCACTTACTCCGATCCGCTGATTGGCGAAGCGCAGATCATGCTGGAACGCACGGGCAACCTGACGCTCGCAATGCAACCAGGTGCGAAGTTCACTCTCTCGCACTGGAGCTACGACGCGTTCGAAGCTAGCGACGCGCGCGCGCCGGAAGAGCGATTTCTGCTGACATTCCGCCGTGGCGCAGACGGTCGCATCACTGGCTACGAGACCGAAGGCGGGCGTATTTATCGGCGCCGCTGACCCGCGGGAGCATTCCAGAAATCGGTTGAATTCTTATAGATCGGCGGGAGGCTTTGATTCCATCCTCGTTCCCGTACAGCGTTTTCCGTACCTGTGGGGGGAGAGGTCAAATGTTGCTGAACAGATCCGTTGCCTGCGCAACGTGGGGGCTGATCGCCCTGACCGGCGCGTCGGCGGCCGGCGCCGCCGAGCAGGTCGAAGTCGAAGAAGTCATCGTCACGGCCTCGCGTCGCGCCCAGGAAGTGCAGGACGTTCCTGCATCGGTCGCCGTCGTCGATCCGCAGGCATTCGCGACCGGCGGCGTCACCTCGATCGGCGGCGTGCTCAAGTACATTCCGGGCGTCAACTTCAACGACGACGGCGCGCCCGGGCAGGGCTCGATCACGATGCGCGGCGTCGCCAACATTTTCTCGACGCCTTCGGTCGGCATCTATCTCGACGACATCCCGTACGGCTCCGTCACCGCGTTCGCGGAAGGCGCGAACTTCGCGCTCGACTCGCTGCTCGGCAACGTCGAGCGCATCGAAGTGATCAAGGGACCGCAGGGCACGCTGTTCGGCGCCGCCTCGATGGGCGGCTCGCTGCGCTACATCACCAAGGAGCCTTCGCTCACCGAATTCAACGGGCGCTTCGCGACCGATCTGTCCGAGACCGCGCAAGGCGGGTTCAACCAGCTCTACAAGGCCGGCGTCGACGTGCCGATCAACAGCGACAAGCTGTCGCTCGGCGTCAGCGGCTTCTACCAGGACAACGAGGGGTTCATCGACCAGGCGACGCGGCCGGAAAAGGACATCAACGACGCCGAGCTGAAGGGCGGCCAGGCGACGCTGCTGTTCAAGCCGACCGACGCGTTCAAGGTCAAGCTGAACTACATGGACCAGAAGTTCAACTTCTCGGAGCAGAACAGCGTCCCGTTCGACATCACGACCGGCGAGCCGCTCTTCGGCAAGTATGAGCAGGAGACGGCGCCGGGCGGCCAGCCGACCGAGATCGAGTATGAGCTGAGCGCTGCGACGTTCGAGTACCAGGCCGACTGGGCAACGGCCACGCTCGCCAGCAGCTATCAGGAGTTCTCGCAGAACGCCGTGCTCGATCTCACCCGCTTCTTCGGACCGCTGGTCGACGAGCTGGCGGGCGATCCGCCGGGCACGAACACGGTGCCCCTCGATCTGATCATCAGCACCGATCGCTGGGCACACGAGCTGCGGCTCACCTCGGCGAACAACCAGCACCTCGAGTGGCTGGTCGGCCTGTACTACACGAAGGAAGAGAGCTCGAACTTCCAGAAGGCGATCGGGCAGCCGAGCGGCTTCAATCTGGTCACGCAGCAATTCCCGTCGAACTACGAAGAGAAGGCGGTGTTCGGCAACGCGACGTACTACTTCACGCCGCAATTCGACGCGACCATCGGCGCGCGCTTCAGCAGCAACGACATGTCGGTGCTGTTCACGGGCACCGGGTTCCTCGCGGGTCCGGCGCTGCCGGAGCAGACGGTCTCCGACGACGTGCAGACGTACATGTTCAACGCCCGATATCGGCCGAACGATGATGTCTCGCTGTACGTGCGCGTCGCCGACGGCTATCGCCCGGCGACCGCGAACCTGCCGCTCCTCGATCCCGATACGGGCGAGGTGATCTCGCTGCCGTTCGTGAAGGCGGACACACTGTGGAGCTACGAGGTCGGCGCGAAGGGCAAGTTTGCCGGCGGCGCGGTCGGCTACGACGTCGCGGTGTATCGGATCGACTGGAAAGACATGCAGGTGTTCCAGAGCCTCGGCGGCGTCAACGTCGGCGCCAATGCCGACAGCGATGTGACGGCGAACGGCGTCGAGGCGACGCTCACACTCCAGCCGACGAGCGCGCTCAATCTGGTTGCTACGGCCGCGTACGCGCGCAGCGAACTCGACGAAGACGATCCGCCGCTCGGCGGTGTCTCCGGCGAGCAGCTGCCGGGCATTCCGGAGTGGACGTTCTCGTTGTCCGGCGATTACGACTTCATGCTCGGCTCGCTCGATGCGTTCGTCGGCGGCGGCGTCGCGTACCAGGATGGGCGCAAGACCTCGTTCACCGGCGGCATCGGCTCCGACGGCAGCGTGATCGCGCCGGAGAATACGAACTTCAACGTCGACGACTACGTCACGGCCGACCTGCGGACCGGCGTGAAGTTCGGCCGCTACAAGCTGTCGCTGTACGCGACCAACTTGTTCGACGAGTACGGGTTCCAGCGCGCGACGACTGTCGGCACGCAGGGCAACGCGACGATCCTCAGACCCCGAACGATCGGCGCAGTGTTCTCGGCCGAGTTTTGAAAAAAAGTCACGAGGGTCACGTAAGTCACGAGAGTCACGCGACCCCCGTGACTCTCGTCACCTCGTGACTCTCGTCACTTTCTCTACATCGTTCCTTCGATCGAGAACTGCCGGCGCCCTTGCGCGTCCGGCTCGCCGAGGATTTCCAGAGTGCGCGCCATGTCGCCGGGCGCATTCGGGCGCGTAGCAACCAACCCGCTGACGAGGTAGCTGCGATCCTTCTTCAGGTCGATCGTGCCGTTGACGGCGAGCGGCCCGCCACCCGTGTCGCTCAGCGCACCTTTCAAGCCGTCCGCAGTGGCGGCGCCTTCCGCGAACACGACCTTGTAGCCGCCGAGCTCGGCGGGCCGGTTGGCCGGGCCGACCAGGTTCGCCACTTCGATCGTGCCGTTTGCGGCCACCGGCCACGAGTTGTCGAGCGCCAGCTCACTGAACCTCAGCGTTGCCGTGCCGCTCCAGCCGCCGCGCACGACATTCGGCGGCAGCGCACCGAGCGGCAGAGATGCGTTGACCTCGCGCAGCGTGACACGGGCTCCGGACATGGCGATCGACGCCTGTGCGAAGCCGTCGCTCCGCGTGACCTTCACATCGGCGCCGAGCCTGCCGGTGAACAGCGCGAGGATTCTGAGATTCCACTCCACGCTGCCGACGTGCAGGTTGCCGCTGCGGACCGCTTGCGCGCGGCCTTTCCAGATCGTGCCCGATACGCCGGCGAGCGTGATGCCGGCGGGATGGACGTAAGCCAGCACGGTCCGGGCAGGGAGCGTGACCAGGGCGAAGAACAGGAACGCACCGATGCCAAGCGCGACCAGCGGCCAGACTTTCTTCATGCGTACTTTTTATGCGCCGGGGCGCGTCAGGACCAGGCTGGCGTTGACGAAGCCGGGCTTGCCAGAGCGGTCGATCGAGGCGGATTCGATGGAAACGGAATGCGCCTGCTGCAGGCTGCCGAGGCAGACGACGAGCTTGTCGAACTCGGCCTGTTCCAGCCGCACGCGGATACCGTGCTCGCCGTTCGGCGTCTGGCCGGTGAGCGAGGAGCCGAGGCCGCACTCGCGCGATGCACGGTCGATGACTACCACCAGCGACTCGTTGCTCGGCGCCGGGGCGGTCGTCGCGCTCGCGTTCAGTGCCATCAATTCGCCGCCCACGCTGCGCATGAAGGCGAGATCGCCTTCCTTGCGCGCTACGCGCTCGGCGCGTCCATTGACTGCCGAGTAGAACGGCGCCAGGGCCAGCAGGTAGATAGCGACCAGGAGCACGAGGCAGCCGCCGGCCACGACGATCGCTCGCTCGCGCGCCTGCAGGGAGTAGAACCAGTCCTTCAGTTGTTGCATCTCAGGGGCCCGGGTTCTTGAGTTGCAGACGGCCTTCGTGCTTGGAGTCGCGCGGATTCTCCGATTCGAGCTCCGCCTGCAGCCCGTGCTCGGTGGCGACTTGCCGGATGCGATCGAGCGCATCGACAGTCGGGGCGAGCACGCGCAGCTTGGTCGTGTTGTTGCTGTAGAAGAGTCCCTCGACGGTCGTGTCCGGAACCTTGCCGAGTGCTTCGCCGAGCGCCGCGAGTGTCATCATCATGCCGCCGACCGGACCGCTGCTGCGCAGCTGGTTCAGGCGCGCTTCGACCTGGCGCCGTGCAGCCAACGTGTCAGGCAGCGGGGCCCCCGGCATGAGCTGCTGGTACACATCGCTGATCTCGGAGTCGAGGCGTGCTTCCTCGCTGCGATAGTGGAAGTACTGCCACGACTTCAGACCGAGGTGCGCTACGACGAACACGATCGCGAGCATGGCGGCGTAGCGCCAGGGCGCGAACGAGACTTGCAGCTTGCGCTTCGACTGATACGCGCCCTGCAGCAGGTTCACGCCCGGGTGCTGCACGATGTTGGCTGCCAGCAAGGGCAGGGGGCCATCGGGCAGCAGCTTCAACTGCAGGCTCGCGGTGAACTCGCGCAAGCCTTCGAGCAGCTCGCGCTCGCGTTCGTAGTCGTCTTCGGAAACGTAGATCGTCACGTGCTCGCGCGCCTCCTCGCCGGAGGCGAGGGCGAGTTGCAGCGCTTCGATCAGCGGCTGCACATCGAGGACCGTGCCGGGTGTCTCCGGGCGCCGCACGTACACGCGCGCCCCCTCGATGAGCAGCGTGACTGCATTCGGTGTTTCAGGCAGCGCGGCCGTTTCCGGATAAATTGCGTCGGCGAGCAAACCGGCATTGGAGAGCAGAGCGTGCCAGGCGTCCATGCGGGCGCGCGCGACGACCGAGACCGGCGTGCCCGGACGCGTCTCCCGCTTGCCGACCGCGAAATGCAGATCTTCGACGTCAGCCGCGAGATGTTCTTCTAGCGCGAACGGCACGACCTGCGCCAGCTTCGCGCCGCTCTTCAGGGGCAGCACCGGCTCCGCGAGCAGCGCGTCTGTGCCAGGCACGAGCACGACGACCTTGCGGCCTGCAGCGGAGGCGGGAGCGAGATCGAGCGGACCGGATTGCACGTTGCCGCGGCGGGCGCCACTGCCGTCCATCACGATCCACTCGGCGGCGGCGCCGATGGTTTCGGCGGCGGCGGAGGGCAGGCGTACGACGAGGAATTCCGGCATCTCAGGGGGATCCGTGGCTTCTGAGTATCGGACGCACGAGACCGTTGTTGCCGCCGCGATACAAGAGACTGTACAGCGTGTACTGGGTAGTGCCAATAGTGACCCAGATCGTCGCGCGGAAGTACGAGCTGGTCTGATCGATGATCTTGCCCTCATCGAGACGCCGCTTGTCGTCCGCCGATAGGCCGCTCGCGAAGTCCTGTTTGTTGGGGAAGCAGCGCTGTTTGCGCGTCTCCGCCAGGTTCTCGCGCGAACGGGTGAACTCCTGGTTCTTGCCGATGATCGCGTCGAGCACTTCCGGCGGGGCCGTGCAGACATTGATCGGTGTGCCGATCGGCAGCGCGCTGATGAACGGCTCGAGCTTGCGATAGCGATCGAGCCCGAAGCCGGCGATCGCCAGCAGCTCGCTGGTGCGCGTCACGGGCATGTTCGCGGTTCGATAGGGCGGTGTCAGGCCGGTGTAGGTCGGGTCTTCGGCGCCATCGGGGAAGAGCGGCTGGATGTCGGTATCGATCCAGTCCGCGATGACCGTCGCCCATTTCGGCTCGAGCTCGAGCAGCTCCAGCAGGCGCTCGAAGCGTTTGATGGCGCCATTCGGGTCCTCGTCGGCGATGAGCTTGTCGCCCTGGAGCACGACCAGGCTGTTGATGTTGAACCGGCCCTGCATGTCCTCGAGCTGGCCTTCGAACTCGCCGCCCTCGATCGGGATCGGCGGGATCGGCGTGGCCCATTCCTCGGTGAAGTCGTCGGTCCGGGAGTTCTGCTGCTTGTCCCGCCGCAGCGAATCGGCGGCCCAGGCTTCGCCGCCGAGCGCGACTTCGAAGCCCTGGTCCATCGCATACGCATTGGCGCTGCGGCGCTGGTCGAGGTAGCCCTTGAACGAGACGCTCGCCGCCAGCATCGTCGCGAGCGCCACGATCAGCACGGCAACGATCAGGGCGACCCCGCGCTGGCGGCTGCGCGAAATCATCCCGACACCTCTACCAGGCGCACGACCTTGCCCCAGTCCTCGAGGTCGAGCGTGAACTCGACCGCGATCGGCCGCAGCCGGGTGGCGTCGGGCCCCGAGTAGCCGAGCGGCGGCCACTGCTCGTGCCAGCTCTGGTTCTGGTCCATGAAGCGCAGGCTCACGCTGCGCACGCGATCGAGCAGCACGGCGTCGGTGGGCTCATCGGTTTGCGTGCGATCCAGCGCAGTCCAGTACGCGCGCTCCAGCTTGTTATCGAGAAACCGGTACGTGACCCGCTGCAGCGTCGAACGCGACACGCCGGCGGGATTCGACCAGCCCGAGCGCGTCAGGTCGACGAGCGTTTCGGCGCGCGGGTCGGCGCGCAGCGCCGGCTCGAGCGTCTCGCCGAGCGGCTCGCGGATCGGGCGGGGCTCGATCATCGAAAAATCCTCGACCATGCGCTGTACGGCCGCCTGGATCTGGCGAGTGCGGCCGGCGTTGCTCTCGACGATGTCGCTCTGCCGGATCAGCTGGTTGTAGCCGCCGTACGCGAGCATGGCGACGATGCCGAAGACGAACACCGCCACGAGCACTTCGAGCAATGTGAAACCGCGCGGACGCATGCTCATTGCTCGGGAATGCTCGGATCGCTGATGGGCTGCTCGGAGGGTTCCGGCGGCACCTCCTGGTCCTCGTCGATGTCGTTCCCCGGCTGATTGGGTTGCTCCTGTTCGTCGTCCTCTTTCTTGCCCGGCTGTTGCGGTCCGGCGCCGCCGGCGCCTTGCCAGGCGATCATGGTCGATCCGGGCGGCGCGACTGCCGTGCCATAGAAGCCGGTGACGGAAGCCATCGAGCTGTCTTCTTTCGCCTCGGACGGCCGCACGCTGATGTCGATGCGCCGGATCGTCTGGACCGGCGTCTGCGTGACGTTCATCGTCCACTTCCACTTGCGACCGGCCATCTCGACTTCGTCGGAAGTCTTGTCGATGGCCGGCGCGGTCTTCTGCAGACGAATTTCGGTGAGGCGATTCATCGCGACCCAGTGTGCCAGGCTCTTGTCGCGCAGATAGCCGCTGTTGCCGGCGGTCTGGCTGACGGCCTGGATGACGCCGAGCATGCCGAGCGCGACGACCACCAGCGCTACGATCACTTCGATCAGCGTGAAGCCTCGCTTACTTGCGCGCATAAGAGAGATGCTCCTTGCTCTGGTCCTCGGGCGGCGGCTTGGTTTGCACGAGCAGCGTCCAGTCGGGCTCGTCCTTGCTCTTGCGCTGCTCGACGCGCAGATCGCCGTCGGCGAGGGAGGTGACACGGAACAATGCCGGTGCGGCGTCACGCTCGAGCTGCAGCTCGAACGGCACGACGTCGCCGCTCGACAGCACCGTGACCTGCGGCGGCCATTTCTCGTGCTCGTCTTTCTTGCTTCGATCCGGCAGTCCGTGCTTGAGCACGATCTCGCGGCCTTCCATCCACAGCCGGAACCGCAGTCCCTCGGGCAGCGTGCGCTGCGCGTACAGCTGGTCGTCGACGACCGGCTGCCACTCGTTGCGCCGCGTATCGAAGCGCAGGAATTCGTACTCGCCGGTGCCGACGAAAATCGCCAGGTCGAGCCCCTGCAGCTCCGCTTCCTCGCGCGCTTGGCGGAGCACCGCCCAGAAGCGCTGCGTTTCTTCCTCGGCCTCGCGATCGCCGCCGAGCACGCCGAACGACAGCGTCACCATCGAGACCATCACGCCGATGATCACGATGACCACCAGCAGCTCGAGCAGCGTGAAGCCGTTGTCGCGGGCGCGAGCGCGCAAGATTACTCCGCCTGCCAGTTGCCCCGGTCGGCGTTCACGCCTTCGCCGCCCTCCTGGCCGTCGGCGCCGAGCGTGTAGATGTCGTACTCGCCGTGTTGGCCGGGATAGACGTAGAGGTAGTCGTTCTGCCAGGGATCCTTGATGCCGCCGGCGTTGCCGAGATAGCCGCCGGGCTTCCAGTTGCGCACGGTCGGATCGTTCGGCTGCGAGACCAGCGCCTTCAGGCCCTGCTCGGAGCTCGGGTACTTGTAGTTGTCCATCTTGTAGAGGTTGAGCGCGGTCTCCAGTGCGCGCAGGTCCTGCTTCACCTTGGTGATCTGCGCGTCGTCGATGCGGCGCATGACGTTGGGAGCGACCAGTGCGGCCAGGATGCCCAGGATCACGACCACGACCATGATCTCGATCAGCGTGAATCCACGGCGACCGCGCCGGCGCAACAGTCTGTTGATATCTGTCATAGTCAAATCCGTCCTGGGGTGCGTGAAATGCCTAACGAAGCCCTAACGTCGCAATGCCGCGGTCGGGTCTAAAAGCGCGCCGGATCATAACAAAGCAAGCCGAAAGCATGAGTGAAGACCGTTCCGTGTCCTCGATCCGGGGAGGCTGGCTCGTTGGACTGCTGGCCGCCCTGCTGGTTCTGCTGTGGTTGACCGGGGAATCCGGCCGGGAACTGCTCCGTTACCAGCGCGCGGCAGTCCTGGAGGGCCAGTACTGGCGCCTGCTGACAGGACACTTCGTGCACGGCTCCGGCCAGCATCTGTTGCTGAATGCAGTCGGTCTGGGCCTGATCGCCGCGCTGTTTCCGCGCGAATACTCGCCGCGGGCCTGGCTGCTGATCCTCGCCAGCAGCATCGTGACGATCGATCTCGGTTTTGTGTTCTTGCAGCCACAGTTGCAGTGGTACGTGGGCCTGTCGGGCGTCCTGCACGGCGCGCTCGCTGCCGGCGCGCTTGGCTGGTGGCGCCACGAATCCAGACCGCTGGCGCTCGCTCTTTCCGCTGTCCTGGTAAGCAAGCTCGCCTGGGAGCAGTGGCAGGGAGCGCTGCCGCTTTCCGGCGACATGCCGGTCGTTGTAGACGCGCATCTATATGGTGCGATCGGCGGTGCGCTGGCCGGCGCAGTTCTCTGGCTGCAATCGCGGGGCTGGTCGCCGCGACGCCCATCGCTATAATCGCGCGCCTTCTGAACTATGGGCGATGCGCTCTCTATGTCGTTTGCTTGCGTTTTTCCGGGCCAGGGCTCGCAGTCCGTCGGCATGCTGGCTCAGCTCGCCGCCGCCGAGCCGCTCGTTCAGCAGACGTTTGCGGAAGCATCGGACGTGCTCGGTTACGACTTGTGGAAGCTTTGCCAGGGCGGTCCTGAGGAAGAGCTCGGCAAGACCGAGCGCACGCAGCCTGCGATGCTCGCTGCCGGCGTCGCAACGTGGCGCGTGTGGCGCAAGCACGGCGGCGGTCTGCCGGCGGCGATGTCGGGCCACAGCCTCGGCGAGTACTCCGCGCTCGTCTGCTCCGGCGCGCTCGATTTCCGGACAGCTGTCGGGCTCGTGCAGTTTCGCGGACAGGCGATGCAGGCCGCCGTGCCGGCGGGGCAGGGAGCGATGGCGGCGATTCTCGGACTCGACGACGCGGACGTCGAAGCGGCTTGCCGTGAAGCTGCGCAGGGCGAAACCGTACAAGCTGCGAATTTCAACTCGCCGGGTCAGGTCGTGATCGCCGGCGCCACCGCCGCGGTCGACCGCGCGATCGAAGTCGCGAAGGCGAAGGGTGCGAAGCGTGCGATCAAGTTGCCGGTGAGCGTTCCCTCGCACAGCACGCTGATGAAACCGGCCGCGGACCGGTTCGCCGAGAAGCTGCAGCAGGTGAAGTTCGCGACGCCCGAAGTTCGCGACATCTATACCGTCGACGTCCGCAAGCACAGCGACGAGGCGGGCATTCGCAAAGCGCTCGTGGAACAGCTGGTGAAGCCCGTGCGCTGGACCGAAACGATCCAGGCGATTCTCAAAGAGGGCGCGCGCGTGATCGTCGAGTGCGGCCCGGGGCGGGTGCTGACGGGCCTGAACCGCCGCATCGAGCGCAACAAGGACATCGCGATGCTCGCGATCGAAGACGCCGAATCGCTGCAGCAGGCGCTGCAGGCCTGCAGGAGCAACGCATGACCGAGCAGACGCTCGCACAGGAAATCGCGCTCGTCACCGGCGCCTCGCGTGGTATCGGCCGCGCTATTGCGACCGAACTTGCGCGTCGAGGCGCGACAGTCGTCGGCACTGCGACCAGCGAAGCCGGTGCGCAAGGCATCACGCAGTCACTCGCCGCAGCCGGCAAGGTTCGCGGCATCGTGCTCAATGTGACGGATCAGCAGTCGATCGACGCCGCGTTGAAAGACATCGAAGCGCACGAAGGCGCGCCGAGCGTGCTGGTGAACAATGCAGGAATTACACGTGACAACCTGCTGCTGCGGATGAAAGAAGAGGAGTGGAACCTCATCGTCGGCACCAACCTCGGCTCCGTGTTCCGCCTTTCGAAAGGCGTCATGCGCGGAATGATGAAGGCGCGGCGTGGACGAATCATCAACATCGCGTCGGTCGTCGGCGTGATGGGCAACGCCGGGCAGACCAATTACGCCGCAGCGAAGGCCGGCATCATCGGCTTCACCAAGTCGCTCGCCCGCGAAGTGGGCTCGCGCGGCATCACGGTGAACGTCGTGGCGCCGGGTTTCATCGCGACGGACATGACGGCGAAGCTGCCTGCCGAGCAGCAGGCACAGATGGCTGCACAGATCGCGCTCGGACGGCTCGGCACGCCCGAGGACATCGCCTGCGCCGTGGCGTTTCTTGCGTCGCCACAAGCGGCCTACATCACCGGCGAGACGCTGCACGTCAACGGCGGCATGTACATGGTCTGAATCGCTGTCAAGTGCCTTTGTCGACTCAGTTTTTGCAAATGTTGGACCTGTCGGGGTCTTAACTTAGAATACGCCCCCTGCGACCCGCCCCAACGAACTACTAAGGGTCGGATTTGCGAAGGGTTCAAAAGCCTCATAGAGGACTCGTACACCAATGAGCAGTATCGAACAGCAGGTTAAAGCCATCGTCGCCGAGCAATTGGGGGTGAAAGAGGAAGAAGTCACCAACGACGCTTCCTTCGTCGACGACCTCGGCGCGGACTCGCTCGACACCGTCGAGCTGGTCATGGCGCTCGAGGAAGAATTCGAGACCGAGATCCCGGACGAGGATGCCGAGAAGATCACGACCGTTCAGCAGGCGATCGATTACATCACCGAGCGCCGCAACCAGGCCTGACACTTCGCACGCAGGCGCCCCTGGTATATGTGACGCCTGCGCTTCATCGAGTCCCCGGCCAGGGAAGGCGGGTCGACCGCACTGTCCGCAACTCTCCAACTCATGACCTGCACCAAGAGGTAATCGCTTGTCGAAGCGGCGCGTCGTCATCACTGGCCTCGGCATCGTCTCGCCCGTCGGCAGCACCGTCGACAAGGCCTGGCGCAACGTGCTCGAAGGCAAGAGCGGCATCGGGCCGATCACGCGCTTCGACGTGAGTGCCTGGCCGGTGCGCTTTCATGGGCCGGTCGCGGACTTCAATGCGGAGGCGTACCTCGCGCCGAAAGAGCTGCGCAAGATGGATCCGTTCATGCACTACGGCTACGGTGCCGCGGCGGACGCCATGAAGGACTCCGGCATCCACGTGACGCCGGAGAATGCGCATCGCATCGGCATCACGATGGGCGCCGGCATCGGCGGACTCGACACCATCGAAGAGAACTACCGCAAGTACGCCGAGACGCAGAGCCCGAAGCGCATCTCGCCGTTCTTCGTGCCCGGCAGCATCATCAACATGATCTCCGGCCACATCTCGATCCAGTTCGGGCTCACCGGCCCGAACCTCGCGACGGTGACGGCGTGCACGACTTCGACGCACGCGATCGGCCTCGCGATGCGGCTGATCCAATACGGCGACGCCGACGCGATGATTGCCGGCGGCGCCGAGATGGCAACCACTCCGCTCGGTCTCGGCAGCTTCTGCCAGGCGCGGGCGCTGTCCACGCGCAATGACGATCCGCAGCGCGCCAGCCGGCCGTGGGATCGCGACCGCGACGGCTTCGTGCTTGCGGACGGCGCCGGCGCCGTCATGCTCGAGGAGTACGAGCATGCGAAGGCGCGCGGCGCGAAGATCTATGCGGAGATCGTCGGCTTCGGCATGAGCGGCGACGCGCATCACATCACGGCGCCGCCGGAAGACGGCGAGGGCGCGCGTCTTGCGATGTCCAATGCTCTGCAGGATGCCAAGATGAATGCAGCCGACGTGCAGTATGTGAACGCGCATGCCACGTCCACCGAGCTCGGCGACCGCGCCGAAACGATCGCGATCAAGCGCGCCTTCGGCGACCACGCGTACCAGCTGGCGGTGAGCTCGACGAAGTCGATGACGGGACACCTGCTGGGCGCGGCCGGTGCGGTCGAGGCGATCTTCTCGATCCTGGCGATCCGCGACCAGGTCGCGCCGCCGACGATCAACCTCGACAATCCTGGCGAGGGCTGCGATCTCGACTACGTGCCGAAGGTGGCGCGGCCTCTGCCGATCCGCGTCGCGTTGTCGAACTCGTTCGGGTTCGGCGGCACGAACGGCTCGCTGATCTTCCGCGCCCTGGATTGAGCGTCGTCCGCACCGTCGACGTCGATCCGGCGGCGCTGCTCGCACTCCACGCTGCCTCTGCCGACCTTTATCCGGCGCTCTTCGAGAGTGCTGCCGCCGGCGAGCCGCTCGGGCGCTTCGACATTCTGTTCGCACATCCGCGCGGCAGCGTGTCGGCGTCTGGCGCGTCAACGCCCTTTCTTCCGGAGCTCGATCGTTGCTGGCAGCGCGAGCGTCTCGATACCGCCGCACGCGCGCTGCCCTTCACCGGCGGATGGCTCATCTACCTGAGCTACGAGCTTGCCGGGCAGATCGAGTCACGCCTGCGCCTGCCGCGCGCGGCAATCGGTCCGATCGCTCAAGCCATTCGGATTCCGGCCGCCGTCGTCCATGAGCACGACACGGGTTGCTGCTTGATCGTCGCCGAGAGCGAGGCTGCGCACCTCATTCCGCGCATCGAGGCCGACCTGCAGCGCGTCGCGCGCCCGCTGGAATCGCACCAGCCATTGGTCGAGTCGCAGGTGACCGAGGACGATCCGCAGCACTACCTGCGCGCCGTGGAGCGGGCCCTCGAATACATCGGCGCGGGGGACATCTATCAGGCCAATCTTTCGCGCGGCTGGCGCACGACGTTGCGGACCGGCGTACAGCCGCACCAGGTCTATCGCCGCTTGCGTGAGACCAATCCCGGGCCGTTCAGCGGCGTGGCGCAGCTGGACGGCATTGCCGTGGTCAGCTCGTCGCCGGAGCGCCTGGTGAGCGTGCGCGACGGTGTCGTGACCACTCGCCCGATTGCAGGCACGCGACCGCGCGGGGCAGATGCGGCGGCAGACGTCGCGCTGGCGCGTGAGCTGCACGGGCATCCGAAGGAGCGGGCCGAGCACGTGATGTTGATCGATCTCGAGCGCAACGACCTCGGCCGCGTCTGCGAGGCGGGGAGTGTGAGCGTCGACGAGTTCATGACGATCGAATCGTACTCGCACGTGCATCACATCGTTTCGAACGTGCGTGGGCGCTTACGCGCGGATGTGACGCCCGGCAATGTGCTGTCGGCGGTGTTCCCCGGCGGCACGATTACCGGGTGCCCGAAGATTCGCTGCATGGAGATCATCGCCGAGCTGGAAGGCGCAGGGCGCGGCGCTTATACCGGATCGCTCGGTTATCTGAACCGCGACGGCAGTATGGACATGAATATCCTGATCCGAACGGTGCAGCTCGCGGGCCGCGAGCTCACGGTGCGTGCCGGCGCCGGCATCGTCGCTGACTCGATTCCGGAGCGCGAGCTGGAGGAGACGCGGGCGAAGGCGCGCGGCGTGCTGCGAGCCGTGGGTGTCGAGCCATGACTGCTGCCGTGCTCGTCAACGGCATCAGTCCGGCCGATCCGCTGCATGCGCTCGCAGTCGAGGATCGCGGTTTTCAGTATGGTGACGGCGTATTCGAGAGCGCGTTGGTGACACAAGGCCGCGTGCGCTTGCTCGAGCAGCATCTGCGCCGCCTGGCGCTCGGCTGCGAACGTCTCGGCATCCCCGCACCGGACCCGGCTGCATTGCGTTCGGACGTGCAACGACTGAGCGGCTCGGCGGAACGGGCGGTGCTCAAGATCGTCGTATCCCGCGGCATCGGTCCGCGCAGCTATCGGCCGTCGCGCCGTGATCGGCCAACGCGCGTCGTGGCGCTCTATCCGGCGCCCTTGCCGTCGCCGACGACGCAACTCGCCTTGCGTTGGTGCGAGATGCGGTTCGGTCGTAATGCGCGTCTGGCAGGAATCAAGCACCTCAATCGCCTCGAGCAGGTGCTCGCCCAGGCGGAATGGCATGACGATGCAATCGTCGAGGGCCTGATGCTGGACACCGAGGGCGAGCTCGTCAGCTGTACCTCGAACAATGTGTTTCTGGTTCGAGAAGGCGTGCTGGTCACGCCGGATCTGCGCTTCTGTGGCGTACTCGGCATCATGCGCGCCGAGGTCCTGCGCGCTGCGAAGGAGCTCAGCATCGCAGTCAGCGAAGAGCCGCTGTGGCCGCACGACGTCGAGGCAGCGAGCGAATTGTTCATCACCAATTCCGTGCGCGGCATTCGTTCTGCCACAGAGCTTGGCTCGCTGCGCTGGAATGCTGCGCCGGTCGCGGATCGGCTGCGCGCAGCGCTGGACTTCTGATGCGGCGGCTGCTGCGAATTCTCGTGATCCTGTTCGTCCTCGGCGCGCTCGCCGTCGGTGGGCTCGCGTGGTGGGGGAACGAATGGCTGCAGCAGCCGATCGCGGGGCTGCGGGAACGGACCACTTTCGAAGTGCCGCGCGGCGTCCACATGCGCAGCGTCGCGACAGCGCTGGAGGAGCGCGGTCTGCTGGATCAGCCGGACGTGTGGATCGTGTGGTCGCGGCTCATGCGGCGCGACAGCGCGTTGAAAGCAGGGGAGTACGAGCTGCAGCCCGGCCTGACTCCCAAGGGGTTGCTGACGCTGTTGAGCTCCGGGCAGGTTCTGCTCCACAGCATCACCTTCATCGAAGGCTCCACGTTCGCGGACGTGCGCAATGCGCTCGCTGCCAACGATGCCGTGCGCAACGAGAACAGAGACCGCAGCGACAGCGACATCATGCGCGCGCTCGGCGAGCCGGAGCTGCATCCCGAAGGCCAGTTCTTTCCGGATACGTACCGGTTCCCGCGCGGTACGACCGACCTGGAGCTGCTGCGGATCGCGCACCGGCGGATGCAGGACGAGCTGCAAAAAGCCTGGGACCAGCGTGCGAGCGATCTGCCGCTGGCGAGTCCGTACGAAGCGCTGATCCTGGCTTCGATCGTCGAGAAGGAGACGGCACTCGAAAGCGAGCGCGCGCAGATCGCCGGTGTGTTCGTTGAGCGCCTGCGGCGCGGCATGCGCCTGCAGACGGATCCGACGGTCATCTACGGCATGGGTCTTACGTATGACGGCAACATTCGCCGCACCGACCTGTCGCGCGACACGCCCTACAACACGTACACGCGGACTGGCCTGCCGCCGACACCGATTGCAATGCCCAGCCTCGAATCATTGCAAGCGGCAGTTCAACCGGACGTGTCGGGCGCGCTATTCTTCGTGGCGACCGGTGCGGGCGACGGGAGTCACTACTTCTCCAAGACGCTCGCCGAGCACAACCTCGCCGTGAAGCGGTATCTGCGGGAATTGCGTCGCCGATGAATCGCGGGAAGTTCATTACCATCGAAGGCAGCGAAGGCGTCGGCAAGACGACTCAGATCGCGGCGTTGCGCGACTCGCTGCAGGAGCGCGGGCTCGAAGTCGTGGTCACGCGCGAGCCCGGCGGCACTCCGCGCGCCGAGCGCATTCGTGAGCTGTTGCTGACCCCCACGGACGAGCCGATGCCGATGACGTGCGAGCTGCTGCTGATGTTCGCAGCGCGCGCAACGCACATCGAGAATCTCATCCGGCCGGCGCTGGAGCGGGGTGCGTGGGTCGTCTGCTATCGCTTCACGGATGCTACGTACGCGTACCAGGGCGAGGGCCGCGGCGTGCGGCGCGAAGAGATCGCATCGCTCGAGCTGTTCGTGCAAGCCGAGCTGCGTCCCGATCTGACGCTGCTGCTGGATGCACCGATCGAAGTCGGCGCAGCGCGTGCGGCAGCTCGCGACGGGCAGGGCGTGCGCGACCGCTTCGAACAGGAGCGCCAGGACTTCTTCGAGCGCGTGCGCAATGCCTATCTCGAACGAGCACGCAATCAGCCGGGCCGCTTTGCCGTCATCGACGCCACCGCCGATCGTGAGAGCGTGCAGCAGGCAATCCGTGCCGAAGTCGAAATCCGGCTATTCATGCGTCCATGACTGAAACCACCGAGCGAACGCTGCCGCAGCTGCTGCCTTGGCACGAAGAGGTCGCGGCCCAGTTGCGCAAGGCCTGGACCGCGAATCGTTTGTCGCACGCGCTGCTGGTGCAGGGAGTCGAAGGTCTCGGCCAGCAAGTGTTCGCGGCGTGGCTCGCTTGCGCCGTGCTGTGCGACAAGTCGACGGGCTCGACTTTGAGATGCTGCGGCGAGTGCGCGAGCTGCGCCTTGTTCGCGGCGGGCTCGCATCCCGATCTGCTCTGGGTCGCGCCTGAGGAAGACAAGCAGCAGATCTCGATCGACCAGGTGCGGGCGGCAAGCGAGCGACTGACGAAGACGAGCTATCGGCAAGGCTATAAAGTCGCGATCGTCGATCCCGCCCACCTGATGACGCCGAGCGCCGCCAACAGCGTGCTCAAGACGCTCGAAGAACCGTCGCCGCGCACCCTGCTCGTGCTGATCACGTCGCAGCCGTCGATGTTGCTGCCGACGGTTCGCAGTCGCTGTCAGAAAGTCACGATTTCGCGCCCGTCGCGCGAGCAGGCAATCGCATGGCTGCGCGAGAAGAGCGGGCGCGCAGTGGATGCGGCACTGCTCGAGTTCGCGGGCGGCGCGCCGCTCCTCGCGCTGGCGTATGCCGACGGCCGTTTCGATGCGCTGAACGAGCACATGCAGAAGTCGCTGGGTGCGCTGCTGGCGGGCCAGGCCGATGTGACCCAGGTCGCCGCCGAGTGGGAAAAAGACGGCCTGATCGAGCGCCTGACCTGGCTCGACCTGTGGCTCACCTCGCTGGCGCGCGCAGCACTTGCGGGAAATGCCGACCTGATCACGTTCCCCGGGCGCTCTGCGCACTTGCCAAGTCCGTCCCGGCCGTTGAACATAAGCGGCGTCTACAGCATGGTGGATCGTGCGCGGGCCCTGAAATCGCAGCTGGCCCGCACCGCGCTCCAGCGCGAACTGGCCGTCGAGTCCTGGCTGATCGCGCTGCTGGACGTGATTGGACCCGAGCCCGCAAAGCAGAGAGCCTGACGGCAAGCAACGAAATGGTCATGCGCCAGCCCAGCAGCAAGCCCGGTTTGCTGACGCTCACGATCAAGGACAAGAGCGCCTTGTATCTGGCGTACATGCCGTTCGTGAAGAACGGCGGTCTGTTCATTCCGACGAACAGCAATTACCGCCTGGGCGACGAAGTGTTCATGCTGCTGAACCTGATGGGCGAGGACGAAAAGCTGCCGGTCGCCGGCCGCGTGATCTGGATGACGCCGAAGGGCGCGCAGGGCAAGCGCACCGCCGGCATCGGCGTGCAGTTCAGCGAGCAGGATCGCGGCAATACCCAGCGCAAGATCGAGAGCTACCTGGCCGGCGCGCTGGGTGGCGACAAGCCGACGCACACGATGTAGCGTTCAAATCGCGCGCAGCGCCGTCACCACCGGCATCCGCGCAGCACGCAGCGCGGGCAGCAGCCCGCCCAGCAATCCCATCAGCAACGCCCACTCGATGCCGAGCACGGCGAGCGAGAACGTGACCGACAGCTGGAAGCTGTAACCGAACGGACTGGCCGCGAGCCCATTGAAGAGCAACCAGGCCAGGGCGCTTCCGAGCAACGCTCCAGGGAGTGCGAGCACCATCGATTCCAGCAGCACCGCCAGCACGACGGCAGCAGGACTGAATCCGATGGCTCGCAACGTGGCGATCTCCCGCTGCCGCGAGTCGACGATCGCATACAACGAATTGACCGCACCCAGCGTCGCACCGATGGCCATGATCGTGCCGACGAAAAAGCTCACGAAGTTGAGGATCGAGTTCAGCGGCTTGAAAGCAGTTGCGATTGCGTCTTTCTCGTGCTGGACATCCAGCCGCAGCGCCGGATTGCCGGTGACTGCGGCGCGCAGCGTTGAGTAGTCCGCTGGTGACTGCAGCAGCAACGTGGCCGACGAGTAGGTGGTTCGGCTGAGTGCGCTCATCGCCGTCTCGGCATCGGCATGCACGACGCAATTCTGCGCACGCCCCTCGTCGAAGTGGCCGACGACGGTCCAGTCGCTGCCACGAATGAGGCGCCGATCGCCCAGCTCGAAGCCGATGAACTGGCGCCGGCAGGCATTGCTCGCCACCAGCTCGTGCAGTCCCGGCCGGAAAGACCGCCCGGCGGTGAAGTGCAGGTCCGGCGTCAGCTCGGTCAGCTTCGCGGTGGTACCCACGAGCGGAAAGTAGATGCGCTGGTCGCTCGCGCGCCGCCGGCCTTCGATCGGGACCATCGCCTGGAAGACGACGATCGGCTCGCCATTGGCATCTTTGCGGATGCCGGGCAGGCCGAGAATCACCGCAGCTTCCTGCTTGGTGATGCTGCCCTGGCCCTGCACAGTGCCGCGCGTCGTGAGGACCGCGCGATCGGGACGAACGTTGGCCTCCTGCTGCTCGCGGGCGCCGGTCCCAATCGCCAGCATCGAGACGAGTACACCCACTGCACAGGTCACGCCGACGACGATCGTCAATGCAGAACCGAGCCTCTGCGTCACACCCGAGAGATTGACGCGCAGGAGGGCGAAGATCTCGCGGAAGAATTGCATCTGCGGCTACCGGCTGCCCAGTGCGGCAACGATGTTCAAGCGCGCGGCTCGGATCGCGGGCGCCGATGCGCTCACCAGCGCGACGAGCGCGGCACAGCCCAGTCCGATCGCGACCACTGGCGCCGGCATCGACAGCCCAGGCACGAACCTGGAAGCAAGCGGAAACGCCACCAGGGCGAGCGCCAGCCCGAAACCCGAGGCGATGACGCAGACGAACGCCGCTTCCGCGACGATGAACAGGAACAATGCGCTGTTGGCAAAGCCGAGCGTCTTGAGGACCGCCAGCTCCGGTGTGCGCTCGCGCACCGATTGCATGAGCATCGTGGTCGTCGCAAAGAACAGCGCCACCAGCACTGCGCTGACGATGGCGCGAATCAGGAAATTCAGATCGCCGATGGATTGCAGCTGCATCTGCGCCAGCTCACGCAGCGATTCAGTCTTCGTGGCGTTGGTGGAATTGGCGAACTGCCGATCGATCGCATCGGCTACCGTCGCGGCCTGCTTCGGGTCGGCGATGGCGGCGTTGAAATGACTGACGGTGCCTTTGCCGATCGCCCGCGCCTCGTCGTAGTAGTCGTACTGGATCAGGATGACGTCGCTGCCGCCGGCAACGTCGGTATCGGTATAGGTGCCCACGATCTCGAACGACCAGGTCGTCGAGCCGTCCATCTGCGCCGCGTTCGTGATCAGCGGGATCCGCTCGCCGACCTTCCAGCCGTACTTGTCCGCCACGGATTGTCGGATCAGCGTACCCGTTCGCGTCTGCTGGAACGCTGCCGCCTGTGCCGGCGCGACCGTGTAAGTAAAGGCAGAGAGCCAGCCCTCGTCGGGTCGGATTGCGACGATGCCGATCTGTTGCGTGGGCTTCTGGTAGATGCCGCCGAACAATTCCACTGGCACGACGGCTTGCACGCCCGCCACCGACTTGATCCGTTCCAGCAGGCCGAGCGGCAGCGGATCGATGATGCTGAGGCTGCCGTGTACCAGCAGCAGATCGGCACGAGCCCGGCTGATCAGCTCGTCGACGCCGGTTTTCATTCCCTGCAGCACGCCGAACAGTGCGAAGGCGACGCTGACCTGCAGGAAGATCAGGATGCTGCGGCCGGGCTTGCGCCAGATACCGGACCAGATGAGGGGCAGGAATCGCACCGGAAGTGAGACGCAGGGCGCGCGGTGCAGGTTGCGAAGAGAGTCGGCTGAAGCCCGACCTACTTCGTTTGGTAGGCCATCAGGCCGCCCTTGAGCACCGATGCGCGGAAGCCGCGCTCCGACAGGATGTACGCACCCGCCGAGCTGCGGCGTCCGGTATCGCAGCACACGACGTAATGCACGTCGCGCTCCAGCGTCTTCAGCTTGAGACGAATGAAATACAGCGGCAGGTTGAGCGCGCCGTCCAGCCGATAGTTCTCGAACTCGCTCGGCAGTCGCACGTCGAGCCACTTGCCGCCCGCGGCAATGATGCTGCGTCCTTCGTCCAGGTCGACCCATTCGAGCATCGGCTCGTTCAGCAGCGTACGGAAATCCTGCTTCGCGAGCCGCATCAGCGTACCTTCCGTCACCATCGTCACGCTGGCGTTGCGCTTGGCGTCCGAGATCAGCGCTTCCTCGCCGAACGTGTCACCGATGCCGAGTTCGGCGAGCTTGATGCCTTCCTTATTCAGCGGCGTCTCGCGCGTGACCGCGCAGCGACCCTTGACGATGACGTAGAAGTAGTCGCCTTCGTCGCCCTGCTTGATGACGACTTCGCCCGGCCTGTAATCGACGCGCTGCATGCGCATGAAGATTGCCTGGATATTCGCCGGCGGGATCTTGTGGAACGCCTTGGTCTGCAGCAGGTTCGTCATCCAGTCGTCGGAGCTCGGGCCTTCTTCGCCGACGCCGCGCAGCTCGTTGACTTCGTAGGAGCCGGTCTGGTCCCAGGTGAGCATCATGTCCAGCATGTCGCTGTCGATGGAGACGAATTCGATCTTGTCGGAAACGACACGAGCAGCGTAGCGGCGCGGCTGACCAGGTGCGATTGGATTGCGTGCTTCGGGCGAGCCGCCGCGGATGACCAGCACCGAACGATTCTCGTGCAGGAGCTCGAGCACGCCGCTGACCAGATAGTAGGTGCGCTTATCGGTGTCGGCTTCCTTGAACAGCAGCCGGCCGGTCGTCAGCTCGCGCAAGACCGTTTTGCGCGCGAGGGCGTGCAGGTTTTCGGATTTCAATCCATCGAGCGGGGAAAACGAACGCAGCAGTCCAAGTTCGAGCGGCTTGCTCTCCATGCGCAGGATGGTAGCACAGGCATTTCCGGCGCCAGGCGGACTGACGCGCGATTTACCGCAGTAATTGCCAGCCTGCGTCGGGCGCGAAGCGCTCGCCGTGCACGCTGCGCAGCTCCTCGAGGCGAGCGAGGATTGCGTCGACGCCGCGCGTGCGCGCGTACTGGATCGGGCCGCCGCGAAACGGCGCAAAGCCGGCGCCGAAGATCACGCCGGCGTCGATCAGATCCGCATCCTCGACGATGCGCTCCCTCAGCACCGCGACTGCTTCGTTGACGAGCGGCAGCATCAGGCGGTCCTGCAGATCGGGCGGTGCTGCGCGGCCGTCAGTGGGCGGCTTCTCCGGCTTGTCGCCGTGCCAGACATAGAAGCCTTCGCCGGTCTTCTTGCCGAATTTCTTCTGCTCGTAGCGGATCGAGAGCACGTGCGGCACCTCGGCGCCGGATTGGAAGAACACCTTGCCGACGCTCATCACGACATCGAGGCCCACCACGTCGGCGAGTTCGATCGGTCCCATCGGCATGCCGAATTCCTCGGCCGCGCGGTCGATGAGCGCGAGCGGCACGCCTTCTTCGGCTGCCCGCACCGCTTCGCTGAGGTAGGGCATCAGCACGCGGTTGACGAGAAAGCCGGGCGAGCTGCGACACGCGATTGCGAGCTTGTCGATCTGCCGCGCGAACGCGAGCCCTGCGTGCACCTTGTGCGGCTGAGTGCGCTCGGCGTGGATGACCTCGATCAGCGGCATGCGGGCGACCGGGTTGAAGAAGTGCAGCCCGATCAGCCGCTCCGGAGCGGCGAGTTTCGCCGCCAGCTGTTCGAGCACGATGCTCGAAGTATTCGTCGCCAGCACGGCCAGCGGTTTCATCTGCGGCTCGAGGCGGGCGTACAGCTCGCGCTTGGCCTCCAGGTTCTCGAAGATCGCTTCGATGACGATGTCCGCCTTCGGGACGCCACGGCCTTCGACGTCGGCCGACAGTCGCGCCATCGTCTCTTCGCGCTTGCGCGCGTCCGGATAGCGCTTCTCGAAGAACTTGCGGGCCCGCTCCAAAGCGGGAGCGATGTATTGCTCGCCGCGATCCTGCAGCGTCACGGTCAAGCCGCGTGCCGCGCACCAACTCGCAATGTCGCCGCCCATGACGCCGGCGCCGACAACATGGACGTGTCTGGCGGGCTCGGTGCTGACTTTGCCGGCCGACTTCAGCCGGTCCTGCAGGAAGAACACGCGGACGAGGTTGCGCGAGGTCGCAGTGCACAGCAGCTCCGCCATCGAGCGAGCTTCGGCTTCATAAGCCTGCTTGCCCTTGCCGCCGTAACGCTGCCAGAGCTGGATCATTGCGTACGGGGCAGGGTAGTGCTCGGGTCGCGCGCGCTGGGCGACTCGCGAGCGCATCTGACCGGCGAGTACAGCGCGCACCAACATCAGATTGGCGAGGCGCTGCACGAGCTTCGATTCGCGAGCGGGCGGCGGGGCGAGCGCCATCTGCTTCGCCATTGCATCGAGCTGAGCGACCGGGGCCACACGATCGACGAGCCCCATGGCGAGCGCCTGCTGCGGGCGGATCGTCTTGCCCGTCAGCATCAGATCCATCGCCGCGATCGGCCCTGCAAGCTGTACGGCGCGTACGGTGCCGCCGAAGCCAGGATGCACTCCGAGCTGCACTTCAGGGAAGCCCAGCGTTGCGGCTGGATCATCGACGAGGACGCGGTAGCGGCAAGCCAGGGCGACTTCGAGCCCGCCGCCGAGCGCAAAACCATTGATCGCTGCGACGGTCGGGCAGGCGAGGGCCGCGAGCTGGTCGAGCACTTCCTGTCCGCCGCGAATCAGGTCGTATGCCTGGTCGGGGGTGCGGATGCCGACGAACTCCTTGATGTCGGCGCCGGCAATGAAGCCGCGCTTGGCAGAGGTGACGATCAGTGCGCGCGGCAGAGCCTTGGCGAGGTCGCCGAGGATCGCCGCGAGCTCTTCCATGACTTCGCGCGACAGGCTGTTGGTCGATGCGCCCGCCTTGTCCAGCGCCAGCCAGGCGACGCCGTCCGAGTCGGTGACGAGCCGCCAGTGAGTCGATCGGTTCGCTGCGGGTGCCTGCATACCCGGCTCCTCAGTCACGATGGTGGTCACGCATCACGTCGGCGCGCGGCGTACCTGGAAATCGCAGATCAAGGGCCGATGGTCCGAGAAGCGTACATCGGGCACGTCGAACTGCGTGACCTCGATGCCGTTGGAGTACAGCACGAAATCCAGCTCTTTGCGCGGATTGCGGCTGGGATAGGAGGGCAGGCCGAGACGGTTCGCGCTCTTCAGGCCCGAGGCTTCCATGAACAGGAAGATCTCGTGGTCGCCCCAGAACGTGTTGAAGTCGCCGGCGACGATCACCGGCTTGCTGGCGCGCTTGACCAGCTCGTGCAGGTGGCGCAGCTGATCGTGCCGGTGACGGAACTTGAGCGACAGGTGCACCAGGAACACCGCCACTTCCTCCAGCTCCAGCTCGATGATCAGGCGCTTGATGCCGGTCTCGAAATAGTGGAAGCGCTCGCCCTCGACGCGCGGCGCGGCCAGAAACGCGTTCGCCTGCTTGCGCACGATCGGCATCATCTGGTTGATGGAGGTCGCGCCGTATTTGCACTGGTAAGTCGAGTAGTGGCCGAGCGAGTCGGCGATCTGCTTCGCCTGGTTGACTAGGCCGGAGCGGATCGAGCCGGTGTCGATCTCGATCAGTCCGACCAGATCGGGATCCAGCGATTTCAGGTACTGCGTGATGCGATCGAGAACGCGCGAGTTGCTGCGCAGATAACCGGCGCCCGGCACGGGCAGATGAAATGCCGGGCCCGTCCCGGTGGCGTACCGGATGTTGTACAAGACGAAACGCATCGTGAAACTGGAGCAGTTGCAGGCAGCAAATCGCAGCGCGGCATTCTATCGCACCGGCTACACCGCTGAACGTGCAGCGGGCCCGAACGGTTCGTGCGCACAGGCCTACTAGGGGTTTCCCGGCCTGCCAGGAGGTTCTCGCGTACAATCCGGGGCCAGAGGAGGAGCGAGTCAGGTGAGTATTTCGCAGCAGAATCCGGTGCGGGTGTTCGTCAGCCACGCCTTCGAGCCGTCGGACGACTATCACCGCGTGTTCGAGTACCTGGAGAGCGCGAAGAATTTCTACTACCGCAACTGCAGCGATCCGGAGCAGCGCGGCACGGGCGAGCGCGACAAGCTGAAGGATGAGCTGCGCCGCCAGATCTCGCTGGCCGAAGTGGTGATCGTGCCTTCGGGGCAGTACGGCCAGTACCGCGAGTGGATCGACTTTCAGCTCAACTGCGCCAAGGGACTCGACAAGCCGGTCGTCGTGCTCGAGACGTTCGGCGTCAAGCAGAAGATGCCGGTGCAGCTCGAAGCGCTGGCCGATGAGATCGTGGAATGGAACGAGCGCGAGATTGCGGACGCGATCCGGCGCCAGGCGCGTCACGAGGACACGACGCGCTGGGACACGATCGACTTCAAGCTGGACTGATCAGTCTTCGCCGACGGCGCGCAGCTTCGGGCGCTGCGCAGTCTGGTTGCGCGCAATGATGCCGAGCATGTCGACGATGCGCATGGCCACGCCGCCCGCTTCGATGTCGGACATCTTGCGCACCGTTGCCTGCACGGCGCTCTCGCCGCGCAGCGGCCGCACGCTCGACATGCAACTCGAGAGGGAGCAGAACTCGTCGCGGATCTCCTTGGGCACTTCTTCGGCGTCGAGGTTCGCCAGGTGCATGGCGTAAGCCTCGGCCAGTCGGTGCTTGATCGATCCGCTCGACGCCAACATGGAAGTGGCGGCGAAAAAATGCTCCCAGGCGCTGCTCATGCAACTTACCCCGCGTTGGGTCAGTAGAACCGCTGATCACCGGGGAAGGCAGTCCACGGCGAGCAAATGACGGTGCGCAAATGATGAGAATTTACTTTAACTTCGCTTGGCAGCTTTTCTTACGTCCGCTCAAGCGCCTAGAGCCGGAATATACTCCTGCAACTTCGAAAGGCAAGCAGGCGGCAACCGCATTTTGGATGCGTCAGGACTGTAGACCGGGAGCGATGTCATGACTGGTGTGAATGCAGTGGTGCTGATCAAGGCGGAAACAGCCCTCATCAACGAGCTGGCGGAGCAGCTGGCGGAGCTGCCGGGCGTGGCCGAAGTATTCTCGGTCGCCGGCCAGTACGATCTCGTCGCGCTGGTACGCGTGCGCGAGAACGACGAGCTCGCGGACGTCATCAGCAATCGCATGCGCAAGCTCAGCGGCATCCTCGGCACGGAGACGCTGATTGCGTTTCGCGTGTACACGAAGGCCGAGCTCTCGGCCGGATTCGACATGGATTGAGCGGCGGGCGGGCAGCCCGTTTTCTGCGGGATTTGCCGTGCTGCTAAGTACGTATAATGTATATTATGACAAATCTAGATAGACAAGTTTGAAAGCCCCGCAAACGCGGGGCTCTTCCGAAGTCTGCGAATCGCGCCTACCGGTTGACCTGGTGGACCTGGCCGCGAATCTCACCGGCCGGGAACGTCGCCGTGTGAACGTTGGCGTACATGTTTCCCGAGCGCAGCAATCCAACGAGCTCGTCGAACGCGCCGGCGGGCAAGCCAGCCGCTGCGCCGCCTCCGCCGATGTCCGCAGCTGTGATCGTTCCTTTGACCGTGCCGGGAGACGCCGGGCAAGCAGGAGCTGTTGGATTGTTGCCCAGATTGGTGCAGAAAAAGACGATCACGTTGCCCGTCGTGTGCCGCTGACCAAGGTGGATGTGCGCCTGTTGTACGGCACCGCCTTCGAGGTCGGCATAATTGAGCTCGAACTCGATCGTCTGCGCTTCGGTATCGATGGTCGCCCTGAGAGTGCCCGTGCCAGTCGTGGACAACGTCGTCGGTACTTCATTGACCGACTTCAATCGTGCAAATACTTCGATGTCCTTGTTGCGGCGTGAATCGTGCGCGTTGACGGATCCGGCGAGCAGCGCCACCACCGGCAAGGCTGCTGCCAACAGATATTTGTGCTTGATCATTGGAACATCCCCTGATTTTCCAGTTGAGATTGCAACCGAGCGGAACGTAAGTGCGCGACCGGCGCGCTTAGGTTCTCGCTCACAGCCAGCCGCGATCGGCAGTGAAGTCGACGGTCAGCCAGAAATTCGGCCAGGCAGCATTGAGGCGCTTCGCGATGTCCCGCCGGATGGAATCCGCCGCCGCGGTGTCGATGCGCGAATCCGGTGCGACCAGCACGTGAATCTCGACGAAGCGCGCGCGCCCTACTTTTGCAACGTAACTCGAATAGTCGACGAACGCCCGCTCGCGCACGATCGTGTCCATGACTGAATGCACCTGAGAGTCGAGCTCATCCGGCGCGACTTGCAGCACATCGCTCAGAGATCGCCACAAGCCGATCAGCGGCACCGGCAGCATCGCGAGTGCAATCAGCAGCAGGGCGATTGCATCGAGGTATGGAATCCAGCGCTCGAAGCGAGTGCCATGCAAACCCAGCGCGAACGCGAACCCGATCAGCAGCGCCAGACTCAGACAGGCGCTGACCAGCCAGCTCCGTGAGTCGATCTTCAGCATCGGCGACTGCAGGGCCCGCGCCCGCCGGGCCAGGAACAGGGTCATCGCAATGCCGATGACGCTCAGAGCGCCTGCCCACAGCGCGGCCATTCCGTACTCGACTTCGGCGCCGCCGCTGGCGAGGCCGTTCACTGCATCGACAGCAGCATAGATGCAGGCGACGACGAGGATGCTGTCGCGCAGGACTGCGACGAGCGGCTCCAGATGCCAGTAGCCGTATTGGAACCGGTGGCTCGATCCCTGGGCGATGAGCTTGACCACGACCAGCGACACGATGGTCGGCACGACGTCGACGAAGCTGTACATGCCGTCGAAGATGATCGCCTGCGAGCCCGTAGCGAGCCCGCTCGCGACGCCTACAACGCCGAGGAAGACCGTCAGGGCGATCGAGAACTTGAGCGTGCCCTGCTCCGCGTTTGACTGCTTCGGCTGCACGGGCCTGAAGCGTAGTCAGCTACCGACACCACGATCTATAGATGCTGCGGGCAACCACACCCGCAGAATCAGGGATCGACAGTCAGCACCTGCGTGCCACCCTTCAGAGCTTGCGTCGACAGGAAGTCGGTCAGGTACAGCAGCTTGTCCGGCGCCCAGGCATTCACCAGCGCCATGCGAAAGAGTTTGGCCCCACCGGAGGGAGCCTCACCGAACAATGCGACCCCACGATCCGCGGCACTGACGCTGAGCAACAGCGTGACCTGACCGGGCGTGCCAATCGGCTGCGTCGTGCCGAAGCCCGGTCTGACGGCTGAACCCGTTGTCCTCACCGGCTGCGGCGGATCATGGAACTGCGTCATGAACATTGCATTGCCAGTGGCATCGTACTGACTGCTGACGAACCCGTCCCCCACGAGCGTCGGCAGGTTCGCCGAATCGATGATCTTCTCGAATGTCTGGATGTCGGTTCCCGTCAGGCTTTCCGTTTCCAGAAGCGCAGCCGCATTGTCGGGGCGCAGGAAGTCGACACGCAGTCCCGGCGGGGCCAGTACACGGGCGTTGGGCGAGGCGCTGACCTCGGCAATGTAGCTCTGCACCGGACCCGACGCCGGCTGTACTGAATAGCCGACGCGCGCTGCATCCGGGCTGCCGCCGACTGTGTTGCCGAACTGGAAAGCGGTGCTGAAGAGTTGATCGCCGGCGTTGAGCGCATGGTTGAGCCGGATCTCGTTGCGCGGATTCGCCGGGTTCACGTAGTAGAGGTTGACGACTCCCGCGCGCTTCGCGTTGAGAAGGATCCGCGACTGATCGGCCGACACGGCATACGACATCACGTCGTCTGTCGGCGCGGGCGGCGAGACGGAGAGCGGTGTGCTCTGATCGGCCGTCGCCACTGCCGTGCGATAGAGCGCAAAGGCGAAGCCATCACTCGGCACGCCAGCAAGGAAGTACAGATGCTGCGAGTCACTGGAGAATTGCAGCTGCCGCGCGGCCGTCGCGTCCGGCGCGCTTGCAGTATGGATCACTGTCGGAGCAGCGACGTTTACCAGGATGACAGCAATCGTGCCGGGCGGATCCTTCGCCGCGATCGCGCCGATCCACTGTCCGTCGGGACTCACCACGTAGTCGTCGCTACTGTTGGCTACAGTGGGCAGCAGTTTCATGCCATTCGGCAGCTGGATGCGCACTTGCGTCGCTGGATCCGCTGTACGCACGAACGACAAGTCGGTCGGCAGATTGGACTGCGACAGATCCTGGCGGCGATACACGACCGTGCTGCCGTTGGTCGCAGGACGGAAACTGCGCATCCGCAGAGTACCTTCGGTCGCCGCGGTCAGCTTCACGGTCGGCGAGACGAAGTCCGTCAGGTAGGCCTCGAACGAGCCGTTGACCTGCTCGTCGCCATTCAAGATGACCCGGAACGGTGTGACGTCGACGAACACGACTGCCGTGGCCACCGAGGATGCCGCACGCGGATCCGTGACTTTGTATTTGAAGCGCGTGACTCCGCGAAATCCGGCGGGCAGGCCTGAGATTGCGATGCTCCCGCCCGCGTTGACGCTGGCCGTGCCGACCTCGGCGGGCGATTCGATGGTGACGGTGAGGGCGTCGCCGTCCGGGTTGGCATCGTTCTGCAGCACGTTGAGATTCGCGATGCCGGCGCCGGCAGCGGACAGGATGTCGTTGTGCGCAGTCGGTGTGTCGGGCACTCCGCTGATCTGAATGGTGATCGTGCCGTTCACGCCGGCACCTTGCGAGTCTTGCACGCGAACGGCGAACGAATCGGTGCCGAAGGCGTCGCGGCCGGGTCGGTAGGTAAACGAGCCGTTCGTGGCAAATGCCGTCACCGTTCCCTTGCCCGGATCGCCGGTCTTCGTGAAGGTCAGCGCGTCGCCGTCGGCGTCCGTCGCGGTGACCTGCGCGGCAAGGTCAGTGTCTTCGGTCGCGGAGAACTGCACGACGCCGAGAGTCGGCGCCCGGTTCTGCGGCGTGCCATTGCCTCCGCCACCACCTCCGCCGCCACACCCAGCAACCACCGCGCACATGACCACCATGACGGCGCGCCCCGTCCGAGCATCGCTCGATGAAAGCATGGCTCCCGCTGCTCCGTGTCGCTTGTTCGAGTTTTAGTAGTGCGATCGTCCCTGATGCCCGATCGCTGGCACGCAGCGTAACCGCTGCGACAGCGGTTGTGAATTGGGTGCCCCTAGCCCGGATACCGCCCCTGCGCACGCCTCCTAGACTGCAGTCACTCTCGCTGCGGAGACCTCCATGAAGTCCGGCATCCTTGCGCTCGTTGCCTTCGCCACCACATTGCCCGCCTGGTCCGCAGATGCGCCGCCAGCCGCCGCAGCGCCAGCAAAGCCGACGCCCGAGCAGATCGTCCAGGACTTCCGCAAGGACCTCGAGGCCAAATCGGCGGACGTGATGGCCAAAGCGCTGACCCTGTCGGCCGATCAGGCCTCGAAGTTCTGGCCGCTCTACAAGGAATACCAAAAAGAACAGGGTGCGATCGTCGAAGGCCAGATTCAGGCGACGCAGAAATACGCGGCTGGCTACGGACACCTGACCGACGCCGAAGCGCTCGCGTACGTCACCGCGCTCCTCGAGCGCGATCAGAAGATCCATGACCTGCGCGTCAAGTGGCTCGCGAAGTTTCAAACCGTCGTGCCGGGCGTGACCGCGGCGCGCGCGATCCAGGTCGAACGGCGCCTTGGGCTCGTGCACCAGGTCGGCGTTTCGTCGCAGGTCCCGCTGGTGCGCTGAGCGTCAGGGCCGGAACCACGCGTTGCCCACCTGCAGGTAAATCGCAGTCGTCTCGGAGCTGAAGCCGACGTCCATGCCCGCGTGCAATCCGAATTTGCGAGCGAGCTCGTAACGAAAGCCGACCGCGCCGCTCGCGATGTCCTGCGAATTCGCAGAGTCCCGACGCGTGCTGCGCGCTGTGCCCGCACCTGCTGCGAAAACGACGCTCCAGCGATCGCGGCAGCGCCAGCGCGCTTCGATCTCGCCAGACGCCATTTCGTCGCCCTGATAGCGCATCGCCTGCACGCCGCGCAGCTCGATATAGGGCCGCAGGAAGAACGGCGTCGAATCGGACGCCCGCTGGTAGTCCGCACGCAGGCCGAGCGTCACGGTGTCCGCGACCGGGTACCAGCCCATCACGACTTGCTGGAACCGCTCGAACTCCACGCTCGCGCCCAGCTCCTCGCGTGACGCGAGGTAGACAGTCTCGGCATAGATGCCGCGAGTCGGTGTGAAGACATTGTCGCGGCTGTCGAATTCGAGAACGGCCGCCGGCGTCGATATCTCGACGTCGACGTGATCGACGGGCCCGGGGAACACCGGCTCGTCGCGCAGCTTCGGCTCGACTTGCGCGTAGATATAGCGCAGTCCGATCGACCACGGCGATTTCGGCGTGATCTGCCATTGCCCTGCAACAGAGCCACATCGAAGTCGAGCGAATAGCGAATAGCCTGGTCGAGCGCGGCAACGTCGAGGCCGAGCCCGGCACCGTAGAAGTCGAGATTGATGTGTCCGCTGCCGCCGCCGGCGAGCGTCTTCAGGCGTCCGTCGAGCCAGCGGCTGGCGTCGCCCGCGAAAGCCGCGCGGGTGCCGTTCTCCGTACCTAGTGCGCCGACGGCGGAGATGTTCGGCCGTGCCCAGCCCTGTTCGCCGGCTTGCTTGCGCGGCCGCAGAAACATGCCCACGAGTCCGCCGCGTAACCGACGGCCGGCTCCGTGATGACGACGGGCACCGGAAGAAAGCCTTTGGGCTCTTCGAGGAAGGAGCTGACGTCGAACCGGCCATCTTGTGGATCGCGGAATCGACTCGCTGGCGCCGCGGACTCGGCCGGAGGCCCTGCTGCCGCTACGGTTTGCTCGGGCTCCTGGACGTAGCCGGTCTGCGGCGCGGCACAGCCGAGCGTGAGTAACAGGAAACGGACGACTCTGTTCGACAACGCATCGCACCGCGCAGGTTCGAGCGCCATTTCCAATCAGATTGCAGCGCGCGTCACTCCGTAGAAGGGGCGCTGGACAGAGTTGTGCGTTACGCTCGCTGACAGAAAGAAACCAACAACGGGGAATCTCATGAAGCGCCCTCTCCCGCTCCTGGCCGCGCTGGCAACACTGACCGGCTGCACGACCACGCAACACACTTCGCCGACGGTCGCTGCTGCACCGCTGCCCGAGATCACGATCTATCACCTCGAAGGACGTCGCTCCGAGCGCATCGTCTGGCTGATGGAAGAGCTCGGCCTGCCTTACAAGCTCGAGTTCAAGCGCGGCGACCTGATGGGCTCGATGGCAGCGATCAAGGCGATCAATCCGGGGATGCCGGTCGCGCCGACGGTGAAGTACGGCGACCAGGTTTTCGTCGAGTCGGGCGCGATCATCGAAACCCTGCTCAATCGCCATGCGCCTGGCAAGCTGCAGCCGGCGCTCGACAGTCCCGACTATCCGTATCACCTGATCTGGATGCACTACGCGGAAGGCTCGCTGGCCTCGCGACTGATCGCCGACTATCGCGTGTGGCGCGTGCAGCCGCCGAAGCAACGCTCGCCGCTGGTGGATTCCGAGCAGGTCGTGCAGTTCGCCGAAGACTACCTCGGCAAGCACGCCTGGTTCGGCGGGGGCGAGTTCTCCGCAGCCGATATCATGATGAAATTCCCGCTCGACTTCGCGACCTCGCTCAATGTCGTCGACGCTCAGCAGTTTCCGAACGTCGCAGCGTGGAAGGTGAAGATCGAAGCGCGGCCGGCGTATCAGCGGATGCGCGCGAAAGCGTTGCCGAATGGAATGGTCGGTGCGTTGCCGGCATTGCCGCAACACGCACCGTCAGGTCCGCGGACTGCCACGCCGCCGTCGCAGTAGAGGAACGACTACGGTCGCGCGTGACGCGGCTGATAGACGCCCAGCTTGCCGCCGCCCGGCAGGACGACTTGCGTCAGCAAGCCCCAGCTCATGCTCTGCACGGCCGAGCACGCGACGCCGTGCTCGGCCATCTGCTTTATGAATGCCTCGACGTCGTCGCACATCAGGTAGAGCTCGTGCACGTCGTTCTTGCTGCCCGGGTGAACGGCCACCTCGGCAGGGGGCAAGCTGAAAATGAGCCAGCCGTGACCGACGTCGACGTGCGGGAACGCGAGCACGTCGCGCAGGAATGCGCGATCGGCTTCGGGCTTCGAGCTGTAAATGATCGCGTGTGCTCCGGTGATCATGCGCCCTACTCCAGTTTCAGCTCCATGCGCACCCTGCCGTCGTTCGTCAGCGAGGCGCTGCGGTCGGTGGTAATGAACAAACGTTCCGGCGCAACTGCCGTGTTCGCCAGAACGGCGCCTTGCACGACCTGCGCGCGCTGCCTGGCGAGCGCGTCGAGCGTCGGCTGATCCGGTTGCAAGGTCTCCAGCAAACGCGCTTCGATCCAGCTGGTCCGTGCATTCCAATCGACGCCGTTCTCGGTCTTGGTTTCTTCCGGATACGCCGGCGCATCCTTGGCCGTTTGCTTGTAGAGGGCTTCGAGCTGCGTCAGTCGCTTGCGGATCGCCGCCTCGTCCGACGCAGGCGGGAGCTGCGGCACGCGTCCGTACAGCGCCGACTCGGCGATTGCCTTGCCGTCCTGCTCCGCGATCAGTGTCACGGGCACGTCGAGCTTCAACTGCGGTCGCTGCGCGAGCGCCTGCGATAGCTTGTTGAGCTGCTCCACCTGCGGCGGCTGCAGCTCGGTCGAGCCCGCAGCAAAGTCGATGTACTGCATCTCCTCGCCGCCGCCGAACAGCGCGCCGAGCGCGGCGAACGGCGCAGTCACGATCTTCGTCAACAACCCGAGCACTGCCTTCCAGATGATCGGCCCGAGGCGGAATTTCGGATCGTCGAGACTGCCGGTGACCGGTACCTGCAGATCGATCACGCCATTGCCATCTTTGAGCAGCGCGACCGCCAGCTTCATCGGAATCGGCGCGGCATCCTTCGAATCCGTCTTGTCGCCGAACTCCAGGTTGTCGACGACGATGTGATGCTGCGCGTCGAGCTGGCGATTCTCGACCCGGTAACGCAGCTCGGTGGACAGCTTGCCCTTGCTGATGTTGTAGCCCGCGAACTTGCCGGAATACGGGTTGAACGTCGTCAGCTCCATGTTGCGGAAGTTCAGCGCGACGTCGGAGTACTTCGCGGCCGCGAGCAGGTTGACCTCGCCGGTGATGTCGACCGGCGCGTAACGATCGACCTTGCCTGCGAGTTTCACCTTCGCTCGCGAGTCGGGCTGCGAGGAGAGCCCGGTGACAGTGCCCTCCAGGTCGAGAATGCCGGCGGAGAACGACGGCGTGATCGAATAATCAGCGAACAACGCGGAGCCGCCGCTGATCGCGATGGACTTGATGCGCATCGGAGTCGGTGGCGACTGCGCTGCTGCGGGCTGCGCCTCCGGAGCAGCTTCGGTAGCTTCAGTCGCATCGCTCCCGCCGCGCTGGAGCGCGGCCGTGACATTGAGCGTACGGTCCTGACGAATGATCACTCGCGCGTACGGTTGACGCGCGACGATGCGATCGATCGTGAGGCGGTCAGGATTGTGCGACACGTCGATCCCCGTCACTGCCAGCTGCCGCCACTTGAGGAGATCATCGTTCGCAGGGCCGGTGATCGTGTGCAGATCGGCCACCTGCATGTCGCCGCGAAATTGCATCCTGGGCGATGCGCCCTCCTCCATCGCGGCTGACAAATCGCCCTTCAGACTCAAGCGGCCGGATCGCAAAGTCAGCTCGGTGGCCTCGGCTACGTACGGTTGCAGGATCGACAGGTCGAATGCATTCAAGTCGAGCGCGAGCGCCGCCGTGAGCGGCTCGAGTTGCATCTCACCGGTGGTCTTGAAGAGCGGCTTGCCGCCGAGTCCAAGGTCGGCAGCTACATTCACCTTGGCGCCCTGCTCGCTGCTCAGCCCGCCGATGCTGATCGCGATCGGCGTAACGCTGAGCTGCACAGCGGGCGCCACGGCGCGATCCTCGAGATCGGCCGTGGCGTTGGCGATGCGAACCTCGCCCACTGCCCAGTTCCATTGCGTCGATGTTTGCGGAGTCCCGCTCTCAGCGGGGCCCGGGTCAGTCGGCGCCGGCGCTTCGCTGCTCTTCGTCAGCCGATCGACGCTCAATGATCCATCCGCGTCGCGACTCGCTCGAACGTGTGCACCCTCAACCTCCACTTTGTCGACACGGAGCGAGCGAGTGCCGAGCGCGAACTGCGTGCCGAGGACGCGAACCTTCGGCACGACGGCGACCGGCTGCGAATCCGCTGCTGCTCGTTCCGCGACCGCGAAGTTGTCGAGAGCGATCTCGGGCAAGGCGACGTCGAGCAATAACGTCGGATGCAGCGACAGCCGATACGTGCCCGCAAATGAGAGTGTGCCTGCAGTGAGCCGCGTCGGCAGCTGACCTTGCAGGTAGCTGTCGATCGTCTGCGCTCGCAATTGTCCGATGGCGAAGCGGCCGTCGGAACCGAGCGGCTGGGCCGTGAACCGCCCCGACCAGTTCAAGGTCTCGCCGTCCGACGAGCTCGCCGCGAAGTTGTATGCATTCTCGTGATTGAGGTCCGTTCGGAAGTCGGTCAGCGCGAAGCGGATCGGCGCCAGCGTCGCGGTGAACGGCTCGGGGCGCGTGCGATCCTCGAAGTCGACGCGTCCATCGTTCACGGCCAGCCGCCCGATGCGGACGCGCGGCAGCGGCGTTTCGGTTTGAGCGGCGGCTGATGCAGCCTTCGAGCTGGCACTTGCCAGATGAGTCACATTGACCGTGCCGTCGCGCTCGACGATGAGGTTCACGTCCGGCGCATCCAGCTGTACTTCCTTCAACACGACGGCGCGCTGCCAGATGGAAGCGAGCTCGGCGTTGACGACCAGGCTTGCGAACGTCGCAATCGTGTCGCCCGATTTCTCGGTCAGGGCGGCGTCGCGAATGCTCAGCCGGAACGTGAATGGATTGAAGGCAACCTCACCGAGCACGAGACCCCGGCCCAGCTCCTCGCTCACGTATCTCTCGGCGTTGACGCGCAGCAGGTGCGGAAGCCACAGGAAACCGACGAGCGCATAGACGACGATCAGGGCTGCGGTGATGCCCAGCGCAAGGCGATGCAATGCGAGGATTGCAAGCAGCGCTCGAAGTATTGGCAGAGGTCGGCTTGCCAATTCTCGCTCCTTCGCAGGTTCGTTGGCGCGATGGCGGCGAACGATCATACTCGCCTCGGTGCTGACCGACAGTAGTGGGAGAGTACATGGCGAGCCGTCTGTTCGAGCCGATTGCAATCGGCGAGGTCGAGTTGCCGAATCGTCTCGTAGTCGCGCCGATGTGCCAGTACAGCGCCAGCGACGGCTCGGCGACCGACTGGCACCTGCAGCATCTGTCGCAACTCGCCTACTCCGGTGCCGGCCTCGTGATGGTCGAGGCCACAGCGGTCGAGCGTCGCGGTCGGATCACGCACAGCTGTCTCGGCCTCTACAGCGATGACAACGAGGCGGCGCTAGAGAGAGCACTGCACGCCGCACGACGGCTCGGCGGACCGACGCGGTTCGGTCTCCAACTGGCGCATGCCGGGCGCAAGGCTTCGACGCATCGCCCGTGGGACGGCGGCGCGCCGCTCGGTCCTGCCGAGGATCCCTGGCAGACCGTATCGTCCAGCGCTACGGCATTCGGCGAAGGTTGGCATGTTCCTCGTGCATTGACGCGCGATGAGATCGACGCAACCGTTGCAGACTTCGCGCACTCAGCACGACGCGCCGTGCGCCTCGGCTTCGACGTGATCGAGATTCACAGCGCACACGGCTATCTGCTGCACGAGTTCCTGTCGCCGCTCGTCAATGCACGAACCGATGATTTCGGCGGATCGCTAGAGAATCGCCTGCGCATGCCGTTGGCCGTGATCCGTGCGGTGCGTGCCGCAGCGCCGGCGAATGTCGCCATCGGCTTGCGAATCTCGGCGACAGATTGGGTCGAGGGCGGCTGGGACGTCGCGCAATCGATCGCCTACGTGCAGGCTGCGAAAGCGCTCGGGATCGCCTACGTGTGCGTATCGAGTGGCGGTATTCGTGCGAAGGTCACTGTACCGGCAGCGCCCGGCTACCAGGTTCCGCTCGCACACGAGGTGCGGAAGGCTACCGGCGTTCCGACTCGGGCGGTCGGGCTCATCACCGATCCGCGCCAGGCAGAAAACGTTCTCGCGGCCGGCTCGGCCGACATGGTGGCACTGGCGCGAGCTTTTCTCGACGATCCTCGATGGGGCTGGCGCGCGGCGGATATGCTCGGCGCGAAGGCGCATTCCCCATCGCAGTATCACCTCGCGCGCACCGAGGGCTGGCGCCGGATACGCGATCAGATCGAGACGAGCGTCTAACCAGCTTCTTCGGTGGCGGCAGCGAGCGATGCACGCCGCGCACGAGGTGCGCGGCGCTGCAGGTACATGATCCAGCCGGTCACCGCGAACACCGGCATCGCGAGGCTCGCGATCATGAACA
>Ga0111538_10001037_pt1 | contig 38681 bp, 41 predicted proteins | sample SoiMethybrSBSTD1_FD_79669 | JGI IMG/M metagenome (GOLD analysis project Ga0111538, IMG submission 79669) | Bulk soil microbial communities from a Populus tree surrounding site in Tennessee, USA - Soil MetaG P. TD hybrid SBSTD1 (version 2)... | ecosystem: Environmental > Terrestrial > Soil >...
GCACCGAGCTGGTCGCGCACGCGGACCCGCCGGTCGCCAATGGGATACTCGACGTACACGTGCTTCACCTGGAAATCCCCACGCCCGCGATTCCACGTCTCGGTGCGCACCTCCACGACCGTGCCTTCGGCGACTTCCGCGCCAAGCACGGGCCCGCCCCCGAGAAGGAAACGGCTGCAGCCGTGGAGCAGCAAGACCATGCCCAGCAGCAGCACCGCGATGCCCTTGAGCACCCGCCGGTCGGCTGAGGTCATGCCCGCCTTTCCGCTCATACCCGGGCGCGCGCGTCGACCCTTGCGACCCGCGAGAGCAGGTAATCGACCTCGGCGCGCGCGACCGGGGAAAGCGCCGCGCCCGGCTTGCGCAGCGCGTCGGAGCCGATGATCCCGCGCCGCATCATCACGTACTTGCGCACGGCGAGCCCCGGCCCTGGCTGCTGCTCGTAGCGGATGAGCGGCAGGTGCGCGTCGAAGAGGTCGTGCGCCTCGTCGCGCTTGCCGGCCTTCGAGAGGCGCACCACGTCCACGAGCATGTCGGGGAAGCAGTACCCGGTGTTCGCGCCGTCGGCGCCACGCTCCATCTCGAAGTCGAGGAAGAGCGCGTTGTTGCCCGTGAGGATCGGCAGGCGCCGCAGCGACCCGTCCTTCTCCCACGCGCGCAGCTGCGAGATCTTGTCCAGGCCCGGCCAGTCCTCGTGCTTGAGGAACCAGCTCGCGGGGCTCTCGGTGTGGATGCGCCGGATCACGCCGGGCGCCATCTGGACCGAGAAGGTGAGCGGATAGTCCTGGATCACGAAGGGCACGTCCGCGCCGATCGCCTCCGAGGCCTGCTTGTAGTACTGCACGATCGAGTCGTCGGTACGCAGCGTGTTGGGCGGGGCGATCATGACGCCCGCGGCGCCCAGCGCCATCACGTCCTGTGTCAGCGCGCGCATCGCCGCAAACCCGGGGGCCGAGACGCCGACCACGATCGGGAGCTTGCCCGCACGCTGGATCACGCGCTGCACGATGCCGACCGATTCGGCGTGCGCCATCTTGGGCGCCTCGCCCAGCTGGCCCAGCACCGTCATGCCGTCCACGCCGGCCTTCACGAAGAAGTCCGTCATGCGGTCGATCGAGGACTCGTCGATGCGGCCGTCGGGATGGAAGGGCGTGGGCGCGATCACGTACACGCCCTTCGCGTCGATGTGCGGCTTCATTTCTTCTTCGTCGCCTCGTAGCGCGCCTTGTTCTCGGCGTTGGGCGGATAGAGCCCTGGAAGCGAAGCGCCCTTCTCCACCTCCGACATGATCCAGCCCTCGAGGCGCTCCTGCTCGGGCGCGGCCGCGCAGATGTCTTCGATCAGCGCCGCGGGGATGAGCACCGCGCCGTCGTCGTCCACCACCACCCAGTCGTCCGGGAACACCGCCACGCCGCCGCAGCCGATGGGCTCGTTCCAGTTCACGAACGTGAGCCCCGCCACCGAGGGCGGTGCCGCCGCGCCCTGGCACCACACCGGGAGTCTCGTTGCGCGCACACCGGCCAGGTCGCGCACGACGCCGTCGGTGACGAGCGCGGCCACGCCGCGCTTCTGCATGCGCGCGCAGAGGATGTCGCCGAAGATCCCCGCATCGGTCACGCCGCGCGCGTCCGCCACGCAGATGCAGCCCGCCGGCATCGCCTCGATCGCCGCGCGGGTGGAGATGGGCTTCGACCACGACTCGGGCGTGGCGAGGTCCTCGCGCGCCGGCACGAACCGCAGGGTGAAGGCGCGGCCCACGAGGCGCGGCTGGCCCGGATTGAGCGGGCGCGTGCCGCGCATCCAGACATTGCGCAGGCCCTTCTTCAGCAGCAGCGTGGTGAGGGTCGCCGTGGTGACGCTCGCCAGCGTGGCGACCACGTCGCGGTCGTTCGATGCCATTGGGGGGAGTCCGACGGGGAATGGACCCGTGATTTTAGCCGAGCTTGTCGAGGAACTTGCGGATGCGGGCGGCATTCGCCCCGAGATCCGACAGCCCCACCCGCGAGACGCTGCGCACGTCCACGCGGCTGCCCGTGCCTTCGGGCCGGACGCGCACGACGATGTCGTCCTTGAAGCCGAAGAAGAACGTGGTGTCGGTCGCCTCGAGGCGCCCGCCCGCCGCATCGGTCGCGGCGACGTACCAACCCATGGCGCGCGCCGCGTCGATCGCCCTCTGCACGGTTTCCGGGGGCGGCGTCTTGAGCACCAGCGGCTTGATGTCGGGATAGCCCTTGCGCTGCTCCTCGGCCACCAGCGCGCCCCCGTGCGCCACGCCATTGGGCGAAGCCTTGCGCGCCTCCGCAAGCGCCACGAACGCGGGCGGATCGGCGAGGTCGGTGCTGATGTCGTGGATGCGGGGCACGGACTTGGCGGTGGACAGCAGCATCAGGGGCGGGGTGACCGCGACTGCGGCGATGGCGAGCGCCGCGATCGGCACCCAGGCGTGCATGCGGAAGGCCGGCACGGCCAGCGTCACCAGCAGGATCAGCGCGCCCACGCCGGCGGCGAGGCCGATGTAGGTGGCCCAGCGCAGCATCGCGATGCCGGTCTGCCACGACCAGATCTCGGCGCGCGTGGCGGGCCCCGAGGAGAGCATCATCGCGAGCGCCAGCACGGCCAGCGCCAGCACGACGATGCGGCCGATGAAAAGCGGGGAGCGGCTCATGGGGCGGACCTTCCGTGCGGGAGGCCGCCATTATGACGCCCGCGCTAGTCGATACGCAGCCGCGCTTCTCCCTTCGCCTCCAGCACCGCGAGGCCGTCGCCCACGAGGCGCACGCGCTGGCCCGGGCCCAGCCATACGTCGCACGGCTGCGCCTCCTCGGTAATCCAGACGTGTCCCGATTCGACCGTCACCTCCCGCCCGCGCGACCCCTCCAGCCGGAGGAGCTCGCCGGCCGCGAGGGCCGCGCGGTAGGGTGTGGCCTCGATGCGAAGGGCGGGCCTCACAGCGCGCGGCTTTCGAGGACCGTCGAGTGGCGGTGGGCGAAATCCCGCGTGTCGTGGGAGAAGGCCGCCAGCAGGGAGATCGAGCCCAGCACCACGCCGATCACCGCCGCCAGGATCCAGATCGCGACCGGGCCGCGTGCGCGCCGCGCCATTTCGGGGTCGCCGTAGAAGGGGGAGTCCATGTTCACCTCCGGTATTGCGTTTGGATGTGAGCCATATTGCTACTTGCGCGGGCGATCTCTAAACGATATCTTTTCCTGTCCTTGCTAACCAAATTCACATATGGCCCGCCGCCTCCCACCCCTGTCCACGCTGCGCCCGTTCGAGGCCGCCGCCCGCCTGGAGAGCTTCAGCCGCGCTGCCGAAGAGCTCGCGCTCACCCACGGGGCGGTGAGCCACCAGGTGCGCGCGCTGGAGGACTACGTCGGCGCGCCGCTCTTCGCGCGCCACGGCAAGCGCGTCGCGCTCACGCCCGCCGGCCGCGCCTTCGCCGAGCGCGTGCGCGGGGCCCTGGACGAGATCGCCCAGGCCGCGGAGCAGCTGCGCTCGCGCCGCGACGACCGCCTCACGGTGAGCGTGCTGCCCTCGTTTGCCTCGCGCTGGCTGATGCCGCGCCTCATCCGCTTCATGGACGCGCACCCGAAGATCGAGGTGAACGTCATCGCGAGCACGATGCTCGCCAACTTCCGCGACGACGAGGTCGACGTCGCCATCCGCTTCGGCATGGGCCCGTGGCCACCGCACCACTGCGAGGTGTTCCTCGAGGACGAGTACTTCGTGGTGGCGAGCCCGGAGCTCGCCAGGAAGGCGAAGCTCAAGACGCCGCGCGACCTGCTCAAGGCCCGCATCATCCGCGAGGACCGCGACGTCTGGAAGCAGTGGTTCGACGCCGCCGGCGTCCCGATCGAGGAGGCGAAGTCGGCCCGCGGGCCGCTCTTCAACGACTCCACCTACGCGTTGCAGGCCGCGGCCCGCGGCGAGGGCATCGCGCTGGCGCGCCGATCGATCGTCTACGAGGACCTCGAACGCGGCACCCTGAAGCGCCTGTTCGACCTGCGGGTGCCCGCGCGCGAGCGCTACTGGTTCGTCTGCCCGAAGGAGACCGTCGACACCGTGAAGGTGAAGGCGTTCAAGCAGTGGGTGAAGGACGAGCTCAGGCGCTAGGACGGATCCCGGTTCCCGTTCGACTGCGGCTGCTGCTCGCCGCCCGCCTGGTGGGCCTGTCCGCCACCGCCGCCGCCGCCACCTCCGCCGCCGCGATTGCGGTTGCGATTGCGGTTGCGGTTGCGATTGCGCTTGCCCTGCCCCGGTTGCCCGGGCTGGCCGCCCTGGCCGTTGCCCTTTTCCTGTCCCTGGCCCTGCCCCTGTCCCTGCTGGCGCGGCTGGCCCTGGCCCGGCTGGGCCTGCGGCTGGCCCTGGTGTCCCTGCCCGCCCTGGCCGTGCCCCTTCTTCTTGTTGAACGCGAAGGGTTTGCCGCCGTGCGGCTTGCCGTGCCGGCGCCCCTGCCCCTGGCCGTGTCCCTGGCCACGCCCCTGACCCGGCCCCTGGCGCCCTCCCTTCGGTGGCGCATCGCCCGAGGCCATCGGGTTGTAGGTGCCGCGGTTGCCATCGGCCTCGCGCTCGGGCGCCGGCGCGTGGACGCGATTGCCCACGTTGTCGTCGATGTCGTCGGGTTCGCTCTCCCCCGAGGCCGCGCGCGGGTCGATGCGGTTGCCGATGTTGTCGTACTCGTCCTCCACTTCCGCGTCCTCTGCGGCGGCGGGCGGCGGCTCGTTCACGCCGGCGAAGGCCATGAGGTCCAGCACCTGGTCCTCGTCCATCTCGCGCAGCATCCCGCGCTTGAGGAACCCGGGTAGCGGCACGGAGCCGAAGCGCACGCGCATGAGGCGGCTCACCATGAGGCCCACGCCTTCCATCATGCGGCGCACCTCGCGGTTCTTGCCCTCGCGCAGGACCACGTGGTACCAGTGGTTGGAGCCCTCGCCTCCGCGATCCTCGATCGAATCGAAGGTGCAGAGCTCGCCGTCGATGTCCACGCCGGTCTTGAGGAGCTTCTCGCGCGTCTCGTCGTTGATCTCGCCCATCACGCGCACGGCGTATTCCCGCTCCACCTCGAAGCGCGGGTGGGTCAGGTTCTGGGCGAGGTCGCCGCTGGTGGTGAAGAGCAGCAGTCCACCGGTGTTGAGGTCGAGGCGCCCGACCGACACCCAGCGGCCGCCATGGACCTTGGGAAGCTTGTCGAACACCGTGGGGCGCTTCTCCGGGTCGTCGCGCGTGACGATCTCGCCCTCGGGCTTGTGGTACATGAGCACGCGCGGCCGGTCGACGCCGAAGCGCAACTGGATCACGTTGCCGTCGAGCTTCACCTTGTCGCCCGGGCCGACCGAGTCGCCAAGCTTGGCGACCGTGCCGTTGATCGTGAGGTGGCCCTGCGCGATCAGGATCTCGATGTTGCGGCGCGAGCCGTAGCCCGACTGCGCCATCACCTTCTGCAGGCGCTCGCGCTTCGAGGGGCTGGAGCCGCCCTGGCGCTCCCCCTTGCCGCCGCCGCCACCGCGGCCCTTGCCGAAGCGCTTCTTGCCCTGGGGCTTGGCCCATTCCGGCACGACGCCGCCGGGCCATTCGAGTTTGTGGTTCGGGTGGGGTCTATCCCGCATGGGCTTGTCGCTCCTGGGTGTCGTCGCTGCCTTCGATGGGCTCGTCCCCGATCAGGGAGTCCTGCGCTTGCGAGCCTTGGGCGGCCGCTTCGATCGGGACAAGGTTGGGCGCCGGCTCGAGCGCGGACTGCAGCTCCTCGAGCGGCGGTAGCTCCTCGAGCGAACGCAGGTTCAGGTCGTCGAGGAATTTTCGCGTGGTCGCGAAAAGGGCGGGGCGTCCGGGGGTCTCGCGGTGGCCGACGGTCTCGATCCAGCCGCGCTCCTCGAGCGCCTTGAGCGTTGGGGGAGACACCGCGACGCCGCGGATCTCCTCGATGTCGCCGCGCGTGACCGGCTGGCGGTAGGCGACGATGGCGAGCGTCTCGAGCACCGCGCGCGAGTAGCGTGGCGGCTTCTCGGTGGAGATGCGGTCGAGGAACTCCTGGTATTCGGGCTTCACGCGGAAGCGCCAGCCGGAGGCGACGCTGGTGAGCTCGATCGAACGCTCGGCCCACTCGCCCTTCAGCTCGTCCAGCACCTTGCGCAGGTTGTCCGCGTCCACCTGGCCGCCGAAGAGGCGCTTCAGCTGCAGCACCGTCAGGGGTTCCGTGGACGACAACAATGCGGCCTCGAGGACACGCTTGACCTGGCCTATGTCGAAAGCCGGAAGCACTCCCTCGACCCCCTCGGCCTGCGGCTCTTCCTGTTCCGGTTCTTCCGGCAGCATCTCGGGATTCGTCTGTTCGTTCATGGCGGTCTTCTCAGGCGATGGCGAGCGTGGGCCGCTCGCTCTTCAACTTCACGTAGATCGGGTCGAACGGGCTCTTCTGCGACAGGTCGACGAGCGACTCGCGCGCGAGCTCGAGCAGGGCGAGGAAGCTCACCACCAGCACGGGCACGCCGAGATCCGGCTGGAAGAGCTCGGAGAACTCGACGAACTGCCCCGGCGCGAGGTGCTTGAGGATGCGGCTCATGTGCGCGCGCACCGAGAGCTGCTCGCGCGAGATGTGGTGGTGCCGGGTCATCCTCGCCCGCGCGAGGATCGAGCGCCAGGCCTCCGAGAGGTCCACGACGGCAATGTTCGGCAGCCGCTCGGCCACGGCCTGCTCGATGTAGACCTCGACGAGCGAGAAATCGCGCCCGGCCACGGGCACCTCGCCCAGTCCCTGCGCCGCCTTCTTCATGCGCTCGTACTCGAGCAGGCGCCGCACCAGCTCGGCGCGCGGATCGTCCACCTCGGACTCGTCCTCGCGCTTCGGGCGCGGCAGCAGCATGCGCGACTTGATCTCGATCAGCAGCGCCGCCATGAGCAGGTACTCGGCGGCGAGCTCGAGCTGCGAGGTGCGCATCATCTCGACGTAGTCCATGTACTGGCGCGTGAGCTCGGCCATGGGGATGTCGAGGATGTCGAGCGAGTGCCGGCGGATGAGATAGAGCAGCAGGTCGAGCGGGCCCTCGAAGGTCTCGAGGAAGACCGAGAGCGCTTCGGGCGGGATGTAGAGGTCCGAGGGCATCTCGGTGAATGGCTCGCCGCGCACCTTGGCGAGCGGCATGGCGAGGTCCAGTGTCGGTTGCTGGTCGACGTCCACGGGATCGTTGGCGGCGCGAGTGCTCATTTCTTTCCGAAGATGTGGTCGGCCGCGGCGCGGCTATGCTTTCCGGTCATCGCTTCCCGAACACCGCCGCGGCGGCGTACTCGCTCGCGGTATAGGCTTCGTTAACCTTGTCGGGCGCCTCGTTCAGCTCCCAGCCGAGCTTCACGCCCAGCTCCTGCGAGACCGAAGTCGCGGCCTTGATGAAGTTCTCGGCGCGGTCCATGCGCGAGTCGCCCTGCTTCTTCACCAGGTCCCCCTTCTCCAGGGCCTCGTCGTCGGAGGGCTCCGCGTCCTTCTCGTTCACGATCAGCACGAGCCGCTTCTGCAACGCTGTCCTGAGCTCGGACTCGCCCGCCGGGGAGTCGATCATGGAGTAGGGGAACGGGTCCTTGATCTTCCTTTCCACCTCCTTGTCGCCGACCTTCACCTTGTCCTTGCGCCACTCGGGCATCGTGTACCAGCCGGGATTGGCGGCGACCATCACCCGCGCGCGGTTGTCCGGGCGGTAGATGGCCATGCGCTGCACGACCTGTGCGCCGGCGCCGTGGCCGAAGAGCACGTAGTCCTTCTGCCCGTCCCGCACCTCGTCGAAGAGGTGCTCGATCGCCGCGAAGGCCCAGCCCTCGCGGCCGGGCTGCGCCTTCACGTCGCCCTCGTTGTACGCCGCGGCCTTCGGCCAGTGCCGTGCCTCGAACTGCGGGCCGATGACGATCACCTTGTGCTCGTCGGCGATCGAACCCCAGTGCTTCATGTACGGGTAGGCGTCGCGCTTGGCCCCGTGCAGCACGATAACGATCGGGCACGTGGTGTCGCACTGCTTCGGCCGGTAGGTGAACACCCGGATCGGCCGGTCGGGCCGGCCCTTCTGGTCGGTGAAGATGAAGCTCCACCGGCCCGAGGGCACCGGCGTCGCCGCCACGGCCGCGGAAGATGCCACGGCCGCCACGAGCATCACGAACCAACCCGCCAACCTGTGTTTATCCGTGTTCATCTGGGGTGCCTCCCTATGTGTAGTTCAAGCCCATGGCCGCGCGCACGTCGCGCATCGTCTCGTCGGCGAGGTCCGAAGCCTTCTCGCATCCGTCCTGGATCACGTTGCGCACCAGCGTGGGGTCCTCTTCGTATTGCGCCGCGCGCTCGCGGATCGGGGCCAGCTCCGCGTTGATCGCCTCGATCACCGGCTGCTTGCACTCGAGGCAGCCGATGCCCGCGGTGGTGCAGCCCTGCCATACCCAATCCCGCGTCTCCTGCGAGGAATACACCTTGTGCAGGTTCCACACCGGGCACTTCTCCGGGCTGCCCGGATCCTGGCGGCGGACGCGCGCCGGGTCCGTCTGCATCTTGCGGATCTTCTGCGTCACCGCCTCGGGCTTCTCGCGCAGCATGATCGCGTTGTCGCCGCTCTTGGACATCTTCTGCCCGTCCAGGCCCAGCAGCTTCGGCGTCTCGGTGAGCAGCGCCTCGGCCTCGGCGAGGATCATGCGCCCGCCGCCCTCGAGGAAGCCGAAGAGCCGCTCCTTGTCGCCCAGCGACAGGTTCACCACGTCCTCGAGCAGCGCCTGCGCCTCGCCCAGGGCCGCCTGGTCGCCCTGCTCCTGGAACTTCTGCCGCAGCGTGCGGTAGAGCTTCGCCTTCTTCGGGCCCATCTTCTTGATCGCTGCCTCGGCCTTCTCCTCGAAGCCCTTCTCGCGGCCGAACAGGTGGTTGAAGCGCCGCGCGATCTCGCGCGTGAGCTCGATGTGCGAGACCTGGTCCTCGCCCACCGGCACCTTGTTGGCGCGATAGATCATGATGTCCGCGGCCTGCATGAGCGGATAGCCGAGGAAGCCGTAGGTGAGGATGTCGCGCCCCTTCTCGGCGTGCTGCTCGACCAGGTCCTTGTAGGTCGGCACGCGCTCGAGCCACGCGAGCGGCGTGAAGAACGACAGCAGCATCGTGAGCTCGGCGTGCTGCGGGACGCGCGACTGGATGAAGAGCGTGCACTTGCCGGGATCGATGCCGGCCGCGAGCCAGTCGATGAACATCTCCCACACGGTGGTCTCGATGACCGACGGGTCCTCGTAGTGCGTGGTGAGCGCGTGCCAGTCGGCGGCGAAGAACAGGCACGGGTACTCGTTCTGGAGCTTCACCCAGTTCTTGAGCGCGCCGTGATAGTGGCCGAGGTGCATCGCGCCCGTGGGGCGCATGCCGGAGAGGACGCGGTCCTGGAACATGGTCACATTAGCCCGAAGAGCGAGAGCACCGTGCGTTCGGCCGCCTGCACCAGGGGACCCAGCAGCATGCCGAGGATGCCGGTGAAGATGAGCACCAGCAGGATGATCATCCCGTAGCGCTCGGTGCCCTGGTAGGCGTGCGAGATGTTGCCCGGAAGGACGCTCGCGAGCATGCGCCCTCCGTCGAGCGGCAGGATCGGGAACAGGTTCAGGATCGCGAGGATGATGTTCACCGTGATGCCGGCGAGCGCTACCGGGAGCCAGAAAGGCGCGATCAGGCCCGTGGGGGAGGTGAATGCAACCAGCAGCTTGGCCACCACCGCCCAGATCAGCATCTGCACGACGTTCGACAACGGCCCGGCCGCGGCCACCCACAACATGTCGCGCTTGGGATTGCGCAGGTTGTTGAAGTTCACCGGCACGGGCCTGGCCCAGCCGAAGATGAAGCGCCATCCCGAGAAAAAGCCGATCAGGAGAGGGACCACGATCGTGCCGACGAGGTCGATGTGCTTGATCGGGTTGAGCGTCACGCGCCCGAGCAGGTACGCGGTCGAGTCGCCGAACCGGCGCGCCACGTAACCGTGGGCCGCCTCGTGCAGTGTGATGGCCAGGATCGTGGGTGGTGCCCAAATCAGGATGCCCTGGAGGATCTGGTTGAAGTCCATCAGTGCAGCGCCGCCTTGACGAAGCCGAACGGCCGGATGTCGCCGGCGCCCTCGCGCACCAGGCGCGGCGCATCGCCCGCGAGGTCGATCACGGTCGTCACCTGGCCGTTGCACGGGCCCGAGTCGATCACCAGGTCGACCGCGTGCTCGAGGTGGCGGCGGATCTCCGCGGCGTCGTTCAGCGCCACGCCGTGCGCCGGCAGGATGAGCGTCGAGGACAGGATCGGCTCGCCGAGCGCCTCCAGCAGCGCCATCGGCACCTGGTGCCCCGGGATGCGCACGCCGATGGTGAGCCGGGGCGTGAGCAGGCGCCGCGGCACGTCGCGCGTGGCGCGCAGGATGAAGGTGTAGCTGCCGGGCGTGTTGGCGCGGATCAGCCGGAATTGCAGGTTATCCACCTTGGCGAACTGTCCGACCTCCGAAAGGTTGCGGCACACGAGCGTGAAGTGATGGCGCTCGTCCACGTCGCGGATCGTGCGGATGCGCTCCATCGCCGCCTTGTCGCCGATGTGGCAACCCAGGGCGTAGCAGGAGTCGGTCGGGTAGGCGACCACGCCCCCGTCGCGGATGATGTCCACGGCCGCGCGCACCAGCCGCGGCTGCGGGTTCTCCGGATGCACCGAGAAGTATTGCGCCATTGTCTGCAGGCAGGCCTTGCGGATTACACCGCACCCAATTCCCTTGTTCGAGGGCGCCCGCCCGTGGGCGCCGTTCTTATCCGGGCGTGCTCAGTGAGCCCAGCTCGACCACACCGGCGTGAGCGCCGCGCCGAGCGGCGGAAGCCGCCCCGGCTCGCACGGGCTCTCGCCCGGGCCGTGGTAATCCGCACCGCGCGAGGCGAGAAAACCGTACTCCAGCGCCACGCGCTGCCAATGCGCGTACTGCTCGGGCCGATGGCTGCCGGTGACCACCTCGATCGCCGTGCCGCCCAGTCCCTTGAACTGCGTCAGCATCTCGTCGCGGAACATCGGCTTCAGGTCGTACCTGCCGGGGTGCGCGAGCACCGCGACGCCGCCGCTCGAGAGGATCCACTCCATCGCCTCCTCGAGCGACGCCCAGCGATGCGACACGTACGCCGGCTTTCCCCTGGCGAGGTAGCGGTCGAAGGCATTCTGGATGTCCTTGGCCGCGCCGCGCTCCACCAGGTGCCGGGCGAAATGCGTCCGGCTGAGCAATGTCTCGTTTCCCGCCAGCGCGAGCGCGGCTTCCAGGGTGCCGTCGAAGCCCACCTTCGCCAGCGCCGCGCCGATCTGCCGCCCGCGCTGCAGGCGGCCCACGCGAATTCCCTCCAGGCCGTCGCGCAATACCGCCGAGGCCGGGTCCACGTTCAGCCCCACGACGTGCAGCGTGGTCTCCCCCCAGCTCACCGAAATCTCGACCCCCGGCACGAAACCGATGCCCGCGCGCCGCGCGGCGGCACTGGCCTCCTCGAGGCCATCGATGTTGTCGTGATCCGTGAGAGCGATCGCGTCGGTCCCGGTACGGGTAGCGAGGTCGATCAGCTGGGTCGGCGTCAGCAAGCCATCCGAGCAGGTCGAATGGTTGTGCAGATCAAAGTTTTCCAAATGCTTCAGGTTCGGAAAGCAGGAAAAATTGTATCAGAATTGACCCTTTGCCTCCACCGATGACCATCCACGCCATCCGCTTTGGCGACGAGGGCGAAAGCGCCACGCGCGACCTCGTGAAGCGCTACGCGGCGACCGCGGGCGAGCCCCTCGCGGGGTTCCTGCGCACGGTCGAGGCGATCGATCGCAGGCACGGCGGCACCGGCCCCCTGCCCCTCGAGGACGCGCCCGAGCTCGCCGACGCGGCGATTGTGGAAGCCCATCGCGCGGGCGAGGAAGACCTGGTCCTCGGCCTCGCCATGTGGGCCGTGCGGCACGAAATCGCCCTGCGGGCGGTCGAACCGGTCGTGAACGCCCTCGCAAACAGCTCGAACGCCGCTCGAAGCGCACCGGAGCTCGCGGCCGTCTTCGGATTGATGCAGGGCTTCATCGCGCACTTCGCGCCCGCCCTCGCGAGCGACCTCGAACGCTCCAATCCCGAGCGCCCGTGGCGCGTGCTGCACGTGAACTTCGCCATCACCGCGATCCGTTCGGAGGATCCCGCGCTCATGCAACACGCCTTCGATGCACTCGACGGCGCGCTGCCGGACGAGCGCGCCGGCTTCTACGCCGAGGCGATGGCTTTGGCACTCGGCCCGCGCATCGCGCCGGCCGTGCGCGACGCTATTGCCAGCCGCCATCGTCAGTGGACGCAGGCCTAGCATTTCTGTCATACTTATCAGTTACTTGTCTCAAATCCCGCCTTGAAGTTCTTCTTCGACTTCTTCCCCGTCATCCTGTTCTTTGTCGCCTACAAGGCGACGGACATCTATTGGGCGACGGCTGTCGCGATCGCCGCCACCGTGCTGCAGATCGGCTATGTGCTCGTGCGCGGGCGCAAGGTCACCGGCATGCAGTGGGCAAGCCTCGTGATCATCGGGCTCTTCGGCGGCGCCACGCTGCTCCTGCGCGACGAGACCTTCATCAAGTGGAAGCCCACGGTGCTCTACTGGCTGGCCGGGGTGGTCTTCCTCGGTGCGCTCGCGTTCAAGCAGAACCTGGTCAAGGCCGTGATGAGCGAAGGCGGGCTGGACCTGCCCGAGGCCGTGTGGACCAAGCTCTGCGTGGCCTGGGGGATCTTCTTCCTCTTCAAGGGCACGCTCAACCTCTGGGTCGCGCATACGTTCGACACCGAGACCTGGGTGAACTTCAAGCTCTTCGGCGGCATGGGCCTCATGATCGCGTTCGTCCTGGCCCAGGCGATGTGGCTGTCGAAGTACATGCCGGAGGAGCCGCCCAAGGGCGCGGCTCCGGTGAAGGGAGAGGGCGAATGACCGCCCACCCGGTGGAGATTGCAATTCGCGAGCGCCTCTCGGCGCTGCGGCCGCTGGCGCTGGAGCTGCAGGACGAAAGCGCGCAGCATGCGGGTCACGCCGGTTCCCGCCCCTCGGGCGGCAGCCATTGGCGGCTCGCGATCGTTTCGGAAGCCTTCCGCGGCAAGACGCCGGTGGCGAGGCATCGAATGGTTTATGAGGCGTTGGGCGACCTCATGAAACGGGACATCCATGCCCTGAAGATCGAGGCGTCCGCGCCCGAGCAGTCGTGAACATCACCAGAGAAAAGGGAATTTCCATGCAACGTCAACTCAGGAACCTGGCCGTCGCCCTCGTCGCCGGCACCTTCGCCGTCGCGGCAGGCGCCCAGGACAAGGCCCCGGCCAAGCCGAAGGCGGACACCGCCGCTGCTCCGAAGAAGGCCCCCGCGGGCGGCAAGCTCGTCGTGAACGGCGTGACCATTCCGCAGTCGCGCATCGACGCGATGAACAAGGAGCTCAACGCCCAGGGCCAGCCCGACAATGCCGAGCGTTCGCAGGCGGTCCGCGACGAGCTCGTGAACCGCGAGGTCCTCGCCCAGGCGGCGGCCAAGCGCGGCCTCGACAAGAACCCGGACATCCAGGCGCAGATGGAGATGGCGCGCCAGGCGGTCCTGGTGCGGGCGCTGTTCGAGAACGAGGTGAAGACCAACCCGATCACCGACGCCGACCTGCAGAAGCAGTACGAGCAGTTCAAGGGCTCGATGGGCACGAACGAGTACAAGGTCGCGCACATCCTGGTCGACAAGGAAGACGAGGCGAAGCAGATCGTCGACCAGCTCAAGAAGAGCCCCGGCGACTTCGCCAAGATCGCCAAGGAGCGCTCGAAGGATCCCGGCTCCAAGGAAAACGGCGGCGACCTCGACTGGGGCCCCTCCGCCCGGTACGTGAAGCCGTTCGCCGACGCCGTCACCACGCAGCAGAAGGGCGTTATCTCCCCCGCTCCGGTCAAGACCGACTTCGGCTACCACATCATCCGCGTCGACGACGTGCGCCCGCTCAAGGTGCCCGAATTCGCCGAGGTGAAGGAGCAGTTCCGCCAGCGCGCCCAGCAGCAGCAGATCCAGAAGATGGTCGTGGACCTGCGCCAGAAGGCGAAGATCGAAGACAGGTAAGTCCCACAGTTCCAGAAAGCCCGCTTCGGCGGGCTTTTTTATTCCTGCACTACCGGTTGCCCTTGTTCCTCGGCGCTCCGCTCGGGTCGTTCAAAAGCCAGCGCAGAGACGCGGAGAAGCACAGAGGGCCGCAGAGCAAGACAGTGGGTTTTTCGAGTGAGCGCGAGCACGTACGTAGCCATGGACGAGCGGTGGAGGAAATGCAAGATCAGGCCGGTAAGTCGCAATCGTGTGCATCACGGCGCTCAGGCCAGTTACCGCTTGCCGTTCAGTCGCAATCCTCTGCATCACGGCGCTCAAGCCAGTTACCGCTTGCCGTTCAGCCGCAATCCTGTGCATCACGGCGCTCAGGACAGTTACCGCTTACCGTTCTGACTTGCCTGTCCTCCCCTGCTTGTCGAGGAGTTGACGGTGCTTCTCACTCGCTCGAAGACCCTACGTTTTACCTCTGCGGCCCTCCGTGCTTCTCCGCGTCTCTGCGCTGGCTTTTGAACGACCCCAGCGGAGCGCCTAGCGGCAGGCCGGCGCGGCCATCCCGAACGCCTGGCGCTCGATCACCTTGTCCACGGTCGTCCCGTTGTACGTATAGCTGAGCTGCGCCCGATCCCCCCGCGTGAACCACAGGGTCATCGTGCCGACCTCGACCGCCTGTACCGCGGTCCAGGGCGACGCGTTGAAGCTGGTGCCGCGCGTGGTGTAGATGTTGCCCGTGTACGACGCGTCGGGCTGGCGCCGCAGGTCCGGCGCCACGATCCACAGATCGCGCCCGGCTTGCGAATAGGTGAACAACGTCGCGAAGATGATGGTGCCCTGCTGCACCATGTTCAGGCCCCACCCCGACTCCGCCGGGTTCCACCACAGGTCCTGGTAGTTCACCACGCCGGCGCGGGAGCCGACCATCGTCTCGCACTCCGGCACCGGCGACGAGAAGACCTGGCGCTGCACCGTCTTGGAGACGCTCGTCCCGTTGAACGAATAGGTCACGCGCGCCACGCTCTGCGTGGTGAAGTCGATCGACATCGTGCCCACTTCCGTGAAGGAGATCGCCCTCCACGGCCGCGTATCGAAGGCGGGGCCCGTCGTGCGGTACAAGGCGCCGCTGAAGAAGGTCCCGCCCGTCATGCCCGCGAGGGATGGAGCCACGAGCCACATCGGCTGGCCATCGGGCGCATAGGTAAAGAGGGTCGCGAAGACCGTGTTGTCCTGATGGTTGGTGTTGAGCCCCCAGCCGGATTCGGACGGGACCCACCAGAGCGCCGTATAGCTCAGGCCCCCACCCTCGGGCTCCTCGGGCGGGTAGTACTGCGCGTAGGCGGACGGGAATGCGAGCGAGGCGAGGAACGCGGCGAGGCGAAGGAATCGGCCCATGGCAGCCTCCTGGGAGGGCGGTATCTGACCGGTTAACGGCCGGCGCGCCTTTCCGGATTCGTTTCCAGATGTAAGGTCCGTAACCCCCTGGCCTCCCCCGTCCGTTTCTACTTCCTGAAGCCGCCCATTTGGCGCCTCCCAGGAGAACTCCATGAAGACGCTTTCCGCCCTCGCCGCCGCCCTGCTCGCCGCAGCAAGCTTTTCCGCCCAGGCCGTCGGGCGCATGGCCGACCTTGCGATCTACGACCGCTCCACGGGGCGCGAGCTGCCGGTGCACTGGCACGAAGGCCGTGCCTACGTGGTCGGCAATCCCGGCAACGAGTACCAGGTGGTGGTGAAGAACCGCCGCGGCGACGACCTGCTCGCCGTGGTCTCGGTCGACGGCGTGAACGTCCTCGACGGCCGCACCGCGGCGTCCAACCAGGGCGGCTACATCGTGTCGCCGTGGCAGCGCCTCGACATCAAGGGTTGGCGCAAGAGCCTGGGCGAGGTCGCAGCGTTCTACTTCACCTCGCTCGGGGACTCGTATGCCGCGCGTACCGATCGCCCCGGCAACGTCGGCGTGATCGGCGTGGCCCTCTTCCGCCGCGCACCGCGCTACGAGCCTCTGCCCGAACCGTCGCCGATCGATCCCTGGGGACCGAAGGCGGAGCGCAAGGACGCGCCGGCGCAATCGGATTCGGCCGGCTCGCTCGCCAAGCGGCAGGGGCCAGCGGCCGAGTCGCGTGCCGCGCCCGCGCCCTCGGCGCCGCTGGGCACGGGGCACGGCCGCCGCGAGGAATCGCGTGCGTACTACACCGAGTTCGAGCGCGCCACGCGCGAACCCGAGGAGACGATCGCGATCTACTACGACAGCTACCGCAATCTGGTGGCGCAAGGCGTCCTCAGCAACTACGCAGGTCCGCGCAACCCGCAACCGTTCCCCTCGGGCTTCGCGCCGGACCCCTGGCGCTGAGGGGAGCGAGCCGCGCCCGGGAGGTATCCGGGTGCGACTCGTTGGCCTCCCCCATAATCCGCGGGATGGGGGAGACGGACGAAGCGCTGATGCTGGCTTACGCGGGCGGCGACGCCGGGGCGTTCGACCGGCTCTACGCGCGCCACAAGGGGTCGCTCTTCCGCTACGTGCTGCGCTCGGTCAAGGGGCGCGGCGAGGCGGAGGAGCTGTTCCAGGACATCTGGATGAAGGTGATCGAGGCGCGCGCCCGCTACGCGCCGAAGGCGAAGTTCACGACGTGGCTGTACACCGTGGCGCACAACCGGCTGGTGGACCACTGGCGCGCGCGCGGCCTCACGGTGGTGGCCTCGACCGACGACGAGGAGTCCGGCGTACCCGAGCCGGCCGCGGCCCCGAGCGCCGAGCCACACCGCGTGAGCGAGGCGCGAGAGACGCTGGAGCGACTGGCCGCCGCGCTCGCGGCGCTGCCGCTCGTGCAGCGCGAGGCCTTCCTGCTGCACCACGAAGGCGAGCTCACGGTGGCGCAGATCGCGGAAGCCACGGGGGCCAACGAGGAGGCGGCGAAGAGCCGCCTGCGATATGCGATGAGCAAGCTGCGCGAGGCGATCGGCGATGACTGACTCCGACGACAAGCTGTCGCGGCGCTACCGCGAGCTGGCGCGCGAGGAGCCGTCCGCCCAGGTGGACGAGCTGATCCTCGCCGCCTCGCGCCGAGCGGTGTCCGCGGGGCCTCGCAGGGCCGGGACGAGACAGTGGATGGTCCCCGCGTCGATCGCGGCGGTTCTGGTGCTGGGCATCGGCGTGTCGCTGCGCATGCAGCTCGAGCAACCGGGCATCGAGTCGTCAGTCCCGTCGGCGGGCACGGGCGAGTATTCCATGCCGCCTGCCGCCGAGGCGCCGCCGCAACCGAAGGTAACGGCCAGACCGGAGGCCTCGCCGCAGGCGCCTCCGCCCGCACCGGCGCCGATGCAGGCACCTGCCGGGCCCGAGGCCAAGGCGCGACGCCAGGCCGCAAGCGAGGAACAGGCGCGCGCCGCTCCCGCGCCACAGGCCGAGAAGCGGCTGGCGAAGCAGTCCGAGTCGAGCGTGGCCGCGCCGGCGGCCGAGATCGCGCGCAAGCAAGTCGCCGAGCCTGCACGCAAGGATGCGGCCGAGCCGAACCCGTTCGCCGACGCGCCGATCGCCATGGCGCCGGCCGTGCCTGCATCGCCGCCGGCCGTGGCCCTCTCCGCGCCACGATCGACGGCTTCAGTATCGACGCCACCTCCGCCATCTCCGCCAGCCGCCCCTCCCGCCCCTGGAGCAAGGGCCGATGCAGTGATGACGCAGGCACCTTCCGCGGCGGGCGCTGGCGCCGCACCGCAAGCGGCGCCTGTGCCGCGCGCCAAGAAGGAAGCGTCGGCCTCCGACAACGCAGCGGCGCGTGAGTCGGGCGCGCTCGGCGCAATCGCCGACCCGGATCCCGCGCGCGAGCTCGAGCGCATCGCGAAGCTGCGCGAGGCCGGCCGCCACGAGGAGGCCGACCGCGCGCTCACCGAGTTCCGCCGCCGCCATCCCGACTACCGCATCCCCGAGGCGATGTGGGAGCGGGTGAAGGCGCGCTGAGGCTCGCGTGTCCGAGTTGAAGCGTGCCGCGCGCGCACTGGTCGAAACCCGCAGCGAGCGCTTCGAAAGCCTCCACGGCCTCGCGGAATCGAAGTCGCGGCTGGAGAAGGCGCTCGAGAGCATCGGCGTCCCGGGATCCACCGTGTTCACGCCGACCTGGAGCGAGGCGAACGGCCGCGCCACGCTCGACGTGCGCTTCGCGCCGCCACCCGGAATTCAGCGGCTGCTCAAGGCCCTGTCGCTGGGGATGGCGCTCGCCGTGGCGATGAGCGCGTGGGCCGTCGTGACGCAGGAGGGGTCGGTGCAGTTCATGTTGCCGTTGTTCACCGTGCTCGCAATCCTCGCGGTCCCATTCGTGGCACTCGGCCTGGGCTCGCAGCGGGAGGCGGCCGAGGCGCGGTTGAAGCGCGCGATCCGCGTGGCGCTTCGGGACGAGGCCGAGCGCCTGCCGGCGCCGCAACGCTGGGAAGACGAAGACTAGGGAGCGCTAGCGCGACGCGGTGTCGGGGCGCTTGAGCGGCAGCACGTTGCCCGGCGGCAGCGCCCAGCGCTCTGCCGGCTCGGGACGGCCGAAGAGGAACCCCTGCCCGCGGTCGCATCCGGCCTGGCGCAGGAACTCGAGCTGTGCGCCGTTCTCGATGCCCTCGGCCACGACGACCAGCCCCAGCCCGTGGGCCATCGCCACCACCGCGTTCACGATCGCGCACGCCTCGGGACTCGAGGGCACGTCGCGCACGAACGACTGGTCGATCTTCACCGTGTCGATCGGCAGGCGCTTCAGGTAGGACAGGCTCGAGTACCCCGTCCCGAAGTCGTCGATCGCGAGCTCCACGCCCGTGGCCCCGAGCGCCTCGAACACGGCGTCCACCGTCGGCTCGTGCCCGACCAGCGAGTTCTCCACGATCTCCAGCTCGAGCAGGCGCGGGTCCATGCCCGTGGTGGCGAAGGCCGCGCGCACCGACTTGAGGAAGCCCGGATGGCGGAACTGCTGCGCCGACACGTTGATGCCCATGCGCGCCGCGCGCCCGGCCTGCTTCCACGCCGCCGCCTGGCGGCAGGCCTTGAGCAGCACCTGCTCGCCCAGCGGCACGATGAGGCCGGCGGCTTCGGCGATCGGCAGGAACTCGGCCGGCGCCACCAGGCCGCGCGTCGGATGATCCCAGCGCACCAACGCCTCCCAGCCCACCACCACGCCGGTGGAGAGGTCCACCTGCGGCTGGTAGTGAAGCACGAACTCGTCGTGGTCGAGCGCCCGGCGCAGCTCCGCCTCGGTCTCGAAGCGCGCGCGCGCCGCGACGTTCATGTCCGCGGCAAAGAAATGGACCGCGTTGCCGCCCACCTGCTTGGCGACGTTGAGCGCGGTGCCCGCGTTGCGCAGCAGCACGCCGGCGGTGTCGCCGTCGCCGGGGAACATGGCGATGCCCACGCTCATCGAGACCACGGTCTCGCGGCCGCGGATGTGCATCGGCGAGGAGACCGCCGCGCGCATCGACTCGGCCACCCGCCGCGCCTTCTCCGGGGTGTCCACGCGCTCGAGCAGCACCAGGAACTCGTCGCCTCCGGGGCGCGCCACCACGTCCTCGACCCCGAGGCTCGCCGTGATGCGCCCGGCCACGCCCTTGATCACCTCGTCGCCGAAGTCGCGGCCGAGCGAATCGTTGATCGCCGTGAAGCGATCCAGGCCGATGGCGAGCAGCGCGAGGCTGCTCGACATGCGCGCGGCTGTGTCGACCGCCTGCTCGAGGCGATCGGCGAAGAGGGCACGGTTCGAGAGATCGGTGAGCGCGTCGCGCGTGTTGAGGTAGTGGATGCGCTGCTCGGCGTGCTTGCGCTCGGTCACGTCCACGTTCGTCCCGGCGATGCGGCTCACGCGCCCGGCCGCATCGCGCTCCACGACGCGCCCGCGCGAGATGATCCAGATCCAGTCGCCGCCCAGGGTGCGCACGCGATGCTCCTGCTCGTACTGCGTGAACTCGCCCCTCAGCGTGCGCCACGCCGCGTCCCACATGCGGTCGCGGTCTTCGGGGTGGGTGAGCTCCACCAACTCGTTCACCGTCGTCTCGGTGACCTCGGCGGGTCCGCCGCGCATGAGCGACCAGCTCTCGCCCATGTACACCCGGCCGGTGGCGACCTCGACATCGAAGAGCGCCACGCGCGACCCCTCGAGCGCGCGATCGAGGCGCTCCTGCGCCGCGCGCGCCTGCGCCTCGGCGCGGCGCCGCTCGGTGACGTCCTCGTAGGTGGCGACCATTCCGGCGAAGGCGCCGTGCGGATCGCGGATCGGCGCGGCATTCACCTGGATCGTGGTCGTGCGCCCGGCGGCGCTCACGATCTCGAACTCCTCGCCCTGGACGCGCTCGGCGCCCGCCGCGATGCGCGTGAACGGATGGCGCTCCAGCGGCAGCTCGCCGCCGCCCGTGATCTCCCGCCGCCAGGGCACGTCGGTGAAGTGGCGCCCCACGATTGCGGCCCGTGGCGCCCCGAGGATGCGTTCGCTCGCGGCGTTGAGCATCGTGATGCGCCCCTGCGCGTCGAAGATGGCCACGCCCTCGACCATGGTCTCGACGATGTTCTTGAGCTCGGCCTCGCGGGCGCGGATCACCTGCTCGTCGTGCCTCAGCCCCGCCACCAGCTCGCGCAGGCCCGTCGCGAGGGCGCCGATCTCGTCCTCGCCGGCCGCCGGTACCTCCGCGGGCTGCCCGGCGCCCAGGCGCGTGGCCGCCGCCGTGATGCGCTCGAGCGGCTCGCCGATGCGACCGGCGATGAACCAGCCCGACGCGGCGAAGACGAGGCCCACGAGGATCAGGAAAACGAGCGCGGCATCGCGGGCTTCGGCCGCCGGCGCGAGCGCGAGGGCCGCATCCTGCCGCGCCACCACCATCCACCCGAACCCGTTGAAATCGCCCTGGCGCGCCACGCGATGGAAACCGGCGAGGTAGTGGCGGCCGTCCATGTCGACCACGGCGTACCCTCCGGCCGCTGGTGTTTGCAGCCACGCGCCGCCGACAGGCTGGCCGCGTTCCCCGGAGGCCTCGGAGCTCGCGAGCATGGTGCCGTCCCGGGCGATCAACAGGATCTCGACCGACTGCAGCGACGGCGCGCCCCGCTTGATCGCCGCGAGGCGCGTCCGGAGCCAGGCATCGCTCAGGTGCGAGCCCATCACTCCGCGCATGTTGCCGTCCAGGCCGTAGACCGGCGTGGCGACGTCGATCAGGCGCGCGGCCTGTCCCCGGGCCTGCGGGAGCAGCGCCCGCAGCAGCATCTCGTCGTGCACATCGCCGAAGTAGCTGCCGCGGCGGGCACCGACGAACCACTCGCGCGCGGAGACATCGGCCTCCTCGAGCATGCGGCCGGTGGACGAGAGCACGCGACCGTCGCCGTCGGCGAACCCGATCCAGACGAACTCGGGGTGCCAGCGCTGCAGGTCGCCGAAGTGCTCGCGCTGGCGGCCGCGCGTGGCTTCGTCGCCGCCGGACTCCCGGAAGCTGCGCAGCGACGCGGCGAACACCAGGTCGTCATGGCGCTCGTCGATGCTGCGCGCGATGTCGGACCCGGCCAGGAACGCGAACTGGCGCAGCGTCCCGCCGGTCTGGTCCTTGAGCTCCTCGGCCTGCCGGTAGCCCATGTAGAGGCCCGCGCCGAGGGCGAAAAGCATCGCGACCCCCCCGAACGAGAGGGCCATGCGCGCTCGGATGCTGCGCCGGGGATCCAGGGACCGGAGGGCCACGCCGCCTTCTTATTGCAACCGTTAACGACTTGGATGATACCGATAATACCGCGGCGGCGCGGCCGCGGCCACGGGACGACTCGTCACTCGCGGGACTGAAGATTCGGCACTCGGGGACCGAACGAATCGCGCGCGGTCAGCTCACCCAGGCCCGGGCGTTGCGGAACATGCGCATCCAGGGCGAGTCCTCGCCCCAGCCCGGCGGATGCCACGACATCGCCACGGTGCGGAAGACGCGCTCGGGGTGCGGCATGATCACCGTGAAGCGCCCGTCGGGCGTCGTGACCGAGCTGATGCCGCCCGGCGAGCCGTTGGGGTTGTACGGATACGTCTCGGAGGGCTTGCCGCGGTTGTCCACGTAGCGGGCGGCGACCAGGAAGCGCGCCGCATCCAGGTGGCCCTTGTCGCGGAACGTGGCCTTGCCCTCGCCGTGCGCGGTCACGATCGGGATGCGGCTACCCGCCATCCCGGCGAAGAGGATCGAGGGCGACTTCTGGATCTCGACCAGCGTGAGGCGCGCCTCGTATTGCTCCGAGAGGTTGCGCTCGAAGTGCGGCCAGTTCTGCGCGCCCGGGATGATCGCGGTCAGGTTGCCCATCATCTGGCAGCCGTTGCACGAGCCCAGGGCGAAGGAGTCGGGCCGGTTGAAGAAGGCCTCGAACTCGGCGCGCGCACGCGCGTTGAAGAGGATGGACTTGGCCCAGCCCTCGCCCGCGCCCAGCACGTCGCCGTAGCTGAAGCCGCCGCAGGCGGCGAGCCCCTTGAAGTCGGCGAGCTTCACGCGCCCGGCGATGATGTCGCTCATGTGCACGTCGACCGCCGCGAAGCCCGCGCGGTCGAACGACGCCGCCATCTCGTTCTGGCTGTTCACGCCCTGCTCGCGCAGGATCGCCACCCGGGGGCGCGCGCCCGTCGCGACGAAGGGCGCGGCGATGTCCTCCTCGGGGCGGAACGTGAGCGACGCGTTCAGGCCCGGGTCGCCTTCGTCGAGCAGGCGGTCGTACTCCTGGTCGGCGCAAAGCGGGTTGTCGCGCAGTCGCTGGATGTGGTGCGTCACCTCGGACCAGGCGCGGTGCAGGTCCACGCGCTTTTCGTCGAGCACGGGCTTGCCGTTCAGGACGAGGCGCACGCGCCCGTCGCGGTTGAGGTGGCCGATCGCCTGCGACTCGCGCGAAAGGCCCGCGGCGCGCAAGGCCTGCAACACCGCGTCGCGGTCGACCTTGCGCACCTGCAGCACGGCGCCCAGCTCCTCGTTGAAGAGGGCGGCGAGGATGCGGTCGCGGATGTTCCCGGCGAGCGCGTCGGTCTGGCGCTCGTGGCCGTCGACGTCCAGCCCTTTGGCGTCGAAGGCGAGGTTGTCGAGGTAGACCGTCACGCCCGCGCGGCCGGCGAAGGCCATCTCGCACAGCGTGGCGAAGAGCCCGCCATCCGAGCGGTCGTGGTAGGCCAGCACCTTGCCCGCGGCATTCAGCTGCTGCACCACCGCGAAGAAGGCCGCGAGCTTCGCCGGGTCGTCGACGTCGGGCGCGGCGTTGCCGACCTGCTCATGGACCTGCGCGAGCGCCGAGCCGCCGAGGCGGTTCTTGCCCGCGCCGAGATCGACCAGCACCAGGTCGGTCTGCCCCTCGTGCGTGCTCAGCTGCGGCGTGAGCGTGCGGCGCGCGTCGGTCACGCGCGCGAAGGCGGAGATCACGAGCGAAAGCGGCGCGGTCACCGCCTTGTCCTCGCCGCTCTGCGGATCCTTCCAGGTCGTGCGCATGGACATCGAGTCCTTGCCCACGGGGATGGAGATGCCGAGCGCCGGACAGAGCTCCATGCCCACGGCGCGCACCGTGTCGAAGAGGGTCGCGTCCTCGCCGGGATGACCGGCCGCGCACATCCAGTTGGCCGAGAGCTTCACGTCGGAGAGCTTCGCGATCGGCGCGGCGGCGATGTTGGTGATCGCCTCGCCCACCGCCATGCGCCCCGAGGCCGGGCCGTCGATCAACGCGAGCGGCGTGCGCTCGCCGATCGCCATCGCCTCGCCCTCGTAGGTCCTGAATCCGAGCGTCGTGACCGCGCAGTCGGCCACGGGGACCTGCCACGGGCCCACCATCTGGTCGCGCGCGGAGAGCCCGCCCACGGTGCGATCGCCGATCGTGACGAGGAAGGTCTTGTCGGCGACGGTCGGCAGGCGCAGGACGCGATAACACGCCTCCTTGAGCTCGATCCGGCGCAGGTCGAGGGGCTGGAGCGTGCGGACCTTGCGGGTCACCTCCCGATGCATGCGGGGCGGCTTGCCGAGGAGCACCTCGAGGGGCATGTCCACGGGCCGGTTGGCGAAGAGCGGGTCGTCGACCACGAGGCCGTGATCGTCGCGCGCTTCGCCCACGACGGCGAAGAGGCAGCGCTCGCGCTCGCAGATGCGGCGGAATTCATCCAGGCGCGAGCGGTCGAGCGCGAGCACGTAGCGCTCCTGCGACTCGTTGGACCAGATCTGCATCGGCGTCATCCCCGGCTCCTCGTTGGGGATCGCGCGCAGGTCGAAGGTGGCGCCCACGCCACCGGAGTGCGCGAGCTCGGGGAATGCGTTCGAGAGCCCGCCCGCGCCCACGTCGTGGATCGAGAGGATGGGGTTGTCTTCGCCCATCTGCCAGCAGGTGTCGATCACTTCCTGGCAGCGGCGCTCGAGCTCGGCATTCGCCCGCTGCACCGAGTCGAAGTCGAGCGACTCGACGTTCTGGCCCGAGGCCATCGACGAAGCGGCGCCCCCGCCCAGGCCGATGAGGAAGCCCGGGCCGCCCAGCTGCACGAAGACCGTGCCCTTGCCCAGCGGCTTCTTGTGCGTGTGCGCGGCCGAGATGTTGCCGAAGCCGCCCGCGAGCATGATCGGCTTGTGGTAACCGCGCACCTCGCCCTTGCTCCACATCTCGAAGGTGCGGAAGTAACCCGCGAGGTTGGGACGGCCGAACTCGTTGTTGAACGCCGCCCCGCCTATGGGACCCTCGATCATGATGCCGAGGGCGGAAGCGATGCGCCCCGGCTTGCCGTAATCGCCTTCCCATGGCTGCCGCGCGCCCGGGATATTGAGGTTCGAGACCGAGAACCCCGTGAGCCCCGCCTTGGGCCGCGCGCCCGTGCCCGTGGCGCCCTCGTCGCGAATCTCGCCGCCGGCGCCCGTGCCCGCGCCCGGATGCGGCGCGATCGCGGTCGGGTGGTTGTGCGTCTCCACCTTCATGAGGATGTGCGTGAGCTCGCGCCGGTAGCCCCACGCCCCCCTCGCGTCCGGCAGCAGCCGCTCGGTCTCGGCACCTGCCATCACGGCGGAGTTGTCCGAGTAGGCCACGATCGTTCCCGCCGGACTCTTCGCGTGGGTGTTGCGGATCATCTGGAAGAGCGACTGGTCCTGGCGCTCGCCGTCGATGGTCCACGTGGCGTTGAAGATCTTGTGGCGGCAGTGCTCGGAGTTGGCCTGCGCGAACATCATCAGCTCGACGTCGGTCGGGTTGCGGCCGAGCTTGCCGAAGTTCTCCACCAGGTAGTCGATCTCGTCGGGCGCGAGCGCGAGGCCCATCCCGGCGTTGGCGCGTTCCAGCGCTTCGCGGCCACCGCCCAGCAGGTCGACGGTCGAGAGCGGCTGTGGCGTGGCGTGCGCGAAGAGGCGGGCGGCGAGCGACAGGTCGTCCACCACGACCTCGGTCATGCGGTCGTGGATCGCGCCGTCCAGCGCATGGCGCGAGCTCTCCGAGAGCGGGCCCGAATCGCGCGCGACGACGTAGTAGGCGATGCCGCGCTCGATGCGCTCGACCTTGGCGAGCCCGCAGTTGCGTGCGATGTCGGTCGCCTTCGACGACCACGGCGAGACGGTGCCGAAGCGCGGCAGCACGAGCAGCATCGTCCCGTGCGGTTCGCCGTAGGGTGCCGTGCCGTAGGTCAGGAGCTTGGTGAGCACGCTCGCCTCGTGCTCGTCGAGCGGTGCGACCAGCGCGGCGAAATGCACGAAGCGCGCATCGACCTTGATGGCTTCGGCGAGCGCCTGGGGCAGCGACGCGAGGAGCTTCTCGACCCGGAACGGGGAGAGCGCAATCGCGCCCGGCAGCGTGAGGACCTGCTGCAGCGGCGCGTCTTGCGAATTCATGCGCGAATTATACTGGACGTGAATAAACGGGGTCAGACTCCAATTAAGTTGATCGAGGGAAATAATCGGGGTCAGACTCCAATTAAGTTAATCGCGCAGTTTTCTCTTGAAAACGCCTGATTAACTTAATTGGAGTCTGACCCCGATTATTTCCCTCGAGTCTGACCCCGTTTATTTAAGTCCGAACCTCGTCAAACGCTGCCACGCGCGTGAGCTCGACGCCGTCGACCGTCATCGTCCACTTGCCGCCTTCCAGCTGCGGCGGCTTCGAGACCACGAAGGTGGTGTTGAAGGGGCCCAGGCCGACGACGATGTTGTCGCCCTCGAAGTGCTTGATGGGCGCGTTGATCTCGACCGAGTTGCCGCCGCGCTCGCGCTTGTACTCGACGAGCCCGCCGGGCGTGATCAGCAGGACGGTGCGTCCGCCGCGCCATTCGCCGGCGTAGGCGAGCTTGTCCTTGGGCAGCGGGGTGCCGCAGGCGGCGAGCAGCAGCACGCATGAGGCGAGAAGCGCGAGGGCAATCCTTCTCATCGGTCCTCCGGTCCCGGTACCGTGAACACGGGCAGCGTCCAGTTCCAGGCGATCGCCCCAAGGCGCAAGGCGGCGATGATCGCCATTCCGGCCAGGCCCGCGGTCGTCCGGTCGATCACAGTCTGCAGCAATACGTAGGCCACTACCCCGGCGATGGCTGCCGTGGCGTAGATCTGGCCCTTGCGCAGGATGAGCGGAATCTCCCCGGTGAGCAAATCGCGCAATGCTCCGCCCGCCACCCCAGTCAGCGTTCCCATCACGACCACGACCACGCCCTTGTGCTCGAGGCCCTCGGCGATACGCGCCCCGATGATCGTGAACAGGGCGAGCCCGAGCGCGTCCAGGATCGCGAGCGCCCGGTCCGGGGGACTGAACCAGCGCGTGTAGACCACGGTACCGAGCGCCGCGATGAGGATCACGTAGAGGTAGGTGGGTTGCACCAGCCAGAAGAGCGCACGCCCGAGCAGCAGGTCGCGCAGCGTCCCGCCGCCGATGGCGGTGACGGTCGCGATCACCACCATGCCGAGGAGATCGAGCTTCTTGCGCGCCGCGGCCAACGCGCCGCTCGCCGCGAAGACCGCGACCCCGGTGACGTCGAGGACCTCGAGCAGTCCCGGCGGCACGTCAGCGCAGCGCCTTGCGCACGACCAGCTTCAGCCCCGACCAGGTCGCATCCACGGCGCAGACCTTGACGTCGACCAGCCCCATGGGCAGCGCCACTTCGCGGATCGTGTCCTCGGTGATATCGGTCTCGACCCCGGAGGCCCTTTTCGGCCACGAGACCCAGATCGCGCAGTCGGGGCGCATCGCCTTGCGCGTAGCCTCGAGCGCCTTCGCCAGGCGCGCCTTCGATCTCACGAACAGGTGCACCAGGTCGGTGGTGGCGTCGACGCGCTTCGCGTTCGTGACACCCGGCGGCAAGGGCGCGACCAGCTCGTCGTAGTCGTCGGGCGCGTCGACCGCGAACACGCGCGCGCCCTCGACGATGCCGAGCTTCTTCGCGAGCGGAGTACCGGAATAACCGGCGGGTGCCTTCGGAGGCATGCGGCATTATGTCCGCAATGGATAAATACGATCTCGTCGTCGCCGGCGCAGGCATCGTGGGCCTCGCGCACGCCCTTGCCGCCGCGCGGCGTGGCCTGCGCGTGGCGGTCCTCGAGCGCGATGCGCGCGCGCAGTCGGCGTCGGTGCGCAATTTCGGATTCGTCACCATCTCCGGGCAGGAGGAAGGCGCCACGCGCGAGCGCGCCTTGCGCTCACGCGACGTGTGGGCGGAGGTCGCCTCGGCAGCCGGTATTGCCGTCCACCAGCGTGGCGCGCTCATCGCCGCACGGCGTGACGAGGCGATGGAAGTGCTCGCGCAGTACGCCGCGTCGTCCGCCGGCGCGGGCTGCACGCTGCTCGACGGCGCGCAGGCGCGCTCGCGACTCGGGCAAGCGAGCATCGATGTTCGCGGGGCGCTGTGGAGCCCTCACGAGATGCGCGTGGAGGCGCGCGAGGCGATCCCGGCGCTCGCACGCTGGCTCGCCGAGCGTCACGGCGTGTCCTTTGCATGGAACTGCGAGCTGAAGGGCATCGAGGGTCGCGTCGTTCGCCACGCCACGGGGTCCCTGGAAGCCGGCGCGGTCGTCGTCGCGCCGGGCGTGGGCATCGCCGCCTTCGCATCCGATCTCGCCGCTAAGGTCCGGGCGAGGCCATGCAAGCTGCAGATGATGAGGCTGGCGGCGCGCGGCGACACGCTTCCCGGGGTGGTGATGTCGGACCTGAGCCTCGCGCGCTACGGCGGATTCGCGGCGCAACCGGCGGCCGCGGCCCTGCGCTCGCGGCTCGAGCGCGAATGTGCCGCCGAGCTCGAACATGGCGTGCACCTCATCGTCGCCCAGGCGAACGACGGCACGCTGGTGGTGGGCGACTCGCACCACTACGGCGATAGCGCCGATCCGTTCGCCAGCGCGGCGGTGGACGAGCTCATCCTCGCGGAGTACGCCAGCCTCTTCGGCGTGCGCGCACCGCGCGTGCTCGAGCGCTGGAACGGCTATTACCCGGTCGCGGACGTGGCACCGCTCTTGAGCGAGGAGATCGCGCCGCGAGTGCGGCTGGTCTCCGTCACCAGCGGGACGGGCATGAGCACCGCCTTCGCGATCGGCGAGGAGACGATCGCTGCGCTGTTCTAGCGGGGCGCAGCTTCCTTGGGCACGCGTCCCATCAGGTAGAACTCCTCGTTCGGCCGCATGTTGGTGAGGTTCGCCATGCGGTTCGACAACGCGAAGAAAGCGGCGACCGCGCCCACGTCCCAGATGTCTTCTTCCGTGAAGCCGTGCTTGCGCATCGCCTCGAAGTCCTCCTCGCCCACTCGCTCGGCCTGGCGCGAGACCTTCATCGCGAAATCGAGCATCGCCTTCTGGCGCGGCGTGATGTCCGCCTTGCGGTAGTTGACGGCGACCTGGTCGGCGACGTGCGGGTTCTTCGCGCGGATGCGCAGGATCGCGCCGTGCGCCACCACGCAGTACTGGCACTCGTTGGCGCCCGACGTCGCCACCACGATCATCTCGCGCTCGGCCTTGGTGATCCCGCCCTCCTTGTCCATCAGCGCGTCGTGATAGGCGAAGAAGGCGCGGAACTCGTCCGGTCGGTGGGCGAGCGCGAGGAAGACATTGGGCACGAAGCCGGACTTCTCCTGCACCGCGAGGATGCGCGCGCGCAGGTCCTCGGGCAGGCCCTCGATCGCGGGGACGGGGAAGCGGCTGGCCGGCTTGGCGCTCATCGGTATCTCTTTCTCACCATTCGTCACAGGTTGATTTCGATTTGTCACCGGAATAGGCTTTCCCGCACTATCCCACGAGGAGAAGTCTCACATGGTTCGCAAGTACCTGTCTGCGTTCGCAATTCTCGCCACCGCTTCGTCCCCCGCCTTCGCCATCACCGCCGGCGGGGAGCTGGACGGCAACGGCCATCCCCACGTCGGCCTCATGATCGCCAAGAACGCCGCCGGCACTCCGCTCTGGCGGTGCAGCGGTACGCTGCTCTCGCCCACGGTCTTCCTCACCGCCGGACACTGCACCGAGTCGCCCGCCGCGAGCGCCGAGGTGTGGTTCGACCCGGACATGCAGACCCCCGGGAAGGGATACCCCTTGACCGGCGAAGCGAGCGGCACGGTGCACACGCATCCGCAATACAACCCGGATGCGTTCTTCCTGTTCGACCTGGGCGTGGTGGTCCTGAACACGCCCGTCGTGAAGAGCCAGTACGGCGCGCTGCCGGCGCTCAACGAGCTCGACGCGATGGCGACCGCGCGCGGCCTGAAGAACCAGACCTTCACGGCCGTGGGCTACGGGCTGCAGCAGATCAACCCCGTGTTCGTCGAGCAGCTGAAGATCCGCATGGTGGCCACGCCGCACCTCATCCAGATCAACACTGGCTTCACCGGACCGCAGTCGCTCCTGCTGTCGAACAACCACTCGACCGGCGGCACCTGCTTCGGCGATTCGGGCGGCCCGAACTTCATCGGTTCCTCGAACGTCGTGGGCGGCGTGACCTCGTTCGGCATCAACGGCAACTGCGCCGGCACCGGCGGCGTCTACCGCGTCGACCAGGAGGACGATCTGAACTGGGTGCGCACCTTCCTCGGTCCCTGATACGGCGGCACTAGCTCCACAACAGCAGCACCCGCAGCCTCCTGAAGTCGTCGGCGCCCAGCATGTCGGGCGCGACCAGGAGGCTGCGGTCCATCCAGCCTCCCTCGGGCCGCCAGCGCACGATGGTGAGCCACGGCGCCACGAAGCATCCCGCCGCGATCGCTCCTACGGCCGCGTCGACCTCGATGTCGCCGCGTGCATCCAGCGCAAGCCGCAACCCGGGCCGCAGCCGCCGTAACACCCTCGCGGCGCAGGCCGCGATCCAGCACAGGCCGCCCGCGCGCAGCTCGAGCGGGAGCGGCATCGCCGCCAGGAAGAGCGCGGTGGCCACGGCGCCGAGTGCGACAAACGCCTCGGCCCGGCGCGAGCGCCCGAGGACCACTTCGACCCGCTCGTTATACTTGTCGCTCGCTCGTATCGCCTCCATCTGGGTTCCATGCCCCCCGCGTCACCGCCCCAAGCCGTCGATCTCTCCCCTAACGCGCTCATCGCCGTCACGGGGGACGACGCGACCCCATTCCTGCAGGGCCAGCTCACCAACGACGTCGCGGCGCTGAATCCCGGCCAGGCGCAATGGACCGGCTGGTGCTCGCCCAAGGGTCGCCTCATCGCCTCGCTGCTGCTCGCGCGCACGTCCGACGGCTACCTCGCGATGCTGCCCGCGGAGCTCGCACCGGCGATCGCGAAGAAGCTCTCGATGTACGTGCTGCGCTCGAAGGTGAAGGTCGCCGATGCCAGTGCCGCTTACGCCCGCTACGGCGTCGTCGGCGCGGGTTCGGCCGAGGCCGTGCGCTCGCTCGGCGGCGACGGCGCGCTGCTCGCCATCCCGGTGGCCGACGATGTCCACGTGGTGATCGTGCCCCACGGCGACGCTCGCCTCGAGGCACTGCGCCGGGCGACCACTCCGGCCGGACACGAGGCCTGGACGCTGGCGCTCATCCACGCCGGCATCCCCACCGTGGTCGCCGCCACACAGGAAGAGTTCGTGCCGCAGATGGCCAACTTCGACCTGATCGGCGGTGTCAGCTTCCGCAAGGGCTGCTACACCGGCCAGGAGATCGTCGCGCGAACGCAGTACCGCGGCATCCTCAAGAAGCGCATGGCGCTGGCGCATGTCGAGGGCGCCACGCCCACGCCGGGCCAGAGCGTGTACAGCCCGGTCTTCGGCGAGCAGTCCGCGGGAACGGTGGTCAACGCCGCGCCGGCGCCCGGCGGTGGCTACGACTTCCTCGTGGTCGCGCAGATCGAGAGCCTGCGCGCGGGCAACCTGAGACTGGGCACGCCCGACGGGGCCCCGATCGCCATCCGCAGCCACCCCGCGTCCGAAGCGGCGCAATGAAGGCCGGCTCCACGCCCGTCGCCGCCCTGGCGGCGATGGTGCTGATCTGGGGTTACGCGTGGGTGGTGATGAAGATCGCGCTGCGCCACGCGCATCCGTTCGACTTCGCCGCGCTGCGCGTGGCCATCGGCTGCGCCCTCCTCTTCGCGATCGTGAAGCTGCGCGGACGGACGCTGCGCCTGCCGAAGTGGCGCATGGCCATCGTGCTTGGCCTGCTGCAGGTGGCGCTCTTCGTCGCGCTCTCGCACTTCGCGCTGCTGGAGGCCGGCCCCGGCAAGACCTCGGTGCTGGTCTTCACGATGCCCTTCTGGATGATCGTGTTCGCGCACTTCCTCATCGGCGAGCGCATGCGCGGCGCCCAGTGGATCGCGGTCGGGCTGGCCTTTGCCGGCCTGATACTCATCGTCGCGCCCTGGGAGCTCACCAGCCTCAAGGGGAGCCTCCTCGCCGTCGCCGCCGGCGCCGTCTGGGCGATCACCGCGGTGATGTCGAAGAAGTGGCCGGTGGCCGCGGGCGATCCGCTGCTTTTCACCGCCTGGCAGCTCTTTTTCGGCTTGCTCGCGCTCACGGCCCTCGCGCTGGCGTGGGACGCGCCCCCGGTGCGGTGGAATGCCGAGTTCGTCTGGACGCTGCTGTTCTCGTCGGTGCTCGCCACCGCGGTCGGATGGTGGCTCTGGACGTATGTGCTCGCTAACTCGCCGGCTGGCGTTACTGGCTTGAATGCATTGGGAATTCCTGTCGTGGCGGTGCTGGCCTCGGCGGTGCAGCTGGGCGAGCGTCCGCCCGCCCTGGAGCTGGTCGGCATGCTGATGATTGGCGCCGCGCTCGCCCTGCTGGCGTGGCTGGGGATGCGGCGGGCGTACTGACCGCGCCCAGGGGCCTACTTCGGCGGCTTGGCCCCGCGGGGTTTCTTGTACGCCTTCACCCCCGCCCGGATCTCGGCCTTGGCCTCCTCGGGGCTTCCCCAGCCGTCGATCTTGACCCACTTGCCGGGCTCCAAGTCCTTGTAATGCTGGAAGAAATGGGTGATCTGGGAAATGACCAGCTCGGGCAGGTCACGCACGGTTTCGACATGCCGGTACAGGGGGGTGGCCTTGTCGATCGGCACCGCCAGGAGCTTGGTATCTCCCCCGCCCTCGTCGCTCATCTTGAGGATGCCGATCGGGCGCACCCGGACCACCACGCCCGGCATCAGCGCGAAGGGCGTGATCACCAGGACGTCGACGGGATCCCCGTCGTCCGAGAGGGTCTGCGGGACATACCCGTAGTTGCACGGGTAGTGCATCGCCGTCGAGACGAACCGGTCCACGAAGAGCGCCCCGGTCGCCTTGTCGACCTCGTACTTGATGGGATCGGCGTGCATCGGGATCTCGATGATCACGTTCACGTCGTTGGCGAGGTCTCGACCGGAGTCGACCAGGTTCAGGCTCATGGGGGGGCGGGGCTTTTTTGGTAAATTGCTTGAGTAGTATTATCCAAGTTGGCGATTTGACTGGCAAAAGTGAGATGCCTCGAAGTCTGCCCCTGATCCTTACCCTCGACCAGCACGGCGTGCCCCATCGTTGGGTCACCTGGCAGCAGGCAGTCTGGTACTACGCCAAGGAACGCGTGGCGTGGGAGATGGGACGCGAAGCGTTTACCTTCTGGGGCGGCCGCTGCCACCGCACCGGCGAGCGCTCCAGCATCACGGCGAATTCCATCATCGCGATCCGCGGCAAGGCGCTCGCGATCAAGGGCTTCAACCAGGTCCCGCCGCTCAACAACCGCGAGCTCTTCAACCGCGACAAGTACATGTGCGCGTTCTGCGGCGGCGACTTCTCCCACTACCGCCTCACCTGCGACCACATCCTGCCGATGTCGCGGGGCGGCCGCGACACCTGGATGAACGTGGTTACCGCCTGCCGCAACTGCAACCAGAGGAAGGGCAGCCGCACGCCCGAGGAAGCGCACATGCAGCTGCTGTATGCGCCCTACGTGCCGAACCGGGCCGAATTCCTCATCCTCGCCAACCGCCGCATCCTCGCCGACCAGATGGAGTTCCTCAAGCAGCACGTGTCGGCGAACTCCCGGCTGCACACCTAGTCGACGAGCCGGCCATCGGGTCGAACGGCGCGCCCGCGATCGAAGCGCCCGCGCGGCTGCCCGATGCGGTCGTCGCAGAGCTGCTGGAGCGCCACTACCGCAACTTCCCGCGCGCACTGCTGGTCGCGACGCTGTTCGCGGCATTGACGGTGGCCCTGCTGAGGAAGGCCGTGCCCCTGGAGATGCTGGCAGGCTGGCTCGCCATCTTCGTGGGCATGAACGCCCTGCGCATGTCGGCGGCGCGCAAGTTCCTCGCCACGCCCCGGGAGCTGCGCATCCAGCGCCACTGGCCGCGGCTCGCGGTGATCGGCCACTTCGCGGGCGGCTGTGCCTGGGGCGTGCTGGGCGCGGGGATCGTGCTGCTGCGCCCGGATGCGCCCGAGTACCTGCTGGTCTCGCTCTTCGTGATCGCGATCTTCGCGGTCGCGCAGGCCGCCAACCCGTCGCGTTACCCGCCGGCCTACTACGCCTGGGTGATCGGCGCCATGGGCCCGGCCCTCATCGCGGCGTTCCTCGAAGGAGGCGAGGTGTACGGCGCCGCCACGGCGCTCGGGCTGATGCTCGTGGGAGCGCTCTGGATCATCGGCCGCGCCAACCAGCGGATGATGATCGAGGCGACGGCCCGGGACATCGAGCGTGCGCGCCTGCTGGAAAGCCTCACCGCGCAAAAGGACGCGCTCGACGAGGCCAACCGGGCGAAGACGCAGTTCCTCGCGGCCGCGAGCCACGACCTGCGCCAGCCGATGCAGGCGATCACGCTGCTGGTGGAGAGCCTGCAGGAGCGAGCGCGCGAGCCGCAGACGCAGGCGATCGTGGAGAGCATCCGCGCCTCGGTGAGCACCATGGCGCGGCTGCTCAACGCCATCCTCGACATCTCGCGCTTCGACGCGGGAACGGTACGGCCGGAGCGCAGCCACTTCGCCCTCGCCCCGGTGCTCGAGCGGGTACGCCACATCCACGCGCAGGCGGCCGCGGACAAGGGTCTGGCGATCCGGATCGCGCGCACGCGCGCGGTAGTGGAAACCGATCCCGTCCTGCTCTACCGCATCCTCGGGAACCTGGTGGCGAACGCAGTGCGCTACACCGAGCGCGGCGGCGTGCTGATCGGATGCCGTCCCCGCACCCACGACGTCGTCATCGAAGTCTGGGACACGGGCCCGGGTATCGCCGAAGGCAAGCAGCGCGAGATCTTCCGCGAGTTCGTGCAGCTGGGCAATCCGCATCGGGACCGCGAGCAGGGACTCGGGCTGGGCCTGGCGATCGTCGAGCGCACGGCGCGGCTGCTCGGACATCGCGTCGCGCTGCGCTCGCGGCCCGGACGCGGCTCGGTCTTCTCCCTCACCGTGGGCCGCGGCGACCCGGAGCGGATCCGCCCCTTCGCCCAGGAGGACGAGGGCGCCCCGCTGCGCGGCTGCTCGGTGCTGCTGATCGAGGACGACCGCGAGGTGCGCGCCGCCATGGCGCTGCTGCTCGAAGGCTGGGGCTGCTCGGTGCACGCGGCCGACTCCGGCGCCCAGGCGCGCGACCAGCTCGCGCGCCTGGGCGAAGGGCCCGACATCGCCATCGCCGACTACCGCCTGCCGGGCGAGGAGGACGGAGTGGACGTGCTCGAGGCGATCCGGCGGCGCTTCCCGTCGACCGGCGGGATCCTGGTCTCCGGCGACATCGGCGCCGAGGCGCTGCGACGCGCGCAGGATTCGGGCTACACGTTGCTGCACAAGCCGTTGCGGCCCGCGCGCCTGCGGGCACTGATGGGCCACCTGTGGCGCGCGCGCACCAGCGCCGCCAGCGAGGCGGCCTGATGAAGGTTCTCGTGGTGGACGACCACGCCCTGATCCGCCAGGGACTGCGGCCGATACTCGCCCAGCTCGGCGACGGCGCCGAGGTCGTGGAAGTGTTCGAAGCCGCGGGCTACGTCGAGGCGCTCCAGCGCATCACCGCGACGCCCGACCTCGACCTCGTCCTGCTCGACCTGCGCATGCCGGACGTGAGCGGCTTCGCGGCGCTGGCCGACATCGAGGACCGGCGCCCCGACCTGCCGGTCGTCATCATGACGGGCGACGAGGAGGCCGAGCTCGTGCGCGAAGCCTTCGACCATGGAGCCCTCGGCTTCATCCCGAAATCCTCGCCGCCGCCGGTGATCCTCGCCGCGCTGCGGCTGGTGCTCTCCGGCGGGACCTACGTGCCGCCGCAGATCATGGGCGGGACGCGGATGGGCGCGCCTACGGCCGTGAAGACCTACGCCGCCGACCCTGCCTTGCGCGACACGCTGGGCATCACGCCGCGCCAGTCGGATGTGCTCACCTTGCTGCTCGCGGGCAAGTCCAACAAGGTGATCTCGCGCGAGCTCGACCTCGCCGAGGGCACGGTCAAGAACCACGTCGCGGCCGTCCTCAAGGCCCTCAACGTCGACACTCGCGTCCAGGCCGTCATCGCGGCCGCCCGGTTGGGCCTCAAGTAAATCAAGCAGTTAGCCAAGGCACGGGGTCACCCGTGACTTTCGGCATGGGTCTTCGTGTGGATTTTCTTGTGCGGCGCGCTTGCCCATGATGGCCTCCGCCCCAACCCGAAAAACCACCCGGAGACTGCCATGCTCGCCAACCTCACCGTCAGGACGCGCCTCGCTGCGCTCCTGGCTTTCGTCAACCTCACGCTCTTCGTCGCGGCCGGCTATGCGTGGTACGCGATCGCGCGCCTGAACGACCAGATCGACCACACCATCAAGGAACACGAGGTCGTCGAGGCCACCGCCAACCTCGCGCGCAAGGCGCAAGTCGAATTCAAGATCCAGGTGCAGGAGTGGAAGAACACGCTGATCCGCGGCAACGACCCGGCGCTCTACGAGAAGCACTGGAAGGCTTTCGCGGACCGCTCGCAGAAGGCCAAGACCGCCCTGGTCGCGCTCAACGGCGAGGCCAAGAAAGTGGGCCTGCCCGGCGACATCGCCGACAAGGCGATCGCCGAGCACGACGAGCTCGACCGCCGCTACCACGTCGCCATCAGGTCCTTCGACGGAAACAAGGAGTCCAGTGCCGACGTGGTGGACCAGCTGGTTCGCGGCATCGACCGCGCGGCGACCGACAACATCGACGCCCTCGTGGACAAGGTCCAGGAGCACGGCGACAAGCTCGCCCTGTTGACCGCCAAGGGCGCCGCCGCCGAGAAGACCGGCCTCGTCATCGGCCTCGTGTTCCTCACCATCTGCGCCGCGCTGGTGAGCGTCGTCGCAGGCACGTTCACGATCATGGCCATCACCCGCCGCCTGCAGAAGGCTACCGAAGTCGCGCGCGAAGTCGCCGCCGGCAACCTCACCGCCAGGATCGAGGTCGGCCGCAACGACGAACTGGGCCAGCTGCTGAAGTCACTGGGCGAGATGAACGACTCGCTCACCGGCATCGTCGGGCGCGTGCGCCAGGCCGCGAGCCTGGTGGACAGCGCCTCCTCCGAGATCGCCATGGGGAACGCCGACCTCTCCTCGCGCACCGAGGAGCAGGCCTCGAGCCTCGAGGAGACCGCCGCCTCGATCGAGGAGATGACCGCAACCGTCAACCAGAACGCCCAGAACGCCAGCCAGGCCGCGGGTGTCGCGATCACCGCCGCCGAGGTCGCCCGCAAGGGTGGCGTCGCCGTCGACGAGGTCGTGAAGATGATGGAGAACATCCAGGCCGCGTCGAAGAAGATCGCCGACATCATCGGCGTGATCGACTCGATCGCGTTCCAGACCAACATCCTGGCGTTGAACGCCGCGGTGGAAGCCGCGCGTGCCGGCGAGCAGGGCCGCGGCTTCGCGGTCGTGGCGGGCGAAGTCCGCTCGCTCGCGCAGCGCTCGGCCGAGGCTGCCAAGGAGATCAAGTCGCTCATCACCGACTCGGTCGACCGCGTGAACGCGGGCGCCCGGATCGCCGACGACGCCGGCAAGACGATGGTCGAAGTCGTGGGCAGCGTGAACCGCGTGTCCAAGATCATCGGCGAGATCGCCAGCGCCACCTCCGAGCAGAGCACCGGCATCGCGCAGGTGAACCAGGCCGTGGCCGACCTCGACAAGGTGACGCAGCAGAACGCCTCGCTGGTGGAAGAGTCGACCGCCGCGTCGGAGTCGCTGCGCGAGCTGGCCGGCGAGATGACGCAGGCCGTGTCCGTGTTCCGCCTCGCCGACGGCCAGCAGAACACGCTGCCGGCGCCCAAGGCCGCGGTGAAGCTCTCCGCGCCCACGCACCAGAAGATGCTGCCGAAGCGCGAGGCACCCGCCCGCGTGCCCGCTCCGAAGGCCAAGGCGCTCGCCCAAGCCGGTGCCGAAGACCACTGGAAGGAGTTCTAGATGGCCGCCATCGACAAGAAGGTGGCGCGTGAGGAGTTCCTCACGTTCCGCCTCGGTGGCGAGGAATACGCCATCGACATCCTGCAGGTCCAGGAGATCCGGGCGCACGAGTCGGTGACCCGCATCGCCAGCGCTCCCGAGTTCATCCGCGGCGTGATCAACCTGCGCGGCATCATCGTCCCGATCGTCGACCTGCGCGTGAAGTTCGGCTTCGACAGCGCGGCCAACGCAGCACCGGTGGTGATCATCCTCAGCATCTCCGATCGCGTGATCGGGGTCGTGGTGGATGCCGTCACCGACGTGGTGGACCTCGCGGCCGACCAGATCCGGGAAACCCCGGAGGTCGGCGGCGCGATCGCGGCGGGCTTCATCCGCGGCATCGCGCCCCTGGAGGGCCGCATGCTGATCGTGTTCGACATCGCCCGGCTGATGATGAGCGCCGATTTCGCGCTCGTCGAAGCCGAGGCGGCATGAGGGGTGCGCGCGTGAGCTCGATCATCCTCGCCGTCGACGACTCCAACACCATGCGTCAGATGGTGGCCCACGTGCTGCGTCAGGGCGGCTACGAGGTGCTGGAAGCGGCCGACGCCGAGGCCGCGCTCGAGCTTGCGCGCGCACAGCCCGTGCATGCGGTGCTCACCGACCACAACCTGCCGGGCATGGACGGGATCGCGCTGGTGCGCGCCCTGCGTGCCGTGCCCGAGCACGCCCGCACCCCGATCGTGGTGCTCACGACCGAACGCTCCGAAGAGCTGCGGCAGGCCGGCCGCGAGGCCGGCGCCACGGGCTGGATGGTGAAGCCCTTCGACCCCGAGCGACTGCTCGAGGTGTTCGGGCGCGTCCTCGCGACGGCGTGACCATGAACGCCGCGACGACCATGGGCCGCCTCGAGCTGTGCAACGCCGACTTCGAGC
>Ga0111538_10001038_pt1 | contig 38644 bp, 29 predicted proteins | sample SoiMethybrSBSTD1_FD_79669 | JGI IMG/M metagenome (GOLD analysis project Ga0111538, IMG submission 79669) | Bulk soil microbial communities from a Populus tree surrounding site in Tennessee, USA - Soil MetaG P. TD hybrid SBSTD1 (version 2)... | ecosystem: Environmental > Terrestrial > Soil >...
CCGTGGGTTTGCTCTTTGTAGCGACATATCCCAACAGCTCCGGCGCCGTTTTTAAGTCGATGCCTTTGAGGGCCTCAATGTTCTTCTTCAAGACCGGTTTGAAGTTCTCTTCCTTAAGAGATTTTCCTGCAGCCAGTTCGGTTTCATCCTGAAAGATCTGAGGAACGTTTTGCGGATTCTCCACGTAATACGCACGCCCACCTCCCCAGTTCGCGATGTTCTCCAGGAGAACTCGATCCGAAGCTGCCGTCACGGCAACAGTCGATACGGTGACCTTGTTCTTCGTCATCTCAGCCGCGAGACCTTTGAAGTCTTCCGCCGGCGTCTGGCCATCCGAAAGAAGGATGATGTGCTTGGTTTCGCCCGGCGACAGCAGCACTTGCTCGTAACCTTCACGAAGCGCGGGATAGATATTTGTGTTGCCGGTCGCGACGATCTTGCTGATTGTCGCGCGCATGTCGTCCCGATTGCCTTTGATCTCCTCGATCTTCAGGGCCCACTGAAAGTTGTAGTCGAACGTCAATACTCCGAAGTAATCCTCGTCTTTCAGCAGGGAGAGCGGAGCTTTCGTTGCCTCTTTGGCGAGATCCATCTTCGAGCCCGCCATACTTCCCGAACGGTCCAATACGACCACCATCGACATGGATTGCCGTTCCTTCGACGTTTCGAATGTCACCGGCAGGATCTCTTCAATCGTGGTGCCCGTGTAGCCTTCCTTGCCGTAGGTGTTTTCCCCACCCGCGAGCAGGAAACCGCCGCCCAGATCGCGCACATATGTGGCAACGGCCTGCATCTGGGCATCGGTGAGATTCTTTTTCTCAACATCGCTGAGAATGACTGCATCGTAGACATCCAGCTTGTCGACAGTGGACGGCATCTTATCGGCGGTTGTTACATCAACCTGAAATCCTTCGAGGCTGAGAGCGCCGGCCAGGTACCGCGCGCTCGGCGCATAACCTTCGACATAGAGAATGTGCGGTTTTCCGACCACCGCCGCCGACTTTTTAAAGGCGTTATTTGCAAGCAGGGGATCGTCTTTGATGTTCACGCTCGCTTCGAGTCCAATCGTCGGGGTTTCATCCTTTGTATTGATCTCGAAAGCAACGCGGTTGAGGCCGTCTTTCAACGTTACGTTTCTCTTTTCCAGAACCTTGTCGCCGTTGCGAAGCTGAATTTCTGCGGGTCCGCCGGCCTGAGTGTAGACGTGGACCTCCACGGGAAATTGCTCTTCGAGCGTTACAGTGCCGGGCACCAGCATCTCCTCGATCCAGGTGTCGCGTGCCGATCGTGTGCTCATCGACCGCGTAAAAACGCGAATGTTCTCGAGTCGTAAGCGTTCGATCGCTGCAGTGAGATCTCCACCATTGGCATTCCCATCAGAAAGCAGGACGAGATGCTTCACGTGATCAGGCGGGAAGGAGCGCGCTGCGTGGTCCAATGCCATTGCCAGTCGCGTCTTACTTTGATCGATGGCTCCGGGTTGCGGTTTGCTGGAGACCGGGACCTTGGCGAGTGCTTCGGGACTCTCGAAGGCCAGAGAATTAGACCCGAACGCAAGAAACCGGGACGTTGCAGCCGTTCCGGAGGCGCTTGTCTTGCGAATCCACTCCAATGCGTCTTTCATGGCCGTGGGGTTGATGCTATGGGATACGTCGAGAAGATATACAGTCGCGACCCTGGCCGACGAGCGCAGCAGGGTTGGCTGCATCAACGCGAGCGCGAGCAAAGCAATGACCACGGATCGTACGAGAAGCGACAGTCGCAAATGCTTCGGACTGAGGTCCACCGCCGTTTGACGTTTCACCCAAATGAGAATCGGGATGACGGCAAGGAGCGCCAGGGGCCAATAGTGTTCGAAGATCATCGGGCACCCTCTTCAGCCAGGGTGACAACATGCTCGAAGCATCCTCGGGTACGAAAATCGGAAATTGAACGAATCCTGCATCTCAAAACCGAAAACCGAGATATCGAATTGGACCGCCCCGCGCCCGGAGGTCCAATGTGATAGTTCGGATTTCGGATTTGAGATGCAGGATTCGTCCAATTTCCAATTTCCCACTTCTCTCCCAGGAGAAACCTCGAAAGACCCCTCACAGCGTCACCCCGCGATGGTAGGTGATCCATTCGAGGGTCAGCAGCACTGCCGCGACGACAACCATGTAGAACCACAGCTCCTGCTGTAGCCATCCCGCAGCCGTCGTCTCCGGCAAATCCTTTCGCGAACTGCCGCCATTCACATTCGAATACTGCGAATTACCCAGGTTGACGGCAACGTACTGCCTCACATTTTCGTGCGTCGCCACGTACAGCCCGGGCCCGTCCGCCTGAAAGATCGTGCCGCTTTCCCGGGGGTGTGCTTCCACGACGTCGCCGTTGAGCGCCTTGATCTCCGCATTCTCGATAGGCACCGTGACCAGGCCGGGTTGGCGGCGCAGCGCGAGAGGCTCCCGACTCAACCAGGCTAGTGCATTGTCTATGAAGACCGGAAAGCCGCTGTGGATCGGGAAATCGCTATTCGCGAGGCTGAAGCTCAAGAGAATCCAACGAGGAGTGCCGGGCATGTCGGACGCGAGGATGAGAGGCGCGTGGTCTTCGGATTCTGCCAGCACCGTGAGGTTCGAGGGATCGAGCCGAACAGCTCGCTGCAGCACCACGTCGTGCAGAGAAACATAACGCATGGCCGGGTGAGTCTCCGCCCATGACGCGAACTTTGGATTCTGCGCAGTTCCCATCGGCCGAGGAAGCCAGTTCGTTGGCGGCACTTCGCCAATCAATAACGACGGACGTGCAGGTGCGTCGAGTGGCGCGAAACCATCAAAAATATACGCATCGAAACCCGGATCGGGCTGATATTGCTCGGGCTTGATCGTCGTCACGTCCACCAGGGAGTCCAGCTTCAGCAACGTCTCGAGATAGGGACTTCCTTTTGTAACCAGTAGCGTTTTGGTTTGCCTGGCGACAGGCAAATACGCAAAGGCCTCATCATCGAGCGCCAGCGCGTCGCCGGGACCTTGAATGATCGCTCGAACGCCGCCACCTTCAAACTTCGACAAATCGAAGGACTCTCCGAATTCGCCGCCGGCCTTCAGGTTCAGGGTCCGCTCGATTCGTTGACCTCCCGCGCCCGCGACGATGAGGCGTGTTTCCCTCGGCGCCTTCGAGTAATTGTGGACTTCCACATAAGCCTCATAGCCAAGTGCGGAAGACGGAGTCGATCGAATTTCAAATGCAGTTATTCCGACGTTGTCTGCCTCCTCATAAACGGACTCGCGGATCGTTCCCTTTGGAACGGTGAGGGGGGCAATGCCGTCGGTGATAAAGCGGACATGCGCGGTTTCGATATCGGGTTCGGGAAAGCGAGGCAAGCCTGCCATCGGTTTCATTTTCTCGATGGCTTCACGGATTTGGCGTCGGTCGGACGTAGGAGCGGCATCGACGCGACCCGTCGTATCGGCAACACGAAACTCCGAACTCGGAGCACTGGAATTCACGATGCGAAGCGCTGCCGTGACGGCATTCTGCCATCGCGTCTTACCATCAGAGGTTCGGGCCAGCATTGTGGGTGAGGCATCCAGGACCAGCAGCGTTCGCTCGCCGCCTCCCGTCAGGCGGTGAATCTCCGGACGGCCAAGAGCCATCGCGATCAGCAGCCCAATCAGAACGGCAAGAGCGATGGAAATAACACGGCGCAGCTTTTCCCAAAGCGATTGCGCTTGCCGTTCGTCCAGCACGCGGCCCCAGAGGAGAGAGGAAGCCACGACCATACGTCGGTGCCGGAGTTTCAGGAAGTACAACGCCACAATGACGCCGGCGGTGACCACCGCCAGAATGGCCGCTTGCAATCCTGAAAGCGCGAGAAATCTCATTTAAGGAATCTGCCCTGCCTGAAGACTTTCAGTACGAGCTCTTCGAATGGAAAGTCGGTGACCGTGCGAACGTATCCCAGCTGATATTTGCTGCAGTAGCTCTCGATATCCGTGCAAAAGCGGTTGTATTCGGCTTTGTATGAAGCAAGGAGGGAAGGCGTCACCGTGACTTCGCGGCTCACATTGTTCTCCGAGTCGACGAGTACGAGTTCTCCCTTGAGTTGGGGCTCGACATCTTCGTGGCTCGCAATGTGCACAACAAAGATGTCGTGCTTGAAGTGCCGGAGAATATCGAGGCCCGTCTGAAATCCCGATACATCGAAGAAGTCCGAGATGACGACAGCCAGGCCGCGGCGTCTTGTCTCGGTACAGTAGGTCTTGAAAGATTCGCGTGCGTCCGTCTGGCCACCGGTAGCGATCTCTTCGAGAAATCGGAACACGCGGAAGATTCGTCCCTTGCCGCGTTGAGGTCTCAGTTCGCCCCGGACCTTGTCGGCATACGGGATCACATTCACGCGATCCAGATTCGACAGACCGATGTAACAGAGAGCTGCGGCAACGCGGCGACCGTAATCGAACTTCGTGGGATCGCCGTACGTCATGGACTGGCTCGAGTCGAGGAACATGTAGATGGGTAGATCCTCTTCCTCTTCAAATAACCGGAGGATGAGGCGGTTCAGGCGAAGATAAGCCTTCCAGTCGAGATGCCGGAAATCGTCGCCCGCAACGTATTGCCGGTAGTCGGCAAATTCGAGTCCGGTGCCGCGGCGCATCGCGCGCCGTTCGGCTTTGAACTGCCCGGCGAAGAGCCGCTTGGAGAGAATGCTCAGGTATTCGAGCTTCTTGAGGAACTCGTCATCAAAGAGGGAAACCGTTTTCGTCATGATCCCTCGCCCGGCGCGCTGCTGTCCAAAATTATCCTCGCACCCCTCCGGGGTGCGGTTGGAGTTGAACGAACAACCCCGGGTGTCGCTTGCGCTCCACCCGGGGCCAATCTCCTGCCAGCCCTCCGGGCTGGCCTCTTGCACGCCGGAGGCGTGCAAGGATGGTAGCCCGGGGTGTGCGAGCGATAGCGAGCCACCCCGGGTTGGCGACGATACCAAATCCCTACCCCGGCAGGGGTGCGAGGAGCCTGACCCGCACCAGTCGTGAGTTTCTGCCAATCAGCCAGTGCTAAGTTGGCCAAACCCTCTCCCTCCGGGAGAGCGTACGCACGAAGAGAATTCTTTTGTACGCGCAAAACGGGCAACGACACGACCACCGCCTAACTGGGTTCCGGGATACTTTCGAGAATACCTTTCAAAATCATATCCGGATCCACGCGCTCCGCCTCGCCTTCAAAGCTCAGAATGATGCGATGTCGAAGCGCGCCCATCGCCACCGAGCGAATGTCCTCCGAAGACACATACACGCGGTTATGCAGAAGCGCGCGAATTTTCCCGCCGACGATCATGGCCTGGGCGCTGCGTGGACTTGCGCCATGACGGACATATTTGTTCGTCTGCGCGTGCGAGAACTTTGTATTCGGGTGCGTCGCCATCATGATGCGGATCGCGTATTCCTGAACAGGCCGGGCAATGGGAACAGATCGGACAGTCTTTCGCATTTCGAGGATCTGTGGCCCATCCAGCACGCGCTGAACCTCCGGTTCCTGCGATTGCGTTGTTCGATTCAGAATCGTGTGCAGGCTCGCCAACGTCGGATAGTCCACTTTCAGCTTCATGAAGAATCGATCCAGTTGCGCTTCAGGTAGCGGATACGTTCCTTCCATTTCGAGTGGATTCTGGGTCGCGAGCACGAAGAAGGGCGGATCGAGTTTGTAGGTCTGCTTGCCGATCGAGACGGTCTTTTCTTCCATCGCCTCCAGCAGCGCGGACTGTGTCTTGGGGGTTGCGCGGTTGATTTCGTCGGCGAGGACGACGTTGGCGAAGATCGGACCCTGCTGGAACTGAAGGAACTTCTCTCCGTGAGCGTTTTCCTGAACGATGTTCGTGCCGGTGATATCCGCAGGCATCAGGTCGGGCGTGAACTGGATCCGCGAGAATTTGAGGTGCACGACATCGGAAAGGGTCGAGACGAGTCGTGTCTTTCCGAGCCCCGGCACTCCTTCGAGTAAGACATGGCCGTTGGCAAGCAAAGCCATGATGACGCATTCGATCACATCGTCATAACCGACGATGACCTTTGCGACTTCCTGCTTTACGCGGGTGAATAGTCTTTGGAATCCTTCAACTTGTTGTTCGATTGCTGCGGTCATTTGCCCTGCTGCGTCGTCTTTACTGCCTGAAAATAGTTTTTGATCAATTGCCGGTTTTCCCAGGGGATGCGCTCTTGAATCAGTAAATCCTTCTGGGCCGGGGTGAGGTTCGAGGGCGCGTTGCGATAGTCCAGCTTCGAACGCTCGCGTTCGCCTGCGGCTTCTTTTTCTTCATCGGGTTCATTGCCTTCGCCAGGAGTTCCTTCCGTCTTCAACGCCTCTTTAAGAAGCTGAACTTCCAGCGTTGTGGCTTCACCCTCGAGTGGCGCGCTGGTCGTGGATCCGCCGAAGGAGTTGCCGCCCTTGCCATTGGCGCCATCCGCCGGCGCTTCTCCAGGTGTCAATGGCTGAGAATCTCCGGGTTCTCCTGCTTCGCCCTGCTCTCCTGCCTGAGCATCGTCACTGGGTTCGCCGCCCTGTTCGGTTGCTTCGCCCCGTTCTCCGCGCTCCCCACGCGCGCCACTTTGATTGGCCTTGTTCTCGCCTTTGTTCGGCTGTCCGCCCTGTCCGTCTCCGGCTTGCGGTTCGCCTTCTTCCTCGAGTTGCTCGACCAAATCCGCGATCTCGTCGCCGGCTTCGCTGCGCAGTTTCTGATCCTGAAGCTGTTGGTTCAAGGACTGGAGTTCCCTGGCAATGCGGTCAAATCCCGATCGCGCGGCCTGACGATCCGCACGCTGGAGGGCGGCTCCGGCATTGCTGAAAGCGCTCGCCAGTTCCTGGAGCCCACTTCGCGGCTTTTCAGAAGCCTGCATCAGCCGGTCCGCCATCTCGCGAATATCCGCGGCAGAGAGAGAATCCAACTGCTCGGCAACCTGTTGCATTTGCGACGCGGCCTCTTCGAGTTTGCCGGACGCCATCGGCTGCGCGGCGTCACGCAAGGCTTTGGCTTGCTTGAGAATCGCCGCCATCTGACTCAGGCCGTTGGTCATGTTTTCCGCGTCAATATCCCCGGCTTCCAGTTGTTCCTGCAGCTCTTCCAGCTGCTTGATGGCGTCGTTTATCGAGATGTCTCCCTGTTCAAGCTCACTGATGAGTTCCTGTAGCTTTTCCGCGATCTGCGAGTTGTCGGCAGCCTTTGCGCGTTCAAGGAGTTTGATGGCGTTGTCCAGACTTGCCCTTGCCTCGTCGGTCAACCGGAAAGGCGGCGCCGCCTGCAGGTAGATCCAGTTGTAGTTCAATGACAAGGGAAGGAAGTTCAATGCGACAAGGAAGAACAAGAGTCCGCAGACCTTGTAGATGGCGCGCGGAAACCGTCGAGGAAAGAGAGCGTCCAGACGCAGGCGATTGGCTGCTTCGGCCGTCCGCCGAATCTGCACATCCACCCACTCGGATTTGCGCGGATTCTCGATAAACCAATAAGCCGTCTTGAGTTGGTCTTCCAGGTTCGCCTTGTTATCGATGTTGCTCGCGATGTGCGAGAGAGCGTTCTTTCCCTGGAGCCGCTTTATGACGAAAACCAATGTGGCGGCAAGCCACAGGGTCAGAAAGGTAACGATCGTCCTGGCGCGGAAGAAAAAGAACAAATCGAGGACCTTGAATGCGACGGGAAAAACGAAAGCGATGGCTAAAGTCGAAGCTATGTCGTTGAAACGCCTATTCGAACGCAGGCGTCTCTCCGCCTTCTCAAGGAAGTTGAGTATAAGGTCTCTATCCGACATCGAATGGACGAGAGCCTACCATATCCTAAGGGGTGATAGCGCGCACATTGATGGTGTTCGTGAAGCCACGCTGCACTACCACTTTTGTGGCCTGGTTCTCCACTGCTTTCAGAAAAACCGGGTCCAGGTAGGTCTTCGTTCGACCGTCGCTCCAGGCCAGCACTCCATAATCCCCCGGTGGGACGCCCGAGATGGAGAAGACGCCAAAACGATCCGTCAGTACCGTCCGATAGAGGTTCGGATCGCTTTTATTACTGGGGATAAGAACAACGGTGCCATTCGAAATGGGTTCGTCTTTTGCTCCACGGAGCACTCCCGCCACCACGCCGCCGGAGCTGGCAATCGAGATGTCCAGCGTGTTTTTGCTATCCGCGCTGACCATGAAGCCGTTGCTCAGAACCTCGCGCCCGCCAAACTTTGCAGAAGCGAAGTAAACCTCGGGCGGAAGTCCGGCGAGATCGAGCCGGAACCGGCGTTCGGGAACTCGCGGAATTACAAAGGAGCCGTCGTTGCCAACCTGGGCCGAGGGCAACAGGAAGATCGAGCCATCGATCGGCCGCAACATCACCTGAAGCTGGCTGCGACGGACGCCGACGGGAAGTGTCTCCTCTGCCGTGACCCGTCCGCGAATCCAGACACCTGGCCCGATGCTCAGGGTTCCCGCGTCAACATCGCGGTTTTCGATTTCCACTTTCGTGTGCGCCCATCGGATCGGGTCCGGATCTCGAAGGTACACTTCGATTTCGTATGAACCAGGGGCGAGCAAGGGACTGACATAGCTGTTCCGTCCACTGGAGTGGAACTGGACTGCGCCGGCCGAAGCGCTGCCTCCGCTCCGCTCCGGAGTGATGTAGAACGAAAGCTCCGGGTTTTCCGGGGCCGGTGCAGCGATGTCGACCTTAAGGCGTACAGAGTGCAGGTTTCCGCGCGTGAGCGACAGATCGATGCCGCTGATATCGGCGCCCTCGCGAACGCTAACGGGCGTGGCATAGCGTGCGTCCGTCACGCCGGGGAAGTAAACAGGAAGAAAGTCCGGGCCGCCGGCGCGCGGTCGCACCCGCAGGAAGTACTCGCCGGGCAATAAACCGAACAGCCGGTATTCGCCATTGCTGTCTGTGATCATCGAAATGTCACTGGCGAGCAGGGCACGCTGGCCTTCGCGAAAGTCCATGCGCATCAACTCGACAACGGCGGAGGGTCGCGCCTTTCCACTCGTGTCGAAAATGCGGCCGGATATCGCCGGACCCGGCATCATGTGGAGCTGAAGTGAATCCGGTGCATTCCCGTTGAAGATCGTCAGGCGCGATGGCTCGGAGGAGCTGTGCGTGACGACATATCCGTCCTTCGACAGCGACAATCGATACTGTCCGGGCGGCACGTCTTTCACTTCAAAGGTCCCATCGAAGTGGGTCTCTGCCTCGTAGTACGGACCTTCCCCAACATCCTCGATCGGCGTGAGCGTTAATAGAACGCCTGCGAGGGGCTTTTCATTCTTGAGGTCCAATATGGATCCGTGAACGGTTGCGGGACGATGCGAATCCTCCTGGGTCCAGAAGTCTGCAGGAATACCCGGGGCCCACGCGTCGAGATCCAGGAAGTAGGAGGCGGGCCGGGCAGTAACCTCGACCGCCGCGGCCAGGAAGGTGACAGCGGCGACACTGCAAACGAAAGCGGCTGCCGCCAGACGCGACACCGTTTGTCTCTTTGTTCGATTGTCGAGAATCGACAAAAGACGGGTCTCCAGCTGCGATCGATGCGCCATGGCGACCGTCGCCAGCGATAGACCTGTTCCGGGATTCAACGTTCGCGCGACTTGCAGGAGGTGGTCGGCGTAATCGTCTGCATCTGCACCCAACTGCAAAACCTGGTCGTCGCAGGCACACTCCCGCTCGATTCGGAGACGCCGCGCCGCATACCAGACCATGGGATTAAACCAGTAGACGCTGCACACGGCCTGCAAAAGGATTTGTAAAAGTCCGTCATTGCGCTGGATGTGCGCCAGTTCGTGTGCCAGCACCAGCCGCCTCCGGCTCTGGGCCCAGTCGATTGCCGAGGCAGGGAGGAGAATGACCGGGTGGAAAGTTCCCCATGTCATTGGCGGAATGGTTTGATTGGAAATCCGCAGGCTGATGGGCCGCCGCAACCCGAACGTTGCCTTCAGGTCGTCAAGAATGTCGCCCCACTCGGGTTCATGGAGAGATGCCGAGTTGCGCCTTAACCGCCGGATTGTCATGCTCCCCAACAGCAAACGAAGGAGGACAACGCCGACTCCCGCGAACCACACGAGAAAGAGGCCGCGCTCGGTCCACAAGGAGAATTCGGTCCAGGTGTCGGTGGCTGGACTCTCGGTCGGGATGATCGCGCGGGTTCCGGTCCTTTCTTTGACCGGGAGCAGTTCCGGTTTTGCGCGGAGGCTGTCGGTTTTTCCAACGGCCGGCTCAGGATTTGAAGGCCTGATCGTCTCCTCTGGCAATACAGGTAAAGGAAGTTGGGGAAGGACTTGCGACGCCAGCGGGAGCAGGAGCGAAGCCAGCAGCACGACAGACCAGAGCGTATGTTTTACCGATGCGGAAGCGCGACGTAAGCCCAGCGTCATCAAGCTGGCAAATGCCAGCAGGATTGTCGTTTTGACAATGACGCCGAGCGCAAAACTCATTTCCTGCTCTCACCTCGCGCGTTTTCGATGAGCTGCGCAAGCCGGTCTAGCTCTTCTTGAGACAGCTTGGACGAGGAAACATCCAGTAGGGCAGCAACGGCTTGTTCCGTTGATCCCTCGAAGAACGTTTCCATGACATGGCGGATCGCAGAACGCCGCGCCTTATCCCTGGGTAATTTTGGAGTAAACACGTAACGGGGTCCGTCCTGTTCGTGGCGGATGTGACCTTTGTCTTCCAGGATGCGAAGCAGCGCCCGGACCGCGGAGTAACTGGGAGGATCCGGCAGGCTTTCCTGCACCTCGAATGCGGTCGCTTTTCCTTTCTGATAAAGAACATCCATGATTTGCCGTTCTCGACGGCTCAGTGATTGGTGTGTTGCGGATGACATAGTAATCGCACGCTAACACCGCAGGATATGAGCGTCAATCGAAATTGCTAACGGTTTAGCAGGCCTTGCTGCCCGGTGTTGATACTGATGCGGATTCGTAGACACAGGTTGGCGCAAAGAATTGGGGACGGTGAGCAATTTCTCAATACAATAGGCACCCATCGTGATTGGACGCACCCTCGCACAGTACGAAATCACCAGCCATCTGGGCTCCGGCGGCATGGGCGAGGTGTATCAGGCGTCGGACTCCAGACTCGGCCGCAGCGTTGCGATCAAGTTTCTTCCTGAAGCGTTTGCGAAGGACGCCGACCGCGTCGCTCGATTTCAGCGGGAAGCCCGCGTCCTCGCAGCACTGAATCATCCCAATATTGCATCGATACATGGACTGGAAGAGTGCGCAGGTCATCACTTCCTGGTAATGGAGTTGGTGCCAGGTGAGACTCTTGCGGATCGTATCCAAAAGGGTCCTGTCCCCGTGGACGAAGCTGTTTTGATCGCCCGGCAGATCGCCGAAGCTTTGGATTCCGCGCACGAAAAGGGAATCGTGCACCGCGATCTGAAGCCGGCAAATATCAAGATCACGCCGGAAGGCCAGGTGAAGGTTCTCGACTTCGGCCTGGCCAAGGCTTACGAAGCGGAGTCCTCCGAACTGAATCTGTCCAATTCGCCAACCATCAGTAGGACGGCCACGCAGCATGGTGTGATTCTCGGAACCGCCGCGTACATGAGCCCGGAACAGGCGCGCGGCAAGAGCGTCGACCGGCGTGCCGATATCTGGGCGTTCGGTGTCGTCCTGTATGAACTGGTGAGCGGCAAGCGACTGTTCGAAGGCGAAACGGTGTCGGACACACTGGCCGCGGTGCTCGAACGCGAGGTCCGCATCGATGCGGCGCCGGCGACAGTTCAACCTTTATTGAGGGCTTGCCTGGAACGCGATCCACGAAAACGTTTGCGAGACATTGGCGACGCGGCGAGGTTGTTGGATCTCAACGTTGCGGATTCTGTTGCTCCTGCGACGCGGCGTCGCTCGACGTGGTTGCTGCCCACTGCGCTTGGCTTGCTGCTTGCAGCTGCGCTCGTGCCGGCTGCGTTGTATTTGCTGAGTAGGCCGGAAGCAGCGCCGGAAATCCGTTTTGAATCGCAGGCGGCAGGGAGCGATACACCCTTCGTCTCTCCGGACGGGACGCGTATTGCCTATACAGCGCCGGTAGAAGGAAAGAATTTCATTTGGGTGCGTCCGATCGGCTCGCTCACAGCAAAGCCCGTGGGAGGAACTGAGAATGCCGAGAACAACTCTTTGTTCTGGTCTCCAGACAACCGGAATCTTGGATTCGCCGCCGAGGCGAAACTGAAGAAAGTAGATGTCACTTCAGGGGTCGTTCAAACGATCTTCGAGGGCGTGGTGCTTACGACCAGTGGGACGTGGAACACCGACGGTGATGTTCTGTTCGCCTCGCTAACTAAGGAAGGGCCGAGCATCATGCGAGTGGCCTCTTCAGGCGGTATGGCCACCCCAGTGACGCCGCCGATAAAGGCGGGGGAGGGTGTGGCGCTCTTTCCTCAATTCCTGCCGGATGGTCGCCGTTTTTTGTATCACACGATCACCACGCCGGGAGCAACAGGCGTTGTTTATGTGGGGTCGCTCGACTCCAGAACTTCGACCCGTCTCATGGAAATCCCTAATTTTTCTCCGACGGGGAACTCCCTGGTTCACTCCGTTCCCGGCTATGTGCTGTTCTCCCGTGATCGCAAACTTTTTGCACAACCTTTCGATGAACAAAGTTTGACGATTTCCGGTAATCCAATGCCGATTTCAGAGAATGTCATCCAATTCTCATCCTCCGACAACGGGACGGTGGTTTACCGACTGCCTCCCAAAGACGCGGCCCCGTCAGGCCGAACCTTGTTCTGGTTAGATCGCGAGGGAAAGACTGTCGGTCAGATACCAATCCCTTCACCAGCCGGCAGTATTGAATTGTCGCGCGATGACCAACGGGTCGTGATCGACTCGAACGTGCAACAGAACTCGGATGTCTGGGTAATCGACTCGCGTGGTGTTCCGCAGGCTATAGCGAATTCTGCGGGTTTTGAGGGTTATCCCATCTGGAATCCGGCAGGCAGCCACATTACATACGGTGCCAATCGGAAAGCCTTGAACACGAACATCTATCAGAAAGCCGCGAATGCTGTCGGAGCGGAGGAGCCCCTGTTTCCTTCTCCGGATGTGACTTTCCCGAGAGACTGGTCCCCGGATGGGAACGCACTGGTCTTTGAATTTTTCAAAATAGCGGATCCTACGAACTCCGATATTTGGATGCTTCCTATGTCGGGGGACAAGAAGCCGCGAGTATTCCTCGAAACGCCCAGACGCGAAACTCAGCCGCAGATCTCTCCTGACGGCCAATATATCGCCTATGCAACGAACGCTTCCGACCGATATCAGATCGTTGTTCGAACGTTTCCGGACCCCGACAAGGGACAATGGACGATTACCTCCGCCGGTGGAGTTGAACCGCGCTGGCGGCGAAAGGACGGCGGGGAATTGTTCTACCTTTCGCTGGACGGAAAAATGATGGCCGTGGATATGCCGCGCGGTCCGGCGCTGGTGCCTGGAGTACCAAAGGCACTATTCACCGCACCCACGCTATATGCTCAGCCAACACCACTTCTTCGCCGTTATGACGTGACTGCCGATGGTCAACGATTCCTCGTCTCTGCGATTACGGCCCCATCCGGAGAGCAGGCATCGAGTTTGCCAATCATCACGATCATCAATTGGACCCGCGCGCTGAAGAAGTAGCTGAAGAAGTAAAAATCCGTGTAATCCGTGTCTTTATCCGCGTAATCCGCGGTTACGCCTTCACGTACGTGAACGGAACCTGCGTCAGGATCTGCAATCCATAGGCTTTCAGCGCGACCAGCTTTCTCGGGTGATTGCTCAGAATCCGCATGGAGTGAATATTCAGCGATGCGAGAATTTGCGCGCCGATACCGTATTCACGCTGCTCGCCGCGGAACGCGATGGTTTCATTCGCATCGACGCTCTTCCCGCCATGGCTTTCAATTTCCGCGGGAACCGGCTGCCCGGTCTTGCTCATTTGTGCGAGATACAGCAAAACACCGCGGCCTTCCGCTGCGATGATCTCCAGAGCGCGATCCATCTGTTGATGGCAGTGGCAGGCGACAGAGCCGAATACATCGCCGACGAGGCATTGCGTGTGAACGCGGACGAGAACGCCGTCTCCGTCGCCGATTGCGCCTTTGACCAGCGCGTAATGCGTCTCGTTTCCGAGAATGCTCTGAAAGCCGATCATCCGGAAATCGCCGTGCTGCGTTGGAAGAATGCGTTCACCGACTTTACGGACAAAACTCTCGGTCTTCAGCCGATATCGAATGAGATCGGCGACGGTGACCATCTTTAATCGGTGCTCGTGTGCAAACTCTTCGAGATCGGGCACACGCGCCATCGACCCGTCTTCCTTCATGATTTCGCAGATGACGCCGGCAGGGAACAATCCCGCAATTCTCGCGAGGTCCACAGACGCTTCCGTCTGGCCCGCGCGCACGAGTACGCCACCGTCGCGGGCGCGCAACGGGAAAATATGTCCGGGCTTGGTGATGTCGCTGGGTTTGGTCTTGGAATCAATCGCCGTGAGGATCGTCTGCGCACGGTCATGAACAGAGATCCCGGTGGAGACGCCGCGTCTTGCCTCGATGGAAACGCAGAACGCTGTCCCATGCGGAGAAGTATTGGCGGTGTCGGAAACCATCAAGGGAATGTGCAGATCGTCGAGACGCTGCCCCGTCATCGCGAGGCAGATGAGACCGCGGCCGTGGGTCGCCATGAAATTGATCGCGTCGGGAGTAACTTTGTCCGCAGCGACCATCAAGTCGCCTTCGTTCTCACGGTCCTCGTCATCCACGATGATGACCAGTTTGCCGTCCTGGACGTCCAGCAGTGCTTCTTCTATGGTTGCAAATCTCATACGGTTTCTCGATTGAGCAAACGTTCCACGTACTTGGCAATCACATCCAGTTCAAGGTTCACGTTATCGCCGGCCTTGATGCGCTGCAAGTTCGTATTGTCAAATGTATGGGGGATTATCGCAATTTCAATGACCGGCGGTTTCATCGACGCCACAGTCAGGCTGATTCCATCGATCGCAATGGAGCCCTTTTCAACGATATAGCGCAGAGCCTGTGACGGAACCTCGACTTGCAGTGTCCAATTGTCACCTTCGCGGTTGAAACTCCGGATTTTACCCACGCCATCAACGTGGCCCTGCACGATGTGTCCGCCAAATCGGCCGTCGGCTCGCATCGGCCGCTCCAGGTTGACGATTGCGCCCGCGCGCAGTTCATTCAGGCTCGTGCGTTGGAGTGTCTCGCCGGATAGTTCTGCGGTGAATTCCGGCGGTTTGAGCGAACGGACGGTAAGACAGACCCCATTGACGGCGATACTGTCGCCTGGGGCGGCGCCGTCCAGAATTTTTTCCGCTTTCACCCGAAGCGTTCGAAACTCCTTCGCGTCGTCAAGTGAGACGATCTGTCCGACTTCTTCAATGATTCCGGTAAACATATGCGGTGATCGTAATGTCTCTCTTTCCGGGTTCGATAGTCCAATCCTGAAGCCGAATGGCATCGGAAAGCCGCTCGATGCCGGGGCCTCCAATGGCCGGAGTCTCACGGCCCCCAAGAACTGTCGGAGCGACGAACGCGATAACCTTGTCGATGATGCCCGCCTCGAGCGCGCTGAACGCAAGGTCGGGGCCGCACTCGAGCATGAAGCTCTGGACCTCGCGTTCCAGTAATTCGTTTCGGAGTTCGGTGAAATCCCCGCCTACGATGAGCCACCCGGCAGTTTTCTCGATACGTCCGCGACGGTCGAGAACGACTCGCAGGAGGTCGCGACGGCGGGGAAGGCCGGTCCTGTCGGTCAGTTGAGGCTTGTCTTTGAGAAAGGTGCCACTGCCGGTTACCACCGCGTCCACCGAATGTCTCAGCGCCTGGACGGTGTTGCGGGAATCCTCGGACGTGATCCATTGCGACTCGCCCTGCGCCGTTGCGATCTTGCCATCAAGCGTCATCGCCAGTTTGAGAATGCCGAAAGGGCGTTTGTGCTCAACGTAGGTGAGGAACGCTTCGTTCATACGTGCGGCCTCGGTCTTGAGCACGTCGGATTGCACCGTGATACCGGCATCGCGCAACATGGCGAGGCCCTTTCCGCTCACCCGAGGATCGGGATCCTCCATCGAAGTCACGACGCGAACGACGCCTGCATCGATCAGAGCTTTCGCGCAGGGAGGTGTTCGTCCGGTGTGAGAGCACGGTTCGAGGGAGGTGTAGACAGTCGAGCCCTGGGCTGCAGAACCGGCTTGTTCAAGTGCGAGGACTTCGGCGTGGCGGATACCATCCCAGGTGTAGAAACCTTCTCCGACGACTTTCCCGTCTTTGACGATGACGGCTCCAACCATCGCGCCCGGGCTGGTGAGCGCGGTGCCGCGCCTGGCGAGTGCGATAGCGCGTTGAATGTAGTCGGTGTCCGTCATGGTTTCAGTGCCGCGATGAACTTTGGACGAATTTTTAACCGCGGATTACGCGGATGGAGCGGATTACACGGATCGATCCGTCAAATGTGTTCACGCTGCGAACAGGGACTCCACGAAATCCTCCGCAGAGAACTCCACGAGATCATCCATCTGTTCGCCCACACCGACGAATCGAATGGGAATCTTCAGTTCTCGCGCGATCGCCGTCACGACGCCGCCCTTCGCAGTGCCGTCCAGCTTTGTCAGCACGAGGCCCGTCACGCCCGCGCTCTTCGTGAATTCCTTGGCCTGAGTGAGTCCGTTCTGCCCGGTCGTGGCGTCGAGGACAAGCAGCACTTCGTGTGGCGCGGTCGGTATTTCGCGCCTGGCGATTCGAGTCATTTTTTCAAGTTCATTCATCAGGTTGTGTTTCGTATGCAACCGACCGGCGGTGTCCACGATCACGACGTCGATCTTCTTCGCCTTCGCCGATTGCAGCGCATCGTACAGCACGGCGGAAGGATCCGACCCCGCTTTCTGTTTGATCAACGGCGTATTCGAGCGATTCGACCAGACTTCCAGCTGTTCAATTGCAGCGGCTCGGAATGTGTCCGCTGCGCAGAGCATGACGCTCTTGCCGTCCTTCTTGTAACGATTCGCGAGCTTGCCGATGGTTGTTGTTTTACCCACACCATTGACGCCCACCAAAAGGATGACGAAAGGCTCGTTGTCGTTCGTCAGCTTCGGAGGCGCATCGTTGGCGGTAAGAATCTTTCGTACTTCCGCCTTGATGGCGTCGCGCAAGTCGGCCGCATCCTGAAGCGTTTTGCGGGAAACCTGGTCACGGATGGAATCGAGAATCTCATTCGTTGTCGTAACGCCGACGTCTGCGCCAATCATGATGGCTTCCAGTTCATCCAGCATCTCAGGATCGATTTCCTTTCGCCCGACGACGAGGTCCTGAATCCTCTCTGTAAAGTTCTCGTGGGTTTGCCGGACGGCCTGTTTGATCTTTTCAAAGATGCCCGGCTCTTCCGCCGGCTTCTTATTTCCAAATAGGTCGAAGAAGCCCATTACTCTTCCTTTAACTTTCTTTCCATCAGGTCGACTAGCGCTTCCTTTGGCTGCATTCCCTCATACAGGACGGAATACATCTTTTCGACAATTGGCATTTCAATGCCAAGACGCTGTGCCAGTTGCACCGTGGACTTCGTTGTGCGAATTCCTTCCGCGACAGTTCGTGTGCTTGCTGTGATTTCATCGACGGTTCGTCCGCGTCCAAGTTCGACGCCGACTCTGCGGTTGCGACTCAGGTTTCCATAAGAAGTTAAAACCAGGTCTCCAAGGCCTGCCAATCCCGCCATGGTTTCGCGCATTCCCCCACAGGCGACGACGAGACGCGTCATTTCTGCGAGTCCCCGCGTGACGAGCGCCGCCGCGGCATTGGAGCCCAGCCCCAGTCCGTCGGCCACGCCTGCGGCGATCGCGATCGTGTTCTTCACAGCGCCGCCCAGTTCCACTCCGGTTCTGTCGGCATTGGTATACAGCCGGAAGCGCGGTGTGGAAAGTTCAGCCTGCAGGCGGACGCGCAGCGCTTCATCCGGGGATGCAATGACCAGCAATGTAGGCTCGCCCCGAGACACCTCCGGCGCAAATGTCGGACCCGACATTGCCGCGACCCGAGCCTTGAAGAAGGGCTGTGAGACTTCATCAAGAATCTGCGACATTCGCATCAGTGTGTCGTTTTCGATTCCCTTCGTCGCCGTCACAAACACGGTGTCGCTCGAAACCAGCGGCATCAACTCTTGAGCCACGTTACGAAAGAAGTGCGACGGCACCGCGATCAGAACGACATCGCATCCTTTCACGACATCGCAGATTGCATGGTGGATCTGTACATTCTCCGGGATCCGTACGCCTGGAAGATAAACCTCGTTCTCTCTTTGCCGGCTCATGGACTCGGCGAGATCGGCCTCGTAAACCCACAGGCGAACATCCCGGTTGGCGCGCGCCTGCGTAACGGCCAGGGCTGTGCCCCATCCACCAGCGCCGATAATGGCCAGCGGACTCACAGCCGGTACTCCTTAAGCCGGGTATAGACGGAGCCGCCCGCTTTCAGCGTGCTCTCAAAGAGGTAGATCCGGTCGACGGTGAACGAGCCGAACTCTGTCTCGGTAAAAGGAGCTGCGGCTGCGATCATCGCCTTGTCGAGATGGCTGTCCTTCGCGCGCGCGAGTGTCAGGTGTGCGCGAAAGGCGCGGCGCTCGCGATCAAAACCAACACGCTCCAGCCTCGTATCGATTTCTCCGGCCAGCCCTTCCATGGATGCCGCTTCGAGGCCCGCCCAAAAAACGCGAGGCGAACGCGTACCGGGAAAGAAACCCACACCGCGAACATTCACCTTGATCCGTTTCCAGGTAAGACCGCGGAGCGCCTGGTCAATATCTTCACAGCGTTTTTCAGGCATCTCTCCGATGAACTTCAGCGTCACGTGAATAGATTCTGGAGCGACCCAGCGCGCCCCGCTTGTAGCGGGACGGACCTGTTCCTGGACTTCGGCGAGACGGCCTCGTATTTCAGCAGGAACGTCGATGGCGAGGAATACGCGCATTACATTTCCAACAATACACGGCGAGTCATGTTCAGCGCCGCCTGTGTGGCCTGCCATCGAATGCGATCCCTGCTTCCCGGAAACACATAGCGTTGGTGGCTTATCCCTCCGGGACCGGCGACGGCGATGTGAACCGTGCCGACGGGCTTTTCGGGTGAACCGCCAGAGGGTCCGGCGATACCCGTGATTCCCACGCCGATTGTCGTGCCGATCTTCTCTCGAATGCTTTCTGCGAGACCGCGTGCCACCTCTTCGCTGACGGCGCCCTGCATTTCGAGCAGTAGTGGAGGAATACCGGCCAGATCGATCTTCGATTGGTTGCTATAAGTAATGATGCCCGACAGGAAATAACGTGAGCTTCCATCCACCCCCGTGAGTCTCTCGGCAAGCATGCCGCCCGTGCACGACTCTGCCACTGCAATCGTGGCTTTCTTGTCCACAAGATGCATACCCACGATTTCCTCGAGCGACTGCTCCGTCTTTGCGAAGATGAATTCCTGAAGTTCCTTTTCTATACCGTCGGCAAGGTCCTGCACGGTGCGGTCGGCTTCTGCCTCTGTCCGGGCCGCGGCTGTGAGCCGCACGTCCACCTGGCCGGGCTTGGCCAGCAACGTTGTCTGAACATTCTTATGCTTTTGGTAAATGGGTGCGATACGCGCGTCGAGAGCAGACTCTGGAAGTCCGGTCGTCCGGAAAATGCGGCGAGCCAATGCCATTCCGCCCGCAAGTTTCCGGAGGCGGGGAATGCACGTCTCTTCGAACATCGGCATCAGTTCCGAGGGCGGGCCGGGTAACAGCACCACGTGGTTTCGATCAGCGTTGATCCAGAGGCCAGGGGCTGTGCCGTTCTTGTTTTCCAGGACTTCAGAGCCGCTCAGAATAAGAGCCTGTCTCGCGTTGTTCTTCGGCATTTCCACGCCGCGAGCCTTGAACCGCTTTTCGATAGACGCGAGGATGTCGTCATCCAGAACCAGTTGCCGCCGAAGCACACGCGCGACAACCTTCTTGGTCACGTCGTCTTCGGTGGGGCCAAGACCCCCGATGGTGATGATGATGGGTGTTCTTTCAAGCGATCCCCGCAGCGCCTGCTCCAGGTAGTTCTCGTCATCGCCGGTAATGGCCTTCATGACGACAGAGATTCCAATCTCGTTCAGCTGTCGTGTGAGGTACATCGAATTCGTATCGACGAAGTTTGGCGTGAGCAGTTCCGATCCGATTGCGATTATTTCGGCGGACAACATGGAGGTTACGGCAGCGGTTTGCCGGTTATACCGAGAGGTACTGAATAGACGGAGCCCGCCTCCGCGACGATCAGGTTTTCGTCGTAATCGAAAGCAATCCCAACGAGATTGATTCCAGCAACAACAGCTTCGGGCTGACCGCCTTGCTTTCGGACTCGGAACACTCCGCGTCGTCCTCGATACGAGGCAACGACGTAAAGCGCTCCCTCGATATCAATGGCCATCCCTTGCGGCCGGCCGAGTCCGGTGAAGAATCGATCCACCTGGCCGCTGGGCGAGATCCGATAGACGGAGTCGAAGCTTGATGTTGTGGGGCCCGTTACGTAAAGGTTGTCGTCCAGCCCAAAACTGAGATGGTACGCCGCGATGCTGGGTTCCAGCGTTGCGAAGACAAAGATCTCCTTGTCTGGACTGATCTTGAAGATGCTTCCGCTTCGGTCCCCGACATAGAGGTTGCCGGTTCGATCGAAAGCAATGCCCGTGGCAATGCCCATGCCTTCCAGGTACAGCTTCACATTGCCCGCACGCGTGACGGTGTAAATGCTGCCATCAAAGCGGCTCGATACAAAGAGGTCCCCCGTCATGTTGAACGCAAGCCCGGTGGCGTTCATGATGTCGATGGCAAATGGCGTTACCGCACCCTTGGGTGTGATTTTGTAAATCGAGACCGGCGATTTCTGTCCCCGGCGGTTGCTGTAAGTGGCGTAGATATTCCCCTCGGTATCGATGGCAGGATTGGCGACGGGGTGGAGGTTCGTTGCGATCCGTTTTCCAATGGCGTACTGGAACGGCAGGCTCGCGCTGCCATTTCGCGTTACACGCAACTCGGACGTTCCGAGTTCCGCGGAGGGTTCGGGCACCTTCGCCACGACCTGATCGTTCGAGGCTGATGTCACCTGGCCGGTGAAATCGCCGAAGTGAACTTCGGGGATGGAGGTTCCCCGCAACGTGATCCCGGAGTACTGGATAGTTACTTCACCACCGGGTAGGGCGGCCTGAGGTGAAACGCTCTTGATGATGATCTCTGTCACGGCTAAATGCTTAAAAAATGTTGCAGCGCCGTGAGTCCGGCGAGCGCATACAGTCCCGCTCCCACATCATCCGCGATCACGCCCGCCCCGCCGGGCAACCGTTCGAGCTGACGTAAGGGAAAGGGCTTTACAATGTCGAAAAGTCGAAACAAAGCGAACCCCGCGAAAATGAGACTCCATGACAACTGCGTCGCACCCGCAAGGGAAAACGCGATCATCTGTCCGATGACTTCGTCGATCACAATGCGTTGAGAATCGTGTCCCCAGAAGGTTTCGACGCGATTAGCTGCAAGCGTGCCGGCTAAAAGAATCAGAATTATAGCATGCGGTAAGTACGCACCCATTCCAGCCATCGCGATTGCCAGATAAAGACCAACGCCGACCAGAGAACCTGCAGTGCCCGGGGCTTTAGGGACGAAGCCGGCGCCGCCGGAAGTCGCGATAAAGACCGCCAGACGATCAGTCGCTGTCTTCGGACTGCCCATTGGAATCGTGCGTTTCTTCAGGCGGTTTCTCCGTAGTTGGGACGCGATATTTTCCGACAGCCCATTCACCCAGGTCGATCAGTTTGCAGCGCTTGCTGCAGAAGGGACGAAAGGGATTTCCTTCGAGGGTGGTCTCTTTCTTGCACTGGGGGCACTTCATGGCAACCGACAACACTTTCTAACCGCGGATTACGCGGATGTTACATCCGCGTAATCCGCGGTTAAAAACAATTCCGCAGGGGTTCTTCAGACCACTTTCCCGATAAGGTCGTAGTCCATGCTTTCGGTCAGTTCCACGGAGTGAAACTCTCCGGCCCGCACATCCCGATCTCCGATATCGTTAATCAGAACGTGGCCGTCGATATCGGGAGCCTGCGTCTCCATCCGACCTTTTAAGAGCAGGTCCGATTCTTCGGATCTCCCTTCGATCAGCACTTCGACCTGCCGGCCAACCATTCCGCGCAGTCTGCGCCTGGAGATTCCGGCCTGCATCTTCATCACCTGGTTTCGTCTGCGAGTCGCCGTCCTTCGCGCGACCTTGTTGTCGAGTTCAAAAGCTCCGGTACCTTCTTCATCGGAGTACAGAAACACACCGACGTTATCGAAGGACACGTTCTTCATGAAGGTGAGGACCTCATTGAAGTCCTCTTCGGTTTCACCCGGGAATCCCGTGATAAACGAGGTTCGAAGCCCGGAGTCGGGATTCCATTTTCGAATATTCTCGATTTGACGTTCGTAGATATCGCGTGTGCCGCCGCGCTTCATACGCTCGAGCACGCTTCGACTGGCATGCTGATAGGGGATGTCGAAGTACTTGCAGAGGCGATCCTCTTCGGCGACGAGGCGAACCAGGCTCTCGGTGACCGTGTTGGGATAACAGTAGAGAAAGCGAACCCACTTCAGGCCGTCCACCCTGGCCAGCTCGCGAAGCAATACCGTGATGCCCTCGGCGATACCGATATCCTTGCCGTAGGCCATCGTGTCCTGTGAGACGAGCACGATTTCGCGCACGCCCTGATCGGAGAGCCGGTTTGCTTCCGCGACAAGATCCTTCACCGATCGGCTGCGAAACTTTCCGCGAAATCCCGGAATCGCGCAGAAAGTGCAGACGTGATCACAGCCTTCGGAGATCTTGAGGTAGGCCATGTAAGGAGGCGTCGTCAGGATTCTGGGGATCGTTGGAACTTCTCTCGACGTGTAAAGGGCATCGATAGAAATGTCAGGAACGATGTCGTGTTCGTCCAATCGCACCGCTTCGAGGATTCGTCCCAGTTCGTCGGGTCCAAAAATGAAGTCGATTTCGGGAATCTCTTTCCGTATGTCGTCGCGATACCGTTCGGCAAGGCAACCGGCAACGACGAGCTTTTTGCAGTTCCCGGTGTTCTTCATTTCCGCCATTTCAAGAATGGTGTCAATGGATTCGCGCTTTGCTGTGTCGATGAAGCCGCAGGTATTCACAACCAGGACGTCGGCTTCTTCCTTATTAGAGGTCAGGGTGTAGCCCTGCCGGCTGAGCGTGCCGAGCATCACTTCGCTATCGACCAGATTTTTGGGGCATCCGAGGCTGATGAAGCCGATGCGGGGGGCCTTCCGATTGTCGTCAGTCACCCGGTTATTGTATCAGGGACCGTAGCTCGCGCACCGCTTCTTGCATCACGAGTACATCGGCAGGCGACGACCCTTCGGGGCTATATCTCGACCTTTCGAACACTTCGAGCGCTCGCCGCAGGACGGAGCGTCGCTTGTCGTGGTTCACTGATCCGACCCATTCGCGCCAGGTCTGGGAATTCTGTCGTCGCGGAGCCCGTCTCCCGGCGAGTCTGACGGCTCGATAAAACATGGCGGCAATCATCCTTGTGTCAACGCGGCCCGTGCGTCGTAACTTGAGGAGCCACCACCAGTTGAGAACCTCGTGTCGTATGCGATAACCAAAAACGGACAACAGCGCCGCGGTGAGGTAAATCCAGATACCACCGTTCTGGACGGCGCGGAGAACAGTTCCTTTGATTCGTGCAACAAGATTCTGAGCCATCCATCCCAGGCGATTTCTGCGGGTCTCGAGGGTTTGATGAATGTTTTCGGCGGATTGCTGCGCCTCTCGGAAGAGTTGCCCCTGGCTGTCGGTGTCGTACGTCAGGACATAGGTGTTCCAGAAGAGACCCAAGGCATCCGCGTAATTGTGGACCTGGGCGAAGAGCCCGGAGTCCGGCTGAATCAGGCTTCCTGGAGTTGGGTCGAACTCCGTCCAGCCGGATCCCGGCAGGTACACTTCCACCCAGGAATGCGCATCCGACTGACGGACGATGTAAGCATCGCCAACCGGGTTGTATTCGCCCATTAGAAATCCGTTTACGAGTCGAGTGGGAATGCCCGCGGCTCTCAAGAGTATGGCCATGGCAGAAGCGAAGTATTCGCAGTGCCCGGTTTTGAATTCAAAGAGGAATGCGCTCAACGGTTGTTTGCCGGGGTCCCAGGTGAGCGACAGCGTGTAGCGATATTTCTGCCGGAGATAGCTTTCCACCCGCGTCGCTTTTTCGAGTGGCGTCTTCGCATCCCGCGTAATTTCCTCCGCCAGCGACTTAACGCGTGGGTCGAGCCCGACGGGGAGTTGAAGGTACATCCTGAAAGACTCCGGAGGAGTCTGCCATTCCGCGCCGGCGTTCACACGCTTCACGAGGTGGGACTGCACCTGGTATTGGAGTCGATTCGGTATTTGGAATCGGGCAAAGATGGAATCATTGCCGTCCATTTCCACGCCCGGGATCTGTCTGCCGGATATCTGTCGAACGTGCAACGGACCAAAAAGCGTGGTCGTGGCAATGGGCTCGAGCAGAATATTGAATGAGGCCAGATCTCCGCGTGCAGGCTGCAGGCTGAAGATGTACGTCGAATTCTCCGGCGACACAGTGTAGCGGGTGACATTCTTTCTGAACCATCGGAGTCCGTTAAAGGTGTCGAGCGCGACGCCACGCCACTTCAGCACGGGGAATGGCGCGCCGTGGGTCTGCTGTGCGTGCATCACGATGGCCGACCCCTTCTTCAATTCGCCTATCTGACCGAGTTCCACGTTATCGGTAAAGCCCGACAGCAGCAGCGGCGACACTGCGGAGCGCGCGAAGTAGCCCACGCCGCCGCGCGGGATAAGAAAGAAGATCCCTCCGGCGATGATGACGATCCACATCGTTGTCCAGAGGCTATAACGGCTCAGGATCGCCGCCGCCTCACGCGTTGTCATCCGCGAATTTCTTTCGGCCCGATAGATCTCGAAACTCATCAGCATCGAGACCAGCGAGACGATGAAGAGCAGGAGCGTCGCGACAAAGGAGATATCGAGCGTCAGAGAGGCCGCTGCAAGAATCTTCAGAAAGGAGAGAACGATAAGGTACAGGTAATCCTTGTCACTTCTCTCCTGGTGGAGTTTCACGATTTCGACAAACAGCACCATGTGGATGCCTGCACCGATCACGGATCGTGACAGGAATCCAATATCAAGAGCAGTTACGGCAAGGTACAGGAGGCTCAGGCGCGAAACGGCCGCCGCACTCAACAATGGCGGCATTCCTTTGAGAATGCGGTGAAGACTGACACCGACTGCCACGGGAAAGAGCAGCATGGAGAAGAGATCGAGCCTGCCGGTGATCGCCAGCGCCAGGAATGCGCTGCCGACAACGGCGTGACACGATATTTCGCAGTAGCGTTTCACGTTATCCGCGACCCCTTCTCAAAGACAGCAGCAGCGCTCCTCTTTCGGGGTCGAACTGGGGCTGGGGGGCCGTCTCGGACATTTGGACCAGGGCCAGGTAATTCAGAAGCGCATCGAGCGTGGCCTCCGAGGCCTCGGCTGGAGATTCCCAATCGTCGGAAACGAAATGCACCGGCTGTCCGTTTCGAATGAGATGGAACGAGAGGGAAGCGGCACGCGAAACCATGACTTCGAAATCGTCCTCATCGTTTGCGCTTCCATAACGGTCGAAGACGAGAAGAATGCGCCGGTTGTCTTCCGCCGCGAACTCCCGCGTTTTGAGTGCGGCGGTTTTGGCGGTGGCTTTCCAGTCCACGTGCCGAGAACTGTCGGACGGCACGTAATCACGAATCATGTGAAGGTCGCTACCCATGCCGCGTTCCGGACGTTGATGAGAGCCGATGATGTCCGGGATCGACACCTCGAGTGTTTCCTCCGGAAGAATCTCAGGACAAACGATGCACTCGGCGTTCACACGGTAATCGCGGCACTTCATGAAAAAACCGAAAGGGAAGCGTGATCGCGTCGTCAAGCGGTCGAACGAATAGCGGCCGCGGCGCGGGAATGAAGCCTCGCTCAGGCGTTGAACGGTTCCCTGCGGTTGAATCACGGAAAAGTAAAGATTGCGGCCCGGCGTATCGATCAATAGTGAAAACGCGGGAAAGACCCGGCGATGGTTTCGAACGCGTATCGAAACGGGAAAGGTTTCATTCGCGAATGTGCGTGCCGGAAGGAGCAGTTCCATCTCGAGATGCCTGAAGTTCTTGTGTGAAAGAAGCGCCGACAACAGCAGCAGCGCGATCAGTGCCGACAACACCATGTAGAGCAGGTTGTTGCTGGTATTGACGGCTGCGAACAAAACGACACCAACCGCTCCGAGGAACAATCCGCCTTCGCGTGTGACTTTGTATCGCGCAAATCCCGGCATCCAAGTCCAGTCCACGTCCTTTGCGAGCCGAGGAACAAAACGAACTCCCACCCACAAGGCGAGGATGACGGAAGTAACGGCAGTGAACAAAGTCCCGAGCATGTCTCCGGAATGAGCTGCTGTGGAGGAATAGAGAGCAAAGAACAGCGCGACTGTGAGGAACGCCATCGACTGCAGGAAGGTCTTCCACATGGGTGGCCGCTGAAAAGGACTGGATGGCGTGGCGAACAACTTCCAAAACATGCGTGTCAGGCGGGTACGGGAGCCTCCTCGAGAATGGCCTGAAGTAACGTCTGCGCGTCTGTGCGTGCTTTAGCGGCAGCCCGCGCGACGATGATTCGATGTCCGAATACGAGCGGAACCAGGCGTTTGACGTCATCCGGCAGCGCAAAGTTGCGGCCGTCAACCAGGGCCAGCGCCTGCACGCTTCGGAAGAGCGCGACAGTGCCGCGGGGGCTCACGCCCAGTTCGATGTCCTGATGTTTTCTGGTGGAGTTCACAATGTGGAGCATGTAGTCGACGATCTCTTCGTCGATGTGAACTTTGCGGCTTTCTTCCTGCAGCGCGATCACGTCCTCCGGTGACAGCACGGGCTCGACGGTGCGCTGATGACTTCCGTTGGTGTAGCGCTTCAGGATTTCCTTCTCAGCAGACTCGTCCGGGTATCCCACTTCGAGCTTCATCAGGAAACGGTCCAGTTGCGATTCCGGCAGCGGGTAAGTGCCGTGATGCTCGGCCGGATTCTGGGTGGCAAGGACCATGAAGGGCCGCGGAAGAGGGTGCGTGAGATTCTCGATAGTGACCTGGTTCTCATTCATCGCTTCCAGCAGCGCGCTCTGAGTTTTCGGAGTCGTCCGATTGATTTCGTCCGCAAGCACGATGTTGGAAAAAATCGGTCCGGGCTTGAATTCGAAGTCGTTCGTTTTGGGATTGAAGATCGAGACGCCCAACACGTCGGAAGGCAACAGGTCGCTCGTGAACTGCACGCGGTGAAAGTTGCAGGACAGAGCCCGTGCCATGGCGTGCCCGAGCGTCGTTTTGCCGACACCGGGAACGTCTTCGATGAGCAGGTGTCCTTCAGCGATCAATGTGACGATCGCCATCCGGATGATGTCGTCCTTGCCCTTTACCGTGCGAGCGACGGCGTCACAAAACGCGCCAACCTTCGTGTTCATACCTGCAGCGGATGCTAGCATGGGGTCATAAAGTCAAAATTTAATTGGGTGTTAAGCCTTAGCCCGCCCACTTGCATTTCCGGTGTCCTTGAGAAGTGAATTCCAGCCGAATCCAAGTGAATCCGAGTTTTTAGTCTGCGTTTCTTCAGACGCTTCAGGCGGGCAATCGGTTCAAGTGAGTGGTGACTCTGAAATTTGCCGCGGATCACGCGGATTATGGCGCCCGATCCGCGTACCCCGGGCTAACTATTGTTCTGTGTGCAGGGACTGGCTCTTTTCGATCAGCCGAATGAATTGATCGCGATACCCTCCGCGGTCTGGCCCTCGGCTTTTTTCAGCAATCTCCCTCACCTTTTGCAGCGTGGAGTCTGCCTTGTGCGGCGAATCCCGCAGGATCATTCCGAACGAGGCAACGGCACTGGCGAACCGGAAGTCATCCGTTGCGGTATCAAATGTTCGATTGCCGTCCACGACGGGATGTTCGAGCAGTTCGCTTGTATCGCCGTCCGGCGACTTGTAGCGGATCTTCACGTTGAGAATTTCGCCCTTTAGCGCGCCGTGGACGACGCGAGTTGAGGACTGGTATTTCAATGGATCGATGGTCGGCGCGCTGAACTCGATATTCGCGGGAACGAGCTCCAGCAGGGCAGTGACAACGTGCCCGGCTCCCATGTCTCCCGCATCTTTGAGATCGTTGTTGAAATCCTCATGGCGGAGGATTCGGTTTTCATATCCGATCAATCGGTATGCGCGAACCTCTTCTGGATTGAACTCAACTTGAATCTTCACGTCTTTCGCCACCGTCGCGAGTGTGCCGCCGATTTCCTCAACGAGCACCTTGCGTGCTTCGTTCAAAGTGTCGATGTACGCGTAGTTTCCATTTCCGCGATCTGCGAGTTTCTCGAGGGTGGCGTCCTTGATGTTGCCTGTTCCGAAGCCGAGAACGCTGAGGAATACACCACTTTTCGCCTTCTCCTCGATCAGGCGCACGAGGTCGCCTTCGTTCGTGATACCAACGTTGAAGTCTCCGTCTGTCGCGAGGACAACGCGGTTGATGCCACCCTTAATGAACTGGGCCACTGCGATCTCGTAAGCGAGTTGGATACCTGCGGCGCCATTGGTTGAGCCGCCGGGGGAAAGCGTCTGGACCGCGTTGATTAAAACGGCTTTTTGGTCGCCGCTGGTTGACGGAAGAGCGAGACCTTCGGAGCCGGCATACACGACAATGGCGACGTGGTCCTTTGTCGTCAGGCTGTCGATCAAGAGTTTCATCGCGCTCTTCAGTAGCGGTAACTTCACTGGATCGTCCATGGATCCGGAGACGTCGATCAGGAAGACCAAATTGCTCGCCTGGCTCGACAAGTCAACGTCTCGGGCCTTGATGCCGATTCGGACCAATCGATGTTTGGGCTGCCATGGTGCAGACGCAACTTCAGCCAGAACTGAAATCGGATGGGCACCGGAAACCTTCGGATAGTCGTAGGCAAAGTAATTGATCATCTCCTCGATTCTCACCGCATCTTTCGGCGGCCGTTGTCCGTCGGTGATGAAGCGTCTGACGTTCGCATAGGAAGCCGTATCGACGTCGACCGAGAAAGTCGCGAGCGGCTCCGCTGCAACACGAACGAATGGATTGTCGGTGATGGAATCGTAGCTCTCGGTGTTGAAGTCCGCCTGGTCGGACGGTTCAATTCGAGACAGAACGGCCGAAGGAGGATTGAACGCCCCACCAGATTGCACGGGCGGGGATATCAGTCCCGCGATAGAACCGATGATGCCGGACGGTCTCCACTCGGATATGAGATCGAAGCCGACCTCCGGCGGCGGACTTGCGGCTAACCCACTTGCCTTCGAAGCTTCATGGTCTCGCATGGCCATGTGGTATTGCCATGCGGCGAGAATCACAAGCCCGAGGAAAACTGTTGCTACAACGGACAACGCCCAGAGAACAATCTTGAATGACTTTCGAATCGTCATACAGACTCTCCTTTTGGTTTTTTGCCCGGGCTGAAACTACTGACACTTCAGGTTGAAGGTTTGTTCCATGAGTTCGTATGCAGCGCGCAACGCGATGGTCGTGGGCAGACACCCGGCGAGTTTTGCGACGACCGTGAAAACGGGTTGATATAAACTATCGAGGCCGTAGGGGATCGTAGCTCAGCTGGAAGAGCGCCTGCTTCACACGCAGGAGGTCATCGGTTCGAGACCGGTCGGTCCCATTTCAATCAACCGTCTCTTGGTCCGTCACTTCCGCGTGGATCCCCAGCTTAAGCTGAGCGCCTTCCACTTCCAGATTTCGCACGATTTCGCCTGAATTCCTTTCCTGCACAAAGACGCGAAAACGTTGGCGCGGTATCGGCAACTGCAAGAACAATGGGACTCTGCGTTTTCCGCGTTCGAGTCCGCTACCCGGGAGTTCTACAAAATCGTACACGGAATTAAGAGAGACGAAGTTCGTCCAGAGCTTCTCCAAAGAATCACGCGCGCCACTTCAAAGTAACCCACCTCTCTGTAGTCCAAAACCCGATTGACGCGGTTGGAGGCTGTGAGTAAAAAAGCACAACTGAGGCTATCGCTGTCATGGAATCATACGGAAGGTTTGGATTTCAGTATTCTCTCCGTCCCATGAATTTCCAACCCAGCCCCGGTCACGTTTCGTCTCGCCGGATCCGCGGCTTTACGTTTGACCAGCAACAGATCGGTTTTCCGGAATTCGCGCACCTTCTGACGTGCCCTGAGTGTCGCGACGTCCTTCGGCGTTTTCTACAAGACACTCCAGTCGAAAACCTGCAGAAAGCACCGGAACCTACCGAGCTCAACTAACGCGCAGATAGCAAAGTCGGCCCTCGCAGTCTCAGTTTGAAATCTGGCCAAGGTTCAAGTACAAACCCCAGATGCGCTATTTTGTCGCCTACATTGTGCCGGCGATAGTGATCTTAGTTTCGATCCCGTTGGTTCTGGGGAAAGTATCGCCGAATGGGATGTACGGCTTCAGGACACCCAAGACCCTATCCTCACCTGATATTTGGTATCCGGCGAATCGTGCGGCCGGTTGGTTCATGATTGCTGCTGGTATCCTCGCTGCTTGTCTGAATTCGGTACTGCTGCTTATGGCGGCGGACTGGCCAGAGAGAACCTTGTTCAATCGGATGAGCGCGTCAGCCGTAGGCTGGTTATTACTGAGTCTGGCCGCCTCGTTTATCTATCTGCGACGCCTTTAACGCTCTCGAAAACCTTAAAGCCAGATAGCCACAGTCGGTCCTCGCGACGTATAAGTGCCCAACCGTATAGACAGTGTTCTAGCCTGCGAGTAAAACACTATGGATTGCGAACGCGCGTGGCGCCATGAAGGAAGCCTTACTCGTACTCTTCGGGTTTTTGCTTGGTCAGATACCGGCTTGGGTCGAGCGCTATCGGCGCCGCAGTGCTCACTGGCGCGCCCTCGAGTCGGATGCCGAGCTGTGTCGCGACATGGCGGCAGTCTACCTTCACGACGACGTTTTCGCGCCGCTGTATCGTCTACCACTCGCCCTCTATCACAACTCCTTTCCGGTGCTGTTGAGCGACGGTGCCGTGAGCAGAGAGGAAGTCCAGGTCATAACAAGATTCTTCAACGAGGTGGAAACGTTGAATCGCGGCCTAGACTCGATCGCCGCGAAGACCCTCGAACGCTCCGCGCTGGACCGTGAACGGAACCGACTCAAAGCCGAAAAACTTATAGGTCAGTACTACCGAGAGCTCCGCGACGTTCTGGACAGTCACAGATAGCGCCCTCGCATGACGTTGACGCCCCCCATGGGGTTTGCAGCGGTGTCGAGACTGAATCCAATCCCAGCGTTTGACGAAATTGTCAAAGCGCGTTGAAACCACCGTGCCGTCGATACGATTCTCGGTTACTTGCTCTTCTTCGCCGTAAACGGTGTCGGTGTGCCGGTGTCGCCGAGCTTGACGTCGCCAGAGCCCTTCAGCGCGCCGTCCACCAGCTTTGCCGTGTAGGTAACGCTCCCGTTCAGTCCCTGCACCGCGATCTCACGGGTGAAAGTGATCGTGTCGCCCTTGATGACGACCTCTTTGGCGACACTTTCCCCGCCCGCCATTGTCGACACAACAACCTTGGGCGTACCGTCGGTATTCTTCGAGAACGTGAAGGTCCCCGTCTGGCCGTCGTCGTACATCAGATCCCACTTGCCGATCAGATCGTTGAAGTTGATCTGAGCCTGCGAAATCGCCGGCGCCGCTGTCACGACCAGGGTTACCAGGAGCAGCCATCGCATAGCGGTCCTCATCGGAATCTCCTTCTCTGAAGTCCTCCCCGCCGGCAGCGCGGAGTCCCCGGAATTATAGATACGGTCGAATTACCGGAGAAGTTCAATCAACATTGGATAAGAACGCATCGAGTTCAACTGAATGCAATACCCAAGGTGATCTGCTTCACACGAAGGAGGTGATCGGTTCGAGACCGGTCGGTCGGCAGACTCGCGTGGGCTCGAGAACCAGGGCGCGTTAAGGAACCCGACTTATTTTGTAAATCGCGTTGTCCGTTACGGAGACAACATATAGGTTGCCGTCCGGACCTTGCTCGATATCTGTTGTTGTGCCGAAGCCGGTGCCGATCCTCAGTGTTTCGCTCTCTGTCCCCTCAAACTTCGTTGGAGTGAAGAGATTATCGGCAACGAGATCGGCCAGCCGGGGATCCGCACTCACGTCCACGTGGAGGCGATCTTCGGTTAACTTGATCCGGTAGAGGCTCCCCCCGTTGCCGCCCACCTGTTGAAAGGCACGCGCGGATCCCATCCAGAGTGTGCCGTTGTACTCGGCACCGAGCGCGTTGCCCGATACAAACGTTGTTCCGGCAGGTCCGATCTCGAAACGCCAGCTAAGTTCCGGGTCCACATATGTAGCGCCCGGCAGCATGAACATTCGCGACAGAGCCAATCCGGCATTGTAGGCGGCGCGCGTCGGTGGGTATCGCACCTGTTGCATTGCGGAACCAAACATCGTCGTTTCGATGAACTTCCAATCCGACATCCGGTTGAGCGGCCCCATCAACTGGATCCACCCCCCGTTCATCCCGGGCACGACGCGGTTCAGTTCCGAATACGCATCGTCGGCATTCTCCGTTTCCCACAAGTGGCCCGTGAAAGGATCGAAAGCCATGCCGAATCCGTTCCGATGCCCATACGAGAAAATCTTCTGAATGTTCGCCCCGGCCTCGCCGCCCAACGCGGCGCCGGCGGCGAAAAAGGGATTCGAAGTGGGGGCGGTGCCGTCGGGTTCGAGCCGGAGTATGACGCCGGAGAGGTGAGCGTTGTCGGGTAGCGGACCGCCAAACGTGTCGTCCGCTTGCGGGACGGTGAGAAAAGGACCGTTCGGTAAATTCTGCAACCAACCCCGGCGCCCCTGATCGCCCATGAAGACGTAGAGTTTCCCGTCGGGCCCGAATTTGATCACGCCGCCGTTGTGATTTCCGTTCTCATTGCCGTTGTTCGTTCCCGGGTGCCCAGGCACGAATATGTTGTCGGTTTGCCGCGATCGCAGCTGAATAATGTTGCGATCCTGCGTCAGGACGGAGCCATTCCAGATAAACCGGTCGACCCGATTCCCAAGCGTAAAGACATCTGCAACCGCACCGGAGTCTGCCCCCGTGCTGCTTTCCGTCCATCGGATATACATGGCAGGTGTGGATGGAAAGTCCGGATCGAGCGCCAGGCTCAGCAGTCCTCGCTCTGAGTTTGAATTGACAGGCAGGTCCAGAACCGGAGTGGCTTGAACGACGCCATTGATGACACGCTTGATCTGTCCCGAAGCCTTTTCGAGAACCAGATAATCGTTAAGACTCAGGAAGACGATACCGATCGGCTGATTTATTCCTGCATTGAGCAGGGTAGTCACCTGCAAGTTCGGATCGAGGACTGCCAGCGGAGCCGTGTCCGCATTCGTGACAGGGGCCTGGTTCACCAGCAATACCAGAACGAGGGCGGAAAGCGAGTATGCGGCAAACCACTTCGCGCGTTTCGCAGTGTAGGCTCTCATAAACCTCCTAAAAAGCTTGTCAAACACGTCGATCAAAACGTCAAGGGTGCGATTTTGGTGCGATTTTTTTCGAAGCGTCGTGTCAGAAACGACGCCGGATCGTCAGCAGGGCCAGAACGCCGACTCCCAGGAGAACAATGGATTGCGGCTCTGGGACCACGGAAGGAGACTCGAGTTGCACGTTGTCGACGCCAAACTGAAACGGGGCCAAATTGTCGGTCTCCGCGAAGCGCAAGCGCAGAGTCTGTCCAACATTCGCGGCGAACAGCGTCGTCAAATCGAAAGTGAAGTTGTTGTATCCGGTGATCAAGGGGCTCCCGACGTCTGATCGATAGAGATTGAACAGGATGTCCGAAGAGGAAAGGCTGAACGGATCCGAGGCGGCATTCAAAATATCCACACGAGCCTGCTGGTTCAGTGCCGGTGTGCTGAAGTCCAGGGTGGCCGGCGTTACAAAACGATCCGCACGGTTACCGATAAACAGACTGAACGTCAGAGATGCGGTTCCGGCAGGGACAAGAAAATTCTGGTAAAGCACGTGACTTCCGGGGCCGAACGCATCGGTCATTGCAGCGGTTGTGCCTTGCGGTGGCGCCGGGACGGGAAATCCGCCGACTGGACTGAGTAATCCGCTCTGCAGCGAGAATGTGCCTTCACTACCGAGTTGATCCGCACGGACCCACGATGTGAAACCCGATTCAAACCCCCCGTTGAGGATCAGGGCTGTGGCGTCTGCGTTGGGCGTTGCAAAAACGGAGACAATGGACAGACCGAGCAGAACGGGAATCTGTGTGAACTTCATGGCGCTTACCCTCCAAGTCTCTCGAGGATCTTCGCAGCAGCCGCGAAGATGAAGCAAACGTCTTCAGACAGAAAAGTTCAGCGTCGGATTTTCAAGGAATGACCAAGATAGATAGCGCAGCAACGGAAGGTAATCCAGAAGAAAATGAGTCCGACAAAGCGGTCAAGCTGGACGCCTACCACAATTGAAGAATGCTATGCGCCCGCGTACAGAGTTCGTGACAAATCGGGGTTGGGCAAAGCGAGGACTAGTGAATCGCTTTGACGGCGTAGCCTTTCGCCCGGAGCAGGTTCACGACGCCCTCTTCACCTCCGAGGTGCGCTGCCCCGAAAGCGAAAAACGTGGGTTTGTTGCGGGCGGCCCTTTCGATGATGGGAATCCAGTTCGCGTTGCGGTTTGCCAGGAGGTCTTCCATGAATTCAGGACTTTCCGTGTTGAATTCACTCGCTTTTGACAACTTCATCAGCTGCGGCAAATCCTCGGCCTTATAGGCCGCCATCAGCGTGACGATCTCTTTTCTGGCTTCCTCAGGCCTGCGCGCAGTTTCCACAAGAGCCTTCACCTGATCTTCCATGGGTACCTTGTCAAAAATCGATATCTGCTGTTCCACGGTCTCGAGTCCAAGGACGGGTTTCCTGGTGTTGCCCGCCATCTGGGCGAACGTCTGGTCATAGGATGCGGGCTGACAACCGAGAATCCCCTGGTAGATAAGGGCGACCAGGGCCAGGGGTTTCAACCCTCCCAGTTGCGCGAGTCCAGCTCCGACGGTCTGCGTCAGATAACGGTCGAGCACCGCACGGTCTGCGGCGCTCATGAAATCCTTCAGGTTCTTTCCGTCAGGCAACATCATCAGTTCCATCGCGGCAGTCTTTAAGCGGGGGTCATCCATATCGAGTTCGAGATACACCTGCTGCGACGCGCTCACGGCCCTTGCCGTGGCTGGCGTCAGCTTCAGGTCCGCAGGACACACGATGTGGAACGTGCCGTAGAGATAGGACGACTGAGAGAGTCCCTTGCCTGAGACCTCGTAGAGGAGCGCCTTCTCCTGGCCATAGGCCGTTGAGAAGACACCTGTGAGGAGGATCGCTAGGATTGCGTTCTTCATGTCGTCACAGTGTCCGCGAGGGACAGGGCGCGGTCAATCGTTGAAGTTGTTCAGGGATTTGATTCGATTACGCTCAGCGCAAAAGTCGGGCGCGAGTTTCTGTCGTCGATCCCGATCTCACCGTCACCGACTGACCAAGCGTTTCGTAACGTGCGATGAACGACCCGTTCTGTTCCGCCGAGTCCTGAAGCTGCTCGAACGCGAAAACTTTGTACTCGCCGGGAGCAAGGCCTTCGAAGGTAAAACGCCCCATGTCATCGATTCCCGTTCGATCATAGAACAGAGGATTTGAACGCAGTGAAAACGGCGGTACAAGAACCACGTCGGCGCGCGGGGGCACAACTCCGCCCGGCGCATCCACAACTCCCCGGACGGTTCCCGCGCCCGCGCTGATCGTGATCTCCAGTGGCAGCGTTGCCGCACGGATATCCACGATACCGTCGTTGCGAATGTCCGCTGTTCCCTGGCGCATGCCCGAGACGTACCACGACGTGGTGTTCGCACGTGACGAGCCGGTCAGATGCACAAAGTAGCGGCCTGCCGGAACACCGTGAATGACGAAGGATTTGTCTGCAGCTATCACCGCCGTAGTCGATCGGGACATCAACGGAATTGTCGCGTCTCTTGCGCGCAACTGAAGTTGAATGCCCGGCAGGTTGCCGGCAGGATCAAACACAATCTTTCCCGTGACGTCCACATTCGGGCTGATGATTACCGCGATGTTCTCAACGTCGCTTTCACCGATTTCGACTCGCGTCCGTCCGGTGTGATACGTCGCCTTTGGATCGATGAAGAATGGAGCGAGCTCGTAAGAGCCAGGCGGAATGCCGCGGGCTTCCAATACGAAATTAGACATTCCCTCGCCGGGCGTTTCACGAAGCAGGTTCGTCAGCTCGAACGGGTATGCTTCCTGGGGGCGGCCATCCTGCGGCATCAGATAAAAAGTGCGGACGGTTCCTGAAGCGGGAAGCGTCCCCTCGGTCGCGACCTGTCCTGAAAGTCGAATCGTGCGCACGCGAGGAATCGTGAAGTTTGTTCCTGTTGATGATTCGCCGCCGCGAATCATCAACGGCACCGCTGTCAGGGAATCCGTTGTCCCCGGATAGTAGGTACGCCGTGCGAATTGCTGCTGGGGGTCCGCATACTCGGCGCGAAGGTAATACTCTCCCGGTGGCAGCCAGGGAATTCGATACTCGCCACGATTATTGGTGGCCACCGCCGGCGTCCCGGCAGCGAATACCGGACGGCCGTCCTCGTATTGCAACTTCATCGCGCTCATCTGGACGCCGGCGATGGGGAGGCCTTCCACATCGGTAATGGTTCCGGAAACCACGGCGCCTGCGATCAGTGTGATGAGGATGCGATGCGATGTTGCCGCGTCGACGGTGACGTTCGCCACGGGGCTCGGCAGGGGATTGCCTTGAGGAGAATTGAAGAAACCCTCACGATTTGCCTGAACCACGTATTTGCCGGCGGAAAGGTTCTCAAAAACAAAACTGCCCTGCGCGTCCGACGTGGTGCGCATCCGTGTGCGGGTGTCACTGGTAGTGAACAGGGAAATCTCGACACCGCCAACGGGTTCCGAGGTGCCGGCGGTGATGACCGTGCCCTGGAGAATACTCGTGTTCTGCGCGGCAAAAGACAGCCATACCGAGAGCAGGAGCGGGAGCATAGGTTACTTAGACACCGCGCAAGGAAGCGAGTTCCCGTTGCGGAAAGTGAAAACAAGCACGGGCTGAACCTGGCTCCCAAACCCCTCTGAAGCCGCAGTCTCGGTCATTGACGTTCTGAGGCGGGAGGCAGCCAGAACGATGTTCCTTCTTCCCATTTGTTGTGGGTGACGCGCATCGTTTTTCCATCGCTGAGGCGCTGGATGAAGATTTCTCCGTACATCTGCGGCGCGAAGACGACTTCCTGTACCACGGGCTCTTCGTCGTTGATCCCTGCGCGTTCGCTGGAAAAACTGATCCACTTTCCGTCCGGCGAAAAGTAGGGATGCGAGTCTTGGCCGAGGTCGGTAGTTACTCGTTGAATCGAGCCCGGGGTACCGTCCGGATTCAACTGAAGGATGTAGTTGTCGAAAGTCCGGTTGCCGCGAATATCCTTCGGGCCATCGCGATCCGACGAAAACGCGATGGCCTTTCCATCCGGCGAGAATACGGGAAAGTTGTCACGCCAGGGTCCGCTCGTCAGTTGACGGACATTCCTTCCGTCGGCATCCATCACGTAGAGATTCATATTTCCGTTACGAGAACTTCGGAAAACGATTCGCCTTCCGTCCGGCGAAAACGTCGACATTCCTTCGTTCACTTTCGCTCCAGCTCCGGAGGACTCACTGAGATTCAGGCGATCTGCGGCATCGGGCCGCATTCTCCAGACACTGGCCGGATCGGTCAGCCCTCCGGCAAAAACCCCTTGAGTGTAGGTAATGAGACTGCCGTCGTTGGAAAACTTGATGTCGAACAGACGCGTCCGGCCATCCACAGCGGCGACAATGCCGATGCCGGGAACAAAAAAGAGGTCCGATTCCCCAGAGCCGTCGAAGTTCGCGCGGACGAGGCGGCTGCCTTTTTCATTTTCCACAGTGACGACGACTTCGTTCTTGAGCGGATGTGGAGCGAGGCCCGTCGTGTGGCGCATCGGATAGAGGGCGAGCGAACCACCGGGTAGATCCGTGCCGGCGAGTTCGACAGGAAAGCCGGGCGAGAGCAACGGACCGGGGCCCAGGATCGCTTCCACTGCTTGTGTCTGAGCCTCAGTTGGTCCGGGGCCGTGGCAGAGCACCGCTTCTGTTTTCGGATGGGCCGCGGGGTTCCAGAAACTCGTCTTGCCATCCGTTTCGGGACGCATGTTCGATCCATCGAAGCTCACCGATGCGAGGCGCCAGTCCTTGTACGTATCGCGTGTCGCGAACAGGATTCGGCCGCCAGCCGACACGGAAGGCGACAATGCTTCCACGCCTTTCGGCGTAATCCGTCGTTGATTGGCGCCGCTCGCGTCCATCGCCCAGATCTCGAATCCGCCTTCCTGTCCGAGTATCGGGCTGGTGGGCGGTCCGATCGTGTGATCGCGTCCGGAGTAGAAGAAGATCGTTTTCCCGTCCGGAGACCATGCGGGCGAACCATCCCAGTTGACCG